>Ga0307372_10001253_pt1 | contig 44677 bp, 37 predicted proteins | sample OX1MG_FD_202533 | JGI IMG/M metagenome (GOLD analysis project Ga0307372, IMG submission 202533) | Soil microbial communities from Risofladan, Vaasa, Finland - OX-1 | ecosystem: Environmental > Terrestrial > Soil > Coastal area > Acid sulfate soil | place: Finland: Risofladan, Vaasa | collected...
ATCTGTGAGGAATCCGGGATTGCTGTCGGGTCAGAAGCTGATACGCCCGGACGTGCCCCACCGTTTAGACGCGCCCACTGCAGATTGGCAACGAATTTTCCCGGCCAGGTGAATTCAACGCCCACACCATTACCTTCCGCAGTCACCCGCCCGTAGTTTGGATTCACTGAGTCATTCAAAAGACCCACGGCCGCATCACTGAAGATCTTGAAGCGCAACACTTGTCCCCAGCTATATCCGCCGAATGCTGGTTTATCAGCAAAACCTGGAGCGCGCACACTGTACTCCAGCGAACCAAAGAGTCCCTTGTCTGTGAGGAACTGGGAAGTTGGTACAGCGCGCACACTGTCTGGACCGCCAATCACAAACTGATTCAAGGATGTCAGCATGTCAGGTGAATATTGCCCATCCAATCGCAACAGCAACGCTTGATTGTAAGGCAGGCTTTTGTAGAGTTGATAATTGATAACCAAGATCGTGAAATCAGGCAATGCGGGTTGTCCGTTGCTTCCAAAACGACTGGGTGGTGGTGATACTTGTTTGTTCTCGATCTTCGAATTGCTGGGTACTCCCAGTACACCAGACAGGCCGCGTTCCAAACGGATGTAACCGGTATTGATGATCCCCAGCGATGAGTTGATGGAATCATAATTGAGCTGGTAGCCAAGTATAGCCGTATCATCCTGCGAGATGTTCTGACCCTGAAATTGTGTATCGGCCCGTTGACGGCTTAAATCAATCGTCCCGAGGATGTTTTGTTCACGCGAGCGTTCAAATCCATGCTGTAAAGAAAGTGTTGCGATCTTGGATATGCCACCGAGTGTTCCCGATGTTACACCTGATCCGCTGACATCAAATGAATTTGTGCTGATATCCATTGCAATGGTATTGCTGGGGTCATAGAACGGGTGCTCGTAGCGGATATCGCCAAATATAGAATTATCTGGATTAAATGTTTTTAATGCCTGCAATCTAAGAAGATCCGCATCACCTGTCGGGTTGTTCCAGTCTACTGTGCCAATCAGTCGGTTGCGTCCGGTATATTGCGTGCCTTGATTATCCGCGCGCACATTCGCATCGTATGGCCGTTCTTGCTGAACATTGATATTCAAATCCGTCGTACCGACATAATCGCCTGGTCGAAATACACCGTATGCGCTTAAACCAGGATATTGTGTAAGCTCAAGCAGGGCATTCTCTGTCTGCCTGACCGTAACCAGATCGCCTATTAACGGTTGAAATGGTTTAGACAATTCCGCATCCGAATAGCGCTTGTTGCCACTTGGAACCACTTTTTCAAGACGTCCTTCTAGGACACGGATTTTTATGACGCCATCGTTGACTTCCTGGGTAGGAATGATAGCGCGTGCCAGAAAATATCCACGGTCATGATAATACTTGGTCACAACATCAGCGATCTGCTGTAGCTGGCCAATGGTTAAACCCTGTAATTGCTCCAGGCGATCCTGTTGCAATTTCTGGATGAATTTCTGGTATGCCTTTTTTTGTTCCTCGGGCGATTCTGTCTTCACGCTTTGCATGAATTTCGAGATTTCCTCGCGCTCATCCTGTGTGTAACTTTCGGATCCTTGATTAATCAGATTTTGTGCCGCCTTGCGCTTCTCATCAACCAACGCACTAATCTGCGCGAAGCGTCTATCCACAGCGGCTTGTATATCGGCTGGAATGATGCCTTTACGACGGTCACCAATAACTCCGGTTATAACAAACTTGCGGACAAATACACGAGTACCTTGCCCGGTCTGCAGCGGTCGTTCAGAAACCGGAGGAATGTCAATCTGGAGATTGGTTTCTGGCAGCGGCAGTATCGGCGGTGGGACAATCGGCTGCGCACCTCCTGGACTTGCGCCGCCTGGAAGCGGTGGCGGCAATGGAGGTGGAGCTGCCGCCAATGCCAGTGGCAGCAGCATGCCGAACAGGATTCTGGTAAGCGTTTGCCGGATTTCAAAAAAAGCGACATGAAATCGATTGACCGTCATCAGTGGCCTGCTTTCATCGGCTTGGCTCCATCGAGCATAGATAGCCACCAGTCTTTTTTTGGACAGGCGGTACCTTTCATCCGGCTGCGGGGTGCGGTCATTGAAGTACCGACTATAAGTATGGCCTTAAGATATCGTGGCTCCCCAGTGTTTGCAACAATTATGTAATATACGCACAGTATCCACCCTGATGGTGGGTTTTTACCTCAAAATCCGAGTTGGGTGTGTTTCGGCCCGATGGAAAGCATGATGCTTAAGAAATCGTCTGGTTAGGTAGTTTTGTGAACTTTGTTTTCAGCAAACGACATCAACTTCCGTACATATATTAAGTAACTATAGCAAAGCCACGCCAATGAAAAGAATCCGGTCTAACCTGCACTGGCACTCCCATGGGATAACTAATATTGGCGCAGTTCGCAAAATGAACGAGGATGCTTTCCTCGACCGTCCAGATTTGGGTGTCTGGGCCGTGGCCGATGGCATGGGAGGGCACGCTGGCGGCGATGTCGCGAGCCAGTTGGTAGTGGATCGTCTGGCTCAACTACCGGCTAACAGCAGTCTGAGTGTGCTGGTGGATACGGCTGAGGATCGCCTGCTTGAGGCAAACCGTAAACTGCTGACATTGGCGATGCGGCAGAAAGAACGCACTATCGGCAGCACTGTAGTGGCATTTTTCGCACGTGGTCAACATGCGGCCTGTCTGTGGGCAGGTGACAGCAGGCTTTATCGCATTCGCGGCAAGAACATCGAACAGATGATGCAGGATCACGCATTGGTTGAGGATCTGGTCATGAGCGGGCTTATTACCCGCGAGGAAGCCGCCGATCATCCACAGGCAAACCGCATCACTCGGGCTATTGGTGCGATGCCAACCTTATTCCTGGACCTGGAGCTATACACCGTCCGCCCAGGAGATATATACCTTTTATGCAGTGATGGCCTCTATAAAGAACTAAGTGATGATGAAATTGTTAAAACACTCAATAATGATGAGAATGCAATTGATAAACTTATCATGTTTGCCCTGGAACGCGGTGCACATGATAACGTGACGATAGTGTCAGTTCGGTTTGAAGCATAGTAGCGGCAGCATTCCATGAAATCTGGAGAGAGCCCGTGACCGATTTCGAGAAGATGCTCGATGATGTTGTTCAAGGCAAGAGTTCACTTGCTCCATTGCGCACATGGCTCGATAAAAAATTAAAGCAACGAGATTGCGATCCTGAGGCTCTTTATGCAGCACTCGATAGTGCGCAGAAAGCTGGCCTCGCACAGCCCGCTGCTATGGCACTGCGGAAACAGATTGATGCCGTATTTGGTGTAAAACCACCGACCAACGAGAACAAAGAACAATCCCGGACTATTACTTCTGTCACGATTACCCGGACAGATACTCGACCTGAAACCACCGGCCAAGCCCCAACAACTACATCACCATTTGAACATACCAAGACCGACACAGACCGTACTCTGACTTCGCCTATATCGGACCAGCATGCCGACACCGCATCCCAATCGGATGAAGACATACGTGTCACAGGCATGTATGAACAACGGACTGTAATGTTAAATACCACGGGTAATACCGGTAGCGACCGTACCATTACTGGGAAATCAGCCAGCTCGAGACCAATAGCAGATGACTACGACCCATTCTCTACGGATGTAACCTCCGCTGCCAGCCCTAGTGAACCTACTAGTACTAGCTGGCATGCAAAATCGGTGAAGAAAGACAAGAGTTCGCTTGTCAAGATCGGCACAGGCGCCGTTCTCAAAGAACGTTTTGAGCTTGTGAACGTGCTTGGTGAAGGTGGCATGGGCAAAGTCTTTCGGGCACGCGACCTTCTTAAAGTGGAAGCCAAGGATAAAAACCCATTCATAGCCGTCAAAACGCTCTCCGGAGATTTCAGGGAGCACCCGGAAGCCTTTATGGCCCTGCAACGCGAGGCCAGCAAGGCACAGCGGCTTGCGCATCCCAATATCGCAACGGTCTTCGATTTCGACCGCGACGGCACCACCATCTATCTGACCATGGAACTCATGGAAGGCGAGGAACTTTCTTCTTTTATCAAGCGCTTGCCGGCAGGTGGCCTGCCTGTCCCGGAAGCTATGAATCTTATCAAGCAACTTTGTGACGGCCTTGCATACGCTCATTCTAAGGGTTTGGTGCATTCAGATTTCAAACCCGGCAACGCATTCATCACCACTGAAGGCACGGTCAAGCTTCTGGATTTTGGTATCGCCCGGGCTTCCAAAACACGGAAGGATGCTACAGGCGTAACCACCATATTTGATCCCAGTGAACTTGGCGCGCTCACGCCCGCCTATGCATCATTGGAAATGTTTGAAGGCGATGATCCGGATCCACGTGATGACATCTACGCACTCGCCTGTGTTGGCTACGAATTGCTGACAGGCAAGCACCCGTTCAATAAGCTATCCGCCCCCAAGGTACTGGAGAAGGGTTTGCGGCCTGCGTCCATTGCCAAACTCAGCAAGCGTCAGAATCGGGCATTGCTGAATGCTTTGACGATAACCCGCGATGAACGCACGCCGACTGTCGAAAAATTCTGGGATGAGCTATGCCCCAGAAAAAACCGGATCTTGCAATATGGGCCGATAGTCGCCGCAATCCTGGCCATATTCATACTCCTGGGCTATCGGCCGGTTGAGAATTACTTCAATGCCCGTCGCAACGATAATATCGTATCCAGGATCCAATCCAGGAACGTGGATATCCCTTCGGTACTCAGATTAATCAGCGGCTACGATCCGGAATCGCAGCGCTATATTTTGGATAATGGCAAGGACAAGATCATCAAGTTTTACGAGGCACAAGCGGAAGCCTTCGTGGATGAAGGCCATGGACAATATAACTATCCAGCTGCGTTTGATGAGATATCGAAAGTGTCGAGCTTATACCCGGATTCCGCCGAGTTATCGCAAGAAAAATCCAGTCTGATGTCTCGTAGGGCCAATCTACTTGCGGATCTAACCACGAAATTCAATCAAAGACTGGCAGCGGATCAGATACTCCCGGGGAATGAAGCAAGCATCACCGACGTCATAAGGATACTACGGATTGCCGATCCTAATGACAGCCTATTGCATGATGAGCGCCTCACAAACCGGTATGCGCAGTTGGTACAGAAAGATGTCGTAGCGAAAAATTATACGATCGCGAACCGTGTCCTCGCGGCTGGCCTGGACTATTCACCAGACGACGCTGAACTTCTCAATTTACAAGATCTGGTGCAGCAATCATTGAGACAACAGCGGGATGGCCCACGCATCGCCCAGCTTGAAACACTGCTACGTTCTGCCATGCCGAACCTGCATAGCCTCGATGTTTTCGACAAAGTCAGATCCGAAATGCTCGAACTGTCGAAACTCAATCCGCTCGACCCTGTATTTATTCAGTTGAATACTTCTCTTAAGTCTGCTCTGCAGACTACGTTACGTACAGAGACTTCAGCAAAAGATTGGGGGAAGATGGAGAAAACTCTTTTTGACTATTCACCTCTTCTTTCAATCGATGATGTGCTTACATTGCGCTCGGCATTGACACAATCCGAAGCAAACTCGAGCTTTGCCCCTATCGATATGCAGTCAAGATTGCAGAAGATTCGGGATCACCGTTCCACCATCACACAAATGCTTGCCAATCCAAAATTTGACAGTGATTGGGATTACCGTCTTATGAGTCTGACTCGAGAAACCGCCGCTTTGCTCCAATCTAATGACTTGGGCTGGTTCAAAGAGCTGCGCGAAAACATCGCAAATAAGTATATAAGTCTTGCTCAAGGAATGATTAAACAAAGCCGCTTTGAAGCGGCCACCGGTCTACTTGCTCAGGGCAGATCGTACGCTCCGCAATTCCCAGGGTTCATGCAGGCAGACCAGGAATTGGCAGATGCCCGACAAAACTTTAAACAGGCACAGGCTGAACGTTTGCGCAAGGCGCAAATCATGGCTCTCAAAAACCAGTTCCAAACACAGTTGAATGCTGGACAGATAACTGAGGCAAGGAAAACATATTTAAATTTGCAGAACCAGTTGCCGGCGGATGACAAGTTCCTTACAACAGAAGCACCCCAAGCATATGCTGGGGCCTATCTCAACCTCGCCAAAGCACGCGCCGCTATCGGTGATTACCGAGGAGCTATCGCCCTCGTCCAGGGCGGGTTGCAATATGCATCGCTGGATAGCTTGAAAAAAGCACTGCAGGACTATTCGGCTCAGGCGGAACGCGATGATTTGATGGCTAGGGTAGCTAATCTGCAGCCCGATGGCATCGATGCTCTAAAGATCAAACTCACCAACGTACAGAAGCTGTTCCCTGGAGAATCTCTGCAGATCGCGGACGAACTATACAGAATTCTGGCACAACACATCATCACTTTGAAGGCTATAGACTTGGGATTGGCGAATGCCTTGTTGACTTCAGCCAAATCTGCGTTCCCGCAAAGCGTGGTTATCCGCAACATTGTACTGCCCCCAGCACCAGTCTTATCTAGGTATGCGAAGCTTGGGCGTGAAGCCATGGCGCAAAATGAGCTCTCAAAAGCGGATACTGACCTGGTACAGGGGCAACAGGCTGAACCCGGAAATCAGGATCTTGCTCAATTTGCCACACAGTTGCAGGCGGCACAAGCGAATGCCAATCGCTACTTTGTTGCTTATCAGGATTACATGCGTGCCGGTCAGTCGCAACAGGCCAAAACCTATCTCGCCGAGGCCATACGCTTGTGGGCCGATAATCCTGCATTCCAGGCCGAATACCAGCGCAACTTCACCAATAGTCAAATACAAATTGTGAGCCCCAATGGCGGTCAGCCCTGTACGGTGGAACTTGCCGGTTACGGACGTCAGGGACGTGCCGAATGCTTTGATTTCCTGGGAAAGGGACTCCAAGGCCCCACTATGGTCGTGGTGCCCGCTGGTGGTGGATTCAAGCAGTCATTTGCTATCGGCAAATACGAAGTATCGGTTGGGCAAGTCAACGCCTATTGCCATGCCACCGGACAATGCAAGCCACTGCCGGGTGAAAATAATATGCCAGCAACCAATCTGCCCTTCAGTGAAGTAAAAAACTATGTGGCATGGTTATCTGCACGGAGCAAGGAGCATTATTTTATTCCGTCCTACATTCAATATCGCTATGCAGCCAGTGTTAGCGGTACTGACACCAATCAGGATTTCAATTGCCAAGTGACACTGGCTGGTCAGGTCATCAAGGGATTATCGATGGTGAGTGTCGAAACCGGACGCCCCAATATCTGGGGCCTGGTCAATTATGTAGGCAATGTCAATGAATGGGTCTTGGGCGCGGATGGCCTGGAAGCCGTCGGTGGCGATTACCGCGACCCATTGTCACAATGCAGTGTTGACCTGGTCCGCTCAAGTAATGGTGCAGCGGACCCGCTGACCGGTTTCCGTGTTGGACGGTTCCTGGATAAATGAAGCCTTCACGAATACGCGAACTGGCGAGCCGTTACGCGGCAGGTGAGATAAGTCTTGATGAATACCGCGCGCAGCGGCGGAAACTGATTGACGGTGTAGCGGCAGGCTTGCTGAAACTTGAATACGGTGAGCTTTCCATCGCTCGCGATAAACACTCGAATCTACGATGGTTTTCAGGTATTGCCTTGCTACTCACGGCAATTGGCATCGGCATATTCGTATGGATGGAGCATACCCACCGTGTCGGTCAAATCAATACCCAAACTAGAATCATGCCCGAATCCGGTCCAGGACTGGTACGAACCTTCATCGAAACCAATGATTGGACTGATGCCAGTCTCATGCAATTCCTGCAGCACTGGAAGGCACTATCATCACGTGAGCAAAAGGCTGCGTACAACAGCTACATGTATCCACGTCTGTTGTCACAATTACGCGAACAAATTGCATCGCAGCAAGCAGTGGTAGATCTCGCTGCTGGTGACAACCATGCCTCTGACCCGGCCAGGGTACATCTAGCACATCTTTTGCAGCTGTCCGAAACCCTTGGAGTTGAGCCAGGAGAGTAATCTCCATCCCTTATAGATAGCCGAACCCTGCTATCAGGGTTCGGCCACTATATAGGCAATCCAAGCTGCATCCGCATCACCGCGTTCTGCAGGTGTGAATATCCCATTGCCCTCGCCACGCTTTTCATCCACACCTTCCAAATAAACAGTGACGCTCGAAAAGCCAGCTTCAAGCAATACTTCGCGCAGTTCGGGCAGTGTCCAAAACCGCCAGTGATAACTGAAGGCACGTTTTAGCCGTGAACCATCGGGAAAGGCAAAATGGATATGACACGTCGTATGCCCAGAGACCGGCTCATATTCTGCCTGCTCCCATATATAAGTGAAGCGGCCGAAATCCTGGCGTTCACGCATCACGCGAAAAGCATCATAACCGCCATATGCATCCAGCATGAAAAGTCCATCTGGCGCCAGGTGACGATGCGCCTGCTGGAAATAACTGCGTAGCACCGCACGTTCCTTGAAAACCCAATAGCTAAAATTGAATGCCAATAATAAATCTACCGGTGCGGTATTTGCCGTCAGCACATCAGCTTGCAACAACGTTATCCTCGCTGCTGCCGAGGGCGCGAGTTTTGTCAGATTATGTCCGCTCGACCAAGCCAGCACCCCCTCATCCAGATCCACACCGATTGCATGGTGGCGGCGGTCACGCCGCACCCATTCGCAGGCCGCCAGAGCCGTACCACAGAAATCTTCGCGTAGCAGCAAGGGCGGCCGTCCACGCCGTTTATGGAACACCCCCTCCAGGAATTCCATCTCCCATTTAACGTCCTGCACCGATTTCTGGTAAAGATCATAACGGTCGGCGCGCGCAGCCTGCGTGGTCATATGTCGGGGTACGAGATTAGCGCGTTGAGCAGAGGGCATGAATATTCCCAGGATAATTTTCTCAATCAACATTGTAAAGGAAATACACAACCATACATCTATAATCGCACATCAATTTCGCAGCGTTTAAATACGCACGCTTGAAATTTAAAAGTAGGGTAAATATTTTCTATTGACTCGCTGTATTTACACCGACCCGTGAATGGATTCTGGGAGATAATGCTAACAACCAATCATATCTATTCAGCTCAGATATTTTTACCTATAGAACGACTTATAAAATACAATAACTCCATCCGGCTTAAATATTAGCCCGCATGCTCTGCTGCGCAATCCTGAAAATCCCACTATCAGCTTTGCAGTGGCTGGTGTGCTCGCTCAGATAACGACGCCAACGTCGAGCGTTGGCACAACCATGGAACAATCCCAAAGCATGGCGAGTAATACTTGCCAGCGGCATACCGCGCGCTAGCTCCTCATTCACATACGGCAGCCAGGAATCCAGTACCTGCTCACGGGTAAGCACCGGCGTATGCGCATCAAAATAGCTCCGATCAACGTCAGCGAACAGGTATGGATTGGCCACGGCCTCGCGGCCGATCATGACTCCATCCAATGCCAGTAGCTGTGCCTGCATCGCCTCAAGCGTCTGGATGCCGCCATTCACCACCATGGTCAATTGTGGAAAATCCAGTTTGAGCTGTTGCACCACTTCGTAACGCAGCGGCGGCACTTCGCGGTTCTGCTTGGGACTCAGGCCCTGCAGCCAGGCCTTGCGCGCATGAATGATAAAAACCCGACAGCCTGCGCTGGCAACGGTCTGCACAAACGCCGCTAAATGTTCGTAACTGTCGTGTTGATCCACGCCGATGCGGGTCTTGACGGTGACCGGTATCGTCGAAGCCGCCGACATGGCGTCGACGCACTCCGCCACCAATTGCGGTTCCCTCATCAGGCAGGCGCCGAACCGGCCCGACTGTACGCGTTCGCTGGGGCAGCCGACATTGAGATTGATCTCATCGTAATTGAAATCTGCAGCCAGCCGTGCGCAACACGCCAGCGCCTGCGGATCGCTGCCACCGACCTGCAACGCCAGCGGATGTTCTGCGGTATCGAATTCAAGATGCCGCCGCGGATCGCCATGCAACAGCGCACCGGTGGTCAGCATCTCGGTGTACAGCCGGGTATGCCGGCTCATGAGGCGTATGAAGTAGCGGAAATGCCGGTCGGTATAGTCCATCATGGGGGCGACGCATACACGATGTGCCGCCGCAGTAGCAGAACTTTTATCGCAGACATCAACTGGCATCATCATACGAATTTATGGATATATGAACTGTCGCTGCCAGCCGCCGTGCTCGATGAAATAGCGCTCGCGCTCGTGTAAGCGCCCAGGCCGCGATTGCCAGAACTCGATCGTTTGTGGCTGCAGGCGATAACCGGACCAGTGTTCCGGGCGTGGCACCAGCTGGCCGGCAAAGCGCTGCTCGAATTCCATATACCGCTTTTCAAGCAGCGTACGCTCCGGCAATACCTCGGACTGCCGTGAAGCCCAGGCACCGATCTGGCTCATGCGCTCACGTGTAGCCCAGTAGGCATCTGCCTCGGCATCGTTCACCGGCTGGACTCTGCCTTCCACCAGCACTTGCTGCATGAGTGCTTGCCAGAAAAAACACAAAACGGCATTCGGATTGGTATGCAGCTGCTGGCCCTTGCGGCTGTGCAAGTTGGTGTAAAAAACAAACCCGCGGGCATCGAACGTTTTGAGCAACACCGTGCGTATCGATGGGCGGCCATCTGGGCCGACCGTCGCGAGACTCATGGCCGCGGGTTCGGGTATATCCAATGCCTGGGCCTTGGCGAACAAAGCCTGGAAGCGATTCAGAGCTTGGGAATAAAGATCGGTGCTCATAAACAATCAGCGTTCACAAGTGCGATCAGGCTGCCGCTACCGCGCGTGCCGCTTTCTTGCGCTCATGTTCCTTGAGGTAGCGTTTGCGCAGTCGGATGTGATGCGGTGTGATCTCCACCAGCTCGTCGTCTTCGATAAATTCCATGGCCTGTTCCAGCGTAAACCTGAGGGCCGATGTCAACAGGATGTTTTCATCACGGCCAGCTGCGCGGATGTTAGTAAGCTGCTTGGTTTTTAAGGGATTCACTGTCAGATCATTGTCGCGCGCGTGAATGCCAATGATCTGGCCTTCATAGATGGGATCACCGGGCGCCACCATCAACCGCCCACGTTCCTGCAGGTTGAAAAGCCCATAGGCCACGGCCTTGCCGGCACCGTTGGAGATCATGGCGCCGTTTGCGCGCTGGTTGACTTCAGAGCCCTTGGCGGGCCCGTAGTGATCGAACACATGATGTAGCAGTCCAGTGCCGGACGTCAGCGTGCGGAATTCAGTCTGGAACCCAATGAGCCCGCGTGCCGGGGTAACGTAATCCAGACGTACGCGGCCACGACCGTCGGAACGCATATCGGAAAGATCGCCACCACGGCTGCCCAGGGCTTCCATTACCCCACCCTGGTGGCGTTCCTCCACATCCACGGTGAGCAGCTCAAACGGCTCATGTCGCACACCGTCAACCTCGTGGTAGATCACCTGCGGTCGCGACACCGCGATCTCATACCCTTCGCGCCGCATGGTCTCCAGCAAGATGGAAAGGTGCAGTTCACCGCGGCCCGAAACCCGAAATTTTTCCGGATCTGCGGTATCTTCAACGCGCAGCGCCACGTTATGCAACACCTCACGGTAAAGACGCTCGCGCACCTGGCGACTGGTAAGGAACTTGCCATCCTGCCCGGAAAACGGCGAGCTATTAGTCTCAAAAGTCATGCTGATGGTGGGTTCATCCACCGACAGGGATGGCAGCGCTTCCACATGTTCCGGATCGCAGAGCGTGTCGGAGATGCGTGGTGCTGGGATGCCAGTGAATGCCACGATGTCACCGGCCTGGGCTTCTGCGACTTCGATGCGATGCAGGCCCAGGAAACCGAAGACCTGTAGCACACGCTCACGTCGGACCTGGCCCGCGTGATCAATCACCGCCACGGTGCTATTGCGTGTTATATGGCCACGGGCGATACGGCCGATACCGATGGCACCCACGTAGCTTGAATAATCCAGCGAACTCACCTGTAGCTGGAATGGGCCGTCAAGATCCACCGGTGGCGGGGGTGTGAATTTCACGATGGTTTCGAACAGCGCGGTCATGTCCTTGCCCGGGTGATCCAGATTCAGGGTGGCATGACCCTGCAACGCCGAGGCATACACCACCGGGAAATCCAGCTGCGCATCCGAGGCGCCCAATTTGTCAAATAGATCAAAGGTCTGGTCCAGTACCCAGTGAGGACGTGCGCCATCCCGGTCTATCTTGTTGATGACCACGATGGGCTTGAGACCATGGGAAAAAGCCTTCTGGGTCACAAAACGCGTCTGGGGCATGGGCCCGTCCACCGCATCCACCAGCAGTAGCACCGAATCCACCATGGACAGCACCCGCTCTACCTCACCACCGAAATCCGCGTGCCCCGGGGTATCTACTATATTTATGCGGTAATCGCCCCAGCGGATGGCGGTGTTCTTGGCCAGGATGGTGATGCCCCGCTCGCGCTCCAGGTCGTTGGAATCCATGACCCGATCCGGCATAGCGGCGCGGGCATCCAGGGTGCCGGACTGACGCAGCAGCTGGTCCACCAGGGTGGTCTTGCCATGGTCTACATGGGCGATAATGGCGATATTGCGGAGTTTTTCGATCACGGAGAGGGGAGCCGGCGGAAACAGCCGATCATTATACGTCAAACTGCGCCGCCTTCTGCGCGCAGGATGATGTTTTACTTGGGTTTTATTCCTGTACGCCGCATTGGACAGGCTCAATTAACAGGCGTAAGCTCTCGCCCCCGTTCGGGACCTGTCACAACCCTACCGACGTTCTTTGGGGTATCCACCCAGCTCGCCGCTTAGAGTGATCATGTAACGAACAAAAAGGCGGCTGCCGCCTGAATGTGTCTCCCCCTCCGCTCTTGTGGATGGAGGGGATGTCGCAAACGGGTGAACAAGCCGTCAGGCAGTACCACGACCGCCGGCCTCAAATCCAGCGAGCGTGGTTTTCATCAGTTACAGCAGAGTGAATAACGAGTATGACGTCAATCTATGTAGGTAATTTACCCTTTACCGCTTCCGAAGAGGAAGTTCGTGCAAAGTTCGAGTCGTTCGGCACCGTAAATTCGGTGAAACTGATCGCTGACCGCGAAACCGGCCGCCCACGCGGCTTTGCTTTCGTGGAGATGGATCAGAGTGCGGCTCAAAAAGCTATCCAGGAGCTGAACGGCCAGGATATGGGCGGTCGTCCACTGCGCGTGAATGAAGCGCAGGAACGCCAGCCACGCCAAGGCGGCGCTGGCGGCGGCCGCGGCGGCCGCTGGTAATCTCCCAGCCTGTGTAAACCCACACGCCCCTGTCCCTGACCGGCCAGGGGCGTGTGATTTTTGCGCCCATTTATTGCCTGCTAAATCTTAATGGCAGGCCATACTCGACTATCGCCCCTTTTCCCCACCACCGAAACGCAATGTAAGATAACCATCAGTTGATGCTAGCCGACATAAGCTAAATCGGCGGGCCTTTAAGGGAATCCTGGGCAGTAGAATTAAACCGCCACAGGAAAGTTATCTAGCTACAATGACCTAGGTGCAATAATGAGCAACCCCGCACTCGCCTGTCTCGGCAATATTTTCGTCGAGCCTAAAAAGGCCCTCCAGGATATCCGTCCGCACACCGCGTGGCTCTGGTACCCGCTGGTCATCACCATCGCGCTGACTGTCGCGTTCATCGTCTGGTATTACGCCACGGTAGATATCGATTGGTTGGCCAACCAGACGATCGCTGCCATGGGCGACAAATACAGCGGCGATCAACTGGAGCAAATACGCCAGAACTTTACTCGCAGCCGTTTCCTCATTGGCGGCGCAGTGTTTGTGCCCATTTCGATCATTGTCTTGAATCTGCTACAGGCCCTGTACTTATTCCTGGTAAGTAAAATCGGTGGATACGAAGAGCAATCCTATGGCAAATGGTTCAGCTTCAGTGTCTGGACCAGTTTTCCAATTATTCTCAGCACTATCGCTTCGGGGATCGCATATCTTTTTGCCAGCCATCAAACCAGCTATTACTCGTTGGACGTTACTTCACTGAATACCCTGGTGTTTCACTTGCCGATGGGAAACCATCTGATGGGGGTGGCGGCCAGCGTGCACATAACTACATTTTGGGTATTGGGTCTGATGAGCATCGGTTTTGCCCAATGGACCAAGCAAAGTCTAGGAAAATCGACTGTCATCGTGCTGGCGCCTTGGGTCATCATCTACGCCTTGATCCTCATTGTGAAGCTTGTCTAGCGGACGGGAACTCTACTATCGCGGGATATCGGGCCCTGAAGCTTGCAACCTAAATACCTAGTGTTATACTAGAATACAACACTGCAACATATGGAGACCGCCATGCGGCAGAAGCGCAAGCTCTGGATCACACTGGCTATTGTCGCCGGTATCATCGTTCTGGTGCTGATCAGCCGTCTCGCGAGCAGCGGGGATACTCAGAAGGTGACCGTCGCCAAAGTCGAGGCCCGTACCATCAAGAGCTCCATCCTGGCGTCCGGACAACTCATCTACATCAATCCGGTGGAGCTGAAGCCCGAGGTCATCGGCAAGATCAGCGAAATTCCCGTGGTGGAAGGCCAGATGGTCAAGGCCGGTCAGGTGGTGCTGCGCCTCGATCCGCAACTGTATGCGGCGGCGGTAGACCAGGCCCAGGCCGGGGTGCAACAGGCGCAGATCGCCATCCAAAGCCAGAAGCTCAGCATTGCCAACCTGCAACTGCAGTATGACCGCCAGATGGCGCTCTTCAAGCAACATCTGGTGGATGCCAACTCCTTCGACCAGTTGGGCAACCAGCTGGCTATCGCCAAGGTACAACTGAATTCCCTAAAAGAATCACTGGCGATTGCCCAGGCACAGCTCAGCCAGGCGCAGCAGAATCTCTCCAAAACCGTGATCCGCTCGCCCATCAACGGCATGGTCACCAGCCTGCCGGTTAAGGTAGGTGAAACGGTGATTACCGGCGCCAACATACCCGGTTCGACGCTCATGGAAATCGCCGATTCCGGCGAGGTACAGGCAGATGTGCAGGTGGACGAGGCGGATATCGCCAACCTGAAGCTCAATGAGGATGCCGACATCAACGCCGTCTCCTACCCCAATGACACCTTTCATGGCAAGGTGCAGTTCATCGCCGCTTCCGTAACTGACAACAGCACCAGTATCTCAGCGCAGACAGCCCAGCAGGGTGTCACGTTTGAAGTGAAGATTGGCCTCACGGACCAGAAACTACCGCATGTGCGTCCCGGCATGAGCTGCCGCGCGGAGATCTTCACCCAGAGCACGCCCAATGCCATCGCCGTACCTCTGCAGGCGGTGCTCTACGACAACAATCCGAATTCCAAAAGCCTCGAACCCACCTCCGGCGCCTATGTGTATGTGATGCGCGATGGCAAAGCGCGCAAGGTGGATGTGACCACCGGCGTATCAAGCGACACTTATCAGGAAATCGTCTCGGGACTCAAGGCCGATGAGACCGTGATCACCGGACCCTATACGACCCTGCACGCGCTCAGCGATGGCGCTTCGGTCTCGGTGCTGCCGGAGGTGCACGACAAACAGGCCAAGAGCACCACATGAGCCGCGAAACCCTATTGGGCCTGCATCACGTCTGCAAGCAATATGTGATGGGTGAGGCGACCCTGGACGCGCTCAAGGACGTGAATCTCAGCATCTACCGCAACGAGTATGTGGCCTTCATCGGCCCCTCCGGCTCGGGTAAAACAACGCTCATGAATATCGTGGGCTGTCTCGACAAGCCCAGCAGCGGTGATTACATCCTGAATGACACGCCCGTGGCCGATCTGGACGATAACGCCCTGGCCCGCATCCGCAACCGCGAGATCGGTTTCATCTTCCAAAACTTCAATCTTCTGGGTCGTGCCGATGCCCTGCACAACGTCATGCAGCCGCTGATCTACCGCGGAATCCCCCTGAACGAACGCAAACGCATGGCCACAGAGTCTTTGCAAAGTGTGGGCCTTGGCGACCGCCTGCACCATCTGCCCAACCAGCTTTCCGGCGGCCAGAGGCAACGCGTCGCCATCGCGCGCGCACTGGTGGGAAAACCTTCCATTCTGCTGGCGGACGAACCGACCGGTAACCTGGATTCCAGCACTGGCCGTGACGTGATGGCCATGTTCGATAACCTGCATAAAAACGGGCACACCATCATCGTCGTGACCCATGACCAGAACATCGCCAACCATTGCCGGCGGGTCGTGCGTCTGATGGATGGCCAGGTGCTGAGTGATACCGACAAAGCAATCAAGGGCGATAACCAGGAAGCCATGCGCCGTGTATAACTTGATTGAGAGCATGCGTTCCGCCCTTCAAGCCATCCGCGCCAATATCCTGCGCAGTTTCCTCACTACACTCGGTATCATCATCGGTGTGATGGCTGTGATTGCGGTGGTTTCCCTGATTCAGGGTTTCAGTCGCTCAATTACCAAAACGTTTATGACCATTGGATCCAATGGTCTTACGATTTACTCATATGAGACCAATGAAGATTATTTTTATGGCAAGGTCGTGAAGGTCACGCCGGATGATCTGCTCGCAATCCAGCACCAAGTCATCGGCATCAGTAACATAACCCCTGTGCTCCCACTGGCTAACAATGGCTCCAGCTCCATCCAATACCGCAACCAGACTACATATACCAGTGTCTACGGCACAACATCTGCTTACGCTAAAAATTCTGATAATTACCCATCCACGGGACGTTTCATAGTACCGAGTGATGATCTGGCACACCGCCGCGTGGCTGTCATCGGCCAAACAGTCATCACCAATCTAGATATGCCCGAGAACCCCATTGGTCAGTACATCGAAATTTCAAATGAATGGTTTAAAGTTGTCGGAGTCCTGAAAAAATTAGGCACCATTTTAGGCCAGGATCAGGACGATCAGATTTACATTCCGTATGGTACCGCCCATAGCTTGCTGGGTGCCTCAATTGTGCCGGATATCCAGATCAACCTGGATGTCGACAATATCAAGGATTTAGGCAGTGTGCAGGGCCGCATCACCCAGATACTTCGCCGTAATCATCATCTCAAGCCAGGCCAGGATAACGATTTCAAAGTTCAATCGTCGTCTCAATTTGCCGACTCAATTAACCAGATACTGAATTCCATCACCGTGGTTCTCGCCGGTGTCGTAGGTATCTCGTTGCTGGTGGGTGGCATCGGCATAATGAATATCATGCTGGTTTCGGTCACTGAGCGGACCCGCGAGATTGGCATCTGCAAGAGTCTGGGGGCGCGCCGCAGCGATATCCTTCTGCAATTCCTCATCGAAGCAGTGACCCTGTCTCTCATCGGCGGCATAATCGGGCTGTTACTAGGTTATGGTATCGGCATACTGGTAGCGCATCTCGTGCCCCAATTCCTGGGCGCACATGTACCTTGGTGGGCTATCGTCCTGTCATTTGGGTTTTCGGCCGGTGTGGGCATCATTTTTGGCATTGCACCGGCCGCCAAAGCGGCATCACTCAATCCCATTGATGCCCTGCGTTACGAATAGGCCATTCTCGGATGTACATGCTAATAGAAAGTTTTCGTTCCGCCTTTAAAGCGCTTCGCGCCCATGCGCTGCGCAGTTTCTTAACTATGCTGGGCATCATTATCGGCGTTATGGCAGTAATTGCCGTTGTGTCCCTCATCCAGGGATTCAGTAATTCGATTACTGGCATATTCAGCGGCATGGGGGCCAATAGCCTCACCATCCACTCTTATTTGCCGCGCAAGGACCGGCTTGCTGGCAAGACCGCTAAAGTGACTACGGATGATCTGCTGGCTATCCAGCATGACGTCAACGGCATCAGTGGAATCAGCCCAATATTGTTCTTGGGTCGATTCGGCAGCACGGTAAAATACCGTAATCAATCTATTAACAGCATAATTCGCGGCACTACGCCTAGCTATGCGCTTAACAATGGACAATATCCAGATAGCGGACGCTTCATCACCCCAGATGACGATCTGCATCATCACCACGTGGCGGTAGTTGGCGTCTCTGTGATAAAGAAACTGCACATGCCCGGTGATCCCATAGGACAATACATCCAAATGTTCAACCAATGGTTCAAGGTCGTGGGCGTGCTGCATCCGCTGGGCCAGATACTTGGTTTCGATCAGGATACACGCGTACTCATCCCCTACGGCACTGCCCGCAGCCTGCTGGGAGCATCCATCGTTCCAGATATTGTGATCCAGTTAAATGTCAACAACATGAATGAAATGGACGCCGTCACCGCACGCATCCGTCAGGTATTGCGCAGACGACATAATCTGAAACCTGGTCAAGATGATGATTTTAAAATTCAAACACCGGAACAGTTACTGGGAACCATTACCAGCATTCTAAATTCCATTACAATAATCCTGGGCGGTATCGTGGCGATCTCGCTGCTGGTAGGTGGCATCGGCATCATGAACATCATGCTGGTATCGGTGACGGAGCGCACCCGCGAAATCGGTATTTACAAGAGTCTGGGAGCACGCCGCAGCGATATCCTCTTGCAGTTTCTGATCGAAGCCGTTGTGTTGGCATTGATTGGCGGCGTCATCGGCCTGTTATTAGGTTACGGTATCGGCATGCTTGTGGCTCATTTGGTGCCTGCATTTCGGGGTTCCTTTGTTCCCTGGTGGGCTGTGGTACTGGCTTTTGGTTTCTCCGGTGGTGTAGGAGTGATTTTCGGCATTGCACCGGCGGCGAAGGCTGCCGCACTAGATCCCATCGAAGCGTTAAGATACGAATGACAATCCACCGGAGCGGGATGGTACAAGTTGCCGATTAAGATTCCCAAACTGGTTGGCCATCGCGGCTGGCCTGCGCATTATCCCGAAAACACACTTGAGGGTTTTGCCGCCGCGGCGGGTGCGGGCGCGCGCTGGCTGGAATGCGATGTACAGCTTTCTTCAGACCGTGTGCCATTTGTAGTCCACGACGAGTCACTCATACGCACCGCTGGCATAAACCGCAACGTCACAGAAATGTCTGCGGAGGAACTCGCGAATATAACCGTCGGCGAGCGCCGGCGATTTGGTGTACGTTACAGCGATACGAGACTGCCTACGCTAGTGACCCTCGCGGCTTGGTTGGAAACTCAGCCGCAAGTCAACCTGTTCATAGAAATCAAGCGCCAGAGCCTGCGGCATTTTGGCAGGGACGATGTCGTTCGTCAGGTTTTAGCCGCCTGCCAAGGAGCCCTCAAACAATCCACCATCATCTCATTTGATCATGTCTGCCTTAGCATGGCACGTGCGCAGGGAGCCCCGGCGATCGGCTGGGCGACTGAAGAAACTTCCCCTGATGCTTGTCACATCGTTGACACACTTAACCCTGATTATGTGTTTACCAGCGATGAGATGTTTACGGACGTGCATAATGTATTGAAAGGTGTCTTTCAATGGATCGTGTATGAGACCCAGGATCCACGACGAGCCCTGCAACTAGCTGTACAGGGCGCCAACTTCGTTGAAACCAACGACATCGGGGCCATGCTCATAGCACCGGGATTCGCGCCGTCTTGAATGCGGAGTTTGACCTGGTGGTCATCGGTGCAGGCATCCATGGCGCCGGAATCGCGCAGGCGGCTGCGGCACACGGCTATCGCGTCATGGTATTGGAACAGCAGGCGATTGCGGCCGGTACCTCCAGCCGCTCGAGTAAACTGATCCATGGAGGGCTGCGCTATCTCGAGCAATTTGATCTGCGGCTAGTGCGTGAATGCCTGCGGGAACGAGAACTTTTGCTGAAGCTAGCACCCAAGCTGGTAAAACTCACGCCGTTCTATATTCCGGTCTATACACAAACACACCGGCAGCCCTGGGAAGTGCGTGCGGGCCTGAGTCTGTATGCGTTACTGGGTGGCTTGAACGTCCACGCACGCTTTCGCGTCGTATCGCGTTCGCGCTGGGATACATTACAAGGCCTCAGTCAGACCGGGCTGCGGGCTGTATTCCAGTATTGGGATGCGCAAACCGATGATGCCGCCCTCACCCGCGCAGTCATATCCTCTGCAGAAAAACTCGGCGCGGTTGTGTGCATCCCAGCCAGGTTTGAATCCGCAAATATTAATTCCGGTGGTTGCGAGGTCGAATTTAATGGCAATGGTGTACAGCGTAACGTACGCACCCGGGTATTGGTGAATGCGGCCGGCCCCTGGGTGAACCATGTCACCGCTAAAATAACCCCTGAGATACCGCGGCCAGTCATCGAACTAATCCAGGGCACACATATCATTCTCGATACAGCGATCGTGAAGAGTATTTTCTATGTGGAAGCACCACAGGACGGCCGCGCCGTATTCATCATGCCCTGGCATGAACACACGACTCTGGTGGGTACCACGGAAACCCCGTTTGCCGGCGACGATCCGGGACAAGTCAGACCTTTGCCACAGGAACAAAACTATTTGATGGAAGTTGTGCATCGCTATTTTCCACAAGCCCGCACCGATATCCTGTCCAGCTTTGCGGGCATACGGGTATTGCCCAGTGGCAAAACCCGTGCCTTCCGGCGTTCCCGCGAAATCCTATACGTCACCGACCAACGACAGAACCCTCGGGTGCTCAGCGTCTATGGCGGCAAACTCACGTCCTATCGCGCTGATGCGGAGCACGCCTTGAGACTAGTTCGCAGCACACTACCTGCACGCCGAGCGATAGCGGACACCCGCAGGTTGCAGCTTGAGACGTAGACTGCGCAGCCACATATCGAATATTCATCAGTGTCGCGTAAAACCCCGCTTTTCCTGGCTATAGATCAAGGCGGTCACGCCAGCCGGGCGTTGGTGTTCGATATCCATGGAAAGCTGCAGGCAACGGCACAAGCACACATTGCAACACTACGTGTTGACCGGAATCGGGTTGAACATGATCCAGTCGCCCTGCTGGCATCGATCAAGCAGGCATGTAAGGGTGTAGAGCGACAACTCGGGTCCCGCTGCCCGCATATCCAGGCCGCCGGCCTCGCCACCCAGCGCTCCACGATCGTCTGCTGGGACCGGGAGACGGGAAAAGCATTCTCCCCTGTTATTTCATGGCAGGACCGGCGCGCCGCCCGGCGTCTGGCTGAGCTCGCGGTGTTTCAATCACGCGTGCATGACATCACCGGTTTGGTGCTCTCGCCCCATTACGGTGCCAGTAAAATTGCCTGGTGTCTTGGTAATCTGAAGCCCGTCCAGCGTGCCTTGCATCAGCGACGTCTTGCTGCCGGCCCACTGGCAAGTTTCATCCTTGCCAACCTACTGACTGAGAAACCAATGCTGGTGGATCCAGTGAATGCTTCGCGCACACTCCTGTGGGACTATCGTCGATATGACTGGTCGGAAGAGTTGCTGGCATTGTTTCGGATTCCGGTATCAATACTGCCTGGTTGTGTACCCAACCAGTATCCCTTCGGCCATTTACGCTTAGGTACTCAAACCGTTCCCTTGACGGTTGTTACGGGTGATCAGCCTGCTGCTCTGTATGCCAGCGGCGAGCCGAATGCTGACAGTATTTATATCAACCTCGGTACGGGTGCATTTATTCAGCGGCTGCATGGCAATACACCACCGCAAGTGCCGGGTATGCTCGGCAGTGTCTTGTGGCAGGGACAGGACCGCGCTCTGTACGTATTGGAAGGTACCGTCAACGGAGCGGGTAGCGCCATTGTCTGGTTGCGTGAACGCCTGGGGATATCCGAAAAAAAGATGCTCGCCAGGATGCCGGACTGGCTGGCTGCTCATTCAGATGTGCCGCTATTTCTGAATGGTATCTCTGGCTTAGGCTCGCCCCATTGGATACCTAACCTCAAGTCGCGTTTTATCGGCAGGGGCGATGCCATGCAAAAAATGATTGCGGTCGTGGAAAGCATTGTATTTCTTTCATGTGTGAATCTGGAACGGATGAATTACCGCCGCATACCAGTACGGCGTATCATTGTTAGCGGTGGTCTCGCCCGATGGGATGGGTTGTGTCAACGACTTGCCGATCTGAGTGGCTTGCCAGTAGAACGGCCAGATCAGCATGAAGCCACCGCCAGCGGACTCGCCTGGTTGATGGGTGCCTGTGATCGTGAACCGGTGGGATCCACTGCATACACACCCAGAATTGATACGCCGCTGAAACTTCGCTACACCCATTGGTTGGCTGAGATGGAAAAGGCCATCCTAAACAGACATGTTAGTTCTTGAAGCTATTTGCCGAAGTTTGACTCCGAACTATAAGCGCGTGCTTCAGATTGCGGATGGCTAAATTTATAGTATGCGATATTCAATCGGAGGAAGAAGAAGCGGCTACCCACTGGGGAGGTAGGCTGGGCGTCCAGGTATCAAACCCGCGTGAATCCCAGATGTTGCCGGAAATACTGGAACTTTCAGAGCTCAAGGGGATGTTATAACTGGCGCCAGGCGAAATTTTGTTTAATGCAGTTGGATTGAATATCAGGGTGAGATCGCCGTGTTGGTTGGCGAGAACGCTGCATTCGATATGCATGGGCGCAAAACCAGTCTTGTAGGTCACATCCAGAATACCTTGGCTGCCATTGATCGTCAGGGTCGCTTTGGTCACCAAGTAGCCCGTATTCTGGCCGTTGAGTACCACATGGCCTGGATAGGAAGACTGCCTCCACTCGTTTGGAAAACCGGAGTCGGCAGAGTTGGGTGATGCCGACGGAATATTAATGCCTTTGCGTGCAGTTGCTGTCGATGTGCTGGCCATTGGTGCAGGCAATGTCGGCACCATACTGTTCAAAACCTGGAACCTATCACCCACTGTGCCTAAATCCACCTGCTGATTCGCGATGAGAAAGCTTTTGAAGTTGAGATGATCCTGCTTCACAAAGCAGATGGGTGTCCAGGCTTTGGGGGAATCAAGCATCATGATGCGTACGTTGCAAGCTAAACCGTTGACGTCGATAGTCGCCGCCAAAACACGTGCCTGTTGCGGCCCGGATGGCAATCTTGCAACGAGCGTATATGGTTTTGGGGATGAACAGCCAATGAGCAACAGTATGGCGCCTAAGGCACAGATAATGGTGAACTGACGATAAATAGCACTGTTTGACATGTTGCGACCCCCAGTTGTCGCAGTTAACGGGCAAGGCCCAAGGCGCTTTAATAATAACTTTTCGCTGCTGAAGAATCTATGCATAACCCTGGGAATATGCAGGTGTCAGGAATGGCTTATGCATAATAAGTCACAGTACGGCCGCCAAACGCATACCCTCATCGATAGCACGCTTGGCATCCAGCTCGGTCGCCAACCTCGAACCGCCGATTAAATACAAAGGTATCGATTGTGCCTTCAGGGCATTGTAAAGTTTAAGATTGGATTCCTGGCCAGCGCAGATGATCACGTTGTCCACAGAGAGTAGTTTCTGTTCACCGTTGATACTAATGTGCAGCCCTTGGTCGTCGATACCTTGATAATTTACCCCACCCAGCATCTGTACATGTTTGCGGCGCAGGGATGTGCGATGGATCCAGCCAGTGGTTTTACCCAGTTTTTTACCAAAAGAACCAGGCTTACGCTGCAGCAACGTGATATTGCGTATTGGCGGTTGCGGTTGAGGCGCTGTAATTCCGCCGCGCGCCTTGTAAGCCCTGTCCACGCCCCACTCATGTAAAAACCCAGCGATGTCGAGTCCGGATGATGCACCGCCATCGGCAAGAAATTCCGCAACATCAAATCCGATGCCGCCTGCACCGACGATGGCTACAGTCTTGCCAACCGCTGTGCCGCGCAGCAATACATCTATATACGAAAGTACTTTGGGGTGATCCAGTCCGGGAATGTGCGGATTCCGCGGCAGGACGCCGGTGGCCAAAATGATCGCTTCGAACCCTTGCGACTGTAGAGTCGCTGTCTCTGCCTTTTGGCCAAGCCGCAAATCAATATTGCTCAACTCGATCTGTCTTTTGAAGTAGCGCAGCGTCTCATGGAATTCCTGCTTGCCGGGAACGCGCTTGGCCATGTTGAACTGGCCGCCGATCTCGTTGGCTGCTTCAAACAAAATCACGCGATGACCTCGTTGTGCGGCGCTCACGGCTGCAGAAAGTCCGGCTGGTCCAGCGCCCACTACAGCGATACGTTTTGGACTAGCGGCGGGAGTGATAGTCAGTTCAGTTTCATGACAGGCGCGCGGATTCACCAGACAGGATGCCAGCTGTTTCGCGAATATCTGATCCAGACAGGCTTGATTACAGGCGATACAGGTATTTATTTCATCTTCGCATCCGCTAGCGGCTTTTCGCACCCATGCCGGGTCTGCCAGCAGCGGTCTGGCCATGGACACCATATCGGCGTTACCGTTCGCTAATATCTGCTCTGCCATGTCAGGCATGTTGATGCGATTGGTGGTGATGAGAGGCAAGCGCACTTCACTTTTGAGGCGGTGCGTTATCCATGTAAATGCGCCACGCGGCACCATGGTGGCGATGGTTGGTACACGCGCTTCGTGCCAACCGATACCCGTGTTGATCATGGTTGCGCCGGCAGCTTCCACTCCTTTGGCCAAGGCAACGACTTCCGTCCACTCACTGCCGTTCTCCACCAGGTCCAGCATCGACAGACGGTAAATGATGATGAAATCTGGGCCAACGACCGCACGGGTACGGCGCATGATTTCAAGCGGGAACCGCAAACGGTTCTCGAGGTTGCCGCCCCACTCATCACTGCGCTGATTGGTGCGCGGTACCGTGAATTCGTTGATGAAGTATCCTTCCGAACCCATGATCTCCACACCGTCATAACCCGCTTCCCGAGCCAATGCGGCACAACGCACGAAGTCATGGATCTGCTTTTCTATAGCTTTTTTGCCCAATGCATGCGGTGTAAACGGAGTAATCGGAGATTTGAGCGCCGATGGCGCAATCGAAAATGGATGGTAGGCGTACCGCCCCGCATGCAGTATCTGCATGCAAATGCGTCCACCCTCGGCATGTACTGCGTGTGTAACTTCTTTATGCCTAGACAGTTCCCAGCGGCCGGTAAGTTTGGATGCAAATGGCGCCAGGGAACCGCGCCGGTTGGGAGCGATGCCGCCGGTGACTATGAGCGCTACGCCACCGCGGGCCCTTTCCGCAAAATACACCGCCAGCTTGCGATAATCGCGTGCACGGTCTTCGAGGCCCGTATGCATGGAACCCATGAGCACGCGATTGGGTAGCTTTATAAAACCAAGATCTAGAGGCGCGAGAAGGTGTGGGAAGCGTTCTATGGAAGTCACGCGCTATATACGACTATTCGGCCCACAAGCGCAATAAATTAGCATGGATTTTATTTGCCAGCCTTGCCTCGTCCGATTGCGGTACACGATCCTGGACAGCACGCGCCAGTTTCATGACGTCCGCCAGTAATTCTCTTTTGTTTTCATCCCGTATAAAACTCTGAATGGTAGTAATGGCAGCGAGGCGCGTACCGCGTGTTACTGGATTTGCCCGGTGCAACTGACCGGATGGATAGATGATTGCCTGGTTTTTATTCAGCTTGATATTCTGCTCACCATCGACGGATTCGACCACCAGTTCACCGCCATCGTATTCGTCAGTTCCGCTCAGAAACAATGTCATGGACAAATCCGTGCGGATCTTGTTGCCGGGACTGCCAACCAGTGAGAAATCCACATGATCCTGGTAATGCATGCCAACGTCGTAGCGGTTGAACATGGGCGGCATGATGTGTTTGGGTACCGCCAGAAACTGGAAAACCTGATGACGAGCCAACGCACCAATGATGGTCTTTTGAAGACCCGCAAGGCAACTATCCTGCTCGGATATCTGCAAATTATGCTTACGGGTCCTCGAACCCGAGCCGGCGGAAACCGTGCCAGCTACATACTGGGCATGGTCAACTGCCTGGCGGACCGCAATGAATTCTTCGGGAGTTAGGACACTATCCAATACGATCAACATGTGTAATTTCCGCAATTGACTGACATGATGCCCACCCGATGGTGGCTAAACCATATCATAAGGGCAAATCCAGGGCCCGCCATAGATACCAGCTGGCGGCGGAACGAAAGGGTTTCCATACACAAGCGGCACGGCGCAGAGTGACGGCGGCCGGCAGACGCTTCATGCCATAGACGAGTTGAAAACCCTTGCGTATCCCGAGATCATCCACTGGCAGCACATCAGGCCGCCCCAGGGTGAACATCAGCAGCATTTCCACACTCCAGCGTCCGATACCGCGTACAACTGTGAGCCGTTCTATTATCTCATCATCGGTAAGTGTATCCATAACGGTAAAATCGGGAATACTCCCGTCCAGGGTCTTGGTGGCCAGATCCCGGACTGCCAATAGTTTATTGTGTGACAGACCGGCGCCACGCAATGCCGCTTCTGGAAGCGCTAACAGACTTTCCGGCGCAAGCCCTTCGGGAAACAGATCAAGCAGCCGGCCGTGGATGGTGGCGGCAGCCTTACCCGATAGCTGTTGATAGGTGATGGCCCGCAATAACGCTTCAAAAGGACTTAAGGCAGGACGCAGATTCATCCGCAAGGGCCCGATACGGGCTATAAGAGCCGCCAATCGGTGATCTGCCCGTCGCAAATGCCGCACAGCCTGGCGTGTATCGAATAACATGCGTGTATGCATCACAAATAGCAGCGGCAGAAAACGGACCGATACAAGTCAGGGCGTATTACTACTTGAAAGGTCAGGGCCATAGGCGTCACGCTAGTCAGAATATTGTTCTTTGAACCGTGAGGCAAAAGTATGCAAATGCACAATGAATTAATCAGCGCTCTGCTGGCAGCGCTGGCTCAGGATCGCGATATCAACCTGCGTGCTTACCCTATACATATATCGTACACAGACACCCTGCGGCTAGAGGGTGAAGTGGCCAATATCATCGCCAAACGCAAGGCCCGGCGCATCGTCATGCAACTGTCAGGACTTTCGAACATCGAGGATCACCTACAACTGCGCCCAGGAGAACAACGCCATGGCAAGGTACTACTTGATGCGACTGTCGATGCACTATCCCGGGAACTGGCATTCCGCGATATGCATGTGTATACGGGCCTCGCAGTGAAACCAGAAACCCCGCAATGGATCAGCGTAACCGTGGAAGGTTGTGTGGTGCGTCTCGAAGGCCAGGTAATCAGCCTCTCACACCGGCGGCTCGCTGAGGTGATCAGCTGGTGGGTGCCCGGCACTTGCAATGTCCATAACCATCTGCGCGTATCTCCGTCCGAGCAGGATAGCGATGACGAAATCTCGGATGCCATCCGTCTGATACTGGAAAAAGATCCTCTTTTGCACGCAGAATCCATCAGCGCCAATACCCATGCACGCGTGGTGACCCTGACAGGTTATGTGCACAGCCAGGAACAGGGGCGTATGGCGGTATATGATTGCTGGTATGTGCCCGGGGTGCATGATGTCAAAGATAACCTGCGTCTACTCCAGTAATTCTGCCATCTTCTGCTGGAATTTATACTGCATGCGCATACCACACGTACCTGCCAAATGAAAATTTTAGTCGGCGTTATCTACACACTGTTGCCGGAAATCGTGCTGCTTATCAGCGCTGTATTGATTACGCACTACGCAAGCTATTTTCCGATCGCGGGTGTCCTGGCCACCGAATTGGTGTCGCTATTCATCCTGCTGGTGTCCTTGGCGCTGAGCATTCAATTTAATCGTAGCCGCATGTTTTTCGCGCTGTTGACGCTACTTATGGGATTCGGTGCACTACTGGCGATAGCGGGTAACAGCGATAATCTTAGCAACCAGATCCTGGGTGGCAGCCTTTGCCTGTTTATGCCGCTTAACTTGGTTTGCATACACCCATTGGAAGAACGTGGCATTTTTACACGCTTTGGCATCTGGCCATTCGGACTGCTGCTGCTGGAAATTATTTTTATCGCCGTTCTCATGGGCACCCGTGCCCAGGGTGTGGCAGGTGCATTGTTTGTGAAATTCATTGAATGGCCGATATTTGCCGGCACCGCCATCAGTCAACCAGGATTGTTGCTTCTGTTGATCGGCTTGCTGTGGATCAACGATCGCTTGATCAGGCAACATAGCGCTGAGATTGCGGCATTTTTCTTTGCTATGTTGGCGACAGCGGTAATGCTGGGGTCCCGACAACCTGTGACGGTGGCCATATTCGCAGCCGCATCTGCATTGGCATTCGGTCTGGCCATCGTGCTCGAATCCTGGAGCATGGCCTATCTTGACGAACTCACTGGTCTGCCGGGGCGGCGCGCGCTGGAAGAGCATATGCGCCAACTGGGTGGCCGTTATGTCATCGCCATGCTGGATGTGGATCATTTCAAAATCTTCAACGATACCTATGGTCACGACATGGGTGATCAGGTTTTGCGACTGGTGGCATCACGCCTGCAGCAATGCGCTGGCGGTGGTAAAGCCTTCCGTTACGGCGGCGAGGAATTCGGTTTGCTTTATCCAGGCAAGTGCCTAAAGGAAACAGCTCCCGTATTGGAAGATTTGCGCTCGGATATAGAATCATCCGGTTTCAATCCGCGCCGGGGTGAACGGCGTGCCACTCCCGGAATCCAGGATACAGTAGATGATGACAAACCTTTGCGGGTGACGGTGAGCATCGGAGCAGCCGAAAACAATATATCCAGGGGAGATCCGTGGGGCGTACTCAAGAACGCGGACCAGGCGCTCTATGATGCCAAACATAACGGCCGGAACCAGGTCTGTAAACACGAGCTGTAATTGGCATGTACGTAGACCTCAGCAGCTTGCTGGCATTAGTTGCTCTCATCGCCATCGCCCTGGGCATTTGGTTCTGGAATGACAGCTTACAGGCACGCGAGCGCATGACTGCTACCTGTGCGCGTATCTGTGTTGAGATGCATTTGCAGTTTCTGGACGAAACCGTGGCTTTGGCATGGTTGCGGCTCACGCGCACAGCCACAGGCTGGCTTGCATGGCGACGTATGTATGTTTTCGAATTCAGTGAATCCGGCTCAGACCGCTGGAAGGGACGCGCCCTGCTGACTGGACGGCGGGTGGAATCCGTGCAACTAGATAACCCCGAGGGCGTTACCATACTGAATGGCGCCTCACCCCCTCCCGCCGAGGCCTACACCAGGCACAATACCGATAGGGAGACAGAAGATCACGACCGCTTGCACTGACTACATTATGCTTGTCCCCATGCTCAGGGTCGTCTAATATCCAGCGTCCCTGAAACAGCATCTAACAAATTTAGTTTCACTACCTGCGGGGTTACCAATATGGCCGGGCCCACCAAACTTAGACGCGACGCCGGTGTTATCGGACTTTTGTACGCCAGCTTGGGGGCGATGATCGGCTCGGGCTGGTTGTTCGGTCCGTTGCACGCCGCCATGCAAGCCGGGCCGTTGAGCGTGTTTTCCTGGATCATCGGCGCCATTGCGGTGCTATTCCTGGCGTTCGTGTTTGCAGAACTATCCACCATGTTCCCGAATTCCGGCGCACTGGTGCACATGACTCATGTCAGTCATGGCGATCTGGTGGGCAAAATCTGGACCTGGATCCTGTTTCTGGCCTTCGTCTCGGTGCCGCCGGTCGAAGTAACGTCGGTTGTAACCTATGCGAACAACTACATACCTGGCTTAATCGTCCCGACCACCGGTATTTTGACCCATCTCGGTACAATTGTTTCGATTATTCTTCTGGCGTTCGTGGTGGCGCTCAACTTCCTTGCTATCCGTATCGTTGTCGCCATCAACAGTGCGGCGACCTGGTGGAAAGTCATTATTCCAATCGCCACAATCGGCATTCTGATGGCTTACTCTTTCCATCCTGGTAACATGACAGCACACGTCGCCAGCACCCCGATCAGCGGTATCTTCACCGCAGTGGCCACCGCCGGCATCATTTTCAGCTTCCTCGGTTTCCAACAAGCCATTGCGCTCGCAGGTGAAACCCGTAATCCCGGGCGCTATATCCCAATCGCCTTGATCGGCTCGGTCATCATTTCCATGCTTATCTACATCGGACTGCAGGTGTCCTTCATCATCGCGCTCAAACCGACAGATATCGCCCAAGGCTGGGAACACCTGCACTTTACCGGCATGTTCGGTCCGCTGGCGGCCATCGCGGTCGCCGTGGGTGCGTTCTGGTGGGCGGTCGTTCTATACGTGGATGCCTTCGTATCGCCGATGGGAACCGCGTTCATATACGCCACCGCCAGCCCGCGCATCATCATGGCGGCCGGCGAAATGGGCAACGCGCCCAAACAGGTGATCAAGCTCAACCAGAGCGGCGTGCCGTGGATCGGCTTGGTCGTCACCTGGATAGTCGGCGTAATCTTCTTCTTTCCATTCCCATCCTGGCAAAAGCTGGTGTCCGCAGTTTCCCTTATTACGGTACTTTCTTACATGATCGGCCCGATCATCCTATTACATCTGCGCCGTGTTCTACCGGATGCCTCGCGACCATTTCGCCTGCGGGCAGTTTATGCGGTTTCGGTTATCGCCTTCATTTTTTCCAATTGGATCATCTACTGGACGGGTTACGAGACCGTGGAAGTTCTCTTTATCTTGGTCGCGGTGTACGTGGTTGCATATCTATCTTGGTACTTCATCAAGCGCAAACCGCTTTCCCAGCTCGGCTGGCAGCAAGCCTGGTGGTTGCTGCCGTATTTCATAGGCATGTGGCTGGTCAGCTGGTTCGGCCCTAGTGGCGACATGGGTGGAATTGGCCTGTTTGGCTTCTTCACCGGCATGTGGATCATCGCCGCTTTCAGTGTTGTAATCCTGATACTGGCTTTGATGACCGGCCAAGGTTCTACTGCAGCACAAGAGTGCGCCGATCGGGTGCAGACATTGGGGTCACGCGGAACGGAGACGACGCGTATCAAAGAAGTAGCACCCTGAATCAAGCGCGGTACATAAAATAGTCTTTACTAATATAAAGCTAAATTCAGTCGGCCCGCGCCATGTTGCGGTGCCGACTTCATAGCCGACATCTTTTTATTCAATATTCATCAGAACGGCTGCGCAAGCGTTTCTTGTTGCTGAGAAGACGTTTACCCTCTAGTCTGCGTCTTTTGGAAGCACGCGTGGGTCTAGTGTGTTTACGTACTTTGGGTATCTCGGTAGCGCGGCGGAGAAGCATCACCAGGCGTTCAATTGCATCCGCACGATTGCGCTCCTGGGTACGATATCGCTGTGCAAATATCAACAGTTGGCCTTGCGAATTGATCTTGTTCGCGGCCAGCCTCATCAAGCGAACACGTACAGTTTCTGGCAGCGAGCTATTGTGCTTTACATCAAAGCGCAGTTCCGCGGCGGTGGCGACTTTGTTTACATTCTGCCCGCCCGGACCCGAGGCGCGTACAAAACGGAATACCAATTCATCCTCATGCACATGGATATGTGGAGTAATTTCAAGCATGCCCCGAAATATTCCTGCTGGCTTCCATGAACGCCAAGTGAGATTTGACTATCTATCAGATGCCGGCTTCAAGTTCTGCGATGCGCCCCATATTTATATCATATTCTTTCGAATCTACTACACGTTTGATAGACCACTTGGGTTCACCGCCTTTTGCTGATGGCGTGGCGAGGTTGATAAGGGGACGGCGATCGTAGGGTTTACCCGCGGCGTCTCGAATCAACATGACGATCGGCCGCAACCGACTGGCGGGATTGGCAGACATCACGATACCCAGGGCATTGCTGTTCAATTCAACAAGGCTGCCGATAGGATAGATACCGATACAACGAATAAATTCCTGCATCAGGTCCTCGCCAAAATCTCGTGGAGCCCAGTGGAACATCATGTTAAGGCAAGTATGTGGAGGGACGCCTTCGTGATAGACGCGGTTACTGGTGATGTCATCATAAACATCCGTGATGGCTACGATACGCACATGCACGGGTATCTCATCGTTCTTCAGTCCGAAGGGGTATCCCTGACCACTGATCCTCTCGTGGTGTAACTGAACAATTTCCAGGCACTTTTCAGGGATGTTCTTGTCCTTGCGCAGAATATTGAACCCATCCACCGGATGCTTCTTCATGATGTCAAATTCATCTTCTGTAAGAAGTCCGGGTTTGTCGAGGATGGAAACCGGCGTGCGCATCTTGCCGACGTCATGCAACAATGCACCCAATGCCAGATCAGCGATGGAATCATTGGACAGACCAAGATGCAATCCAAAGACGATACTCAGAATACATACATTCAGGCAATGGAAAACGGTGTAGTCGTGTTTGGTCTCAAGATTGGTAAGCCACAGAGCAGCAGCTGGATTTGCCATCGCTACGTCTATCAGTTCGAGGGTGAGAATACGGGCTTCACGGGTGTCGGCGCTGCGACCAAAGCGCACATCACTGAGTAAGCGCTGAACGTGCCGGTGTAATTTGCCCCGGCTGGCGAGGATCTTGCGCATATCGTGACGGAAACTATCCCGCCCCCGCCAACCGAGGCCGGTGAGATCAGTGCGTTCCATGGTCAGCGTTATTGGCCGGTCGGAGGATCGCCCAGCTGTCTTTCGCCTCGAATCCGAGCTGCTTGGGCCAGTAGCCCTTTCTTCATCGATGTATACGTACACACATGTTTTCTGCAAGGTAGCCAACTGCTCCTGCGCATCGACGGGGAAGCCCTGGAACGGGAAAGGGCTTTCCAGCCACGGGCGGTCCAAGGCTGTGACATACATGCCCAAGCGGAGTTCTGAAACGGGGATTTTCCTCATAGGGCCCATTATGCCAGCGCTTGGGGCCACCGGGCAGGCCAATCTTGGCCGGTCCTGAGGGGGGGGGTCTGATAACCCTTATAAAATAGGCTGCCCCCCTATCTAATAGGGCTGGGCCCAGTTAAGCTACGTAGCTCTCGGCGGGTCTGCCGGGGGGATCGGGCCCTGCCCCACCCCGAGGGATCGCATAAAATTTCAAGGGATTTTAGAACCAGAAATTTGGTTGATAAAGACACGCACATTGTCTTTTGGTTCAGGCTGAAAATGAGTTACGCCTCAATTTTTTGCCAGGTTCAAAAGCAACTGCAGTTATATAACTTAACCCTGTTACGGAGTACTCAGAATGAAACGTCAGATGTTAATTGGTCTAGTTGCCGGTGCGCTGGTAGCATTCGCCGGTATGGCATATGCCCAGGGTGCCCCGGCTTCAGCCGGCGCTCAGGCTCCTGCGAAAGAAGCCGCACCTGCAAAAAAGGAAACTACCAAACGCGAAGAAAAGCATGAAAGGATGATGCGTCATGAAAAAATGGAACATAAAAAGATGATGGAACATAAAAAGATGATGGAGCATAAAAAGACTCATCACAAAATGATGAAAAAAGAGAAGAAAGAGAAGACTGCAGCTCCTGCAGCACACACCAATTAAAAGTAAGGACGAGATCAGCAGCGGCTAGAGAATTGCCACTGCCTCTTACAAAGGCGCGGAGCGATCCGCGCCTTTTTTATACCTAAATGATCATTATGGCCGGTTTTTATGCGCTGCCATTTGCAGCCGGAAACCTGTTGCGTATAACCCCTACCACCACGCCTTCCAGTACGAGTGTCGGGCTGTCAGCATCCACGATGATGGGCTGGAATTCCGGGTTTTCCGGCATAAGCCAGACCTTGGAACCTTTTAGCCGGTAACGCTTTACAGTGACTTCATCCCCCACGCGGGCTACCACAATCTGCCCGTTGTAAACATCCGGTGAACGGTGCACGGCCAATAGGTCGCCATCGAGGATACCGGCATCACGCATGCTCATCCCGTGCACGCGTAACAGGTAATGGGGTCTGGGATGGAAGATGCTGGGATCAAGGCGATAACGGTCTTCCAGATGTTCCTGGGCCAAAATAGGACTGCCCGCCGCTACCCGGCCGACTACCGGGAGACCGGGAGGATCGGTAAGACGGATTCCCCGGGCAGCGCCGGGCAGTAGCTGAATCATACCCTTTCGAGCCAGGGCTCGCAGATGGTCTTCCGCCGCATTCGCCGACTTGAATCCCAGTTTCCGGGCGATTTCCACCCGTGTCGGCGGCATGCCGGAAGCATCAATAACATCTTGAATTAACTCAAGGATTTGCTGTTGTCGCTGTGTAAGCTCAGCCACAAATAGTACTCATGGACTGTATTTACATACAGTACATGAACTTTTGAGTTGCCGTCAAGAAAATTTCATCCGTGTATTAGACATAACGCAACGCCAGTTATAACTAGCTTTCCAGTTTTAGTCAGCAGACTAAGAATTAAGGGCTATTTGCATTACGTGGTTGGAATTACCTAAAAAGCTACTCGAACTCGCCGGGTTCGATAATTTCCAGCATGGTTGGAATATGGGTGCTGTATTCGATGATCGGCAGGGTACCCGCGAGTAACACGGTAGCCTGTAAATTCCATTTCCAACCATCTATTGCACGAAACAGATTCCAAGGTCTGAAGTGGAACTTTCAATGCGGTGGCTTGTAACACCTTGAATTTACACTGGAACACGCCTATTTATTTGATGCTATAATTCGGTTTGTGAAGAAAAGGCTGGCCCGGCTGAATGCGTAAGCATAAACAGGGCATAGTGCATGGCCCTCTGGGGATCTTTCGGTCCCGCAGAGGGACTGAACGGTACTCCGAGCCATGGTCAATCTAATGGCCCCGCCGATGGCGGGAATTAGGAGCGCCAAATGAGGCTAAATAAGGCCCAGCGAGAAACGATGGCGAAAGTGGCGGAAAATATCGGCACACTGTTGATAGGCGCTGTTTTCGTTCAGGAGTTATTTGGGAAGAAACCTATTGGGGCATGGTCTGCGGTAAGTGGTGTTGGAATGGCAATCCTCTCTTATGTTGCAGCAATCTGGTTAAGGAGGAAAGAGTCATGAGTTTTACTGCACTGACAATATTAGTCGGCTGTCTCGTGATCGCCGGAGCTGCGGTGGTGGACTACCTCTCTCGTCCCCATGGGGACAAAGAGCAAAACGAACGGCACCAGCATTAAACTGACCGTTTCGTAATCAAAACAAACCCGGCCGCCAAAAGCGGCCGGGTTCTTTTTAGGCACACTGCTATAGGGCTATTTCCCATAAATGAATCTGGCGAGAAAAAATATCGGCACCGCGCCTGTTGTCGTTTAGCTCAAATCTTAGCCATATGATAACCCAATTCCTTGCCATAATTGTCTGAATGACGCTGGGAAAGACCCAGATTTACGCCGCATAGAGAACCGTAATAACCCATTATGTTACCGCTGTCGTAAAAATAACCCGATTTAATGCCGCACTTTAGGGGCTCATCGGTGAACGCCTAAAACGGGGCCGCCATCTATTATTAATTCCAAAAAAAATCGCATCAAATCGACGCGGAAGTCGTTCCGACATCAGCCGCTGAACGAATCGGGTCCAGACGCCGGGAGTGCGGCCTCTTGCTGTTGCCTATGCTCGACGACCTTCGCCTTGTACTACAGACCTTGCAGCACACGACGACAGCGCTGATCAACCACTGCAGCCACGCGCTGTAGCGCTGCGGCATGATGGTGAGATTCCTCAAACTCGGCTCGAAGTTCTTTTGCGATGCCCGGAAGTTTCGCTGCCAATCCCCCTGCGAGATCAGCAAGGGTCCCACGACCCAGCCCGCATTTGGTGGTCTCCTGGTCCCAGTGGGTGCGGGTTAGGTCGTCTGGAAAGGATTGGCCACCGATGGAAAAGGCGGCCTTTGTCTCAAGTCGTTCGATTGCTCCGGTACACACTATGTCGTAGAACGGAGCAAGCCGCCATTGGTTCGGATTACCTTGGACCTGCAGCAGCGCTAGATTTTTTGAATGTCCATCGGAGTTTCCCGCCAGAACGTTCAGCACCAACCACTTCGTGAGGCGGTTGATGTCTGCTACAGGCAAGGAGCTTTCTTTACGCAGCAACAATACACAATCTGCGAACGACGGACCATTCTCAGCTTCGTATTTCTGGCTACGCCCTAACCCCAACGCCTGGCAGAAGTCCTCCTGATGAAGACGTTCAACCCTCTCGCCAGACTTGTATCTGTCGAAGCGTTTGACAACCAAGTACGGCGCCGCCGAATCTTCTCTGTACCTGGTCCCGCAGGTCTCGATACCCGCGCGACGGTACAGCTCAGCTAGGAACGCTTCATACAACGGGACGTTCGTGTAGTCAGGGACTTCAAACTTCAGGATCAACGAAGATGCGAAAGCCCCTTGCGGGCAATAGAACTTCCCATCGATTCCGTGGACCGGAAGTTTTTCCTGGACGCCAGCGAGGGAAAACCGTACTGGTGCTCTCTCGTCAGCGGCAGGTTTACCCTTCCGCAAACAGTAGCCGGCCAACTCCGCGTCGCTGAGCGGGACATAGTCGCCGTCGAAACTGGGTGCGACGTCAGCAGGAAGGATGGAGAACGCACCGGCACAGTCCCGTCCCAGCGCCTTAAGCAGGGAGAAGTCGGTGTCTGCGACCCTGAGCTCGCGTACCCAGCGGTCGCGCTGATTACCCTCGGGAACCAGGTTCCCGAAGAAGTGGGTCCCAGGCACGTCCGGTCCGAAGGCGTTGACTTGCAATGGCAGCGAAGCGGAAAGGCGAAACCCGTCAGCTACCCATGTGGGGTCGTATGCGAACTCGAAGCCGGATCCCACCTCGCGGTCCGTGAGGCGTCCGACCAAGCGGTCTCGATGCCAAATATGGAGAACCTCACCGTTCACTTACGCGATCCAAGAGAAGAAACCACACGGCTGGCTGAAGAGGTTCCAGGTGTTACACCACGCGGGACAATCCATACGTCCAGGCCGAGTTGCTGAATCACATGCAGGGCCTTGCCGATTTCGGCGGTATCCTTGCCACGCTCTAGCTCGGAGATGAACCGGGGGCCCACGCCGGAGACGCTCGCCGTTTGGGCGAGCGTTACCTGGTGAAGACCTTTGCGGTGCTCGCGCACCAGCCGCCCCAACTGGGCAGCCGTGTCCACCCGGCCGTAGACCGGGGCCTGATGATGTATGTTTTTGGTGGCCATACTAGCCTCCATTAAATACTCCCGTACGGGAATATTATAGACAAGCAACCGACCTAGGTCAATGAATAATACCGTACGGGAATAATTAAAGAGCCTAATTTTAGACCGAAGTAGACCCTGGCTAGCCAGTTGACCCGAATACTACGAATTCAGGCTGGTCAGCCATTGTTGCCTCAACATCGTTGTACGGTGAACAGTTCAACTGCAGTTCGGCGTTTTGGTTCCATGGGCACGAGATCGGAAATGACAGACCTGCCCAAAAGTAGCCCGCATCGGGAGGAAGGCGTCAGATGTTCCGCTCCGCTAAGCGTGCTGAGCAGAGAGCTACTGCTTGTTAAACACCTCAATCTTTTTTTCCGACTCTTTGCCGACAGTCCACGACACGGCCGTCAGAGTCTTGCCGTCCGCGGAAAGCTCATCCGTCCCCTGTTGAACAAGCTTACCATCCATCTTGACCGCGTAAGTCAATTTCCTGGGGGGTAAGCAGCGTAACTGTTTCCGTCAAGCCCTTCGGTTTGGTTGGATACGTAAGGCTCATATCTGAGCCATCGGGCTTCCCTTCCATTTTGAATCTCATTGCAGGATATTGCCAGCGCAGCACACCTACAGAAGGTGAAGCGATGATCATCGTGCCTAATTTGACTTCGGCATAATCATTACTTTTGGCGGGATCGGGTTTCCAGATCCCCACCCATGGATTATCCGCCGCAAGTGCTGTTGTCGCTGACAGCACGAATAGGGCAGATGCAATAAGAAACTTCTTCATGTATTACCTCCAAAAGAGCTGCACATATCGGCAGGAATGTGTGAGGGAATCGAAGCTAAATGGTAGAGAGATTTATATCTCAAGTTGACATCGGCTCTCTCTATGTCGTGTATGGTGCGTCAAATTGCACAAACTCAATCAGGAATTCCATCGCCAGATCAATCGACTTGATTTATTTTACCATGTCATCTGCTGCACTTCTGAGCTCCTAAAATTACCTTTGAGACCCGTCTAATAGGATGCGCGAGTGGGGGATATAAACCCGGCTAAAAATGGCGTACGCGCATCCTGAGGGCCATAAAAAAATTCAGGTAATTACTTGCCGCATCGAAAATAATGTAATTCGTTGCCAAATGGCAAAGTAATGCCTTAAACGACACCTGTGGTTGGCAGGGTTAGCCTTGACACTCCACTTCCAACCATCTATTGCACGAAGCAGAGTACGCAATTCCAGGATTGAATCAACCGTGGATTGCACAAAACGGGGTACTTTTCTATGTAACCGTAAGGCCTGGAAGTCAACCATCTTTTGCACATAGCCGAATTAAGGGGGTTGTTTACCCTTCGCCGCGTTCAGCTATTAACGATTGACGGTACTCATATCGGGATATCGCTCACCAGCAGCCAGGCCACGCGGGAAGGCGGCATCAATCTCACGCAGAACTGCGGTGCTCAGGTCGACCTCGAGGGCGCCGGTATTTTCTTCCAGGTACTTGCGTTGTTTGGTACCGGGGATTGGCACAATGTCCTTGCCCTGATGCAACAGCCAGGCGAGCGCCACCTGAGAAGGGCTCAGGTTTTTTTCTCGTGCAATCTGTTGCACATGATGTGCCAATTCCAGGTTCTTCTGGAAATTAGTACCCTGGAAGCGCGGATGGTTGCGCCGCCAGTCGCCTTCCGGCAAATCCTCCAGTTTTTGGAAACGGCCCGTCAGAAATCCACGCCCCAAGGGGCTATAGGCTACAAAACCTATGCCGAGTTCACGCACCGTCGGCAGTATCTCCGCCTCCGGATCACGGCTCCAGAGGGAATATTCCGTCTGCAGCGCGCTAATGGGATGGACTTTATGGGCACGCCGGATTGTAGCAGGCGCTGCTTCCGAGAGACCCAGGTAGCGTACCTTACCGGCTTTTACCAATTCTGCCATGGCGCCGACTGTCTCTTCGATGGGTACTTTGGTATCAACGCGGTGCTGGTAATACAGATCTATCTGAGTGATACCCAGGCGCTTGAGTGAAGCATCGCAGCAGGCACGTACGTACTCCGGCCGTCCGTTGACACCCAGGAATTTGCCATCCGGGCTGCGCTGGTTACCGAACTTGGTGGCGATGATGACACCCTCGCACCGTCCTTTAATGGCCTTGCCGACTAACTGCTCGTTGGTAAACGGCCCGTACATATCCGCAGTGTCCATAAAATTTATACCAAGTTCCAGTGCCCGATGGATGGTCGCGATGGACTCGCTTTCGCTACCGCCCTTATAAAAATCCGACATACCCATACAGCCGAGACCGAGTGCGGACACTGTCAGGCCTTGCCGGCCAAGTTTGCGCTGCGAAACTAATTGCATGGGTCGTCTCCGTATATTTAGTTGAGATCCACGGATTACATCCGGTGATATGGGTCGTATTCAGAGTTATAAAAGCGCAGACATTCTATCAACACTCGGTAACATTGACCGCCAGACCTCCCAGTGAGGTCTCCTTGTATATGCTGCGCATGTCGTGACCGGTCTGGCGCATGGTAGCGATGACCTGGTCGAGCGAGACACGGTGCTGTCCGTCGCCGTGCTGGGCCAAGCGCGCAGCGTTGATGGCTTTGACCGAGCCCATGGCGTTGCGTTCAATGCATGGGATCTGCACTAAGCCTCCCACCGGATCGCAGGTCAGGCCCAGGTTGTGTTCCATACCGATTTCGGCGGCATTTTCGATTTGACCATTGCTTCCCCCCATGGCAGATACCAGACCACCGGCCGCCATGGAACAGGCCACCCCCACTTCACCCTGGCAACCCATCTCAGCGCCGGAGATGGAGGCATTCTTCTTATATAAGATCCCGATCGCCGCGGCCGTCAGCAGATAACGCAGAATACCTTCGTCATCGGCGCCATCCACAAAGCGCAAATAATAGTGACCGACCGCTGGAATGATGCCGGCAGCGCCATTGGTAGGTGCAGTCACCACGCGTCCGCCGGCGGCATTTTCTTCGTTGACAGCAAGAGCCCACAGATTCACCCAATCCATAGCATCCAATGCTGTAGTCTTTTTTTGCTGGGAGAGATCGCGGTATAGCTTGGGTGCACGCCGCATGACATGCAGACCGCCGGGCAGTTCGCCCGACTCGCGCATGCCGCGTTGCACACAAGCCTGCATAACGCTCCATATTTTCAGCAACCCAGTGCGGGTCTCAGCTTCATTACGCCAGGTCTTTTCATTCTGCAGCATGAGCTGGTCAACGCGTAGTGCGTGCTTTTCGCAGAGCGCCAGTAATTGCTCCGCCGTGGTGAAGACATAGGGCAGCTGTACTTCCGCCGCTGCAGCATCACCCTCATCATCGGCACCGCGGATGATGAAGCCGCCGCCGATGGAATAGAATTCATCTTTGAAAAGAGTATTGCCGCCGGCATCAAATGCCGTAAACCGCAGACCGTTGGAATGCTTGGGTAGTACCTGGTCCTTGTGGAACAGGAGATTCATGGGTTCGTCGAATACTATTTCTCGCTGGCCGAGCAATTTGATTTTACCGCTGCTGCGAATGCGTGCTAACCGTTGTTCAATGCTGCCAGAATCAACGTCATCAGGCGTTTCCCCTTCGAGACCCAGCAAGACTGCCCGGTCTGTTCCGTGGCCTTTGCCAGTCAATGCCAACGAGCCATAGAGCTGCACCACGACTTGTACTGTGCTATCAAAAAGTCGCTTGCCCTCCAGATCCAGCAGAAACTGACGTGCCGCGCGCATGGGCCCGACGGTATGCGAGCTGGAAGGCCCAATGCCGATCTTGAACACGTCGAATACGGATATGGCCATTTTAGTGCTTCATCTGGTTCTATTAGAAATTGATGCCACTATCATTGCCTGAGCGGGATATGGAATATGGCTACCAGTATGTTTATAAGAGCGAATACAAGTATCACCCATCGCCAAGCGATAGTAATGTGGTATTGCCGCCTACCGCTGCAGTATTGATGGTGACGGTACGCTCCGTGGCGAAACGCAGCATGTAATGCGGTCCACCGGCCTTCGGCCCGGTGCCCGATAATCCTTGCCCGCCAAAGGGTTGTACGCCCACCACGGCACCGATGATGTTGCGGTTGATGTACACATTACCCACGCGGATGTGGCGCTGGATGTATTGCGCCTGGCTGTCGATACGCGAGTGCACGCCCAGCGTCAGGCCAAAGCCGGTGCGGTTGATGCTGTCGATAACCGCGTCCAGTTCGCTGGCCTTGAAGCGGATCACGTGCAGCACCGGGCCAAATACCTCGTGCTTCAAAATATCCAGTGACGGCAGTTCGACCGCCATGGGAGTCACGTAGGTGCCGCCGGCGCAATCCGCAGGCAGCTTGAGCTCGCGTAATACCTTGCCCTGACTCCTGATCCACTGCTTATGTTCGTCGAGTCCTTGCTTGGCCGCGGCATCGATCACCGGACCCACGTCGGTGTCGAGATAAGCAGGATCGCCTATGCGCAATTCATCCAGATAGCCGCTCAGCACCTCGATGACGCGCGCCGCAATTTCCTCCTGCACGAACAGCACACGCAGTGCCGAGCAGCGCTGCCCAGCGCTGTTGAAGGCGCTGGCCACCACGTCCAGCACAACCTGTTCCGGCAACGCCGAGGAATCCACCAGCATGGCATTCTGGCCGCCGGTCTCAGCGATCAGCGCCGGAATGATGCCGTCGCGGTTAGCGAGCGTCTGATGGATGATCTTGGCCGTCTCGGTGGAGCCGGTGAAGGCTACGCCGGCGATGCGCGGGTCCGCCACCGCGTGCTGTCCCACCACCGAGCCGCGCCCCGGGATGAAGTGCAACACGTCACCCGGAACACCGGCCGTGTGTAACAAACGCACGGCCTGTGCACCGATCAGCGAGGTCTGTTCGGCAGGCTTGACAAGCACCGCATTGCCGGCGGCCAACGCCGCGCTCATCTGACCGGTAAATATCGCCAGCGGGAAATTCCACGGGCTGATGCATACAAACACACCACGGCCCTGCAGCCACAGTTCATTGGATTCGCCGGTGGGTCCCGGCAGGCGTTGTGGCTTGCCGAAATCCTCTTCGGCGCGTTCCGAGTAGTAGCGCAAAAAATCCACCGCCTCGCGCACCTCGGACAACGCATCGGGGATGGTCTTGCCGGCCTCGCGTACGCACAGTGCCATGAGTTCGGCAGCATGTTCCTCGAACAGGTCTGCACTGCGGCGCAGGATGCGGGCACGCTCCGCGGCCGGCGTCATGTCCCAGCCGGGTTGGGCGGCGGCGGCCAGGTCCACGGCCTTGCGGATGGTGTCGGCGTCCGCTTCGTGGATCAGGCCCACCGTCTGGTGGTTGTCCGTGGGATTCAGCGAGGGCTTTTGTTTGCCGCCCAGTTCCTTGCCGCCGACGATGGGTGCAGCTACCCATTCACGCTGCATGGCCGTATGCATGTCCTGTGCGAGCCGCTCGAGCACTGCCACGTCGTTGAGGTTCATGCCGCGTGAATTGCGCCGCTTGGCGCCATAGATATCCGCTGGCAGCAGGATGCGCGGATGCGGTTTCACAGCCAGGGCTTCGACTTCCGCCACCGGGTCGGCGACGATGGACGCCACCGGCACATTCTCGTCAATGATGCGGTTCACGAACGATGTATTGGAACCATTCTCAAGAAGGCGCCTGACCAGATACGGCAGCAGATCCTCGTGGCTGCCGACCGGCGAATACACCCGGCAGTTGACCCTAAGCTTGTCCGCACCCATGGCTTCTGCATACAGCTCTTCGCCCATGCCGTGCAGGCGCTGGAATTCATACTCGGGATTATTGCCAGCCATTTCCAACACGCTGGCGAGGGTATGGGCGTTATGTGTGGCGAACATGGGGTACAAAGTGTCCCGCGCCCCCAGCAGCTTGCGCGCGCACGCCAGGTACGCCACATCGGTGTTGGCCTTGCGTGTGAAAACCGGATAACCCTCGAGGCCGCGCTCCTGGGCGCGTTTGATTTCGCTGTCCCAATATGCGCCCTTCACCAGGCGTACCGGGATGCGTCGCTTGCCTTCTTTCGCGAGCGACACCAGCCAGTCGATGACGCGGATCCCGCGTTTCTGATACGACTGCACCGCCAGACCGAAACCTTCCCAGCCTTTCAATGATGGTGAGCGATATACCGCTTCGATGAGGTCCAGCGAGAGATCCAGCCGGTCGGCTTCCTCCGCGTCAACCGTCATGCCCATGCCATGCTTGGCAGCGCGTTCCGCCAGCGCCTGCAGCTTGGGTGTCAGTTCACGTATCACCCGTTCGCGCTGTGCCAGCTCGTAACGCGGATGCAGAGCCGAGAGCTTCACAGAGATGCCGGGCGCTGCAAACACATCCATTTTCTTGTCGACGCTCGCACCGATGGCATCGATGGCGCAGGTATAGTCATCGAAATAACGTTGCGCATCCCGCGCTGTGAGTGCCGCTTCTCCCAGCATGTCATAGGAATGCCGGTAGGCCCGGTTTTCCGGGTTGGCGGCACGCTTGAGCGCTTCTTCTATGCTGCGACCCATGACGAACTGATGGCCCATGATGCGCATCGCCTGTCGGAAGGCGCTGCGGATCACCGGGTCACCGAGACGGGTCGCCAGCTTCGCCATATAATTGGGAAGGTTTTTCTCTACGCTCTGGTCAAGGGCGATGAGTTTTCCAGTCAGCATCAAGCCCCAGGTGGAAGCATTCACGAACATCGAAGGGCTGGCGCCCAGATGCTCCTCCCATCTGCCGTTCATGAGTTTGTCGCGGATCAGTTTGTCAGCGGTATCGGCGTCTGGGATACGCAGCAGGGCTTCTGCCAAACACATGAGCACCACGCCTTCTTGCGAGGACAGGTCATACTGGCGAAGAAACGCTTCCACCCCGCTCTTGGACGAGCGGTTACGACGCACCGCTTCCACCAGGTGTGTGGCCTGGGCCTGGATACGCGACCTGGCTGGTGCATCGAGTTTCGCCTGCGCGAGCAGGGCATCCACACAGCGGGTCTCATCAGCGAGGTACAGCTCATTGATGGCAGCGCGCAGCGGCTTGAGCGTGGGTGCTACGCCGTCGAATACGAACGATGCATGCGGCGCGGGTTGGGATTCAGCAGGCTGAGACATGCATACTCCGGAACATGTGGAAATCGCCGGCCGGGCGCCGGCTAAGGCGTTGAACAGCGTATTTTACTGAATCGGCGCGGGAAATGCCCTGCGTGCTGAGGCCGGGTAGTGGGTCAGTTTGGAACTCCTTGATATTGAAGGACCCCTCATATCCCCCTAGACTGGCAGGATGAGCAGATACCGTACCCGCAAAGACCTTAATGAGTTGGCCGCCTCTATTATTGGAGAGGCTACAGCCACCCGCCTTCCTAAATTAAGGGGTAAAAAGACCCATAAAATCACCCCCTCTAAGCGCAGGTCTAAAAGGTCCAAATAGCCTTAAATCACTTCTCCGAAACTTCTCCCGCCTTCGCCCTATCAATCATCCGTTTTACGGCTGAATTAGATTTTATAACCGGCAACTCAATCTCGGGATGCCTGTTGGCAAATACCCGGAATATCTCATCTGCAAACGCCTGCCCAATAGCCTTCACACCGGAAAAGTCGAAGACAACAACATTAAAAAGCTCGACCCTCGCTAACAGTCGTTTTGCTTGAGACCTGGAAATTAGCTGATCGTTACCATATTGAGCTAGCCTCACCGGCACAACTGTCTTATTAAACCCGTATTCTTCCCCGGAAGCGTATTGATCGAATATTCTCGTAGTGGTT
>Ga0307372_10001256_pt1 | contig 44622 bp, 38 predicted proteins | sample OX1MG_FD_202533 | JGI IMG/M metagenome (GOLD analysis project Ga0307372, IMG submission 202533) | Soil microbial communities from Risofladan, Vaasa, Finland - OX-1 | ecosystem: Environmental > Terrestrial > Soil > Coastal area > Acid sulfate soil | place: Finland: Risofladan, Vaasa | collected...
CGGGATATTCCGGCGCGCGCCCGTGCTCGATTTCCACGGGATTGAGCGGCCGCATCTTGCTGGCCGTGATCATCCGGCACAGATTGCGGTAGCGCTCGCGGTCGGGCACCAGCACGTAGAGCCGCCGGTCGTCCGGATGGCGGTTCGACGGCGCGCCGGCCGAAGACAGATCGAGCGTCAGTTCCGCACCGACGATCGCGCGTAGCCCCGCGCGTTCGGCGCCGTGGTAAAAGCGCGGCGCGCCGTACAATCCGTCGCGGTCGCCCATCGCCAGCGCCGGATAGCCGAGTTCGGCGGCGCGCTCGACCAGGTCCTCGGGCAGGGCCGAGCCTTCGAGAAAACTGAACGCGCTGCGCGCGCGCAACTCGATGTATTTCACCGACACTCGCGGCGCGCCTCCGATGTCGGCGCTTGTACCGCCGCAGCCGCCGTATTCGCCGACTCGCGGGACTTCATGATCGCCGGTTTTTTTGTTTCACCGACATTCCTGACGCCGCTTCACTGTCGCAGCTTGTTTGGCTGCTGCTCGTCTATGTGCTGACTCGCGCGACTTCATTGTTGGCCGCTTCTTTGTTTCACCGACACTCGCGGCGCGCCTCCGATGTCGGCGCTTGTACCGCCGCAGCCGCCGTATTCGCCGACTCGCGCGACTTCACGATCGCTGGTTTCCTTGCTTCACCGACACTCTCGACGCCGTCTTTTTATGCCCTCGCCCGCGTCGTGCGCGGGAGAGGGTGGGGTGAGGGCTTTTTCACCAACACCTCCGGCGCCGCTCCGTTGTCGCGGCTTGTCCGGCTGGGTTTCCCAGAGGAACCCGGGCAAATCACGCGGCACAAGGATGCCGCGCGAGATCCTTCGACACCGGCAGCCTTCGCTCAGGATGACCCAAGAGAAAAGCTTCGACTCCGCTCGCGGGCTCGCTGCGCTCAGGATGACAAGCTCCTGTCGGTAACTAATGAGAGGTTGCACTAGTCGTAAATTCCATCGACGTACCATTCGCCCGAGCGCTGGTCGCATAGCAGTCGGTACACGCCGCCGTCTTCCAGCGCGACGTCGTAGTAATCGCGCGCCGTGCCGGGCGTTTTACGATGGCCGCTGTCGTTGTCGTCGACATGCGATTGTGCCGCCGCGATCCGCCATGGCCCGGCGCACGAGACCACGCGTCCGCCGAAGTCCGCACCGCGTACGAACTCCAGCGCGCCGCCGCGAGTGCGTAGCACCTCGATCTGATGCGGCGGCCGAACCGCGCGCACCGCCACTTGCGCCACGGTGGCGCCGCCGGCTACCGGGCTTTTGGCGGTATCGCGATCCGCCAGGGCCGTCGTGCCGTTAGCGCCGCGTCCGGCCGGCGCGACGGCCGGACGCGGCGCAAAAGGCCCAAGCTCGACCACGTCCGGCAGATGAGAGTTGCGCGGCATCAGCGTGCCTACCCTGTCCGGACCGCATAGCGCGGCCAGCCGAGCGAGCGTGACGTGCAATCGCTCGGGCGTTGGACAGGGCGGAGCGAACATGTCGGTCTGGGCGGCGCGCGGCGCACGCGGCGCGACCGTGATACGGATGGCTGCCACCGCCGCGGCCGGCGGCGCGGCCTCGAGGTTGAGCAGGATGAGCGCGAGCAGCGTGCGCGCCTCGTTGGTTGGCGCGGGCAGCGCGACGCGGCGGAGGTCGCGGCGGCGGCCGTCGAGTTCGAGCGCGAGCGCGATCTCGCCGGCCGCCATCCCGCGCAGTTCCAGCCGTTCGACGGCCCGCTCGATCATCGGGCGCATCACGAAACCCATCGCCTCGAGGCTGTCCACGCCCCATTCGAGTTCGACCGCCTCGGCGAAATTTTCGGCCGCTCGGCGCGCAATCAGCGGCGTGCGACACTCGCCGCGCGCGATCCGCATCAACTCGACCGCGCGGGCGCCGAGCCGGCTGCCGACCGCGCGAATATCCAGCCGCGCCAGTTCGCCCAGCCGCCGGATTCCCCATCGCGCCAGCGTCTGCTCCAGCTCCGCGCCGTCGCGTCCGCCGCCGCCACCGTCAAGCCTGAGCAGATCGAGCGGCAGCCAGTTGAGGAACTCCTCCTCGCGGCCCGCCGCGATCGCCCGCGCCCCGCCGCATCGCGCCGCCAGCAGTGCGACCTCCTTGCTCGACGCGATTCCCACCGCCGCTTCCATCCCGAGCCGCGCCACGCGCTCGAGCGCTTCCTGCGCAAGCCCAGTCTCGATCGTCTCGATATCCTGCATCTCCGTCGGCAATGATGAATCGTCCGTGCCGGCGGTGCTGGCGCCCCCGCGATGCGGATTGGCACGGAGCCGCCGATGGAGCCGTTCGAGACCGCCGAGATCGAGATAGACCTCGCCGTCGGCGCCGGCCTCGACCAGCGGCGAGAACGAAAGAGCGACATCGACGAGCGCCTCTGCCGCGGACGCTTCGGCGGCCGGCGAGCGGTTCATCACGGCCAGCCCCGCGGCGGCGGCGCGCGCCCGTGCCACCGTCATCCCGGTTCGCACACCCATCGCCCGCGCGTGCGCCGACACCAGCCGGCATTCCAGGTTGGCAAGGCCGGCCGGGTCGCGCCGTCCGGCGGCGGATTCAATCAATACCAGTGGCCGATCGCGCAGCTCGGGCCTTTGGCGCAGCGCCGCGGCAAGCGGAAAATCCGCGACCAGAATGCATGCGATCCGCGGGCTCATGCCGGCTAAGAGACGGACGCGGAAATCGGCGTCGCGGAAAATGCTGGTGTGGGAGCCGACGCGGGAGACGTTGACGCGGAAGCCGTCGAATCGACGAGCGCGCGCCATACCGCCGCTTGACCCGAGCCGCCAAGCTTGTTGCGTGCCACGTACGCTTCGACCCGCATCCCGTCGAACAGCGCCGGAGCGCCCGGCGCCATGCGGCTGAAGAAGGGCCGGATGCGGCCGAGTACGAGACTGAGCGCGGCGAAGGTTCCGCACATCCTGCGCTCGGACAGGACGATTACGCCGGCGCCGCTGCGCTCGGCCGCACGCGCCAGCCGCAGCGCCGCGCTCAACGTGAGCGTTCTCGCGTGACCGCCAATATCGAAGGCAAGATCGATCACGACCAGGCCGAAACCTCCCGCGCCCAAAATCATCTCGGCCGCCAAAAGCACCGGTTTAACCGACGCCCTTGGCGACGCGATCGCGCGCGCGGGCGCAAATTCGGCGCTCGGCGATTCGACCGAATCGCGTGCGTGCACCGCCGCATCGGCTCCGACCCAGAGAATCCGTGAGAGATCCGCGCCCGCCGCGGCGATGCTGCGCGGGTCGAAGCCCCCCGCCGAATCGATCCATGCCGCAACCTCGCCGCGCCGGGTGGCGATGGCGACGAAAGAGGCGGCGAGCGAAGTTCGTCCAAATCCGGGCCTCCCTACGATTTCGCTCACCCGGCCGCGGACAATGCCGCCGTCCAGGATGGCGTCGAGCGCAGCGATGCCGGAGCTTAGGCGACGGTCCTTGCGGGTAAGCTCGCGTCCGCGAAAAACTCCCGAAAATTCAGCTATTTGTCGGTCGGTGAGGGTGCGAATAGGCGCGGCTGCGGGGAGGCGCGCAACGGTCTCGATCAAGGCGATGGGAGAAGCAGCCATGATCGTATTTTCGCTTTTTATTCGTGTTTGTCAAACGGCGCGACGAGCTGCAAGGGGAGACGCTGGCTCTTTTTATTTTTTTCGACGTCACACATCAGGTAAGCACGCTCTAGCGGCAATGGTCCGCAACTAATCATAAATGACTGTCTTAAGCTGTAAGATGTCAAACGCAGCGACGCTATACTTTCTTATCATGAAAGCATAAGCTTTTGATTCAGTCACCCATGGAACACTCCTCCAACTTCGCCTACCGGCTGACGATGGAGTCGTCGGGCTTTTTCTGAAAACCGGTCATCGGGGTAATTGTGCCCGGTGTATCTCGGCAAGCTGCTCGCAGCGGAGCACAAGGGGTCCGGCCGCGACAAGCGAAGGGAACTATCGATGACCGGATCGCCCGTACTACGAGAAAAAATGTACCGTGCATACCTCGAGTTCTTCGAGGTTGCCGAGACCAAGCGGCGCTGGAATATTTTCAACGATGTGCCGTGGGAAGCGCTGGAAAGCTCCGTCGGCAGCGAACAGAAAGCGGCTTGCGTCGAAATTTTCTGTGCCGAGGAACTCTACCTGCCAGACTACAGCGCCGGCGGCGTCGAGCTGACCCGTTCTATGTTTGGCGCGGCGTGGTTTCAGGCCTGCTGGAGCTACGAGGAATCCAAGCACGGACTGGTGTTGCGCGAATACCTGACGCGCTCGGGCCTGCGCTCGCAAGCCGAATACGCGGTCTTCGAGGAGCGGGTCTTTTCCAAGGCTTGGAGTCTGCCTTTCGGGACCTGCCGCCAGATGGCTTGCTACGGCGCACTCCAGGAAGCCGCTACCTTCCTCGCCTACAAGGCCCAGAAGGACAAGGCGGCGAGCGAGGGCGACAAGGTGCTCGAGGCGATCTTCTTTTTACTAAGCCGCGACGAGGCCGCGCACGCCGGCTTCTACCGCGCGGCGGTTGAGCTTGAACTGGACGAGGATCGTCGCGGCACACTGGCCGACCTTGCCTTCGTGATCGCGAATTTCAAAATGCCGGGCGACGGCCTGATTCCCGACTACCAGGAGCGGTTGCGCACCACAGGCGCGGGGATCAGCGCGCGCACGTTCCTGGAACGTGCGCTGCTTCCGATGCTGCGAACGCTCGGCACCAGTCGCGCGGAACTCAAGGCCGCGATGGCGCAGCTGAGCGCCGCAGGCGTCACGGCCGTGGCCGCGCCTGTCCTCGCGCTAGCGAAATAACAGCTCCCGCCAATCGCAGCGGGCCGCACCGGCGGCCGCCGCCGTGATGAAGTGCCCGTCGTCGTTCCCCATCGACCCGCGGTTCGTGATATCGATGCGTGCATGAAGATCACCAGATTTCATGCCACCGATGACGGCGGGTCGCGTTTCGAGGAAATCGAGCTGCCGGTGAATCAGGAGCGGCTCGACGCGTTTGGCAACGTGATGCACCAGTCGAACGCATTCGCTTCGCCCAGCGTCAGGTTCGTCGAGCTTCCGCGCGGCCTGGATCAGAGCTGGCATCACGCTCCCGCGCGGCAGATCGTATTCGTGCTGTCCGGGATGGTAGAGGTCGGCACCAGCGACAACGAGAAGCGGCGATGGAGCGCCGGCGCGGCGTTCATCCCCGACGATCTCACCGGCAAGGGCCATCTCACCCGTGCGCTCGAAGGCCCCGCGCTGCTGGCGTTCATCGAATTGCCGCCGGGCTTCGATTTCGAGCGATGGTCGAGTTAGCCGCGGTTTGACTCTTCCGCGGGGTGCCGCGTCAAGCGGGCGAACAAGGCCTCGCGCGCCGCGAGCGGCCTGAAGCCGGGCCCTGCGCGGGTTACACTTCGCGGCGGAGTTGCTCGTCGATCAGCGCGGCGAGGCTTTCGCGGTAGACCGACGGCGTTAGTTCGTCCAGCGCGGCCATCGCGACCCGTCCCTGCTCGGCCGCCATCGCGCGGGCCTCGGCGACGAGCCTGGGTTCGCGCAGCATCTTGAGCGCGCGCTCGAGCGCGGCGCCTTCGAGCCGTGCGCCGTTGCCGATAATCGCCTTCAGTTCCGGATTCGCCGCCACGCCGAGCACCACCGGCAGCGAAGGAATTCCCGCGCGCAAATCCGATCCTACGGGCTTCCCGATCTTTTCCTCCGGGCCGAGGATGTCGAGCAGATCGTCGATCATCTGAAAAGCCATCCCGACCGCGGTGCCAAGATGCTGCATCGTGTCGATGGTCCGCCTGGGCGTGCCGGCGAGGTCGGCCGCGACCTTGCCGCCGGCGGCGAACAGCGAGGCGGTCTTACGCGCGATCACGGCGAGGTAGTCCTTGAGGCTGGTGGCCGCGTTGTGCCGCAGCCGCCCCTCCATCACTTCGCCCTCGGTCAACTGGATGCAGGCCTGCGCCGCCGTGCGCACGAGGTTTTCCTCGAAGCGCCCGCACAGTTCGAAGGCGCGGCAGAACAGGTAGTCGCCGGCGACCAGCGTCGCCGCCGAGCCGTAGCGCGCGAGCGCCGACGGCTTGCCGCGCCGCAGCATCCCGCCGTCGATGATGTCGTCGTGCAGGAGCGTGGCGGAGTGGATCAGTTCGATCGCAATTGCGGCGTCGATCGCGTCAATCGCCGTGCGATCGGTGCCGCCGCAGGCGCGATGAACCAGCAAGACGAAGGCCGGGCGCAGCCGCTTGCCCGCGCCGTCGACCAGGTAGTGGCAGATTTCCGAGATCAGCGCCTCGTTGGAATCGAGCAGGGCGCCGAGCTTTTCTTCGGCGTGGTACAAATCGGCCTCGACCACGCGCGCGGGATTTGCCGTGGCGCTGGCCGGCGCGATCGAGGCGGCGGCGCCGCCCAGCTTGTTTCGATCCACGATACTTACGCTCCCCGGGTCATCGGAACAGGTCCATCTCGGCCGGGCGAATCAGCACTTTCGCACTGCCCTCGCAGGGCTCATAGGAGTAGCCGCGCACCAGCACGGCCGGGATGGCGCCCGCCTTGGGCATCAGCAGCCCCGCGCCCGCGGCGAATTCGTCGGCGATGGCGATGACCGTGTGATGCAGTTCGCGGCCGCTCAGGTCGTTGGTGCCGCGCAGATCGAGCATCGGGTTCATCCCGGCGATTCCCAGGCAGACCTCGGTCAGGCCGTCGCGCCAGGGACGTCCAAACGTGTCGGTCACCAGCACCGCGACTTCGATTCCGGTGATTTTGCGAATCTCCTCACGGATGCGCGCGGCCGAGCGGTCGGGGTCCTCCGGCAATAGAATCGCCCGCCCGTCGGCCATGCTGTTGGATTCGTCGATTCCGGCGTTGGCGCAGACCCATCCGGGGCCGGTCTCGACGATCAGCACGCCGTGGTCCATGCGCACGATGCGGCTGGTCTGCCGCAGCACCAGCTCGACCGCGCGCGGATCCTTCTCCCAACGCGCCGCATACGCCAGCGCCAGCGCGGAGGGCTCGATCTCGCCGAGTTCGCAGACGCGTCCCTCGGCCTTCGAGATTATCTTCTGGCAGACCACCAGGATATCGCCGCGCGCGACCTGGAGCCCGTCCGCGGCCATCGCCGAGCAGATGAGCGCTCCCAGGTTGTCGCCCTGGCGGACCAGGGGGATGCCCTCGATTGCGGTGAAAGTCACCGAATGCATTGGCCGTCCAGCCTACTACACCTCAAGCGCGCGCAGAACCACGTCGGCCAACCGGGCCGAACGCGTCTCGTCGGCCATGATGGTGTCGGTAACGACCGCGCGCATCCCGAGCTTTTCGACCGCCGGGGCCGCGTGCCGGTCCGCATGGTCGAGCACGAAGACCGCGCACAGGTCGCGATAAAGCCGCGCCACGCCGAGCGCGGAGGCTTGATGGCCCAGCGCGCGCAACATCTTCGCCGCCGGGCCTTTTATCGCTTTGCCGCCGACGATCGGGCTTATCGCGGCGGTGCGCGGGCGCGCGCGGCGCAGCGCCGCGCGCATCCCACGAAGTGCCAGAATCGGCCCGATCGAGACGAACGGATTGGACGGCGCGACGATCACCGCCTCCGAGCCGCGAATCGCGCCGAGCGCCGCACCCAGCGGCCGCGCGCGCGCGGCGCCGCGCAGTTCGATTCGCTCGACCGTGCCGCGAAAGCGCCGGCGCACGAAGTACTCCTGGAACGGCATCGCGGCGCGCCCGCGCACTTTGACGAAAGTGCGCACGCGGTCGTCGCTCATCGGCAGCACCCGCGCGCTCACGCCGTAGCGCCGCGCGATTTCGGCCGTGATACGGCTCAGCGGCTGGCCGGCGCGCATCCGTTCGCTGCGGAACAGATGCGTGGCGAGGTCGCGATCGCCGAGATTGAACCACGCCTGGCCGTAGAAGCGGGCGAGCGCGCCCAGCGTGTTGAAGCTCTCGCTCTCGAGGCCCCAGCCAGTCAGCGGGTTGGAGGCGCCGGAGAGCGTGTAGACGATGGTGTCGAGGTCGGGCGAAACGTGGAGTCCGTAGAACTCCTCGTCGTCGCCGGTGTTGACGATCACGCTAAGCCGGGACTGGCCGGCCACTCGCGTCAAGCCGCGCAGGAATTTAGCCGCCCCCACTCCCCCCGCAAGCGTGGTGATCGGCCTGATGGGCTGGTGAGGGAGATGTAGTGATCGGCCGCGCGCCATTGGGAGCCTTCTTCCCGTAAAGCTTCTTGTAAAGCGTGCCGCGTTCGACCGCAACCCGGCCCATCGCGCGCGCCTTGTCTTCGATTACGTCGACCGGGACGAACTCGCCGGAGTCGCCGCCGGCCTGGGCCGTGATACTTTCCTCCATCAGCGTGCCCGAGAAATCGTTGCATCCGGCCTTCAGCGTAAGCGCGGCAAGCTCGACCCCGAGCTTCACCCACGAGGTCTGCAGGTTGTCGATCTGCCCGCGCAGGAACAGGCGCGAGGCCGCGTACATCTGGAAATCCAGCGTTCCCTTGGGCGGCGGCTCGGAGACCAGGCCCTTGCGGAAGAGCACCGTGTTTTCGTGGATGAAGCGCAGCGGCACGAACTCGGTGAAGCCCTTGGTCTGCTTCTGGATGTCGCGCAGGAGGTTGAGATGGTTGACGACGTGGCGCGGGCTTTCGACGTGGCCGTACATCACGGTCGAAGTGGTCCGCACGCCGAGCGCGTGCGCGGTGGTGATGATATCGACCCAGGTGGCGACGTCTACTTTCTTGTGGCTCAGGATTTCGCGCACGCTGTCATCCAGGATTTCGGCCGCGGTGCCGGGAATCGATCCCAGCCCGGCATCGCGCAGCATAGCGATGTACTCCGGGTACTCCATCCGCACGCGGCGCGCGCCGAACATGATCTCCATCGGCGAGAACGCGTGGATGTGAATTTCGGGATAGGCGCCTTTGATCGTGCGGAGCAGGTCGCGGTACTTGAAATCGGGCATCTCGGGATTGATCCCGCCCTGCATGCAAATCTCGGTTGCGCCGCGCGCCACCGCGTCGCCGACCTTGTTGAGGATGGTCTCGTCGGAATGGTCGTAGGCGTCGGACTCCCAGCGCTGGCGCTTGAAGCCGCAGAACTGGCATCCGACGAAGCAGATGTTGGTGAAATTGATGTTGCGGTTGACGACGTAGGTGACTTCGTCGCCGACGTCCTCGGCGCGCGCCAAATCGGCGCATTTGATCGCCGCCCGCAAATCGTCGCCCTCGGCGGTGTACAGCAGCAAGCCTTCTTCGGCCGTCAGCTCCTGGCGCTCGCGGCTGCGCTTGAGCGCCGCGCGGACGCCGGGGCTGGCCTTATCCATCAGGGCGCCGAGCGGCGCCGCTTCGATCTCATCGACATAGTCGCGGAGCATTTGCAGGTTCACGACGCACCTCCGCCGATCTCCGCGCCGTGCCGGTCAAGCGCCGGTCGCAGCTTCGGGTCGACCCAGTAATCATCGACGTATTCGGGATAGATTGCGAGCCGTTCGCGCAAATCGAAGCCGGCCCGTGCGCAGCGCTCGGCCAGCCGCGCGATATGCGGCCACGGCGCTTCGGGATTGACGTAATCCTTGCTGAGCGGCGAGATGCCGCCCCAGTCGTTGATCCCCGCCGCCAGGAACATCTCGATCTCGTTGGGCGACAAGTTGGGCGGCGCCTGCACGTTCATCTTCGGCCCCAGCACCATCCGCGCGGTCGCGATCGCCCGCGCCATTTCCATCGCGTCGGGCTCCGGCGCGTCGGCCATCGCGATCTCCGGCTTGGCGCGGAAATTCTGGATGATCACTTCCTGGATATGGCCGAAGCGTTCGTTCAGATCGCGGATCGCGACCAGGCTCTGCGCCCGCTCGGCCGGGGTCTCGCCGATCCCGAGCAGAATTCCGGTGGTGAACGGGACGCGCGCCTCGCCGGCCTCCGCGATCATCCGCAGCCGCACCGCCGGCTCCTTGTCGGGGGCCCATTGATGCACTCCGCCGCTGCCGCGCAGCCGGGTTGAGACGTTTTCGAGCATCAGCCCCATGCTGACGTTGAGCGGCCGCAGCATCGTCATCTCGTCGCGGCTCATGATACCGGCGTTGGTATGCGGCAGCAGGCCTTCGTCCAGCGCGACCTCGCAGGCCCGCGCCACGTAATCGATCGTGCTCGACGCTCCCAGGCGCGCCAGCGTCTCGCGGTATTCCTTGAAGGCCACTTCGGGTTTGTCGCCCAGGCACATCAGCGCCTCGCGGCATCCGAGCGCGCGGCCGCGCCGCGACCATTGCGCAATTTCGGCCGGGGTCATCGTCCATGCTCCCGGCTCGCCGGGGTCCTTGCGAAACGTGCAGTAGGTGCAGCGGTCGCGGCAGAGATTGGTAACCGGCAAAAAGACCTTGCGCGAGTAAGTGACGACACGGCCTTTGCTGCGATCGCGAAGCGCGCCCGCCGCGGCCAGCAGCGCCGGCAGATCGTCCGCGGCGCACTCGATAAGCGCGATTGCGTCGGCTTCGCTCAGACGTGCGCCGTCACTCGCCCGGTCCAAGATTTCGCGCAATTGGCCTTCGCGTATTCGGATTTCGCGTATTTGCGGGGCCCCGGAACGCCCCACAGCCGATGAGGGCTGCGCCGTCGTCATAGACCGCCGTTTATAGGCTATTTTCCCAACCCCCGCAAACGCGCGTCGGTTCCGCCGCGTACCTTGAAGGTCGTCGTGTCCAGTGTGCGGCCCCGAGCATCGGCCAGCGCGAGCGTGTGAACTCCGGGCGATGGCGTCCACAGCATCACACCGTTCGCCGGGCCAAGCGTCTTGTGGTCGAGCGTCCAGAGTGAGCCGCCGCCCGCGTCGGCGCTCGCGACAAAGGCGACCCGCTGACGGGAAGAAGGGATATCGGGATCGAAGGCGATCACGGTATCCGGCGCCGGCGAGAGGATGCGCGGCGTGTCGTCGAGGCTCGCAGCCTGCCTATTCGGCTCGGTACCCGCGATGAACCATTCCTTGCGCGCCGGCTCGACCGCGTTTGGGAACTCGACCATCCGCGCCGTTACGCCGGCGGGTTTCGCGATCGCGCCGCCACCGAAGCGCTGGTCGAGATAATTCATCAGGTCGAGCCATACCGGCGCGGCGCCGGTGATGCCGGTCACGTCGTGCATCGCGGCGCCGGAAAAATTTCCGACCCACACGCCGACCGTGAAACGGGCGCTGTAGCCGACGCACCAGTTGTCGCGCATGTCCTTGCTGGTGCCGGTTTTGACCGCGCTCCAAAAGCGCGTGGCCAGCGCGTTCTCCAGGCCGAACGTGGCGGCGCGGCTCGCGCGGTCGGCCAGGATGTCGGAGACGAGAAATGCGGTTGCCGGCGAGTAGATTTGCCGCGTGGGCTCCGCCGCTCTGTCATTCATTAGGCGCATCGCGCAGTAGCGGCCGCCGTTGGCGAGCGCGCGGTAGGCGTTGACGAGATCCCACAGCCGCACGTCCGCCGAGCCGAGCGCGAGCGCGGCGCCGTAGTAGTCGCCCTGCTCGACGATTCCCTCGAAGCCAAGCGCGCGCAACTGCCCGGTGAAGGCTTCGACGCCCACCATGTCGATCGTTCTCACCGCCGGCACGTTGAGCGAGGACGCCAGCGCCACCCGCATCGAGACCAGGCCGCGAAACTCGCGGTCGTAGTCGAGCGGCCGGTAAAGCCCGCGCTGCTCGGGTAATTCGAGCGGCGTGTCCGCGAGCAGTGAAGCGGGAGTGAGCAGCCGGCGTTCGAGCGCGAGCGCGTAGAGAAACGGCTTCAGCGCCGACCCCGGCTGGCGCATCGCGCGCACGCCGTCGACGTAGGGCGCGCTGGAAAGCGCGCCGGTTCCGCCGACGTAGGCCCAAACCTCGCCGGTGGAGTTTTCCACCACCACCACCGCGCCGTCGTCGACGTTGCGATCGTGGACCTCGGCCACGTGGCGGCGCAGCGCGTCGAGCGCGAACGTTTGCAGGTCGCGATCCAGCGTGGACTGTGCGGTGAGACGGCCGTCGCGCAGCAGTTGCTCGGCGACCCGCGGCGCAAGCGTGACGCGGGTGAAGTCGCGCGGGCGGGTCACCAGCGCACGGTCAATTGCACTCGTCACCTGCGCACTCGTCACCTGCGCGCTTGAAACTGCGCGCCCGCCGGGAACGTCGGATGCCGGCGAGCGGCGGCTCATCGCGAGGCGCAACGCCTCGGCCCGGCGCTCGAGCGCGGCCGCGCGCGCGTTGGGCGCCTTGATGAGCGCGGCCAGCACCACCGCTTCGGCTCCGTCGATTCCCTCCGGCGCCTTGCCGAACATCACCCGCGCGGCGGCGCCCACGCCCTCGATCTCGCTGCGGTAGGTCACCAGGTTCAGGTAGGCTTCGAGTATCTGCGACTTGGACCATCGCCGCTCGAGCGCGAAAGCCGCGAGCATCTGCAGTAGCTTCTGCGTCACGGTGTGCCGACGCGTCCCGGCGCGCGCGAGCCGCGGATCGAGCATCGCGGCGAGTTGCATCGTGAGCGTGCTCGCGCCGCGCGAGGGCCGGCCCGCGAGCCAGCCTGCGGTGGCCGCGGCGAGGGCTGCGAAGTCGACGCCATGATGGCGCAGGAAGCGACGGTCCTCGGCCGCGATAACGGCCTTCCGCAAGGCGGGCGAGATGGCGGCGAGCGGAGTCCACGCGAGGCGCCGCCCGTGCGCGTCGACGCGAAGCTCGTGAATCGGTTCGCCATGGCGGTCGAGCAGTTGCGCGTCGGAGGGGCGCCATCGCGCGCGCACCGCGTCGAAAGACGGTGGGGCGGTCCGTAGAGACGATATCGCGGCGAGCAATCCCGCCACCGCCAGCAATCCCGCCGCGGCGAGCGCGCCGGCATATGCGCCCCGGCGCCGCATTCAGGGTGCGACCTCGAACGGCGGGTTGGGCAGTTCACCCAGCATCTCGGGCTCGTAGAGCGCCTCCACCCGAGTCGTCGGGAGTTGGAACACGCCGGCCTGGTTGAGGCGAATCGTGTACTCGACCTCGAAGGTGCCCTTGGGGATGTATCGATAGTAGGCGCGAAAGGCGTCGAACGGCCGCTCGATGAAGTCGGGCCAGTAATAATCGTTGGTAATATTTTGGGCGGCGATATTTTCGCCGGCGGTCGCGATCGTCGAATCGCGCCGCAGGCCGGTGCCGAGATGCGACGCGCCGGCCGGAAGCGGATCGTTTACGACCACCCAGGTCATGTCGGTCTGCGCCTCGATTTTGAGATGCACGCGAACGATGTCGCCACGGCGCCATCCGCCGCTGTGATTTTTGTCGACGGCGCTGAGCGTGCGCGTGATCCGGTAACCGCTGCTAAACGGCGACTTGAGCGGGAGCGCCGCACGCGCGCGAATCTGGACCCACGGATTTCCGCTGCCGTTGTGATCGATACGCAAATCCGATTGCGCCGCCGGCCACGCCAGGCTCAGGTCTCCGCCGCTGAGATCGTGCGCCCAATCGAGTTTTTGCGAGGACGCCGCGAGCGACGCCGTGGTCGTGCCCGTGACCGGCACCGACTCGAAGGCGCGCGCGAATTTCTCGACCGCCAGCGTGCCCCACGCGTTGGCGAGCGTGGTCTGCCACGCGCCGCGCGATTGCAGCCTGACCGCACCCTGCATCACGCGCGGCACCTCGTCATGCCACAGATTGTTGTCGACCAGCAGCAGGGCGAGGCGAAGCATGTTGCTTTCGGTGTCGGTCATCAGGCACCAGCACTGCCCGCCCGAAAGATGCGCGCCGGTGCCCTGCCAATTGAGCCGCGAGCGCACGATCTGTTCGGCCTCGGCGAGCCGGCGCGCGCGGTCGGGAACGTCGTGCAGGCGAAGCAGGATGTTCCACCATTCGATAACCGTCGCGTCGGGCCACAGGTTGGGCTCGATGATGATGCTCCCGAGCATCGAGGCGTCGGCTTGCGCGGCGCTCGAGAGCGCCTCGATGGCCGCGATCTTCCTAAGCGGCAGGTCGGCCCCCGGCACCGCGCCGTAGCGCACCACGGTGCCCGCGATAAAGCCGCGCAACCCGCGTTCCATCGCTTGCTCGGATTGCGGCGGGATGGTGAGCCCGGCCTCGTGCGCGATCGAGAAAACGTACGAAGTCAGGATGTCGCTGCCATCGCGCATCGCGGGAAAAAATTTGAGCAGGCCGGCGCCGTCGAGGTACTGCGGCAGGTCGGCGGCAATGCCGTTCCACATCGTCGGGTCGCCGAGCGCGACCGCGCGCGATACGCGCTGCTCCAGGCAGCTGTACGGGTACGCGCTCATCCATTCGCGCACCCCGTCGAGCCCGGCGCTGAGCGAGGGGCTGAGCGCGACCTGCACGTCACCCTGGCCGGCGATCGCGCCGGCGGGCGGCGCAACCGGCTCGGCGATCGGCTTTTCCCATCGCATCAGGGTCGCCTGGTAAGTTCGGACCGGGACCACCGGCAGCACGCGCTGGATTATCGCCAGATGGTCCGACGGTCCGCCGGCGCCCGACGTCGCATCGACGCGGTAGCGCAGTCGGCTCACGCCCATCGGCACCGCCACTTTCCAATCGATCGATTTTCCCTCGCCCGGCGCGAGTTCGAGCGTTTGCGCCGTGGGCTGGTCGGCGACACCTTCGATCTTCGCGTCGACCCTGGCGGTGAAAGCCCGCTCGGAGGCGTTGCGCACGGTGAACTCGGCGTCGAACGAGTCGCCGGTGCGGATTATCGGCGAGACTCCCGGCAGGATCATGAGATCCTGCGTCGATCGGATGAGCGCGTCGCCGGTGCCGAACATGCCGACGCCGCCGCTGGCGACCGCGACGATACGGAAGCTGGTCAACGAATCGTTGAGCGGGACGTCGATCGACGCGTTGCCCGCCGCGTCCAGCGGGACCGTCGCTTTCCACAGAAGCAGCGTGTCGAACAGCTCGCGCGTGATGCGCCGGCCGCCGCCGCCGCCCGGCGGCAGCGCCTTCAATCCGTAGTGACGCTTGCCGACGACCTCCATCTGCGCGGTCGCCGTGTCCACCTGGTAGGGCCGCCGCCCCATCATCGCGTCGAGCAGTTTCCAGCTTTCGTTGTTCGCGAGTTCGAGCAATCCCTGGTCGACCGCGGCGATCGCGACTTCGCTGCCCCTGGGCGGCGGCGCGCCCGTCGCGGTGCGGACCGCGATCCTGACGTGCGCCTTCTCGCGCACGCGATAGACGCGATGCTCCGGCGTGACCGTCACCTTCAGCCGGTTGGCGCGCCAGCCGACGCGAATCTCCGCGATTCCCAGCCTGAAGGCCGGCTTGGCCAGGTCGAGCATGCCGGTGGGCTGGGGCGATCCGATACGGCCGCGAATCGCGAGCACCGACACGAACACATTGGGGGCGTAATCGCGCACAGGAAGCGCGATGACCGGGTCATGCCCGGAAAGGTGTAGCACTGAGGCCGCGATGATTCCCTCGCGCTCCACGGTGACCAGCGCGGTGGCCTCGGCGAAAGGCATCCGCACCTGGAAGCGCGCGGTGTCGCCCGGCTGGTATTGCGGACGCTCGGGCAGCAGGTCGATCCGATCCTCGTCATGGCCCTCGAACCACAAGCGTTCCGCGCCCGGAATAAATACCTCGGTGTACGCCATGCTCGAGTTGCCGGCGTCGTCGCGCACGGAAGCCTGCACCTCCACCGAGCCGGTGACCGAGGTCTTCGCGTCGCACAGCAGCAGTCCGTGCCGGTCGGTCCTGCCGGAGCACAATTCACCCGCGCGCCGCGTCTGAATCGTGTTGTCGTAAGCGTAAAATCCGCCGACCAGGCGCTTGCGATACGAGAAGGTCTTGCGGGTGAAAATATCGACGCTGACTGGAGCGTTGGCTACGGGCTTGCCGCCCTCGGCGACCACCGCGACGCGAAAACGCACGTGGCTGGGCGACGAGACCCAGTCGTCGGCGCGAACTCCGACGAGCCACTTCGCGGGCCAGATCGTGATCGAATTCGAAACGGTCTGCGTCTCGCCGTTGGGGTCGCGGTATTCCATCTCCGCCCGCATGTCGACGGGTGTGGGCGAGCGCGCGATATCGGTTATCTCGGCGCGCGCGCCGCCGGCGGCGTCCAGCGTCAGGTCCTTGCGCTGATGGACTCCGGGGGGCTTGGCGGTTTCGAAACTTTCGTACCATTGCTCGCTGGTGACCGTTCCTTCCTTGACCTCGCCGTTGGCGAACGCGAAACCCTCGAAATCGGGAAAGGCAACAGTCGCGTCGGGCTGAATCTGGCTGCGCAAGGTGACCGGCAAGCCGCTCGCCGCGCCGCCCGAGAGGTATTCCGCGCTTAGATCGACCGCAACCCTGGTGACCCCGACCTGGACCTGCGTGGGCATTCGAATCGCGGCTTTCATCAGTGGCAGGCGGAATTCCTCGACCCGGAAGTCCGCCGTCTGGATCTCGTTGGGATAGGTTTGCGGCCCGACCTTTAACGCCATCGTGACCGTGTACTGTCCCAGGCGCGCCCCTTTTGGGATCGACCAGGTGGTCTCAGCGGTGCCCGCCGCGCTCCACTTGAGCGGGAAGTCGTAGTGCTGGTCGCCGCCGCCGGCGCGGATCGTCAGCGTGGCCGGACGTTCGGCGGGCGCGACCATCGCGAAGCCGCCGACCGTTTTGGCGCGCAGAAAGTGCTTCATGTGAACCGTCTCGCCGGCTCTGAACAGCGGCCGATCGAGCACGGTGTGCGCGGCGAGGTTGGTCGGGCTCCACTCCCGCGGCAGATGGAAGCGCCACGACTCGATTCCGTAGCGCCAGCTCGAGTGAACGAAACTGAAGTCTTTGCCGAGACGCGCCGTCACCAGCAGCCCCGAGCCGAGTTCGCGTAACGCTTCGGTCTGAGTGGTGTAGAAGTCGTACTTGGTGGCCGTGACGTCTTCGCATTTCGGCGGATTGCTCACCGCGTCGATCTTCGGCGTCAGCGCGAGGCCCTGCCGGTCGGTGATGCCGGCCCACAGCCGATGGCCATGGCAATCGGCGATCGCCACCGCCGCTCCCGCTACCGGACGCGCATCCTCGAGCGTCGTCACCCAGATCAGCGAATTGGCGGCGCCTTGCTTGAAGTGCACCGAGAGGTTGGTGACCAGCGCCGCGGTTGGAACGTACATCGGAGCGTTCTTGCCCAGCAGGACGGCGCCCAGGTGGACGCTCTTGAGTTCCACGACGTAAAGTCCCGGCTTGCCCAGCGGGATGCCGAGCACCTCGAACGACTTGGCGCCGTTGGGCCTCGGCAAGGTAAAGGATTTCGGCGCGCCGTCCGTCGCCCGGCCCGCAAAGACCGATTGCCGGCGCCGAGCGCTGGCGACTCTTCTGAGCCACGAGAGCACGGCCGGCGCGTCGGGGGCCGAAAGTCCGAAGACCCGCGCGTCGATTCGGCTCAGAAAATCCCTCAGCGGCGCGCCGGTGGGCGACGGCATCCCGCCCGCCTTTAGCCTGGCGCCATGAAGCAGCGGCCCGAGATTGCGCACGGTGACCGGCAGCACCGGGTCCGCCGCCTCGATAATTCCGAAGCGCGCCGAGAATTTCGCCAGCGGCGGAAACGCGTCGGTCCTGACCGCCAGCGGAAAACGCGCGGCGTTGGCCAGTGGGCGGCCGGTATCGTCGGTGAGGCCGGCCGGAATCTCGATCGTGTATGGGGCGGATTCCTTGAACGGACCGGGAAAGACGACCCTGCGGATGTCCGAGGGGTCTGCGCTGTCCGGGAGTTGCGCGACGCGGCGCGCCCCGTCGGCGCCTACGATCGCGACCCGCCTGGCGTTCTCCGCCGATATCGGAGCCGAGAACGAAAGCGCCATCGGCGTTACCGGGATGCACGAGGCCGCGGGATTCTCGCGCTCGCAGCGGAATTGCGCCTCGAACGCCGGGCGCACTTTGAAATTGATTTCCTGGTCCTGTGCGGTCGCGATTCCGCCGACCGTTGCGATTCCCTTGCCCCAGACGAGCTTTACCTCCGCGTTGTCGGGAAACGCCTGCCGGGCTTGCAGGATGATCGCCGGGCGATGGTTGATGAAAGCGTCGAAGCGTTTGAGCAGGAGATCGCGGTCGGCGCCGCCGACGATGATTGCGCTCACGCGCTGGGGCATCCCTTGCACCGCGAACTCGGCATGCTCCAGCACCGTTCGCTCGACCGGTTCGGCGTCGAGGACGAGAACGAAGGCCTGATGCTCGTCGATGCCGCCGCTGCCCATCCACGGCCGGCTCTCGATCACCGCCGGGCCGCCGGTGTCGAAGACGAATGACGAAGAAGGGCGCGCAAGGGCGGCGCCGCTCAGCGTCTTGAGGCCGGGGACGAGCGTAAAGGTGCAGCGGACGCCGGCCGGCAAGTCGCGGTCGAAGTCGTAGGACCACTGCCGGCCGTCGATCCATCGTTCGGTTCCGTGCCATTGCACCGTTCCGTGCGCGGGGCAATCGATTTGAAAGGGTGATAGTGCGACGCGCGGGTCGCCCATCGGAACCATCGGTTGCGAGAAGTGCGCCACCGCCTGACGCACGTTTTTTATCGTGCCCTGGGGCGAGAACGTGACGGTCGGCGGGGCGGAAGCAGCCCGGACCGCGCCGGTCACGGCGGCCACACATATAAATGTGAGCGCAAGGATGCGGGCGGTTGAAACGAAACGTCTGCGGCTGGCCGCCGGAGGCAGCCCGGCGCTGGCTGAAAATGGGACTCTGACGGAAGCTCGGACTCTGACAGAAAATCGGCTGATCGCAGTCCCCCCTCCCGACCCTGGCTCGCCGTGGCAGGGCGCGACGGCCGTGCCAGGCCGGGCCGCCGCCTGGCGTGAGATGATACCGGTGCGCCACCGCCGGAACAATCTCGGAAAATCCGTTTGTCGCAAGCGCGACAAACGATGCTGTGCATTTGACCGAACCACTTTTGCGAAGCCCGCAAGCCTGCGATACTGTTGGCGTTTGAGGCCGACTGACGAGGTGCATGATGGCTGAGGTCGAAGGCGCGAGCGCGCCCGCTCCAAGTGGCGCCACTCGCGTCGAATATGAACTGCAACTTTACTATTGGGTGAAGCTCATCCGCGGCTTTGAAGAACGCGTTTCGCGGCTTCACCGGCAAAACAAGATTCTCGGCGGCGTCTATTCGGGCGCCGGCCAGGAGGCGATCGTCGCCGGCATCTGCGCTCCGCTGCAGGATGGCGATCTGGTGGCCCCGTTGCATCGCGACCTCGGGGTGTTCCTGATGCGTGGCGTCGACCCGGGACGCCTGATGGCGCAATTGATGGGCAAGGAGAGCGGACTCTCGCGCGGCAAGGATTCGTTTCTGCACGGCGGCGATCTCGAGCACGCGGTTTTCGGATCGACCTCGATGCTGGGGTCGTCGCTGCCGGTCGCGGTCGGCGCGGCGCTCAAGTACCACATCAAGAAAGAGAAACATATCGCGGTCGCGTTCTTCGGCGAGGGCGCGGCTTCGCGCGGCGACGTGCACGAGGCGATGAATTTCGCCGGCGTACACAAGCTGCCGGTGGTCTTTGTCTGCGAGAACAACCGTTACGCGTACTCCACGCCGCTGGAGAAGCAGATGGCGATCGAGGACGTGGCCTCGCGCGCCGCCGCCTACGGTTTCAAGGGCCATGTCGTCTCCGGCAACGACCTGCTCGCCGTGGTCGAGCTGAGCGAGCGCGTCACGAGCCGCACCCGCGAGGGCGGCGGTCCGGCGCTTATCGAATGCAAGACCTACCGCTACCGCGGCCATAGCGAGCACGACCCGGCGCTCTACCGCGACAAGGAAGAGCTGGTGGAATGGGAGAGCCGCGACCCGATTCCGCAATACGAATTTTACCTGCAGAAAAAGGGGCACGACCTCAAACGCATCCGCGAAGAGGTAGACGAGCGCGTGCACGCGGCAGTCCAAAGCGCGGTCGATTTCGCCGAGCAGAGCCCGATGCCCAAGCCCGAGGAAGCGCTCGAGGACCTCTACGCGCCGTCCGGTTCCCCGGCCACCGCCTCCGGCACCACCGTCACCGGCGGCAACCATCGCGGGTCCTGAGGCCTGCGCAAAACACCGATTCCGGAATCTCGACTGCTGGAGCATGATGGAAGCCACCTATTTGAAAGCGATCAACCAGGCGCTGCACGAAGAAATGCGGCGCGACGATAACGTCTTCGTAATGGGCGAGGACGTGGGTGAGTTGGGCGGCGCGTTCAAGGTCACCGAGGGGCTGCTCGACGCCTTCGGCGAAGACCGCGTGATCGACACGCCGATCTCGGAGGCGCTGATCGTCGGCGCCGGGATCGGCGCGGCGATTCTGGGGATGCGCCCGGTGCTCGAGATGCAGTTCGGCGACTTCATCTCCTGCGCGTTCGACCAGATCGTCAACACCGCCGCGACCTTGCGCTATCGCCACGGCGGCAAGGCCTCATGCCCGCTGGTGGTGCGCGCGCCCTCGGGCGCCGGCGTGCATGGCGCGCTCTTCCATTCACAAAACCCCGAGGCGTGGTTTACCCGCGTCCCCGGACTCAAGGTGGTCGCGCCGGCGACGCCGTACGACGCCAAGGGCCTGCTGAAGAGCGCGGTGCGCGACAACAACCCGGTCATCTATTTCGAGCACAAGCGCCTCTATCGCAGCGTCAAGGAGGACCTGCCCGAGGGCGACTTCACCGTGCCGATCGGGCCGGCCGAGCTACGCCTGGAGGGCCGTGACCTCTCGATCATCACGTACGGCGGAACGATGCATCAGGCGCTCGACGCGGCGCGCATCGTCGAGAAGGAGGACGGCCTCAAAGTCGAGGTGCTCGATTTGCGCACGCTGTTGCCGCTGGACCGCGAGGCGATCCTGGCTACCGCGCGCAAGACCGGCAAGGTGCTGATCGCACACGAGGACCGGCTGACCGGCGGTATCGGCGGCGAAGTCGCGGCGATTATCGCCGAGCACGCCTTCGATTATCTCGACGGGCCAATCAGGCGCGTCGCCGCGCTCGATACGCACGTCGCGTTCAGTCCGCCACTGGAGGAGTACATCCTCCCCAACACCAACAAGATCGTCGAGGCGATCCGCGAGCTCGCGGCGTACTAGGGGCAGAGGGCCGGCATGTCGATCGAAGTAGTGATGCCGCAGATGGGCGAGAGCGTGGTCGAGGGAACCGTGACCAAGTGGCTGGTCAAGGAGGGCGACCGCGTCCGCGAGGATCAGCCGCTGTGCGAAATTTCAACCGACAAGGTCGATACCGAGATTCCGTCGCCCGGGACGGGTCTGATTGCGAAGCTGATCGCGGCCGAAGGTGAGACTTTGCCGGTGGGCGCGCCGCTGGCGGTAATCGAAGCGGCCGCCGCCGGAGCGGCCGCGGCCGCCCCGGCGGGAGTGCGGCCGCAGCCCAAGGCTGCGCCCGCACTCCCGCCCGCCCCGGGCAAGGCGGCCGGCGCGGGTGCGCCGTCCCCGGCGCGCCCGCAGCAGCCGCCGGCGCTGCGCGCGGTGCGCAGCGAGCCGCGGCCGCAAGCGGCCGCGGCTCACGCCGCGGCGCAGGCTTCGGCGGCCGGACCGGCCGCAGATGCCGTGGCCGCTTCGCCGGGTACCGCGCGCGCGGGCGGTGGCGAGGCCGCCGGCGGTGCGCGCGCGCATCGGCGCTACTCGCCGGTGGTGATGCGCATGGCCGAGGAGCACGGTATCGACCTGGGCCGCGTGCCCGGCTCCGGAATCGGCGGGCGCGTCAGCAAACGCGACGTGCTCGCCTACCTCGACGCGCTGCAGGCTGGGCAGGTACGGCCGCCGGGCGCGGCGGGCGGTGCGACCAAGGGAGCCAACGGACAAGAGGCGACGCAGGCCGCGTCAGCGGCCGCTGTCGCTCAGCCATCGCAGACGGCCGCGCGTCCGGGCGCGCCGCCGGCCGCGCTGCCGGTCGGATTGCCGGGCGGAGCCGGCTATCGGCCGCCGGTCTATCAGCCGCGCGAGGGTGACGTGGTCGAGCCGTTTACCCGGCGGCGCAAGCTCATCGCGGAGCACATGGTCTACTCCAAGACCCACTCGCCGCACGTGGGCACGCTCGCCGAGGTCGATCTGACGCGGGTGACGCGCTTGCGCAACAAGCACAAGGACGCATTCGCGGCGCAGGAAGGCTTCGCGCTGACCCTGCTCCCGTTGGCGGCCGCCGCGACGGTGCGCGCGCTCAAGGAATTTCCGCGCATGAACGCCTCGGTGGTGGGCGACTCGCTGATCGTGCGCCATCAGATAAACCTGGGCATCGCGATGGATACCGAAGAGGGATTGCTGGTGCCGGTGATCAAGGCGGCCGAGGGGATGTCGGTGACGGGCCTGGCGCGTGAGATCGAGCGGCTGCGGCGCAAGATCGCCGACAAGAAGATCGCCGCCGACGACCTCGCGGGCGGAAGTTTCACGCTTACCAATCCGGGACGCGAGGGAAATCTGTTCGGCTTCGCGATCATCAACCAGCCGCAGGTCGGAATTTTGCGGATGGGCGAGATAAAGAAGCGGCCGGTGGTGGTCGAAGTCGATGGCGAGGATACGCTCGCGATCCGCACGATGATGTATCTGGCGCTGTCGTACGACCATCGCGTGATCGACGGCGTGCTCGGCAACAGCTTTCTGTACCGCGCCGCGCGCATCCTCGAGGAGGCCGACTTCGAGCTGTAAGTCCGTCTGAACTTTATTTTCCGATGCCCTCGCCCGCATCATTTGCGGGAGAGGGTAGGGTGAGGGTTTTTTCACCAGCACTCCCGGCCCCGCTCCGTCGTCGTGGCTTGTCCCGCGCCATTCGATCGCGTTACGGACCGTTCTCCAAGGCCTCTGCAACACAATCGCAAAGGGGAATTCCCCAATCGCGCTCGCCCGGCGCTCGTCTCGGCGACGTCCAAGCGCGAGAGCAGCCAACTGCCGCGCGAGCGTCTATAATGATGGTGTCATGAAAGCGATGGCCGTTTATGCGCCCGCGGCGATCGAAACCGATCCGCTGCGCGCGATCGAGCTTCCCGACCCCGAGCCCGGACCGCGCGAAATCCTCGTCCGCATCAAAACCTGCGGCGTCTGCCGCACCGACCTCCACGTGGCCGAGGGCGACCTGCCGCCGCGCCATCCGCGAATCGTCCCCGGCCACGAGATCGTTGGCGTGGTTGCGCGATGCGGCCTGGGTTGCACGCGCTTCGTGGCGGGCGCGCGGGTCGGCGTCGCGTGGCTCGGCGAGACCTGCGGCCAATGCGCCTGGTGCCGTCGTGGCCGCGAGAACCTCTGCCCAGGAGCGTGTTTCACCGGCTACGACCGCGACGGCGGCTACGCCGAGTTCGTGGTCGCGCACGAGGACTTCGCCTACGCGCTGCCCGACGGACTCGGTGACGAGGCGGCCGCGCCGCTTTTGTGCGCCGGGATAATCGGCTTTCGCGCGATTCGGCGCGCCGAGATCCGGCCCGGCGCGACGGTTGGTCTTTACGGCTTCGGCGGCTCGGCCCATATCGCGATTCAGGTGCTCAAGCATTGGCGATGCCGCGTGTTCGTGATGAGCCGCGGCGGACGCCATCGGGAACTCGCCGAGGCGCTGGGCGCCGATTGGATCGGTCCGGCCGCCGCGCCGCCGCCGCAAAAGCTTGAAGCCGCGATTCTGTTCGCCCCGGCCGGCGAGCTGGTGCTCCCGGCGATGGAGGCCCTGGACCGCGGCGGTATCCTCGCGGTCGCCGGAATTTATCTCAGTCCGATCCCCGCGCTCGACTACGAGCGCCATCTGTTCCACGAACGCGAGCTGCGCAGCGTCACCGCCAACACGCGCGCGGACGCCGAGGAGTTTTTGAAAATCGCCGGCGAAATTCCCGTGCGCACGCATACGCTCGGGATGCGCCTTGACGAGGCCAACCGCGCGCTCAACCTGCTCAAGCACGACGAGCTCAAGGGCGCCGCCGTCTTGCACGTGGGTTAGTCGCCGGCTCGAATCGCGCGCCGAGTTTGCCGCAACGATTGACCACTTGCTCGGGGCGCTGATAGCGTTAAGAGCTGAGTTCCCGCACGACAAGCGCATAGCGGTTTGCGCATAGAGGTTTGGATGTCGACGCAAGCGAACGAATTAAGCAGGGGTGACGCGGCCGTGCTCGGCGACGCCGCCGTACTCACGCGCATGGACAAGGCGGTGGCGTGGGCGCGCAAGTTCTCGATTTTTCCCTATCCCTTCGCGACCGCTTGTTGCGCGATGGAGTACATGTCGCTGTCGATGACCCCGTATGACATCGATCGCTTCGGCGCGCTGCTGCCGCGTTTTACGCCGCGCCAGGCCGATTTGCTGATGGTCATCGGCACGGTAACGATGCGCCAGGCGCCGATTCTGCGCCGCGTTTACGACCAGATGGCCGAGCCCAAGTGGGTGATGGCGTTTGGCGCGTGCGCCTCGACCGGCGGTTTCTACGACAACTACGCGACGCTGCCCGGTATCGACCGGATCGTCCCGGTCGACGTCTACGTGCCCGGATGCCCGCCGCGGCCGGAGGCCGTGCTCGACGCCCTGATGGCGCTGCAGCGCAAAATTCAGGGGCAGAAGCAGAAGCTCGGCGCACACCAGGCCGCCTGATTTATCGCCCTCGACGCCGCAGTCCTGTGACCCGCGCCTGACGATGGCATTACTATGGACCGATACCTGACCCGCTGGCTGGATTTTCCCGATCTCCGCCGGATCGACGTCTACGAGGCGCACGGCGGCTACGGCGCGCTACGCAAGGCGCTGTTCGAGATGACCCCGGAGCAGATCATCAACGAGGTCAAGAACTCCAACCTGCGCGGGCGTGGCGGCGCGGCCTTTCCGACCGGCGTCAAATGGAGCTTCATCCCCAAGGATTCCAAAAAGCCGGTCTACGTATGCTGCAACGCCGACGAGAGCGAGCCCGGCACCTTCGCCAACCGCTACGAGCTGGAGCACGACCCGCACGCCATAATCGAGGGCATCCTTATCGCCTGCCGCGCGGTCGGCTCGCATACTTGCTTCGTTTACATCCGCGGCGAGTTCTTCACCCAAAAGCGGATCCTCGAGACTGCGCTCGACGAGGCGCGCGCCCGCGGCTACGTGGGCCCGGACGTGATGGGTTCGGGTTTCGGGGTCGAGATAACCGTGCATCGCGGGGCCGGTGCGTACATCTGCGGCGAGGAGACGGGGCTGCTCGAGTCGCTCGAGGGCAAGCGCGCTTACCCGCGCAATCGTCCGCCGTTTCCGGCCATTTCGGGCGCCTTCGGATGCCCGACCGTGGTCAACAATGTCGAGACCCTTTCCAACGTTCCGCCCATCATCGCGCGCGGCGCCGAGTGGTACAAAACGATGGGGCCTGCGACCAGCCCCGGCAACAAGTTGTTCTGCCTCTCGGGTCACATCAACAAGCCGGGCCTGTACGAACTGCCGATGGGTTTTCCGCTGAAGGACCTTATCTACGAGGTCGGCGGCGGAATCCTCGACGGCCGCGCGCTCAAGGGGGTCATCCCCGGCGGCTCGTCGTTTCCGGTCTTCACCGCCGAGGAGGCGATGAAGGTCAACATGGATTTCGACTCAGTGCGCGCGGCCGGCTCGCTGATGGGCACGGCGGGCGTGATGGTGATGCATGAGGGCACCTGCATGGTCGATATGCTGCGAATCATCGCGCATTTCTACCATCACGAATCCTGCGGCCAGTGCACGCCGTGCCGCGAGGGCACCGGCTGGATCGAAAAGCTGTTGATCGAGTTGGAGGCCGGTCGCGGCCGGATGGAGGACCTCCAGACGCTGCTGAGCGTCGCCACCAACATGGAGGGCAACACCATCTGCGTGCTGGCCGACAGTCTCTCGATGCCGGTTAAGAGTTTCATTCCCAAGTTCCGCGCCGAGTTCGAGGATCACGTGCGGCTGGGCCGCTGCCCGTTCAAGGAAAACGGCGCGATCTTGCACTCCAGCGGCGGTGGCGACGGCATTGCGCAGGCCTCCTCCGCCGCCGCGCCAGAAAATCCCGCAAACACTCGCGCCACTGAAGCAGATGCCAAAGCTGACAATTGACGACACGCCCCTCGAAGTCCCCGACGGGCTCAACCTGATCGAGGCCGCGCGGCTTTGCGGAGTCGAAATCCCGCACTACTGCTATCATCCGGCGCTCTCGGTGGTGGGCAACTGCCGCATGTGCCTGGTCGAGGTCGAAAAAGCGCCCAAGCTGCAGATCGCGTGCAACACCCGCGCGACCGAAGGGATGGTCGTGCGCACCCGGAGCGATCGCACCAAAGCGGCGCAGCGCGCGGTGCTCGAGTTCCTGCTGGTCAACCATCCGATCGATTGCCCCGTGTGCGACCAGGCCGGCGAGTGCAAGCTCCAGGATTATTACATGGACTACGACCGCCAGCCCTCGCGCTTCGCGCTTCAGCGCAAGAACCATAAGGGCAAGGCGATCGACATCGGCGGCGGCCTGATGCTCGACCAGGAGCGATGCATCCTGTGCGCGCGATGCACGCGCTTCTTCGACGAGGTAACGCAAACTTCCGAACTCGCGATCTTCGAGCGTGGCGACCATAACGTGATCGACACCTGGCCAGGGCGCAAAATCGACAACGCCTATGCAATCAACACGGTCGACATCTGCCCGGTGGGCGCGCTGACGGAGAAGGATTTTCGCTTCCGCATGCGCGTGTGGTACCTGCATCAGACGGCCTCGGTGTGCGGCGGATGCGAGCGCGGATGCGCGATCGATATCCATCACCAGCGCGGCCGTATCTACCGCTTCAAGCCCCGCTATAACCCCGCGGTCAATGGCTACTGGATGTGCGACGCGGGACGGCACAGCTTTACCGCGCTCCAGAGCGAGAGCCGGCTAATCGTGCCGCTCAAGCAGGCGGGCGAGCGGATGACGGCGCTTGGATGGGACGCGGCGCTCGACGAGGCGGCTGCGAAGATCGTCGAGTACCAGCGCTTGCACGGCGCCCGCGCGATCGGCGCGGTCGCGGGCGCACACTCGACCAACGAGGAAGCCTTCGCGCTCAAACGCCTGATGGCGGCGATCGGCTCGGATCGAATGGCCGGCTTCAATTGGTCGCCCGCCGGCGCGCCCGGCGACGACAGTCTTCTGGTGCGCGCCAATCGCAATCCCAACACGCACGGCCTTCTCGCGCTTGGGATCGGCGCGAATGGGGCGGGGGTGGAGAGTCTCGGCGAGGCGGCCGCCGCGGGCGAGATGAGGATGCTTATCGCGTTGCGCGCCGATTTGGTGCGCGCTCTCGGCGAGGCCGAGTTCGTCCGCCTCTTCGGCCCGCTGGATTACCTGCTCGTGCTCGACACCGACGCCAACGAGACCGGCCAGATGGCGAACCTGGTATTGCCCATCGCGGCTTACCCGGAACTCGACGGCAGCTTCACCAACTTCAAGGGCCAGGTGCAGCGCCTGAACATGGCGTTCGATTCCCCCGGAGAGGCGCGCCCGGCTATCGGAGTGATCGCCGCTCTGGCGGCGCGTCTGGACGGCGCCGCGCCGGTTCCGGCGGCGTCATTTCCGGTCGCGGCGAGCGCCGTCTTTACCCAGATGGCAGCGGCCGAACCGGCATTCGCGGGGCTGACGCTGGACGGACTTGGCGAGCACGGCGCGCCGCTCAAAATTCCCACAGCCTGAACGATTTCGACATCTCCCAAGGGTTGCGTGTGCGGAGACGGCGCGGCGCCTTTGCGGCCCATTTTGATATGTCAAAACATGTCCAGATAGTACTATGCATCTCCAGACGGGCGATGTAACATCGTAATGGCATCGCGCCGGAAACGCGGAGATTGAACTCCGGGGCAGAGGGGGAGGATTTATGCGCAAGACCAAACGGAATTCGACACTCAGAGCGGGAGTGGTGTCGCTCGGGTTTGCGGCGGTCGCATTGGCGTTCGTGCCGATGGCCGGGGCGCAGACGATGGGCGAGTACGGACTCGCGGTGGGCCACTCCGCAGGCGCAGCCGTGGAGGCTCCCAAGGCGAGTCTTCCCGCCATCCCTCAGACCTCCGTCCAAAATGGATCATCCGGCTCGACCGCGACGGAGATCAGGGAGGATGACTCCACCGCGCAGGACGCGCAGGCCGACGACAACGCCAACAGCCAGTCCGGCGATGACTGGACAGAGGTCAAAGGCTCGGACGACGGCAACTGAACCGTCCGCAATCGAGTCTCGACAGGCTGTCTACGTCGTCCGGCCACTACGATCGTCGCTGACGCACAACAGGTAATCGCTGCCGGGTTGGAGTCGGGTGAGAGCCTGCTCTGGGTGGGCCGGCCGCGCGCCGGAGTGGTGTTCACCGGCGCCGACGTGGTGATGATCCCGTTCAGCCTGATGTGGGGCGGCTTCGCGTTCTTCTGGGAAGCCGAGGTCATCAAGACCAACGCACCGTCGCTCATGAGACTATGGGGAATCCCGTTCGTGCTCGTCGGGGTCTTTCTCATATTCGGCCGCTTCATCTATGACGCTCGCCGGCGCGAGCACACTTTCTACGGCCTGACCGACCGGCGCGCGATCGTCGTCTCCGGCCTGTCCCAGCGCACGACCCGCAGTGTCAGCCTCAAAAATCTGAGCGATGTATCGTTGACCGAGCGCTCTGACATGAGCGGCACGATCACGCTGGGGCCTCAGGGAGCATATCCCTGGTGGATACGCGGGATGGCGTGGCCGGGGATGAGCAACTATGGTCCGCCCCGCTTCGAGCTAATCGGCAACGCGCGCTCGGTGCTCGCGCAGATCCGCGAAGCGCAGGACAAAGCCTCGTAGCGGTTGCGGCCGCGAGCGAATCCGACTGCCACATCTTTTTCTCGCGCGCTTCGAGGCTCGAGGCGTCGTGCATCGGCTTGAGGTCGTGTTGCCAAATGCGTGCTGTGCGGCCCGGCGTGCGCGAGCGTGGCAATGATCATCAGAGATGAAAGATGCCTCTCGTTGCTACAACTTTGCATTTGCAAAACGTCGGCTGTTGGTGCGAGCTTCATTGCTTGAGGTATTGGCGAAGTTTCGATTCAGGGGAGCAGCCGCCTGACGGGGCACTTATCCGCAGGGCGGTGTAGCGCACGAGTGAGAACTGTCCAATGCAAGGAGGGCTCAAACGATGTCAGTGAATATCAAGTTCATGCGATACGTGTTGGGTGTGGGCCGGATCGGGATCCTGTTGGTGCTTGCGGCGATCATGGCCGGCGTGTACGTGTCCGCCGCCGGCGCGCAAGAGGTCCTGCCGACGCGATCAGACTATGCTGTATGGCTACACAAGTACCTGGATGCCAAGCCGACGTTTAAACCTGGAGACGTACTGAGCCAGAAGGATCTGGAACGCATCCGGCCGTTTGTGCCGCCGGGTTACCTCGAGCAGTTGAATTTTCCTGAGATGCGGATGGAGATCGGGTCGCCCGAAAATCATACGCCGCGTCAGGACTTTATGAATTGCACCGAGAAGTATCAGAGCCAGGTCCGCCTAGGACCGGATGGCGCTCTGGAAAATTATGTCTGCGGCCAGCCGTTTCCTAACAGCAGCGTGAATGTCTCCGATCCGATGGCGGGCATCAAAGCGGCGTGGAACTACGAATGGCGTTGGCAGAATTTCGGCCTGGCCTGCTACACGCTTCCATGGATCTGGGTGCGCTTTGGAGGCACCCATGAGCCGTTCGATATCGAAAAGGACATCGCCTGGGACACCGGGACCGATTTCACAGGCCCGCTTCCCGATAAGGCGCAGGTTGCCCAGATGTTCGCCGGCGGCGGCACTTTTCAGCGCATCCTTCAGTCGACCTATCAACGGGTTTATTTCTCCCACCTGGCGCCGATGGCTCAAAACGGAGGGTTGCTGCCGGTCCCCGACGCCAAGGAGTTCGAGTTCAAGGAGTTCACCGGCTTTTTCGATCCGTTCGATATCCGCGGCACCGCCTTCATAGTTTATCGCTACGCGGACCCGCGCCGGCAGGACGACGCCTGGGCCTATCTACCGGTTCTGCGCCGCGTGCGGCGGATCTCGGTCGAGGTCAAATCCGATTCGCTGCTGGGCACCGACCACACCCTGGAGGACTTCTACGGTTTCTCGGGCCGCGAATTGGAATGGAAATGGAAATTCCTGGGCTGGAAGGACATGTTGGCGGTGATGAGCTCCAAATATGACTACGCCCACTACTACGGTCCCAACGGCATCGTCCCCAACGACCGCTGGACGTTGCGCCGCTTCGCGGTGGTGGAGCGCACCCCGATTCGGCCGCGTCATCCTTATAGCAGCGCGATCGATTTCTGGGACGCTCAGAACTGGGACACTTCCTACTTGATAGCTTTCGACCAGAGCAAAAAGCTGTGGAAGATCTTTCAATTCACCAAGGTGTGGAGCGAAGACTTCAAGGATCCTGACCTGCAACGGATCAACAAAGGCGTGAGAGCCACCGATTTCCAAACCATCGCCGTGATGGATTTGCAAAATCATCGTGCCACGCTCAACCCGATTTACGGATTGGGATTCCCCACCGTGACCGCGCAGCACGTCGCCAAGCTTTACGACGTCAGCAGCCTGGAGCAGATACATCGGTGACAATACATCGGGCGGTGGGTCATACGGACCCACCACCCGCATACCTCGGCGGGATACGCGGATTGCGATTACGGCTTTGGGGGCCGAGGCGGAAATACCCGATGTCTTGACGGCCGGATGCGGGAGTTGATGAAAAGGAAGACTCGCAAATCGAAAGATAAACAGGGAGTCCAGGCGAATGCGTGAGGTGAAGTTCGGATTATTTTCGGTTACCGGCGATTATGCGGAGGCCCTGCGAACGGCGAAACGCGCCGACACTCAAGGGTTTGACGCGATTTTGCTCAACGATCATTTTTTTTCCCCGTTCCGCCCGGCGCGCGAGCCTCAACTGGAGTGCTTTACGACTTTGAGCGCGATGGCCGCCGTGACCAGCAGGATCCGGATCGGTTCCCTGGTTGCGGCCGTGGCGTTTCGTTCCCCGCCGCTGCTGGCCAAGATCGCCTCGACCCTGGACCACGTGAGCAATGGCCGGCTGGTCCTCGGCCTGGGCTCCGGTTGGGAGCGCTCGGAGTACGATGCCCACAGCTATCCTTATCCCTCGAACTCCGAGCGCCTCGATCAGCTCGCGGACGCGATCAAGCTGATCAAGGCGATGTGGACTCAGGAGGAGCCGACCTATCACGGGAGCCATTTTTCGATCGATAAGGCCTACAACAATCCGCGGCCGCTCCAGAAGCCGCATCCGCCAATCATGCTCGGCGGATCCGGAAGCAAACTGCTCAAAATAGCCGCCGCCGAGGCCGATATCCTGAATTTGATTCCGCCCATCTTCAACGGCAAAGACTTGATCAACGACCCTGCGGCGGCCGTGAGATTCGACAAGGCCGAGCTCAAGCGACGCATCGGCAAGCTGCAAGGTCTTGCCAGGGAGGCCGGTCGCGATCCGAAGGACATCGAGATCAGCGGGTTGCTGCTCGTACATGTTTCCAAAGACAAGGGCCGGGCGGATACCGCCGTGCGCGAGATCGCCAAAAAATGGGGTTTCCCCGATGAAGAGGCGGCGCGCCGCGCCCCTTCGATCCTTGCCGGAACTCCGGATGAGGTGAAGCGCGAAATCCGCTCACGGGTCGACGAGACCGGCATGACCTATTTCGTCGTGCTTCCGGACTCCGAAGAGTCCCACGAGCTCCTGGTCAAGGAAGTGATGCCCGAGTTTCTTCACTGAGACCGGGAAGGTGGCGGCGCACGCAGCCGATGCGGCTGCGCGCGCCGCATCCGGCGGCAGGCCAAACCGTCGGGCGCCGGCGCCACAGCCGGTCAGACTCTGAGCCGCACCCGCGTCACGCCGAAGGCGAAGCGGCGCATCACGGTGCGGGCCAGGATGCCGCCCGCCAGCCTGATGCCGAGCGGGTTGAGCAGCAGCCGTCCCAGCGTCGAATGGCCGAGCAGCACACGCGGCGGCCGCTGCTGCATCTTCTGGATGGTGACGATCTCGGGCAGCCGCTCCGCTTCGATCGCGCGCGCGGCCGCCGCCCAGCGCTCGGCGCCGGCGGTTTCACCGCCCGAGGCGGCATCGCACAGATGATTCGCGGCGACGACCGCGTCGCGCAGCGCCAGGTTTATTCCCTGTCCGCCCACCGGCGACATCGTGTGCGCCGCGTCACCCAGCAGCAGCATCCCCGGCACCGACCATCGCTCGAGGCGGCCGCAGGTCACGTCGAGCAGGAAGGGATGGGTGACCGCGTGCAGATTGTTGCGCAGATGGAGCGCCAGATCGGTCGATACGTAGTTGGCCATGTCCAGCAGCCATGCCTCCATCCCGCGCCGGCGCATGTCGCCGAACAGGCCCTTGTCGATGACCCAGGCAATTTGCAGGCGGCCGTCGTGGCTCGGAAAGAGCAGCGCGAAATGGCCGTGCCCGATGTAGAGCCGGCCGCCGCGGCTCGCGGCCATGAACGGCGGCATCGGCAGCTTGGCCCATACGACGTCGAAGGCCTGAGGATAGCGATGCTCTTCGAGCGCGGCGCGCTTGCGCAGCACCGAGCTTCGCCCATCGCATCCGATCACCAGGTCGGCATGGACTTCGAGCGGGCCGTGGACCGCGTCGGCGACGACACCGGTCACGCGGCCGTCGCTTGCGCCAATCACGTCGCGCACGGTCGCTCCGCGCTCGAAACGGAAGTTGGGATAGCGTGACGCCTCGCTCACCAGCATCTCGAGCATCGCGGGCTGCGACACGATACGCGCGCCAAAGATGCCGGGGGCGTCGGCCGCGACGGTTATTGCGCCGACCGGCCGCGCGTTGAGGAAGACCTCCACCCGCTCGAAGCGCGCCTGCGGCAACGCGTCGAGGGCCGCGCCGAGGCCCATCTGATGGAACACGTCGACCCCGCTCGGCATCAGGCCCTCGCCGCGGAACTCGCGGGCGAAGTCGGTCTGGCGCTCGAGCAGGGTTACCTCGAGGCCGCGCCGTGCGAGCAGGTAGGCAAGCGCGGCCCCGGCCGGGCCGGCGCCGACGATCGCGAGGCGCGCCATCTCAGCGCCGCGCCTGCGCAAAGAAAAGCTCCGCCCGCGGCCGGGCGGCCACAGGCGGAGCGCATGCGCTGCGAAGTCGAAGGTCGTGCTGAGTCATCCGGCAGAGTTCAGCACACTGAACGCGCCAACCCAAGCGCCGCTAACTCAGGGGCAATGCGGACCCCGGAACTTACTGGGCTAGAGGTTATTCCCCTCCGGCGTGGTGATCTTGAATGTGAGCAAGGTGCCGGTGGTTCCGTTGCTTAGATTGGTAACTTTCGCCCTGCCGTGAGTCGGCACGAGGCCGGGATTGGTCGAGCCGGTTATGGTCTGTGAGTAAGTCGGCGTAGTGCGGGTCGGACCAGTCGTGTCGAATGCGCCCTTGCCGTCAATCCGGAAGTGCCAAACAACGTAAAACCCATCAGCCGTGTCGGCGGTCGTCGATTGCGGCAGGCCGCCGACAAAGCCACCGAAGGCGAAGAATGTGCCGACCGGCGCCTTGCCGACCGTGGTCTGCGTGCAATCCGTCGCCGTCGAAATCGCAGTCACAACGGCGGCGCTGGCCGGATAAACCGGGGCCGCCGCGACAAAGAAATTTGGTGTGGGGGGCACCGTCGCCGTCGCCTCGCTTGAGAACCGGGCGTCCTTGGTAGTATCGACGCAGACCACCCAGCTTCGGGCCATCGCGGGCATCGCGGTCGCAAGCACCATCAACGCGGCCAGACCACACTTAACCAAGCTTTTCATGGCTGCTCCTCCTTCAAACTAATATGACAAGCAAACATGAAGGCAATATAAGCACGATTAAGGCTGTAAAGGTATCGAAAATTTCCGCAAGAAAGGGAGCAATCGGGCTCGCTGGCCGATTCACCCATCGTGCGATACGTTGCCAGCCGCCCCCCGTTAGTCGATTATTCCGTAGGTTTGCCGAAGACTCGCCGAAACCTCGCGGCGGGACCGAGCGGGGGAGGAACAGGTTTCTGGTGCGATGAGCGAACACGAAAATCCGGCTCGACAGCAGCACTCCGAGCCTCAGAGTCACACGCCAGAGCCTCCTGAGCCCGAACATTTGACCACGGCCGAAAAGTCGCTGATGCGGCGGCTGACCGAGGTCCTGCGCTTTGCCGACTTCATGGCGCTCCTGATGGTGGCGGCGACCGCATTCAGCGCCTACGCGACGTGGCGAACGGCGCAGGTGACTTCCCACATCTTTGCGATGGAGGAGCGTCCGTTTATCGGCGTCGAGCGAGTCACTTTCGAGCAGGGCGATACACCCAATCCGCGGGCCGTGGTCGAATACCGCAATTTCGGCAAAATTCCGGCCAGCGGAGCGATCCTCACGGTGATTGCGCTCGCGGACGGCAAGCGGGTGGCGGAATTACCCAACGAGATGTCGTCGATTTCGGCGGGGGTGCTCTCGCCCAGCGTGCCGCACTTCTTCTACCGCTATTTTCCGGTTGAGACCTACAAATCGATTGTCAGCGGCAAGACGAGCCTGATGCTCCATGTGCGCGCCGAGTATAGAGGCCCCGGCGGAGAGACGTTCTGCTACACCGAGCGTTTGGTCTTCGACTACCGTTCGGCGGGTTTCAGACCCGCCGGCGGCACCGACCGCTGCCGTCAATCGGATATCTACTAGCGATTTGCGTGTACTGACGATTTGCGCGCCGCGCGGCGATCTGGCAATTTTCGATTCGGGTGAGCGCGATGCGATGTCCGATTTGCAAGAAGCCCGCCGATATCACGCCTGCCAACCGCTTCCGGCCGTTCTGCTCCGAGCGATGCCAGATGGTCGATCTCGGTACCTGGGTGGGCGGGGGCTATCGCGTTCCCGGCGCCGCGGTCGAGGACCGCGAGCATCCCGACGATCTCAAGAAGAAGCTCCTCCATTGACCGGCGAGCACGACGCGCCGCCGCGGATCCATCCAAGCGCCGTGGTCGGCCCCGAGGTCGAACTTGCCGCGGGGGTCGAGGTCGGTCCGTTTTGCCTGCTCGACGGCGTCATCCGGATCGGCGCGCGCACGCGCCTCATCGGCCACGTCACCATCTTGGGTCAGGTCGAATTGGGTGAGGCCAACGTGCTTCATCCCAACGCGGTCATCGGCGGCGAGCCGCAGGATCTCGCCTATCGCGGCGGCCCGCGCCGTGTCCGTATTGGCGCCCGCAACGTTTTTCGCGAGGGCGTGACGGTTCATCGCGGCAGCGAGCGCGGCGACATCACGACCATCGGCGACGATAACTTCCTGATGCAGAATGCGCACGTCGCGCATGACTGCCGGCTCGGCAACGCTGCCATCATCGCCGGCGGCGCGCTGCTCGCGGGATGGGTCGAGGTCGGCGACCGGGCGCTGGTCTCGGGCAACTGCGTGGTGCATCAGTTCGTCAGGATCGGACGCCTGGCGATGATGCGCGGGATGAGCCGCACCAGCCGCGACATTCCGCCGTTCTGCATCGCCGACCTGACCCACACGCTGCGCGGCATCAATGCCGTGGGACTGCGGCGCGCCGGTATCGACGCGGGCTCGATAGCCGCGCTGCGCAGCGCTTTCAAGACCCTGTTCGGCGAGCGGCGCAATCTCAAGCTTGCGACCGACAAGCTGATCGCCGCGGGTCCGATGACGCCCGAGGTCGCCGAGCTGGTCGAGTTCGTCCGCGCCTCGCGCCGCGGAGTCGCCTTCGGCCCGCGCGCGGCGGGAGAATCCGGCGACTTCGACGCCGACGCCGAATAGCTGTTCGGGGTTGCGGCGCAGGGCCGGCGGCTACAACCGGAGCGTCGCGATCACCCCGATATGGTCGGACAGCCATAGCCACGTGCCGTCGCTCTCGCGATACGGCCGCTCGGCGAACAATCCCACTTCCATCACCGCGGGCGCGCGTCCGTCCGCCGGACGCATCATCAGATAGTCGATACGCTGATTATGGGTCGCGTGCCCGGCATTCAGGTCGATGTCGTCGCGATCGTTGGTGTAACCGGGTCCGCTGCCGAAGGCTTCGTGCAGATCGATGAAGCCGGCGCGCTTGAGGCTCGCGATAGCTTCCGAGCCGGCAACGTCGTTGAAGTCGCCCGCCAGTATCACCGTGGTCTCCGGGTCGCTGCCCGCCGACGCCCACGCCGCGAGCTCGCGCGCCTGCATCGTTCGCACTGCCACCGCGTCGATGTATTCCGGACGATCCGTCAGATGTGAGACGCAAACGTCGAGCCTGGCGCCGTTGGGCAGCCGGAACCGCCGGCGCATCGCGACCCGGTTGTCGGGCAGGCGGTAGCGATGGCCGGCAACTTCGGCCGCCAGCTCGACCTGCGCGCAGTACTTGAGCGTCTGTGCCGGACCGTCCGTCTCGAGCCGGCTTAAGAGCGCGACGCCTTCATCGAAGGAGAACTCATCGTCGCCGGCGCCGTCGGCCATCGCGTAGTCGAGCCGGTATAGCTCGCCGCCGCAGAGCCGGTTGACGCTGTCGCGGATTATGGCGCCGAGGTCGCCAGTCCCGGTCGAATGCAGCACCTCCTGCAGCGCGGCGACGTGCGGGCGGCGCGCGGCGATGGCTTCGGCGATGAGCGCGCAGCGGCGTTGCAGATGGCGGTACATCGGCAGGTCGTGGAAGACGTTCAGCGTGAGTATCGTGTATTCCGTGCGGGACATCGGCCTGCGCTCCTTTTGCGCGCTCGTCGGATTATCGCCGGGTCTGTGGATTTCCGCCCAAGGCACCGCGCTCTCTGAATCGGGACGGATTGCTTGCTCGCGGTGGCTCCAGTCGGCAACAATTGGTTGCCGGATATTTAGCGCTCCTGTTTTCCGGCGTAATCAACGGATATGCTCGCGGGATATTATTGCGGGATATCGTTGCGCGATATCCTTGCGACGGACCCGGATTGACGGATAGATAAGAGAAAAGCGATGCCCTCGAAATTGCGTTTTGTGGTCGGGGCGGGCCTCATTGTGCTCGCCATCGGCTATCTCATTACCACGGCGGTCCGTAACACGTCCGAGTATTACCTCACGGTCGATGAGGTCGGCGCCCGCCAATCCCAACTGAGCGGACAGATGCTGCGCGTGGCCGGCCGGGTGAAGGCCGGCACAATCAGCTGGGACCCGGCGACGCTGACGCTCGGTTTCGTGATGGTCTCGCCGCCCAATCCCGATGGCTCGCCGGTCAGACCGGTCGCCGCCGCCGAGTCGGCTGAATTTCGCGTGGTCGCGCGCGGCGAGCCCAAGCCCGACATGTTCGCGGCCGGCCGCGACGTGATCGTCGAGGGGCGGCTTGCCGCCGACGGCACGATCGAGGCCCGCCAGGTGCTCACGGCCTGTCCGTCGAAGTACGTTCCCAAGCAGGCCAGATGAAAGTGATCGTGCAGGTGAAGGTGAAGGTGAAGGTGAAATGCCGCTCATAGGTCAGCTCGCCCTCGCGCTCGCGCTGATGGTCGCGATCTATTCGATCGGCGCCAACCTCCTCGGGATGCGCCGCAACTCGCCCGACCTGCTGCTCAGCGCCCGCCATGCGCTGTGGGCGATGTGCGCGATGGTAACGGTGGCGGTCGTCGCGCTATGGACGGGCCTGCTGACCAACGACTTCTCGTTGGAGTACGTCGCCTCGTACTCCAGCGTTACGCTTCCGATCCAATACAAGTTCGCGGCGCTGTGGGGCGGGCAGCAGGGCTCGCTGCTGTTCTGGACCTGGCTGCTCTCGATTTTTACCTCGGTCGCGGTGTTCCAGAACCGCCGGCGCAATCCCGAGATCACTCCCTGGGCGCTTATCGTGCTGGCCGGAATTGCGATCTTCTTTCTTGGGATGCTGAATTTCGTCACGCGGCCGTTCGATCTGCTGGCGACCGTGCCGCCCGACGGCTCCGACTTGAACCCGCTGCTGCAGAATTACTGGATGGCGATCCATCCGCCCTCGCTCTATACCGGCTACGTCAGCGCCGCGGTGCCGTTCGCATTCGCCTGCGGCGCTCTCATCACGCGCAAGCTCGACGACGGATGGATTCGCACGACGCGGCGCTGGGCGATCTTCTCGTGGTTCTTTCTCACGCTCGGCAACCTGTTCGGCGCGCGCTGGGCGTACGAGGTGCTGGGCTGGGGCGGCTACTGGGCGTGGGACCCGGTCGAGAACGCGGCCTTCATGCCGTGGCTCGTGATGACGGCCTATCTGCACTCGGTGATGATCCAGGAGCGCAAGGACATGCTGAAAGTATGGAACCTCGCGCTCGTCGGGATGGCCTTCATGCTCACGCTGTTCGGCACTTTTCTCACTCGCAGCGGCGTGATTTCCTCGGTCCATTCGTTTACGCAATCGGGGCTTGGACCCTACTTCCTGACCTTCCTGATTGCGATTGTTGTCGGCTACACGCTGTTGCTGGCGAGCCGCGTCAAAGACCTGAAAAGCCCCGCCGAGTTCGAGTCCTACCTTTCGCGCGAGGCCGCGTTTCTGTTCAACAATCTGATGCTGGTCGGAATCGCCTTCGCGGTCTTCTGGGGCACGGTCTTCCCGGTGATCTCGGAGGCGGTGCGCGGGGTCAAGATTACCGTCGGTCCGCCTTTCTTCGACAAGGTCAACGGTCCGCTCGCGCTGGGCCTGATTTTCCTGATGGGCGTCGGGCCGCTGATTGCCTGGCGCCGCACCTCGCCGCAGACCCTGATGCGCACGTTCCTTGCCCCGGTAACCATGGGCGTGGGCGCGGGCGTGGTCGTATTCGCGATGGGCCTGCGGCAATGGTACGTCCTGACGGCGCTTTCGCTGGCGGCCTTCGCGCTCGGCACCGTGGTCGTCGAATTCCGCCGCGGGGTGAGCGCGCGGCGCCATCTGGTGCACGAAACCCCGGCGCGCGCGCTGGTCAACCTGGTCGCCAAGAACAATCGCCGCTATGGCGGCTATATCATCCACCTTGGAGTGGTCTTCGCCTTCATCGGAATCGTCGCCTCCTCGTTCTTCAGGACCGAGGTCAAGCGCAGCGTGCGCCAGGGACAAAGTTTCAGTATCGGCGCGTACAACATCACCTACCTCGGCCTCAAGGGCGTCGAGAACGCGCATCTCGAAGATTTGCGCGCGCGCCTCGTCGTGCGCAGCGGCGGACGCGAGATCGCCACGATGGAGCCCGCCAGGCTCTTCTACAAACGTCCGCAACAGCCCGCCACGCGCGTCGCGATTCGCTCCACGCCGCTCGCCGACCTCTACGTCGTGCTGGCCGGCGTCGACGACCAGAGCGGGCTTGCCACCTTCGAGGTTTTCCTCACGCCGCTGGTTTTCTGGCTGTGGGCGGGCGGCCTGATGATGGCGATCGGCACGGTCGTGGTGATGTGGCCCAACGTGCGCGAGCGCGCCGCGCTGGCCGCCGCGTTTGGCCGCGATGAGGCGCTGGACGCCGAACCCGCGCCCGGAGGCGATTGAGCCGGTGAACGCCGCCGCAAGGAGATTGGTCGCCCCGATGCTGGTCGCGGCGCTGGCCGCGATGGCGCTGGCGGCCGTGATGATCGTGCCGCTGATGCTGCCGATGCGCGCGGCGCACGCGGCCGCTCCCAGCCGGCAGGAGATCGCCGAGGCGCTGACCTGCCAGTGCGGATGTGGCCTGACGGTCGCCAACTGCAATCATCCCAACTGCAGCTTCTCGGTGCCGATGCGCCAGCGGATCGACACGATGCTCGCGCACGGGATGGGCCGGGCCCAGATTATCGCCTACTTTCGCAAGCAGTACGGCGAGAAGATTCTCTCCGCGCCGACCACCCAGGGCTTCAACCTGCTCGCCTGGACGATGCCCTTCGTGGCGCTGGTGGTCGGGGGCGGCCTGGTGGTTCTGATGATGGGACGCTGGCGCGGCGGACCGCCTTCGGCGCCGCCGGCGCCGGACGATTCAAGCCCGGGCGCTTCCGATAAATCCGACAAATTCGATCCCGCGCTGCGCGAGCGCCTCGAACGCGAACTGCGGGAGCGCCGCTGAGCCGTGCTCTATCTCGCCGCCGTGCTGATCGTCGCGAGCGTGGCGCTGTTCGTCGCGGCGCCCCTGGGCGGCGGCCTGCTGGCGGTCCGGCGCGCCGGCCGCGAGGGCGCCGAGGGCGAGCGGCTCGAACACGAGCGGGCGCTTGCGATGCAGGGGCTGCGCGAACTGGAGTTCGATTGTGAGATGGGCAAGCTTTCCGCGGCCGACTACGCGGCGCTGCGCGAGGGCCTGATGACGCGCGCCCTCGGCGCGAGCGCCGCGCTCGAGCGCCTGCACGCGGCGACCGCGCCTGCCGGCGGCGCGGCCGCCGCGTCCGCTCCGGAAGCGGCCGTGGCGCGTCCGCGGCTGGTCAAGTCCGCCTCGGCTGCGGCGCCGCCGGCCGCGCCCGCCGCCGCCTCGCGTATCCGCTTTTGCCCGCAATGCGGCGTCGAGGTCGCGGCGGGAAACTTCTGCAGCGAATGCGGTGCGCCGCTTTCCGTGTCGGCGCGCGCCGCGGCGCGGGCCGAGCGATGACGGCGCCGCTTATCGAAGCGCGCGCGCTCTGCAAAAGCTTCGGTCCGACGCCGGTCCTGCGCGACGTGAACCTGAGCGTCGAGGCCGGCCGCGCCGCCGCCGTGATCGGCGCCAATGGCGCGGGCAAATCGACTCTTATCCGCCTGCTCGCCGGCCTCTCGGCGCCAAGCCTCGGCGCCGCCCTGCTGTTCGGCGAGCCGGCGCGCTCGCTTAGGCCCGAGCTTCGCCGCCGCGTGGGCCTGCTGAGCCATCAGAGCATGCTGTATCCCAACCTGACCGCGCGCGAGAACCTGGAATTCTACGCGACGCTCTACGGCGTCCAGGACGCGCGGGCGGTGGCGATCGAATGGCTGGAGCGGGTCGCGCTTGGCGCCGCCGCCGAGGCGCGGGTGCGCGGGTTTTCGCGCGGGATGGAGCAGCGGCTCGCGCTCGCGCGCGCGATGCTCGCGCGGCCCGACGTGCTGATGCTCGACGAGCCGTTCGCCGCGCTCGACGCCGACGGCGCCGCTCTGGCCGCGGCGCTGGTGCGCGAAGCGATGGATCGTGGATGCGCCGTGCTGGCCAGCGCGCATTCGGCGGGCGCGCTCGCGGAGTTGGGCTTCGCGGTGTTCGCGCTCGGCCGCGGCACTGTGATGAGCGCGGAGGCCGCGGCGGCGCGCCGGAGCGCGGCGCGCCCGGCGCTCGCGCGGCAATTGTCGTGAGACCGTGACAATCGTGAGCTTCGCGAGAGCCGCGAAAGCCGTGGGATTCGCGGGATAATGATGACCTCCTTCGTCGCCGTGCTGCGCAAGGACCTGCTGCTCGAAGTGCGCGGCGGCCAGAGCGTCGTCGCGCTTGGCGCGCTCTCGCTGCTGGTGCTGGTCGTGCTCGTGTTCGCCTTTAACCCGGGCGGCGGCGAGCAGGGCGCCGAGGCCGCGGCCGGCGCGCTATGGGTCGCGCTGGTGTTTTCGGGGATGCTGGGGGCGACACGCGCGGTCAGCGCCGAGAACGAAAACGGCTGTATCCGGGCCCTGCTGATGAGCCCGCTCGATCGCGCCGCGCTCTATGCGGCGAAGCTCGCCGCGGCCTTCATCTTCATGGCCGTGGCGGAGGCCGCCTCGATCATCCTGATGGTCCTGTTCTTCAATCTTGAATTCGACGCTCGCGTTCTGCGCCTGGTGCCCGCGGTGCTGCTCGGCGCGCTCGGCTTCGCCGCGCTGGCTACGTTGCTGGCGGGAATCTCCTCGCGCCTGCGCGGGGGCGACTTGGTGCTGCCGTTGCTGGCGGTGCCGATGTTCGTGCCGGCGCTTATCGCCGGGGTCAAGGCGAGCGCGTCGGCGCTGAGCGGTGCGGCGGTGGGCGAGTTTGCGGTGTGGCTCAAAGTGCTGGTCGCTTTCGACGTCATGTTCGTCGCCGCCGGCTACCTGCTGTTCGAATATGTCGCGGAGGAGGAGTGACATGAACGGCCGCGCAGTCAGGCTCGGACTCGGACTGGTCACACTCGCGCTGATGCTCGCGGCGCTCTACATGGTCTTCGTTTACGTCCCCACCGAGGCCGAACAGGGAATCGTGCAGCGCATCTTCTACTTTCACGTGCCCTGCGCATGGGTCGCCTTCGCCTCCTTCGCGCTGGTGGCGATCGCCGGGGTCTTTTACCTGTGGCTCGGCCAACAGGTATGGGACGACCTGGGCTACGCGGCGGCCGAGAGCGGGATGGTCTTCTGCACGCTGGTGCTGGTGACGGGCTCGATTTGGGCCAAGCCGATTTGGGGCGCATGGTGGACCTGGGACTCGCGCCTGACGACCACGCTAATCCTGTGGCTCTTGTATGGCGGATATCTGATGCTGCGCGCGATGGCCGGTGATTCCGAACAGGGTGCGCGCTTCGGCGCGGTGGTCGGGATCGTCGCCGCTATCGACGTGCCGATCGTGATCGTCTCGGTGCGGCTGTGGCGCACGATCCATCCCGCGGTGCTGGTGACTCGCCAGGGCGGCCATGGACTCGAGGACCCGCGGATGGTCGCGACGCTGCTGGTCTCGCTCGCCGCGTTTACCGCGCTCTTCATCTGGATTCTGTGCCTGCGTTTCGTCACCCTGCGAATGCGTACGCGCCTGGGCGCGCTCGCGCGCTCGCTGGCGCTGGCCGAGGCCGCGGCGCAAGATTGAAAACAGCTTGGAAATCGCCGCGACAAAATCGCCGCGACAAAATCGCCGGATGAGAATTCGCCGCAAGAGAATTCGTAAATGGACAACCTGAGCTACCTGTTCGCCGCCTACGCGATAATCTTCGCGGTGATCTTCGGCTACGTCCTGTTCATCTGGCGCCGCCAAGTGGCGCTGGAGGCCGAGCTGCGCGCGATGGAAGCGCGGATGCGGGCGCTCGACGATGCCGCCGGCGCGGCCAAAGCGGCCGCGTCCCGCTCGAGTTCCTGAAGGAATGCGCGCGGCTTGCGATGGCCACTGATCGTGCGCATCCTTACTTGATGCGTCATATTATGCGCGACGTGCGGGAGATGCGGGACTTGCAGAACTTGAAGAACTTGCGAGATACGATTGACGAGGTTGCGCCAGTCCGAGTGACCGTCGCTTAGATGGAATTCCGCGACTATTACAAGACTCTGGGCGTCGAGCGCGGCGCCTCACAGGCCGAGATCAAATCGGCCTACCGCAAACTCGCCCGCAAGCACCATCCCGACGTCAATCCCAACAACAAGGACGCCGAGGCCCGCTTCAAGCAAATCAACGAGGCCTACCAGGTCCTCAGCGATCCGGCCAAGCGCAAGAAGTACGACGAGCTCGGCGCGGACTGGGAGCGCGGCACCGCCGAAGAAGAGATGAGGCGGCGCTACGGCTTCAGCGGGGCGCCGCCCGGCGGCGGCGCCAGTTACGGGCCAGGCGCGGCCGGTAGTGGCGGCGGCGGCGGCTTCAGCGACTTTTTCGAGCAATTCTTCGGTGGCCTGGGCGGCGGATTTTCCGGCCGCGCCGCGGGTGGCCGCGCGCCGCGCGGCTTCGCCGGCTACGACGTCGTCGAAGAGCCGCCGCGCGGACGCGATATCGACGCCGAGGTCGAGGTCGCGCTGCGCGACGCGATGCGCGGCGCGAAAATGCATCTGGCGTTCAACGCCGAAGACGGCTGCATCAACTGCGGTGGCACCGGCGTAGTCGCGCGCGAAGAGCGCCGCGGCAAAATGCGCGTCGTCCGCGCCGCCGAGCCCTGCCCGGTATGTCATGGCCGTGGCACTATCCCCGCCCGTCGATCGCTCGAAGTGACGATTCCGCCGGGCGTGGTCGACGGCACCCGGATGCGGCTCAAAGGGCAGGGCGGCAAAGGCCCGCGCCCGGAATTCAACGGCGACCTTTTCCTTACCGTGCGCCTGAAGACCGATCGTGTCTTCAGTGTCAGCGGGCGCGACCTGCGATGCGAATTGCCGGTATGGGATTACGAGGCGGCGCTGGGCGCGGAGATAACCGTGCCGACCCTGGACGGGCGGGTCGCATTGAAAATTCCGTCGGGCAGCCAGACCGGACGGGTCATGCGTCTGCGCGGGCGCGGCCTGCCTGGACGTGGCAAGGAAGCGGCGGGCGACCTCCTATACGAACTCAAAGTGCTGGCCCCGACCGACATGACTGACGATGAGCGTGGGCTGATGCAGGATTTCGCCGAGCGACGCCGGGCGCGCGCGGTGCCCGACCCGCGCGCCGATTTGATGCGCGAGTAGGTTGGTCGGCGTGCCAGGCTTATCCGCGCGCTCGCCGAAGGACTGGAGTTGGTTGAACCTCCCGCGCTCGACGTAATCCTCAGCCTGCCGCCGCGCGCGGTCCCTCACTTTGTTCGGGATGGCGGAAAATGGCCGGTGCTGGACGTTTTTGTAAACCAATTTATGACTCGCCACATCAGATCGGATGCGTCGCCGATCGCATTTGTCCTTTTTCTGGCATCGCGGCTTTCCGGCATGGCGGGTTTCCCGCATCGCTCGCGCCGATTGCGGCGCCGGATTTGCCGTCGTACTCTTTACCCGCTGTGTCAGATCGGCATCCGATGCTGGAAAATGCGCGATGAACTCGGCGGCAAAATCAGACCTCGTTGGCAAGATCGCGCGGGCGCTCGAACGGGCGGGGCTTAGCCGCGGCGAGTCGCTCGCGAACGGAGCCGAGTCATACGCGGACCGCGGCGAGTCGCAATCGGCCGCTGAAGCGATCCTGCTCGCACTCTCGGGCGGTCCCGACTCGGTCGCGTTGCTCCATGGCCTGCGCGCGCTCGCGCCGCGCTTTGGTTATCGCCTCGCGGTCGCCCATCTGAACCATCGCCTGCGCGGCGCGGAATCCGATCGCGATGAGGCGTTCGTGCGCGACCTTTGTTCGAC
>Ga0307372_10001257_pt1 | contig 44611 bp, 63 predicted proteins | sample OX1MG_FD_202533 | JGI IMG/M metagenome (GOLD analysis project Ga0307372, IMG submission 202533) | Soil microbial communities from Risofladan, Vaasa, Finland - OX-1 | ecosystem: Environmental > Terrestrial > Soil > Coastal area > Acid sulfate soil | place: Finland: Risofladan, Vaasa | collected...
ACTCGCTGGGGCCGATCATCGTGACGCTGACCTTCGGCATCCCCAACGCCATCTTCCTCGAGGCGTTCCTGAGCTTCATCGGCTTTGGGATCCAGCCGCCGACTCCGACCTGGGGCCAGATGGTCAACAGCGGCTACGAGACGATCTATGCAAACCCATCGTCAGTGGTGTTCCCCGCAGTCGCCATTGGGATCACCCTGCTGGCGTTCACGTTCATCGGTGACGGCTTGCGCGACGCGCTCGACCCTCGCATGCGCCGCTAGCAACATTTAAAGTTCTCTATCAGGTGGCAGCTCCCCTCCTCGAGATCGAAGACCTGCACACGCAGTTCTTCACGTCAAGGGGCGTGGTACGGGCCGTCGACGGCGTAAGCCTTCACGTCGACGCCGGCGAGACCCTGGGCGTCGTCGGAGAATCCGGCTGCGGCAAAACCATCACAGCGCTGTCCATCCTGCGCCTCGTTCCGGACCCGGGAAGGATCACCTCCGGCCGGATCATGTTCCGGGGCCAGGACGTGACCAAGATGGACGACACCGAGATCCGCGCCTTCCGCGGAAACGACGTCGCCATGATCTTTCAGGATCCGATGACCTCTCTCAACCCCGTGACCAAGATCGGGCCTCAGATCGAGGAGGCGATGACGGCGCACGACCGGTTCACGCGGGAGCAGGCGCGAACTCGCGTCATCGAGCTCCTTACGCGTGTGCGCGTACCCTCCGCGGAGAAGCGTGTCCACGACTACCCACACCAGTTCTCGGGTGGCATGCGCCAGCGCGCGATGATCGCCATGGGGCTCTCGAACGAGCCGTCGCTCCTGATCGCAGACGAGCCCACCACCGCGCTGGACGTCACGGTGCAGGCGCAGATCATCCAGTTGATGAAGCAATTGAACCGTGAGCTTGGCACGGCCATGATGTTGATCACCCACAACATGGCGCTCGTCGCCAGCCTGTGCCAGCGGGTCGTCGTGATGTATGCCGGCAGGGTCGTGGAAGAGGGGCCGGTCGAGCGCATCTTCAAGAGCCCTCAGCACCCATATACATGGTCGCTGCTGCGTTCCGTGCCTCGGGTCGATGAGGCGCGCAAGGATCGCCTGGTCAGCATCAAGGGACTGCCGCCGGATCTGCTGAATCCCCCTCCGGGATGCAAGTTCCATCCACGCTGCCCATTCGTCGTCGATCGCTGCAAGGTCGAGGAGCCCCCCCTTGCGGAGGTCGATGTCAACCAGCTCGCACGGTGCTGGGTGCTGATGCGAACCGTCACCGACAGCGCCGTCATCGCGGCCAAGGCGAGTGCGCTTTCCGTCGACGCAGTGCAGAAGCTGAAGGCACCCGGGGCCGATCACGGCGGCGACGCGGGCGTCGTTTGATGCAGGCAGCCGAAAGGCCGGCACCCCTGGCGGTCAAGGCTGACCCGGTTCTGCTCCGCGTCAAGGGCGTGTACAAGTACTTCTCCGTGTCCGGGTTCGGGGGGAGCTTCGTCCGCGCCGTCGACGGCGTCGACCTCGAGATCCGCCGTGGGGAGGCGCTTGGACTCGTCGGCGAGTCCGGTTGCGGCAAATCCACCCTGGCGCGCCTGATCACAGCGCTCCTGCCGGTGACCGCCGGCGAGATCACCTTCGACGGCCAGGACATCACCAAGCTGCGCGGGACGAAGCTGAGGCGCGTCCGCCGGAAGATGCAGATGATCTTCCAGGACCCCTTTGCCTCGCTCGACCCACGTATGACGGTGGGCGACATCATCCAGGAGCCGCTCGACAACTTTCACGTTGGATCGGGGAAGCAGAAGCACGAGCGGGTACAGGAGCTGCTGCGCCTGGTGGGCCTCAACCCAAACTTCACGAACCGGTATCCCCACGAGTTCTCGGGCGGTCAAAGGCAGCGCATCGGCATCGCGCGAGCGCTGGCCGTGAACCCGTCTTTCATCGTCTGCGACGAAGCGGTTTCGGCGCTGGACGTATCGATCGCGGCGCAGATCATCAACCTGCTGCAGGACCTGCAGCGCGAGTTCAACCTGACGTACCTCTTCATCGCGCACGACCTGGCGGTCGTGAGGCACCTGTCGGATCGGATCGCGGTGATGTACCTGGGCAAGGTGGTCGAGACGGCAGGGCGGAACGACATCTACGACCACAACCAGCATCCTTATACGAAGGCTCTGCTGAGCTCGATCCCGGTGCCGGACCCCGACGTCGAGCTGAGACGGGCCCCGATTCTCCTCGAGGGTGAGATTCCTTCCCCGGTCAACCCGCCGTCAGGTTGCAGGTTCCACCCTCGCTGCCCGATCGCGCGAGCACCGGGGATCTGCTCCGAACAGGAGCCGCTGCTCGAGCCACATGGGCAGCCGGACCAGATGGCGGCCTGCCACTTCGCGGGTCAGGCTTAGCTCCGGGCCCTCCCTTGCTCCGTGCCGGACCCTCCCCCGCCGGCGCTCCGGGGCTCACCTTAGATCCGGAAGAAATCCAGGTCAACCCAGCCTTTCAAGACGCCGGCGGCCTCACTTCGATGACCCGGTAGCCCTTCTTCGATTTCAGACGCGCCACATCGAACCCCTGGCCGGCGAGCCACGAGGCGAGCGAGTCCGACCCCAGGTTGCGTTGCACCACCAAGTAGGCGGAGCCACCGGGCTTCAGCCGTGCCAGCCAGGTCAGCAGCAGCTCGTGCAGAGGTGCCTTGCCCACGCGGACCGGGGGGTTGGAGTAGATGGCGTCGAACCGAACGTCCTCGGGCACCTCGTCGGGCCGGCAAGCCGTCAGGTTGGGGGCCTTGGCCGTCGCGGCGTTTTCGCGCGCCAGCTCGACCGCTCGCTCGTTGACGTCGACTCCCCAGACTCTGGCCTCCGGCGACCGCGTGGCCAGGACGACAGCGATCGGCCCGTAGCCGCAGCCGAGGTCGAGGATCTCGCCGGTGGAAGGGGCGGCCGGAGCCTCCCGCAGCAGGACCATGGTGCCGAGGTCGACGCCTCTCGACCCGAAAACGCCGCGGTCCGCCTGGAGCTCCAGGTCGAGCTCGCCGAGGTGCAGCCTGACCGTCCGCGGCCGGGAGGCCACGGCCGGCCGCGGGTCGAAGTAATGGCCCTGCCCGGCCGGTGTGTCCGAGGCCGGTGGAGGCGTCCGCCTTTTGGGTATACTCATCGTTTGTCGCCCAATCGGCTAATGCCGCGTGGGAATTCAACCCCTATTCGGAGAAACGTTTGCCAACCATTCAGCAGCTAGTCCGTACTGGCCGGAAGGCCGCCAGAGCGAAGTCTAAGGCCCCCGCCCTCAAGGGCTCGCCGCAGAGGCGGGGCGTCTGCGTGCGCGTCTACACCCAGACTCCCAAGAAGCCGAACTCGGCGCTTCGCAAGGTCGCCAGGGTGCGTCTGACCACGGGCATCGAGGTCACGGCCTACATCCCCGGGATCGGCCACAACCTCCAGGAGCACTCGGTGGTCCTCATCCGCGGCGGCCGCGTCAAAGACCTCCCCGGCGTCCGCTACCACATCATCCGCGGCACGCTCGATACGGCCGGCACCAAGAACCGCAAGAAGGCTCGCTCGAAGTACGGCGCCAAGCGCGAGAAGAGCAAGGCGGCCGCCTGATGCCTCGCCGCAGCCGTCCTGTCAAGCGTGTCATCGCGCCCGACCCCGTGTACCAGTCGGAGGCGATCGCCAAGTTCGTGAACGTCGTCATGAGCGACGGCAAGCGGTCCACGGCCGAGAAGGTCGTGTACGACGCGCTCGCGCGCGCCGGCAAGCAGGCCAAGAAAGAGCCTCTCGAGGTGTTCGACCTCGCGCTGCGCAACGCCACCCCGCTCCTTGAGGTCAAGCCTCGGCGTGTCGGTGGCGCCACGTACCAGGTCCCCGTCGAGATCCGTCCCGAGCGCCGGCTGGCGCTCGCCCGCCGCTGGATCGTGCGTTTCGCGCGGCTGCGGGGCGGGAAAAGCATGTCTGAGAAGCTCGCGTTCGAGATCCTTGACGCCTCGCAGAACACCGGCGGAGCCGTCAAGCGCAAAGAGGAAACCCACCGGATGGCGGAAAGCAACAAGGCTTTCTCCCACTTCCGGTACTAGTAGAGAGATGAGCGTGGCACTGAAGATGCAGGAGCGTCCGGTTTCGATCGAGAAAACCCGAAACATCGGGATCATGGCGCACATCGACGCCGGCAAGACGACGACGACCGAGCGGATCCTTTTCTATGCCGGACGTATCCACAAGATGGGCGAGGTCCACGAAGGGGCTTCCACCATGGACTGGATGGTCCAGGAGAAGGAGCGCGGGATCACGATCACGTCTGCCGCCACCACCGCGATGTGGCGCGACCACGCGATCAACATCATAGACACACCCGGGCACGTGGACTTCACGGTCGAGGTCGAGCGCAGCCTGCGTGTGCTGGACGGCGCGGTGGCGGTCTTCGACGCCGTGGCCGGGGTCGAGCCGCAGTCCGAGACGGTCTGGCGCCAGGCCGACCGCTACGGCGTGCCGCGGATCGCCTTCATCAACAAGATGGACCGCATCGGGGCCGACTTCTACGGCTCGCTGCAGTCGATCCGCACGCGCCTGGGCGCACGGGCGGTGCCCATCCAGCTGCCGATCGGCTCGGAGGACCAGTTCAAGGGTTACGTGGACCTGGTGACGAAGGAAGCGGTGATCTACACCGACGACCTCGGGACCAAGAGCACGGAGTCGCTCGACCTGCCCGCCGACATGTCCGAGCTCATCAAGCAGCACCGCCACGACCTGATCGAGGCGGTCGCCGACTTCGATGACGCGATCATGCACCTGTACCTAGAGGAGAAGGAGCCGAGCGAGGCTCAGATCAACGCCGCCCTCCGCAAGGGGACCGTGGCGGGCATCCTCGTGCCGGTGCTCTGCGGCGCGGCTTTGCGCAACCGCGGAGTGCAGCCGATCCTCGACGCGGTGGTCGAGTACCTCCCCTCGCCGGCGGACGTGCCGGCGGTCGAAGGCACCGACCCCAAGACGGGCGCGCTGATCGTTCGCGAGCACGAGGACGCCGAGCCGTTCTCCGCCCTCGCCTTCAAGATCCAGATGGACCCGCAGGGCGTGGGCAAGCTGACCTTCTTCCGGGTCTACTCGGGCCGGCTGAAGGCGGGCTCAGGCGTGCTCAACGCCTCCAGCGGCCGCAAGGAGCGCATCGGGCGCATCCTGCGCATGCACGCCATCCGGCGTGAGGACGTCGACGAGGTTTTCACGGGCGACATCGCTGCGGCGGTCGGTCTCAAGTACACGACCACCGGTGACACCCTGGCCGACGAGAGCCACCCGATCCTGCTCGAGTCGATCACCTTCCCGGAACCCGTCATCTCGGTCTCGATCGAGCCCAAGACGAAGGCCGACCAGGACAAGCTGGGGATCGGGCTGCAGCGCCTCACCGAGGAGGACCCCACGTTCAAAGTCCACACCGATGACGAAACCGGCCAGACGATCATCGCCGGCATGGGTGAGCTGCACCTGGAGATCATCATCGACCGCCTGATGCGCGAGTTCAAGGTGGACGCGAACCAGGGCAAGCCGCAGGTCGCCTACAAGGAGGCGATCAAGAAGCCTGCCCACGGCGTCGGCCGCTTCATCCGGCAGTCGGGTGGCAAGGGCCAGTTCGGGCATGCCGAGCTGGACGTTCGTCCGGGCGAGCCCGGCACCGGATTCGTCTTCGAGGACAAGGTCACGCAGGGCCGCATCCCGCGCGAGTTCATCCCATCGGTCGAGAAAGGGGTCAGAGAGGCCCTCCAGACCGGTGTGGTCGCCGGCTACCCGGTGGTCGACATCGTGGCGGCCCTGGTCGACGGCTCGTTCCACGCCGTGGACTCGAACGACATGGCGTTCCATGTCGCCGGCTCGATGGCGATCAAGGATGCGATGCAGAAGGCTCAGCCTTATCTGCTCGAGCCCATCATGAAGGTCGACGTAGTGATGCCCGAGGAATATCTCGGCGACGTCATGGGCGACCTGTCATCCCGCCGCGGCCACATCCTCGGGATGGAGGGTCGCGGGACCTCGCAGAACGTGAAGGCCAACGTGCCCCTGGCTGAGATGTTCGGTTACGCTACCGAACTTCGGTCCATGACCTCGGGGCGGGCCACCTACTCGATGGAGTTCAGCCACTACGCAGAGATGCCCGGAAACCTGGCGGAGGCCGTTGGGCGCCGCACTACGTCGCGGAGTTAGTTAGGAGGAGACATTGGCGAAGAAGAAGTTCGAGCGTACCAAGCCTCACTTGAACATCGGGACCATCGGTCACATCGACCATGGCAAGACCACGCTGACGGCTGCCATCACGAAGGTGCTGTCGGAGAAGGGTCTGGCCGAGTTCAAGGCATTCGACCAGATCGACAAGGCCCCTGAAGAGAAGGCCCGTGGGATCACAATCTCGATCACTCACGTCGAGTACGAGACCGAGAAGCGCCACTACGCGCACGTGGACTGCCCCGGCCACCAGGACTACATCAAGAACATGATCACCGGCGCCGCCCAGATGGACGGCGCGATCCTGGTCGTGGCCGCCAACGACGGCGCCATGCCGCAGACCCGCGAGCACATCATCCTGGCCCGCCAGGTCAACGTGCCCTACCTCGTGGTCGCTCTGAACAAGTGCGACATGGTCGACGACAAGGAGTTCATCGAGCTGGTCGAGCTCGACCTTCGTGAGCTGCTGACCAAGTACGAGTACCCGGGCGACGACATCCCCATAGTCCGCATCTCCGCGCTCAAGGCGCTCGAGGGAGACCCCGAGTGGAGTCCCAAGATCATGGAGTTGATGAACGCCGTCGACACCTACATCCCCGAGCCCGAGAGGCCCGTCGACAAGCCGTTCCTGATGCCGATCGAGGACGTGTTCACGATCGAAGGTCGCGGTACCGTGACCACCGGTCGGGTCGAGCGCGGAAAGCTCAAGAGGAACGAGGAAATCGAGATCGTCGGCATCCACCCGAACAGCACGAAGACCGTCGTGACCGGCATCGAGATGTTCCACAAGGACATGGACGAGTGCCAGGCCGGCGACAATGTGGGCGCCCTTCTGCGCGGCGTGAAGCGCGAGGACGTCGTGCGTGGCCAGGTGCTGGCCAAGACCGGGTCGATCAAGCCGCACACACAGTTCAAGGCGCAGGTTTACGTCCTGAGCAAGGAAGAGGGCGGCCGCCACACGCCGTTCCTCACGGGCTACCGCCCGCAGTTCTACATGCGCACCACCGACGTGACGGGCGAGGTCAAGCTCCCCGAAGGCGTCGAGATGTGCATGCCGGGCGACAACGTCGTCATGGACATCACCCTCGGTGAGCCCATCGCCATCGAGCAGGGACTTCGGTTCGCTATTCGCGAAGGCGGCAAGACCGTCGGCGCGGGCGCAGTGACCGAGGTCATCAAGTAACAGGCATATAGGTAAGGAAGAGGGAAAGGCAGGCAAGTGGCGCAAAAAATTCGGATCCGGCTCAAGGCCTACGACCACAGGGTCCTGGACCAGGCGGCGGACAAGATCGTGGACACCGCACGCCGTACGAACGCGCGCACAGCCGGCCCGATCCCTCTGCCGACCGAGATCTCAAAGCTGACCGTGATCCGCTCACCGTTCATCGACAAGGACTCACGCGAGCAGTTCGAGATGCGCACGCACAAGCGCATCGTCGACATCCTCGACCCCAACCCGCGGGTCGTGGACGCGCTGATGCGGCTGTCCCTGCCCGCCGGCGTGAGCATCGAGATAAAGAGTTGAAAGGACTTCTGGCCAAGAAGCTGGGCATGACCCAGCTGTTCAACGCCGACGGCACGACCTCGGCTGTCACCGTGCTCGAAGCCGGCCCGTGCCGCGTCCTGGGCCTGCGCACCAAGGAGAAGGACGGCTACTCCGCCGCGCGCATCGCGTTCGGCTCCGTGCCCGAACGCAAGCTGAGTCAGGGCGAACTGGGAGTCTTCAAGAAGGCAGGCTTCGAACCGCACCGCCACGTGGTGGAGATCCGCGGCTACGACGGCCTGGAGGCGGGCCAGGAGCTCAAGGCGGAAATCTTCGCCGCCGGCGAGTTGGTCGACGTCACCGCGACGTCGAAAGGCAAGGGCTTCCAGGGCCTGATCAAGCGACACAAGTTCAGCCGCGGCCCCGAGTCGCACGGTTCGATGAACGTCCGCCAGCCCGGCGCCATCGGCGCCACCGATGCTGCGCGCGTGTTCAAGGGCGTGCGCATGTCAGGTCAGATGGGCAACGTCCGCACCACCTCGCGCGCTTACAAGGTCGTGCGGGTGGACCCCGAGCGCAACCTCATCCTGGTGCGGGGCGGCGTGCCCGGCGCCAAAGGGGCGCTGGTGCTCGTCCGCCAGTCGACCAAGCGCCTCAAGGTCAAGGGCCCGGCCGGCAAGCCCAACCCGAGGAAGGTCTGATGCCTACGAGCAAGCGCAAGACGACGGCCAAGACGACGGCCAAGACGACCGGCAAGGCGAAGACGGCGACCCGGACCGCGGCCAAGGCCACGACCCGGAAGACCGCTGCCCGCAAGCCGGCCGCTCGCAAGACGGCCGTCCGTCGCAAGCCCGAGGCGGCGGAGACCAATCCCCTGCAGGCGCCTTTCTTCGACGCGCTCGGCGAGCGCAACGGCGAGGTCGACCTGCCGGAGGCGATCTTTGCCGAGACGCCGAACATGCCCGTGATGCACCAGGCGTACCTCCGCCAGATGGCCAACGCCCGCCAGGGCACCTCCTCCACCAAGACTCGCGGTGCGGTCTCGGGCGGCGGCGCCAAGCCCTACCGCCAGAAAGGCACCGGCCGGGCTCGCCATGGATCGATCCGAGAGCCGTCCATGAAGGGCGGTGGCACCGTGTTCGGACCGCACCCGCGCAGCTACGCGCAGCGCATGCCGAGGCAGATGCGCCGTCTCGCCTTGCGCTCCGCGCTCAGCCAGAAGGCCATCGACGGCCAGGTCCGCGTGATCGAGAGCTTCGTCTTCGACGAGCCCAAGACCAAGCAGGCCCGTGAGCTCATGTCGGCGCTCGGTTTCGACAGCTCCGCCCTGGTCGTGCTGCCGGCGCCCAACTACGTCGTGAGCCGGTCCTTCGAGAACCTGCCCGACACCACGATCGTGCTCGCTCGCAACCTGAGCATCCGCGACCTCTTCACGCACACGTACCTGTTGCTCTCCAAGGAGTCGATCGAACTTCTCGAGGAGAACTTCAGCGCGCGCCAGAAGGAGGACGCCAAATGACCACGCGCTCAGCGTCCGAGATCGTGATCGGCCCCGTCATCACCGAGCGCACCTACATGCTCTACACCCAGGGGCGGTACACGTTCCGCGTTTCGCCGCGCGCTTCCAAGACCGAGATCAAGAAGGCGCTCGAGGAGCAGTACGAGGCACAGGGCATCAAGGTCCGCGACGTGAACACCGTCAGCATGCGCGGAAAGAAGCGCCGAAGCGCCCGGCGCCTGGGCTCGATCGGGCACACCGCCGACTGGAAGAAGGCCATCGTGACTCTGGGCGAAGGCCAGAAGATCGAAGGCCTGTTCGGGAGCGTTTAGAAGATGCCCCTTAGAAAATTCAAGCCGACCAGCCCAGGCCGACGTTTCATGTCCATCTCGGGCTTCGACGAGATCACGACCGATGAGCCGGAGAAGACTCTTCTCGAGTCCATCCCGACGCACGCCGGCCGCAACAACCAGGGTCGCATCACCACGCGGCATCAGGGCGGCGGCTACCGGAAGCTGTACCGCAAGATCGATTTCAAGCGCGACAAGCACGGCGTGCCGGGCAAGGTCGCGACCATCGAGTACGACCCCAACCGAAGCGCACGCATCGCGCTGATCCATTACAAGGACGGCGAGAAGCGCTACATCCTCGCGCCGCTCGGCCTCAAGGTCGGCGATCCCATCGAGAGCGGAGAGGAGGCGCCGGTGCGCATCGGCAACGCCCTTCCCCTGTCGAACATCCCGGTCGGTTCGACCATCCACAACATCGAGCTCACGCTCGGCCGCGGCGGCCAGCTCGTGCGCTCCGCGGGCGCGTCCGCGCAGCTGTTGGCCAAGGAAGGCGACTACGCCGTGGTGCGCATGCCGTCGGGCGAGCTGCGCCGGATTCACGTTCGCTGCCAGGCCACAGTCGGCCAGGTCGGTAATATCGAGCACGAGAACGAGTCGGGCGGCAAAGCCGGACGCAGCCGCTGGCTCGGGGTCAGACCCACCGTCCGCGGCTCGACCATGAACCCCCGCGACCATCCGCATGGCGGTGGCGAGGGCAAGACCGGGCCCGGCGGCAACCCCAAGACTCCGTGGGGCAAGCCCGCTCTGGGCTACCGCACGCGCAAGCCGAAGAAGGCCTCGGACAAGCTGATCATCCGCCGCCGCGAGAAGAAGGGACGAAAGAAGTAAATGTCACGCTCATTGAAGAAGGGGCCGTTCATCAGCCCCGCCCTCAAGGAAAAGATCGACAAGATGAACCTGACGCGCGACAAGAAGGTGATTCGCACCTGGGCCCGCGCTTCGGTCATCTATCCCGACATGGTCGGTCACACCATCGCAGTGCACGACGGTCGCAAGCACGTGCCCGTGTTCATCAGCGAGAACATGGTCGGCCACCGGCTGGGCGAGTTCGCACCCACGCGGCATTTCCGCGGCCATGGCACCCACACCGAAAAGTCGACGGCACTCAAGTAGTAGATGGCGACGATGGAAGTTTCAGCAGTGCAGAGGTTTGTCCGCCGTACGCCGCGCAAAGCGCGGCTGGTGGCCGACATGGTGAAGGGGATGAGGGTCGCCGACGCGTTGGCGCAGCTCGAGTTCTCGCCCAAGCACGCCGCGCGCGACGTCGCCAAGGCGATCAAGTCCGCGGCCGCCAACGCCGAGCACAACTTCAACCTGAACCGCGACGACCTCGTGTTGAAGCAGATCCTCATCGACGAGGGCCCGACTTTCCGCCGCCGTCGCCCGGTGAGCCGGAGCATGGCGCACGAGTTCTTCCACCGCACATGCCACATCACCGCGGTCGTCGAAGACCAACCGCAAGGAGCCAAGAAATAGTTGGGTCATAAAGTCCATCCGAACGCATTCCGTCTTGGCGTGTTCCGCCCGTGGGAGGCGAATTGGTTCGCCAACCCCAAGGACTACACCAAGATGCTGCACGAGGACCTCGAGATGCGCCGGATCATCCTTGCGCGCCTGCGTAACGCGGGCATCGCGAAGATCGAGACCGAGCGCTCCTCCAACGCCCAGCTCACGGTGACCATCCACACCGCCAAGCCCGGAATCGTCATCGGCAAGGGCGGGTCGTCGGTCGACCAGCTTCGCGAGGACCTAGAGAAGCGTTTCGGCAACCGGGTCCGCATCTCCATCCAGGAGATCAAGCAGCCGGAGCTCGACGCGCAGCTCGTCGCCGAGAACATCGCGTCGCAGATCGAGCGCCGTATCAGCTACAAGCGCGCGATGAAGCAGGCGATCCTGCGCACCATGCGCGCGGGCGCGAAGGGCGTGAGGATCTACTGTGGCGGCCGGTTGCGCGGAGCCGAGATGGCGCGCCGCGAATGGGACCGCGAGGGCCGCGTGCCTCTCCACACGCTGCGCGCCGACATCGCGTTCGGCCGCGCCACCGCGAAGACGACGTTCGGCGCGATCGGGGTCAAGTGCTGGATCTACAAAGACCAGATCACGCCGGCCCAGCGCCGCCTGGCGCCCATCGTGGAGGAGACCGTGCCGCTCGCGGATGTCATCGCGCCGCAGCCCGAGATCCCAGAGGTCGCCGCGGAACCCCAGGGCCTGACCATGAGCGCCGGGATCACCGAGCCGATCGCAGAGCCGACAGCGGCCCCGCGTCGCCCCCCGGCGGCAGGCGCCTCGGCCGAGGCAAGCACCGAAGCCAAGACCAAGCCGGCCGTGCGCGCGACCGCCGCTCCCAGGGCCAAGGCCGTGCCCAAGGCCAAAGTGGAAGGCGACGCCAAGGCGGAGCCGAAAGCCAAGTCCGAGACCAAGGCCCCGGCCAAGAAGACCACCCCCAAGAAGAAGAGCTGATGCTGATCCCCAAGAGAGTCAAGTACCGCAAGATGCACCGCGGCCGGCGCACCGGCATCGCGACGCGTGGCGCCACGGTGGCGTTCGGCGACTTCGGCCTGCAGGCCATGGAGGCCTGCTGGATGAGCAACCGGCAGATCGAGGCGGCCCGGCGGGCGATGACCCGCCACGTCAAGCGCGGCGGCCAGATCTGGATCCGGGTGTTTCCTGACAAGTCGATCACCAAGAAGCCGGCCGAGACCCGGATGGGTTCCGGCAAGGGCAACCCCGAAGGCTGGGTCGCCGTGATCAAGCCCGGGCGAGTGCTTTTCGAGATGGGCGGCGTCACGCAGCAGGTCGCCAAGGAGGCGATGAAGCTGGCCGCCTCGAAGCTGCCGATCAAGACCAGGTTCGTCAGCGCCGAGTCGACCACCGGTGGAGGCTCGCAATGAAGGTCGACGACCTGAGAGTGCTGGAGGCCGATGAGCTGGGCGTGCGCCTCAAGACGGCGCGTCGCGAGCTCTACGAGCTCAGGTTCAAGCACGCCGTCGGCCAGCTCGAGAACGCGAGCCAGATCTCCAAGGTCCGCCATGACATCGCGCGGATCATGACCGTGCTGCGAGAACGAGACTTCGGGATCGTCGCCTCGGTTGCGGCACCCCACGAAGAGGCGCTGGTCGCCGTCGCGGAGCCGCTCGAAGAAGAGGCGCCCGCCGCCAAACCGAAGCGAACCCGTAAGAAGACCGAGGACAAGTCATGAGCGATACGACCACAGAGAAGACGACCGAGACGCGGGGCCAGCGCAAGGTGCGCCTGGGCACGGTCATCGCCGACAAGATGAACAAGACGGTCATCGTCCAGGTCGGCACGTCCAAGGCCCACCGCCTGTACCGCAAGACCGTGCAGCAGCGCACCAAGTTCAAGGTCCACGACGAGAAAGACGAGTGCGGCGTGGGTGACTTGGTCCGCATCGCCGAGACGCGGCCCATCTCCAAGGAGAAGCGCTGGCGCGTCCTCGAGATCGTGGAGAAGGCCAGGTAACAAGTTGATTCAGCAAGAGACACGCCTCAAGGTCGCGGACAACTCAGGAGCCAAAGAGATCCTGTGCATCCGCGTGGCCGGCGGGCACTACCGCAAGTACGCGTCGGTGGGCGACATCATCACGGCCACGGTCAAGTCGGCGCAACCGGGCGGCCAGGTCAAGAAGGGTGAGGTCGTCAAGGCCGTCGTGGTGCGGGTGACCAAGGAGTTCAAGCGTCCCGACGGGTCCCTGATCCGCTTCGACGAGAACGCCGCGGTGCTGCTTGCCACCGCCAACAACCCGCGTGGCACGCGCATCTTCGGCCCGGTGGCCCGAGAGCTGCGCGAACGCAACTTCATGAAGATCATTTCTTTGGCTCCGGAGGTCCTGTAGTCCGAAATGCTGAGAAACAAGCTGCAGCCCAAGCGCCGCTGGCTCGACCTTGCGCCGGGTGACCCGGTGATCGTCGTAGCCGGCAAGGACAAGGGCAAGCAGGGCGAGGTGCTTCGCACCATTCCCGACAAGCACAAGATCGTCGTCAAGGGCGTCAACATCCTGAAGCGCCACACCAAGGCCGGGCAGCAGCGCGGCGGAGTCAGCGTGGCCCAGGGCGGCGTGGTCGACTTCGAAGCCGCGCTCGACTACTCGAACGTGATGCTCGTCTGTCCTTCGTGCTCGCGCCCCACCCGTTCCAAGCACACGGTGCTCGAATCGGGCGCGCGCGCGTTGATCTGCCGCCACTGCGGCGAGCCCTACGAGCGCATCCGCAAGACGGAGGCCCAGTGAGCAAAGCCAAGGTCGCCCCGAAGCAGGACAAAAAGCAGGCCAAGAGGCCAGAGGCGGACAAGGGTCCGGGCACGCGCTCGGAGACGCCGCCGCGTCTGCTGATCACGTACCGCGACACGATAGTGCCCCAGATGACCAAGGAATTCGACTACGAGAACGCGATGGAGGTGCCCAGGCTCTCCAAGATCGTGGTCAACATCGGCATCGGCGAGGCCAAGGACAGCGACAAGGCGCTGGACGCGGCGGTCGGGGACGTCGTCATCATCACCGGCCAGAAGCCGGCTTTGATCAAGGCGCGGAAGTCGGTCGCGGCTTTCAAGCTGCGCGCGGGCCAGACGGTCGGCATCAAGGCGACGCTGCGCGGCCGGCGCATGTGGTACTTCCTCGACAAGCTGCTCAACATCGCGCTGCCGCGCATCCGCGACTTCCGCGGGGTCAGCCCCGACGGCTTCGATGGCCGCGGCAACTACTCGCTCGGCTTGCGGGAGCAGGTCATGTTCCCGGAGATCGACTACGACAAGATCGACAAACTGCGCGGGCTGGAAGTGTCGATCGTCACCACAGCCCGCACCGACGATGAGGCGCGGAGCCTGCTCACACGGCTCGGCATGCCATTCAGGAAGAGGTAAGAGTTTGGCCAAGAAATCTTCGCTCGAGCGCTGGAAGAGGGACGCGATCAAACCCAAGTACAAGGTCCGCTTCCACAACCGCTGCCGCATCTGCGGGCGGCCGCGCGCGTACCTGCGCAAGTTCGGCATGTGCCGCATCTGCTTCCGCACCCTGGCCGCCGAGGGACGCATCCCCGGCATCACGAAGTCGAGCTGGTGATGGCTACAGCTGTCGCCAGGACGAACGTCGGCAAGACTACCGTCGGCAAGACTACCGTGGGCAAGGCGCCGAAGCGCATCTCGACGGCCGTCGTCGCGGACCCCATCGCCGACATGCTGACCCGGGTCCGCAACGCCAACACGGCCCGCCATGCCGAGGTGCGCGTGCCCGCGTCCAAGCTCAAGGTCGAGATCGCCCGGGTGCTCAAGGACGAGGGTTACATCGCCGGCTACGAGGTCGAGGCCGAGGGCACCCTCCAGACGATGCGTATCATCTTCAAGTCTCGCCCCGATCGCACCCGCGTGATCTCCGGGGTGAAAAGGATCAGCCGTCCCGGACTGCGCGTCTACGCGCGCAAGACCGAGATCCCCAGGGTCCTGGGCGGGCTCGGCATCGCCATCCTCAGCACCGCCGAGGGAGTGATGAGCGGGCGTCAGGCGACCCGCCAGGGCGTCGGCGGCGAGGTGCTGGCATTTGTCTGGTAGTGCAGTAGTCGGGATTCCCGCGAAATCGACGATTTCGTGGGGCGACTCATAGGAGAGCAAGCAAAGAGTTGTCGCGGATTGGAAAGCTGCCGGTGCAGGTCCCGGGCGGGGTGAAAGTCACGATCGTGCCCGGTCACGTGAAGGTCGAGGGCCCGAAGGGGCAGCTCGAGCGCACCCTGCCGGCCGACATCTTGGTCAAGCAGGTCGATGGCGAGCTCGTGTTCGAGCGCCCTTCCGACGACTTCCAGCATCGGGCGCTTCACGGCCTGGTCCGCAGCCTGGTCGCCAACATGGTCGAGGGCGTGAACAAGGGCTTCACCAAGCACCTCGAGCTGGTGGGCGTCGGCTATCGGGCCGTCAAGCAGGGCGACGAGCTGGTCCTGAGCCTCGGCTACTCGCACCCCATCAAGTTCAAGTCGCCCAAGGGCATCACGATCGACGTGCAGGACCCGACCAAGTTCTCCGTGTCCGGCATCTCGATCGAGGACGTGGGCCAGGTCGCCGCGGACATCCGCCGCCTGCGCCCGCCCGAGCCCTACAAGGGAAAAGGCGTCATGTATCGCGGCGAGAAGATCCGGCGCAAGGCCGGCAAGGCCGGCAAGGGGGCCAAGACCACCGCATGATCAAGCGACAGGACCGTAAGGTGAATCGTTCCAAGCGGCACCGACGCGTGCGCGTGCACGTGGCCGGCACGGCCGAACGCCCGCGACTCTCGGTGTTTCGCAGCCTGAACCACCTGTACGCCCAGGTCATCGACGACTCCGGCAGCCGCACGGTCGCGGCCGCCTCGACCGTCGGGCTGAAGGCGAATGGCAACGGCATGGCGGAGGCGGCCGAGGTCGGCAAGGCCATCGCGGCCAAGGCCAAGGCCGCGGGCGTCAGCACGGTGGTCTTCGACCGCGGAGGCTTCCTTTACCACGGCAGAATCAAGGCACTGGCTGACGCAGCGCGCGAAGCCGGACTGGAGTTTTAGAGCACTGATGGGCAGTCGATACCCGCATTCGAGTGGCGAGCGATCCGACCTGACCGATCGCGTCGTACGCGTCAACCGCGTCTCCAAGGTGGTCAAGGGCGGTCGCAAGTTCTCGTTCAGCGCGCTGATCGTGGTCGGCGACATGAACGGACGTGTCGGCGCGGGTATTGGCAAGGCGCGCGAGGTGACCGAGGCCATCCGCAAAGGCATGGACGTGGCCAAGCGCAACATGATCACCGTGCCGATGGTCGGCACGACCATCCCTCACGAGGTTCGCCTCAAATGGGGTGCGGCCAAGATCATGCTGAAGCCGGCGGCGCCCGGTACAGGTGTGATCTCGGGTGGCGCGATGCGCGCGGTCATCGAGACTGCCGGGATCAAGGATATCCTCACCAAGTCGCACGGCACCAACAACCCGATCAACACCGTGAGGGCCACCCTGGCGGCGCTTCAGCAGCTCAAGACGGCCCAGCAGGTCGCCGAGCTCCGCGGGAAGCAGGTCGAGGACATCGTCGGCAAGCGCCTGGCCGCGGCCCACCGCCGCGCCGAGGGCGGCAAGTCCAGCAGCGAGGCCGTGGAGTCGAAGTGACGGCAGCCAAGAAGGACGAGGACAAGATGGTCAAGGCGACCCTGGTGAAAAGCACGATCGGCGCGTCGCCGTCGATCAAGGCCACGGTCGTGTCACTTGGCTTCCGCCGCATGAACCAGACCCGCGAGCTGCCGGACAACGCGGCCGTCCGCGGGATGCTGAAGGCGGTCAACTTCCTGGTCGCGGTCGAAGGTGAGCCCTTCATCCGGCCCAAGCGCAGCCGCTACAAGATCTGGCGGTCGCGTTCCAACAAGAAACACCAGCGAGGCAACTAGCTATGCAGCTCCACGACCTCAAGCCGGCCAAGGGCGCGCACCGCAGGCCGGACCGCATCGGTCGCGGCACCGGCTCGGGCCGAGGCAAGACGTCCGGGCGTGGCCAGAAGGGCCAGAACGCGCGCAGCGAAGGCTTTCGCCTGGGCTTCGAGGGAGGCCAGATGCCGCTCTCGCAGCGCCTACCCAAGCTGCCCGGTTTCAAGAACCCGTTCAAGAAGGTCTACGCGGTGGTCAACCTGTCGAAGCTGAGCCGGTTCGAAAACGGCACCACGGTCGACGCCGAGGCCCTGGCCGAGGCGGGCCTGGTCCGGCCCGGAGAAGAGGTCAAGGTGCTGGGCACCGGCGAGCTGAAGCGCCAGCTGACCGTCGAGGCGCACGCCTTCAGCTCCAGCGCGCGCGAGGCGATCGAAGCCCGGGGCGGCAGCGTCAAGGTCCTCGGCGAACCTCGCAAGATCGGCCCCAGGCGCACCGCCGCCAAGGCCCCCAAGCCTCTCCCTGCAGCCGAGGCCGCCACCGCCCCGCAAGCGGGGAAGTCCGCGACCAAGCCGCGGGGTGGGGAGGAGCAGACTGCCACCACGCCGACGGAGAGCGCCTCTCCCGACAACGAGTAGCAAATGAACCTCCTCGAAGCTCTGGTCAACGCCATCCGTCTGCCCGAGCTCCGCAACAAGATCCTGTTCACCGGCGGGATCCTGGTGATCTTCCGGGTCTTCGCCAACATCGCCGTCCCGGGTGCGAGCCAGGCGGCCCTGGCCCAGCTCTTCAACTCCCAGGCCTTGCTCGGCCTGCTCGACCTGTTCTCGGGCGGCGGCCTGTCGCGATTCAGCATCGTGGCCATGGGCATGAACCCCTACATCAACGCCACGATCATCATGCAGCTGATGACGGTGATCTCCGAACGCATCAAGGAGATCTCCAAGGAGGGTGAGGCCGGGCGGCGCCGGATCACGCGCTGGAGCCGCTACCTGACGGTCGCGCTCGGCGCGGGCCAGGCATACGGCTTCACCGTCCTTTTCCAGAACACGACCCCGCAGATCCTGGGCACGCTGGACTGGTTCCAGCGCCTGCAGATCATCCTGGTCCTGACGGCCGGAACGGTGGTGCTGATGTGGTTTGGCGAGCTGATCACCGAGTATGGAATCGGCAACGGCGTGTCGCTGATCATCTTCGCCGGCATCATCGGCCGTGGCCCCCAGGGCATCGCGGCCGTGTTCAGCGCCCGCGGCACCGGCGGCGGGCTGGCCGACTACGTGCCCTTCATCATCTTCGGGATCATCGCGCTCGCCATGACCGCGGTGATCATCGAGGTGCAGCAGGCGGTGAGGAAGATCCCGATCCAGTCCGCGCAGCGCACCGTCGGCCTGAAGCAGGTGCAGAGCCGCGCGAGCTTCCTGCCATTGCGCGTGAACCACGCTGGCGTCATCCCGATCATCTTTGCGATCTCGGTGATGTTCCTGCCGACCATCGTGGCCAACTACTTCACCGGCGCGCCGCCGAGCACGTGGTACTACAAGGCGGCGGCCTGGATAAGGGGGAACTTCGTTCCCACGACGTCGAACCTGCCTATGGCGATCACCTACAACTCCCTCTATTTCGCGTTCACGTTCGGGTTCACCTATTTCTATACGGCCATCACGTTCGAGGTGAACGACGTGGCCGACAACCTGAAACGCTATTCGAGCTTCATCCCCGGAATCCGTCCAGGACGCCCGACCGCGGACTACCTCGCCGCGGTCATGAACCGGGTAACATTCGCAGGCGCCTGCTTTTTGGGTTTCATCACCGTGGTCCTGCCCATCGCGACCTCGGCCATCTCCGGCATCAACACGCAGCAAATGTACCTCGGAGGCACCGCCATACTCATCGTGGTCGGCGTCGCGCTCGACACCATGAAGCAGCTGCAAACGCAGCTGGTGATGCGGCAATACCGCGGCTTCATCACATGAGCGCCTCCGCTTCCCCGCTCGCGGGGGATGGGGCGACTCAACCGTGAATCTCCTGCTCTACGGCGCGCCCGGCAGCGGCAAAGGCACCCAGGCCAACATGCTGCGCACCCACTTCGGCATCACCCACGTGGCGACGGGCGACATGCTGCGGGCCGAGATCCAGGCCGGCACCCCGCTGGGCCGCCAGGCCCAGCCGATCCTGGCCGCGGGGCAGTACGTCTCCGACGACATCATGATCGCCATGATCCGCAACCGCCTGCGGCAGCCCGACTGCGCGCGGGGCTTCATCATGGACGGCTTCCCACGGACCGTCCCTCAGGCCAAGGCCCTCGACAGCCTGATGCACACGCTCGGCAGGCCCCTGGACCGGGTCATCTACCTCAAGGTCGAGACTGACGAGCTGCTGCGCCGCCTTTCAGGCCGCCTGGTCTGTCCGCTCTGCCAGCGCACCTACCCCCCCGCGACCGCGAAATGCGAGGCGGACGGCGGCGCGCTGGTGCAGCGCGAGGATGACAAGGCCGAGGCGGTCAAGCCGCGGATCGAGGTCTACCTCCACAAGACCGTCCCGGTGCTGGACCACTACCGCGGGGCAGGCCTGGTTTCCGAGATCGACGGAAGGGGCACAATCGAGGAAATAAGCCGCCAGGTGCTCGCCGCTGTCGCTTCACCACTCGTGGGGAACGGGAAGGTCGTTTCCCCGCTGGCGGGGAGGTCCGCGGCGAAGCCCGGGGGTGGGGAAGACCACCCGGGAACCACGACACCAAAAGCACAAAAAGCATGATCAACCTCAAGACAGCACACGAGATCGACCTCATGGCCCGGGCGGGCAGCCTGCTCGCGTCCGTCCTGCCTCCGCTCAAGGAAGCATGCCAGCCCGGGGTCAAGACGATCGAGCTCGACCGCATCGCCGACCGGCTGATCCGCGAGGGCGGCGCCACTCCGGGCTTTCTCGGCTACCACGGGTTCCCCCGCTCGATCTGCGTGTCGATCAACGATGAGGCTGTCCACGGAATCCCAGGCAACCGCAAGGTCGCCGAGGGCGACCTCGTCAGCCTCGACCTGGGCCTGGTCCTCGAGGGTTTCTGGGCCGACGTCGGCATCACGGTGGGGGTCGGCAAGATCACCCTGGAGGCGGCCCGCCTCCTCAAGGTGACCGAGGAGGCCCTTTACGTCGGGATCGACAAAGCGCGTCCCGGCGGCTACCTGGGCGATGTTTCGGCGGCCATCCAGCGCCACGTCGAGGCGGCCGGGTTCTCGGTCATCCGCCAGTTCGTGGGCCACGGGATCGGCCGCCAGATGCACGAGGACCCCCAGGTCCCCAACTTCGGCACCCCGGGCACCCCGCCCCGGCTGAAGCCGGGGATGACTTTGGCGATCGAGCCCATGGTCAACGCCGGTTCCCACGAGGTCTACATGAAGCCCGACGGATGGACGATCTGCACCGCCGACGGCTCCCTTTCGGCCTATTTCGAGCACACCGTGGCCATCACCGACAAGGGCCCGATCGTGCTGACCTCCTCACTGTCGCCCTCGGAGACCAGGGACTCGGTGAGGGCCTGAGACACGCCACAGCCGTGGAGGCACGCCCTTTGGTACAATCGTCGTTCGTGCCCCAACGCCCCCCGCTCGTGAAGGGGGTCGTGGTGGAGCCTCTTCCCAACGGCGTCTACCGGGTTGAGCTCGAGAACGGGGCCAAAGTCCTCGCCCACGTCGCCGATCGCGCCGGCACCCACTTCACCCGGCTTTTAGCCGGCGACAAGGTGGGGGTCGAGCTTGCGAGCAGCGACCGATCGCGCGGGCGAATTAGAGAGATTTGGAGATGAAGGTACGTCCGTCGGTCAAAAAGATGTGTCCGAGCTGCAAGGTGATCAAGCGGAACGGGGTGGTGCGCGTCATCTGCTCCAAGACGCCGAAGCACAAGCAAAGGCAGGGCTAGGGAGTTAAATGGCGAGAATCGCCGGCGTAGACATACCCCCGCAGAAGCGGGTCGTGATCTCTCTGACGTACATCCACGGCATCGGGAACACCACTGCCGCCAAGCTCGTCAAGATGGCGAACCTGAGCCCAGACACCCGTACCAAGGACCTGAGCGAGGAAGAGGTAGGGCGGCTGCGCCAGATCATCGACCGCATGGCCACCGCGAAAGACGTGCTCATCGAGGGTGATCTCCGGCGCGAGGTCGCTATGAACATCAAGCGCCTCACCGAGATCGGCTCGTACCGCGGTTCCCGTCACCGCCGCGGACTGCCCGTGCGCGGCCAGCGCACCCGCACCAATGCACGCGGTCGCCGCGGTCCCAAGCGCGCGGTCGCCGGCAAGAAGAAGGTCAAGGCGGGCAAGTAATGGCCAAGAAGAAAGTCGTCCGCACACGGCGCCGCGAGCGCAAGAACGTGGTCAACGGCCAGGCTCACGTCCAGAGCACGTTCAACAACACGATCATCTCGATCACCGATCTCGACGGGAACGTCATCTCGTGGGGCTCGGCCGGCGCTCAGGGCTTCAAGGGCAGCCGGAAGTCGACCCCGTTCGCGGCGCAGCAGACCGCCGAGACCACCGCCAAGAAGGCGCTGGAGCACGGCATGCGCTCGATCGAGGTCTTCGTACGGGGGCCGGGCGCGGGCCGCGAGGCGGCCATCCGCTCGCTGCAGGCGACGGGCCTGGAGGTCAGCGCCATCACGGACGTGACGCCGATCCCGCACAACGGGTGCCGCCCGCCGAAGCGGAGGCGCGTGTAGATGGCCAATTACAGCGGCCCGGTTTGCCGGTTCTGCCGTCGTGAGGGCGCCAAGCTCTACCTCAAGGGAGAGCGCTGCTACACGCCCAAGTGCGCCATCGAGCGACGCGCGTTCGCGCCCGGCATGCACGGCCAGGCCCGCAAGCGCAAGACGTCCGACTACGGCCTGCAGCTCCGCGCGAAGCAGAAGGCTCGCCGCATCTACGGCTTGCTCGAGAAGCAGTTCCGGATCTACTTCAACCTGGCGACGGACGAGCCCGGCGTGACCGGTATCAACCTGCTCCGGCACCTCGAGCTGCGGCTGGACAACGTCGTCTACCGGCTGGGCCTCGGCGCTTCGCGCAAGCAGGCACGGCAGCTGGTGAGCCACCGGCACTTCGAGGTCAACGGCAAGACGGTCAACGTGCCGTCGTACCAGTTGAAGCCCGGAGACGAGCTGAAGGTCAAGCCGGCCAATGCCGTCACCGACGTCGCGCTGGAGTCGTCCAAGGTCAGGCCGGTGCCTTCATGGCTTTCTTTCAACGCCGACGACAAGTCCGCGAAAGTCCTCGCCCGCCCGGATCGCCACGAAATGGAGACCGGGGTCGAGGAACAGCTGATCGTCGAGTTCTACTCTCGGTAAAGGGACGGAGGTAAACACCCAAGTTGGCAATTGACACCCAGATGACAGTGACCCCGAAGGTCCGCAAGCTCGAGACGAGCGCGAACTACGGCAAGTTCGACATCGAGCCGCTGGACCCAGGATTCGGGACGACGCTCGGCAACACGCTTCGCCGCGTGCTGCTCTCTTCGCTGTGGGGAGCGGCCGTGACATCGATCCAGATCGATGGCGTCGCGCACGAGTTCACCGCGATCCCGCACGTGAAAGAGGACGTGACCGAAGTCATCCTCAACCTCAAGCGACTCTGCCTGAAGAGCTTCACCGAGGACCCGGTCACCCTGCTGCTCGACGTCAAGGGCCCGGCGGAGGTGCGCGCTTCGCACATCCAAGCATCCTCGGACGTCGAGATCGTCAACCCTGACCTCTACATCTGCACCCTGGCCGCCAAGGGCCACCTGCGGATCGAGCTCAACGTCGAGCGTGGCAAGGGCTATGTGCCGGCGGACCGCAACAAGCGCGAGGGCCAGCCGATCGGGGTGATCCCGATCGACGCCATCTTCTCCCCGGTCGAGAAGGCGAACTTCACGGTCGAGAAGACCCGTGTCGGCCAGTCGACCGATTACGACCGGCTGCTGATCGAGGTCTGGACCGACGGCACTATGTCGCCGGAAGAGGCGGTGAGCCACGCCGCGGAGCTGTTCACCCAGCACCTCAGGCTCTTCGTGAGCTTCGGGGACCGCATCAAGCAGGGCGAGGACGAGCGCAAGGGCGAGAAGACCGGCCAGAACCGCCTGGCCGACACGCCGATCGAGGAGCTCGACCTCTCTGTTCGGGCGTTCAACTGCCTGAAGGCAAACGAGATCCAGACCGTGGGCCAGCTGCTCCAGAAGCGCGAGGAAGAGCTGCTCGCGCTGCGCAACTTCGGCCGGAAGTCCCTCGACGAGATCAAGGAGAAGCTCGTGGAGAAAGGCTTCATCAAGCCCGAGGAGATGGGCACCGTACTTCGGAGCTGATGAGACACCAGAAGAGCGGCCGCCACTTCAACCGGGACACCGACGCACGCAAAGCGCTGATGCGCAACCTGTGCACGTCGCTGCTCGAGAGCGGCCGGATCACGACCACGGAGCCGAAGGCGAAGGAGCTTCGACGCTGGGTCGAGCGCATCATCACCACGGCGAAGGGCCAGGATCTCAACGCGCGCCGGCGCGTCAGCGAGGACGTATCGAAGCCCGAGGTGGTGGAGCGGCTCTTCTCGAGCCTCATGCCGCGCCTTGCCGAGAGGCCGGGCGGATACACGCGGATCATCCACAAGGGCCCGCGCCTCGGCGATGCCGCACCGATGGTGATCATCGAACTGGTTGATTAGATGACCTCCCCGCTGGTGGGGATGATCAAGTGACTTCCCCGCTGGCGGGGAAGGTGGCGCGAAGCGCTGGACGGGGAGGATGGAACCCTCCCACGCAGTAACGGCAGCGAGAGTTAAAAAATGAATATCAAGGTCGTGCTGGAGTACGACGGGGCGGGTTTTGCCGGCTGGCAGCAGCAAGCCCACGGTCGCACCGTGGAGGCCGAGCTGAAGCGGGCACTGCTCGAGGTGACGGGAGCTGAGCACAAGGTGTACGCCGCAGGGCGCACCGATGCAGGCGCCCACGCCGAAGGTCAGGTGGTCAGCTTCCACACCGAGACACGAATCTCGCCGCAACGGCTGGTGGGGGCGCTCAACGCGCGCTTGCCGGATGACGTCGCGGTGGTCTCGGCCGAAGCCGTGCCGGATGATTTTCACGCTCGCTACTCCGCGCGCTGGCGGCGCTACCGCTATCGATACCTGGATCGCCCATCGCGGACGGCTCTGGAGCGAGGGCGCTGCTGGCAGGTGCGCGGTCCGCTGGACGTCGATGCGATGTCCGTGGCGGCCCGGGCGCTGATCGGCAGGCACGACTGGACCAGCTTCTGCTCGGCTTCGGAGCCGCCGGACGCGCGGGTGCGCGAGATGCGCTCGGCGCGGGTTGTGCGGCACGGAGAGTTCGTCGAGCTCGAGCTGGTCGCGGAGGGCTTCCTGCGAGGCCTGGCGAGGAGCATCGCCGGGGCTCTGGCCGAGGTCGGTCGCGGCCGGCGGCCGCCCGAGTGGGTGGGGAAGGTCCTTCGAGCGCGAGACCGCCGCGAGGCGGCTCGGACGGCCCCGGCGGGGGGCCTGACATTGGTGGAAGTGATTTACTAGGAAACCCTATATGAGCAAACAGAAGACGTGGACGGCGAAAGCCGCAGATCTGCAGAGCGATTGGTACGTGGTCGATGCCACGGACCAGGTGCTCGGCCGCCTTGCCTCGTGCGTGGCCAAGATCCTGCGCGGAAAGCACAAGCCGACGTTCACGCCACATCTGAACAGCGGCGATCACGTGGTCGTCATCAACGCGTCCAAGATCAAAGTGACCGGCACCAAGATGGGGACGAAGGTCTACACGCGGTACAGCGGCTACCCGGGCGGCCTGCGCAAGCGCACGCTGCAGAAGGCGCAGGAGCTGGACCCGACTTTCCCGATCATGACCGCGGTGCGCGGCATGCTGCAGAGAAACACGCTTGGGGCGGACATGCTCACCCGGCTTCGCGTTTACGCCGGGGCCGAGCATGGGCACCAGGCCCAGAAGCCGAGGGTGATCACCTTCGACGCCAAGGGAGAGATGAAGGTTGGCTGAGACGTTCAATCGAGGCACCGGCCGCCGCAAGAACGCGATCGCGCGTGTGCGGATCCAGCCGGGCGAAGGTCGCGTCACCGTCAACGACAAGGACCCCCTGGCGTACCTGGGGCGGCGCGTCCTCGAGATGGCTGCACTGGCGCCGCTGAGGGTGACGAGCACCCAGCGGAAGTTCGACATCAGCGTCAAGGTGGTCGGCGGCGGCACCAGCGGCCAGGCGGGCGCGATCTCGCACGGGATCGCCAGGGCCCTGATCAACTTCGACCCCTCTTTCCGCGCCGTCTTGAAGAAGGCCGGCCTGCTCACGCGCGACGCCCGCATGAAAGAGCGCAAGAAGTACGGGCTCAAGCGCGCCCGCAAGGCACCGCAGTACACGAAGCGGTAGCCCCGGTCACCGGACGGCCGGCCAGGCAGGAACACCAGGGGACGCACGTCAGCGCGCCTGACTGACGAGCGCATCCAGATGTTGCGTGGATCCCGGGACGTGGATAGACTCTCCGAAACGCTTTCAGGATGGGCGTCGGGTCGGCTGAAGAACCGGAGGGTTGGTGGTATGGGTAGGTGGAAGATCGTCCTCGGCGCCGCGGGCTCGGCGCTCAGTCTTGTCGCGCTCGCGACAACCCCGTTCGCGCTCGGGGTCAGCGCTGCAGGCGGCAGCGCGAACGCGCAATCACTCTGCATCGCGCATCATCCGCAGGATTTCGTCTGGTACACGTCGAGCTGCACCGGCCATGACGAGCCCGAGATCGACCCGCTCTCAAACAACCCGGGATCGGCGCAAGACCTCACCTGGACCATCGTGCTGCCGACCGACGGCGCCGCGCAGGTCGACTCGGTGGGTCCGACTTTCTGGATGGGTGGCACCGTGACCGATCCCAACAGCCTTTTCAACCAGGCCTTCCTCGAGCTGCAGTTCTATCCGAACAGCATCACCACCGGATGCACCTCGGGCGGAGGTTTCAACGTCACCTACTCGCCTAACGCCTACACCGCCTGCTCGCCGGTCTGGGAGGTCTCCAAGACCGGCTTTTCCGAGTCCGCCGCCTTCAACGCGATGCTCACCGACTCCGCCACCGGCGGCCCTCTGGTGATGCACGCGGGCGAAACGATCACCGACCACCAGTACGTCACTGCCGCCAAGGACGGGATGCACATCACCGTCACCGACCTGACCACGGGCCACTCGGGCACCATCATCCTGAACAGCAAGATCGACGGGCCGCTTATGCCGGCCTTCGACGTCCAGAAGCTCGGCAACGCCCTCAGCTGGGGCCTGGTCAACGACGCTCCCAACTCCCTGGTCTGGGAGATCGGCCACACCGGCGACTACACGACGCCAGCCGGGCAGTACTGCCTGCCGGGCAGCGCGACCAAGCCGCCGTGCTACTCGTACGACGTCCCAACGTGGCTCCAGTTCAAGCCGCTGCAGATCCTCGGCGTCAAGTTCGGTGACGGCACCAGCCCGAAAGCTTGGTCTGCGGTGAGCGACTTTGGCGGTGAAGCGGAGGTCAACCAGTACTGTGGGGCCGCCAACTATGGCACGCCCTTCTGCACCTACCCGTTCTACGCGTCGAGCAGCTCGACCCAGACGCACACGTTCGGCGGCGATTATCCCGGAATGAACAAGGATTTCGGCGGTGCGCTCCAGTTCCAGCAGACCAAGCAATGCTTGAGCCCGCTGGGTGGGTTCCCGCAATACTGCTCGACGATCCTGCGCTGAGGCGCAGCCCAAGAAGGTCTTAACAGGCGGGGTAGGAAACTACCCCGCCTTTCTCGCACCATCCTTGGTCAAACCACCCAGGAGAAGATTGCGATGAGACAGAAACCCCCGGTCGTCAAGCAGCTGTACCGGCTCAGTGTCGAGCCCCGGGTCGTCGATCAGCTCGCGCGGATCGCTTCTCGCGCCGGCGAACCCAAGAGCAGGCTTGCGACGCGCCTGTTCACCGAGGCGGTGATGACTTTCAAGCCGGCCGCGAGGTCGAAGGCCACGGCGCCGAAAAACTAGGTTTCGGCCGACTCCAGCGCCGGGTCGACAGAATGGCCGCCCGGCCGATCGGCGTACATGGCCTCGATCTGCGCGTGGTATTTGGTGTGGATGACTCGCCGCTTGAGCTTCATGGTCGGCGTGAGCTCTTCCGATTCCGGCGACCACTCGGAGGGCAGGATCGTGAATCGCTTGAACTGCTCGACCCTGGACAGGTGCGAGTTCGCGATCGACAGCGCGCGACGCACCTCGTCGACCACGGCCGGGTGGTCGGCGAGCTCGACCATCGAGGTGGCTGCGATCCCGCGCGCCTGGGCCCAGGCGGGCGCCACCTGCGGGTCCAGCACGACGAGCACGGAGATGAACTTCCTCCCGTCGCCCACGGCTACAGCCTGCCCGATGATCGGGCTCGACTTGGCCAGCGCCTCGAGGTTGGCGGGCGAGATGTTCTTGCCGGCCGAGGTGATGATCAGCTCTTTCTTGCGGTCGATGATCCGGTACTGCCCGTTGGCGCCGAGCTCCGCGATGTCGCCGCTGTGAACCCATCCGTCGGCGTCGACCATCTCCGCTGTCTTGGCCGGCTCCCGGTAATACCCCACCATGACGTTGCCACCGCGTACGAGGATCTCTCCGTCTTCGCCAAGGCGCACCTCGACTCCCGGAATCGCCTTGCCGATTGACGGAGCCGCGTGTTCGTCGTGCGGGACGGCGGTGGCGGGGCCGGTCAGCTCGCTCATGCCCCAGACCTCGAAGATGGGCATCCCGATCGCCGCCCAGAACTCGTGGACCTCCGGCCGGCAGGGAGCGGTTGACGTGATTGCCGTGGCGCACTTCTCCAGGCCGACCTTGGAGCGCAACAGCATGAAGAACGGCTGAGCCTGCTCGACGCCGGAGGCCAGCTCGGCCGGGACCGGCTTGCCGTCATGTTGAAGCCGGTACGCCGATATCGCTGCCGCCAGCGCTCCCTGGGCCATACCGCGCTTGCCTTCGTCCGGCTCCGCGGCAATCCCCGCCTGGATGCCGGCCATGAGCTTCTCCCAGACGCGCGGTACGCCGACGAAGTACGTCGGGCGCGCCTCCAGCAGGTATGGGAGAAGGAGGTTTGGGTCCGGGCACAGCCAGGCGTCATGGCCGTTGTACATGCCTCCCCACTGCGAAGTGAACCTCTCCGCGACGTGCGCCAGCGGCAGGTAGCTGACCAGCGTCTGCGACTCCAGCTCGTAGAAGCGCCGGATCGACTCGAGGGTCCACGTGACGTTGTTGTGGGAGTAGACGACCCCTTTCGGCGGCCCGGTGGTGCCCGACGTATAGATCAGCGAGATCGTGTCCTCCGGTCCGACCGCGTGCCAGGAGGTCTCGAACGAGCCGGGGTCGGCCGCGTACAGCTCACGTCCCTTCGCCAGCAGCGAGTCCCACGACAGCACGCCATCGGGTGCGGAGCCGTGGACAAGGACGAGGTGGCGCAGATGTGGGGTGGAGGCGCGGATGGCCAGGAACTTCTCCAGGAAGCCTTCGTCCTCGACGAAGGCCACGGTCGCCTCAGAGTGGTTGGCGACGTACTCGATCTGCTCAGGCGCCAGCGTGTTGTAAACGCTGATCGCCGCCCCGCCGGCGTGCACGATCCCGAGGTCGGCGATCACGTGCTCCGGCGCGTTCCGAGCCATGATGAGCCCGAACTGGCCGGGGCCGAATCCGATCGACCTCAAGGCCAGGGTCACAGCGGCGACCTCTTCTCGGTACTGGCGCCAGGTCAAGGACCGCCAAGAGCCGCCGGCCTTCCAGTGCAGGGCGTCGCGATCGCCCCACTTGGCCGCTGCCTCGGCGAAAACCGTGCAGACCGTCTTGCCGGAAACCGCTTGGTCGATCGAAGCCCTTTCGGCTATCACATCCATTTGCGGGAATACACTACTAGCTGGTGGGGCGCGCTTGATCTACGTGCGATCACGCCGGTCGATTTTGGTGCTCGGAGCAGCCGGGCTGGCATGCGCGGCGGCCTTCGGCGTTTTGGCCGCGGTCGCGTTCGCGATCCCTTCAGGGGGGCTGGCCGGGATTCCGCTGGTGGTGGGGGCCGCCGGAGGCGCCGCGGGGGCGGCCTGGGCCGGAATTCAGCTCAGGAGGTGGCCTGTGCGCAAGCTCGCGCTCTTCCGCGACCGCCTGGTGGTGATCCAGGGCAGGCACGAGGTGAGGGCCGTCTGGTCGCTCATGGAGACGATCACTCTTGCCGAGACCGACGCCTGGCCGGAATTCCGGGTCACGGACCGGATCACCATCCACTCCCGCAACGAGGCGCCCATCAGGTTCCGGCCGGCCGTGTTCGGGCTGGAGCCGACCGCATGCCGCGACCTGATCCTGCGGCTGCGGGACGACGCGAAGCTGAGGTCCAGGCTTCCCGAGTTCGATTCAGAGCGCGACCTGGCGATCTCGCCGGTCGTGTCCGGTGAACTTATCGAACCTCGTCTCTAAGCTCAGCGATCATGATCGCTGCTGTGCAGACGCTCCGCGGGCGCGACTTCCTCGACGTAGCGGATCTCAGCCGTGAAGAGCTCCGCCAGGTGCTCGACCTGGCCCATGAAATCAAAGCCGGGCGGTGGCGGGAGCGGCCGCTCGAGAGCGCCCACATCGCGATGCTCTTTCAGAAGCCGTCACACCGCACGCGGGTTTCATTCGAGGTCGGCATCGCCCGCTTGGGCGGTTCGACCACGACGTTGAGCGAACAGGATGTCCAGCTCGGGGTCAGGGAGTCGATCTCGGATGCCGCCCGAGTCCTCGACCGATACGTCGACGGCATCGTGGCCCGTTTGCGCAGCCATCAAGACCTCGTCGAGCTGGCTCGTTCGGCCGACAAGCCGGTGATCAACGGGCTCACCGACCGCTCGCACCCTTGCCAGGCCCTGGCCGATCTGATGACGCTCGAGGAGCTGGGCGGTGACCTGACCGGTCAGCGCCTCGCGTATGTCGGTGACGGCAACAATGTCGTGGCATCGCTGATCGAGGGGTGCGCTCTGACGGGCCTGACTCTGACCGTGATCACACCGGACGGCTACGGGCCGCCAGATTCGGTGTTGCAACGAGCGCGTAAGGTCGGCTCGGGAACAGCAGACATCACCGTGACCACCGACATCTCTGGGTTGGACGATGCAACGGCGATCTACACCGATGTCTGGACCTCGATGGGTCAGGAAGGTGAGCGGGAAGTCCGCCGCAAGGCCTTCATGGAATACCAGGTCAACCAGGCCTTGATGGAGCGGGCGCCGAGCGCGGTCTTCATGCACTGCCTGCCCGCCCATCGCGGCGAAGAGGTAACCGACGAGGTGATCGACGGCCCGCGGTCGGTCGTGTTCCAGCAAGCCGGCAACCGCCTGTATGCGCAGATGGCGCTGATGGCCGAGCTGCTCGGAGCCGAAGCATGATCTCGGCGATCCACCAGTTCCTCCTGCAGCTCAGCGAGGTGGTCAGGCACATCGCCCTGGTCGAGGTGATCGACGTCGCCGTCGTCGCCTTCATCCTGTATCAGCTGCTGCGCCTCCTGCGAGGCACCCAGGGCACGCAGATCCTCGTCGGCCTGGTCCTGCTCGCCGTGGTCGGGGTCGTGGCCACGCAGTTCAATCTCATCCTTCTCTCGTGGCTGTTCAGGAACGCCGCGTTCTTCATCGTGATCGGCGTGATCGTGATGTTCCAGCCCGAGCTGCGCCGAGCACTGGACCAGATCGGCCGCATCGGCCACATCGGCCGCCCCCTCTCGAACTACAACGCTGGCCTGTACAGCCAGGCCGTCTCGGAGGCGATCCGCGCTGCCGAGCGCCTGAGCGCCAGGCACACTGGCGCTCTCATCGCGTTCGAGCGTGAGGTGGGCCTCGAAGACTATGCCGCCACCGGCGTGAGGATCAACGGCGAGATTTCCGCCGAGATGCTGCAGTCGATCTTCTATCCCAACTCGCCCCTGCACGACGGGGCGGTGATCGTGCGCGGCAACCGCATCGTGGCGGCGGGGTGCCTCCTGCCCCTGCCCGAAGAAGGCACCGTCCGCGAGAGGCTGGGGACGCGACATCGAGCGGCGCTCGGCCTGTCGCTGGCCTCGGACGCGCTCGTGATGGTGGTTTCTGAGGAGACCGGGAACATATCTGTCATCGAGGAAGGCAAGATCAGCCGAAACCTCGACCTCGACAGCCTTCGTCGTAGGGTGAGCGTCAAGGTGCCCCCCGGCTCCAACGGCAACGGCTTCTTGAGGTTCCGCAAGTGAACCTGATCGTCGAAGACTGGCGGCTCAAGCTGCTGGCGGTCGGTCTGGCGATCCTCATGCTGGGAGCGGTGGCCTTCTCCCAGAACCCTCCCACCAATGGCAGCCTGACGGTCAATCTCAACTACACGATGCCGCCGAACCTGATCCTGATCAATCCGCCGGCCAGGACCACCGTGGCATACACCGGGCTGGCTGACGCCATCAGCCACGTGAACACGACCAACGTGACTGCTTTCGTCGACGTCACCCACGCGAAACCGGGTCCGGCGGTGCAGCTCAACATCGTCGCCCACACCACGCTCCCGCCCTCGCAGGTTTCCGTGCAGAATCCGCCACCGATCGCGGTTGACATCGATACGCTCCAGGTCAAAGAGCTCCCCGTGCAAGTGGTCGCGCGGGCCGCCCCGGGCTGGAGCCTCACCAAGCAAGTCGCCATCTGCCCTGGGACACCCAACCCCAACCCATGCGTAGTCCACTTTTCCGGTCCGACCAGCTGGGAAACGAACCTGACCGCTTCCGTCTCCTACTCGGCGCAGGTCAACGTCGGCACGATCGACTCCCCGAACCAACTGATCCAGCTGCAGAACAGCAACGGCGTCCTGGACCTGACTTCGTGCGCCACGGTTCCTTGCGCCCAATTGGACATCCCCTCGGCCTCGGTTCATATCGAAGCGGCGGCGGGTTCCACCAGCAGCACCGTGCCGCTGATCGACCAGCCTCCGTCCAACCCGCCTCCTGCGGGCTACCGGGTCACGGCCGTAACCATCACGCCGGCAACGGTGATCATCACCGGCGACCAGGTCGTCCTCGGTCGAATTCAGGCCATCCTCCTGCCCCCGGTCGACCTCAGCAACCGCACCTCGGACGCGACCTTCCAGGTCGCCATCCCTTACAGGTCCGGGGTGACGGGCAACGTCGCCAACGCCACGGTGAAGTATTCGATCTCGGCCAACCCGAACGTATCACCGAGCCCTTAAGAAGCGTAACCTCCGGCCCACAGGACCCGTTTCAAGCACTGGTCGAAACAAACGTCCTGGGAGTTGTATTCGAGTAAAGAGATGTGCGGAATCATCGGTTACCTGGGCGACAAAGAAGCCACTCCGATCTTGATGGAAAGCCTCAAGCGGCTGGAGTACCGCGGCTACGACTCGGCCGGAGTCGCCGTCCTGGAGCTCCCCAAGGCCGGCGAGGCCGGCCGCACCAGCATCACCAAGTCCGAGGCCAAAGTCGACACCCTGATCTCCAAGCTCCAGGCCAACATGCCGACCGGCACCCTGGGGATAGGCCACACCCGTTGGGCGACCCACGGCAAGCCCACCTATATCAATGCCCACCCGCACACCGACTGCAAGGGCAAGATCTTCGTCGTCCACAACGGGATCATCGAGAACTTCGCCGAGCTCAAGGCTGAACTCCAGATGGCGGGTCACGAGTTCACCTCGGACACTGACACCGAGGTCGTCCCGCACCTCATCGAGTCGTATTACAAGGGCGACTTCCTGGCCGCCGTCCGGCAGGCTCTCAAGCGCATCCGCGGGGCCTACGCGCTCGCGATGTTCTCCAGTGACGATCCCGAGCTGCTGATCGGCGCGCGCCTCAACGCGCCCCTGGTCGTCGGCATCGGTGAGAGCGAGTACTTCGTCGCCTCCGACATCACCGCCATCATCCCGTACACCAAGCGCGTGCTGGTGCTCGGCGAGGGCGAGGTGGCGGCGGTGACGCCACTGGGCGTCCAGGTTTCGTCGCTGGACGGCGTGACCGTACAGCCGAAGTTCGTGCACGTCGACTGGGACGTGAGCCAGGCCCAGAAGGGCGGTTTCGACCACTTCATGCTGAAAGAGATCCACGAAACGCCGGAGGCGGTCGCCAACGCCATGCGCGGACGGCTGACCGATGACGGCACTGTCTCGTTCCGCGAGTTCGAAGTCTCCGATGAGGAGCTTCGCCAGATCGACGAGGTGCTGTTGCTCGGAATGGGGACGTCAAGGCACGCCGCCATGATTGGCGAGTACCTGGTGGAGGACTGGGCGGGCATCCCCGCGCGGGCCATGGACGCCTCGGAGTTTCGCTACCGCCGCCCGACCTTCGGGCCGAAGAGCCTGGCCGTCGTGCTCACACAGTCTGGCGAGACGGCGGACACGCTGGTCGGCATGCAGCGTGCCAAGGAGCGCGGGGCGATGACGGTCGCGGTGACCAACGTGTTCGCCAGCTCGGTGGCCCGCGATGCCGACGGCGCGATCTACCTGCATTCGGGGCCTGAGATCTCGGTCGCCTCGACCAAGACGCTGGCCGCGCACGTGGTCAGCCTGGCCCTGCTGAGCTTGCGTCTCGCGAACGCCAACGGTCGGGTGTCGCTCGAGCGCCGGCACGAGCTGGCGGACGCTATGCGCGCGCTGCCGGACCAGGTGCGAGCCCTGGTCGAGCGCGACAAGGAGATCGCGCGACTTGCCCACAAGTACAGCCGCTACCGCAACTTCATTTACTTCGGCCGAGGCCTCGGCTACCCGGTTGCCCTGGAGGGCGCGCTGAAGCTGAAAGAGATCTCCTACCTGCACGCGGAAGGGACTAGCGGAGGCGAGCTCAAGCACGGCCCGATCGCCCTTCTCGACAACCAGTTCCCGGTGATCGCGATCTGCACGGCGAGCTCCACCAGCGAGAAGATGGCGAGCAATGTCCACGAGATCGTGGCTCGGGACGCCCCGGTGCTGGCACTGGTGACCGAAGGCGACCACTCCCTCGATGGCGTGGCGACCGACCAGTTCGTGATGCCGGCGGTGGAGGAGATCTCCGCCGCGATCCTCAACACGGTGATGCTCCAGCTCTTTGCCTATCACGTGGCGGTGGAGCTGGGCCAGGACGTCGACCAGCCCCGTAACCTCGCGAAGTCCGTCACCGTCGAATAGTCGGTTGGACAAGGGACCTCCCCGCTAGCGGGGAGGGTGGCGACGAAGCCGCCGGGTGGGGAGTGCATCAACCAACCACGCCACAATGTGTTCCATGCAGCGCATCGGCGTGGACGCGGTCTCGGTCGATCGTATCGAGCTCGCCGTCAAGCGCTCCGGCCCCGGCTTCCTGAACAAGGTCTACACCCCCTCCGAGCAGGCCTACTGCGCCGGAGACGCGGAGAGGCTGGCCGGACGCTGGGCGGCCAAGGAGGCGGTGATCAAGTGCTTCGACGGTACGGGAATCTGCTTTCCACGCAGGCGCATCGAGGTCCTGCCAGGCCCGAACGGGGCTCCTCGTGCGCGGCTGATCGGTGAGCATCGCGGCGCCAGGGTGGAGGTCAGCATCACCCACCACAGCCGCCTGGCGGTGGCGACCGCGCACCTCGAGATGCCGGACCCCGCCGCCACGCTCCTGCCCGCTCCCGACGCGACCGTGCTGCCCGACCGCCCGCACGACGCCCACAAGGGGACGTTCGGCACGGCGGTGGTGTTGGCAGGGAGCCTGGGCCTGACGGGCGCGGCCTACCTCACGTCGACCGCGGCGGCACGCACCGGGGCCGGCCTGGTCCGGCTCCTGGTCGCCAACACCATCTATCCGATTCTCGCCACCAAGTGCACGGAGGTCATGGCCACGCCGGTCCAGGAGGTCGCCCCCGGGGCGGTCGGCCACGCGGCGTACGACTCGATCCTCCGGCAGATGGCGTCCGCCGAGGTGGGCATCGTCGGGCCCGGCCTCGGGCGGGACAGCTCGACCTGGCGCCTGGTCCTCGACCTCGCCCTCCACGCACGCTGCCCGCTGGTGATCGACGCCGACGGGCTGAACGCGCTGTCCGACTCGCCGCGGGCCAAGGGCAAGCTCGGCAAGCACCGCGTCCTCACTCCGCATCCGGGCGAGCTCGCCCGCCTGACGGGCAAGACCACCGAGGCCATCGCCGCCGACCGGACGTCGGCCGCCCGCAAGGCGGCCAAGGAGTGGGGGGCGATCGTCGTGCTGAAGGGCGCGCACACGGTGGTCGCCCACCCCGACGGGCGGACCAGCGAGGACCCGCACGAGGTCCCCGCGCTCGCCACCGGCGGCACCGGAGACGTGCTGTCCGGGATCATCGGCGGACTGATCTCCCAGGGTTCCGACCCGTTTGCGGCTGCTGTGACCGGCGTTTACATCCACGCTGCCGCCGGCAGGCGCATCTCGCAGCGCCTCGGCGACTCGGGGCTGCTGGCAAGCGACCTCCTCATGGAGATCCCTCAGGTCATGAACGTGCTCCGCCAGGGCGGCCTCTGAGCGCCTCGCTGCGCACCGCGGAGGTGGACCTCGGCGCCGTGCGCGCCAACTGCGCGCTGATCCTCGCGCATCTGCAGAAGGGCGTCCGCCTGTTCGCCGTGGTCAAGGCAGGAGGGTACGGTCACGGGTCGCTTCCCATCGCGCGCGCGGCGCTGGAAGGCGGGGCCGGGGGCCTGGCGGTGGCGACGCTGGAAGAGGCTCACGAGCTTGGCGGCCTGCTCCCGGCCGAGCACGTGCTGGTGATGGGAGGGATCACTCCGGGCCAGGCCCACCAAGCGGCCGCCACCGGCTGCGGAATCGGAGTCTTCAGCCGCGAGCTGGTGGACGCCCTGGGTGATGGCGACGAGGTGGTCCCGGTTCACCTGAAGGTCGACACCGGCATGGGCCGGTTCGGCTGCAGCCCCGACCAAGCCCCCGAGCTCGCCCGGCGGATCGAGGCCTCGCCCGGGTTGCGTCTCGCCGGCACCTGGACGCATTTCGCCTCAGCGGACTCCGATGAGAAGATGACCAGGGGGCAGTTCGACCGCTTCCTCGCAACGCTCGCCGCCTTCGACGTCGACCCCGGCCTGCGCCACGTGTGCAACTCCGCGGGCGCGCTGCGCCACCCGGAGTTCGCGCTCGACGCCGTGCGTTGCGGCATATCGATCTACGGCTGCGAGTGGCCGGGAACCGAGCCGGCGCTTTCGCTCAAGAGCGTGGTCACCCACGTCAAGACATTGGAGAAAGGGGCGACGGTCGGTTACGGCGCGAGGTGGACGGCACCCGCCAGGTCCCGCGTCGCCACGGTGGCCATCGGATATGCGGACGGTGTCTTCCGAGCCCGTGCCAACCGGGGAGATGTGCTCCTGCGCGGCCGCCGGGCGCCGCTCGTCGGGATGGTCAGCATGGATGCCATCACGCTTGACGTGAGCGAGGTTCCGGGGGTCCAGGTCGGCGACGTGGCCACGCTGATCGGCCGTGATGGGGATGAGCGGATCACCGCGGAAGAGGTGGCCGGGTGGTCGGGCACGATCTCCTACGAGGTTCTGACCTCGATCGGTCCGCGCGTGGAACGGCGCTACAGCGGCTAATCACCTCTCACTTCCTTGGGGGGTAGGTACCCCCCAGGGCCGGATGGGGAGGTGAGATCAGCAGTTCCCCGCCCTCGGACAGATGCCGGTGGCGACGCTGTTCCGCCAAACTTCGAACGCAACGAATTGCCGGGCTGGCGCATTGGAACTAGTGGAGTGATGGCGCTGGGGGACCTTGCCGGTGGTGAGGAGGACCAGACGTTCACCGACGCGGTAGGGCCTCTGGTTCCGGCCGCTCAGCGCCTGGCTTACGGAATGCTGCAGAACCCACATGAATGCGAGGACGCGGTCCAGGAGGCAACCCTCAAGGCCTGGCGCTCGTTTCCCAGGCTGCGAGAAGAATCGAATCTTCGCGCGTGGTTCTTGAAGATTGTGGCCAACGAGTGCCGCCAGCGCCGCCGCAACCGGTGGTGGTCGGTCATCAAGTTCGCAAGCCACGAGGAGGCGCCGCCGGCGGCCTCAGTCGACGACGAGACGGCGATCGACCTGCGCCAGATGATCGGCAACCTGCCCTCCGAGATGAGGCTGGCCATCGTGCTGCGCTACTACCTGGATCTGCCTTTTGACGAGGTCGGGCGCGTGCTCGGCGTGAGCGGCGCCGCGGCCAAGGCCCGAGTGCACCGCGCCCTCGTCCGGCTTCGGGTCGACGTTCCGGAGGTGAGACCCGATGCGTGAAGACGAGTTCCGCGGGCGGCTGCGCATCGCGCTTGGCGAGCCGCCTCAGCTTGGGTCGCCGGTTCTCCTCTATCCACGCGCAGCCAGGCCCGGTTTCTTGGTGCACGGGATGGCACTGATCGCGACCACGCTGGCGATCCTTTTGATCGTCGTGCTGGTCGGGTCGCGCCTCACCCTGCAGCCGCGCGGCAAGGTGCTGCCTGCGTCGACCCCCAGCAGCGTGACGCAACCGGCCCCGGACTCGCTGCCCTGCCACCTCGCGGTCAACCTCATCCAGGAGGCGGTCAACGCCGGCCAGGAGTCGGTGACGAGCTCGAGCATGGGCTTCGTCAACATCCCCTCGGGGACGTTTCAGGTGGACCCGGGGGCACGCGTCACCGACCTTCCGAGTGGAACAACGAGCGGTCCCAATGTCTATTCCGCGCCATTGCAGCGGTGGCTGCCGGCGACCTCTCGTGCCCTGTCGCCGGACCAGCGGTCGTACGCCTACGTCAGGCTGCTGCCCGCCGGCGCAACGCTCTCCGACGCTACTGGCGGCGAGCTGCACGTGGTCGACGCTGCGACCCGAACCGACAGGATGCTCTGGAGCAAGAGCGGGGACATCGAGCTGGTCGACTGGAGCTCCGCGGGGATTCTGGCGGCCTCAGTTCCGCTCCAGGGTGGAGTGCGCTTGCTATGGCGCATCAATCCCGCGACGGGCACCACGACGCAAGCGCCTGCGAGCGACGATCCGATGTTCGACACTCCGCACCCTTATTCAGGCGTGAACAACTACATCTACCTGGGCACTGACGCTTCCGGCCGCTCCGTCTTCCGCCTGGGCAGCCGAGATGTGGGCACGAAGTACTACGTCGTCGTGGTCGACGCAGCTCACCAGGCGACGACCATCTATTCCGGCACCGCCGGTGACCCCACCGGGCTCGACCCATCTGGCATCTTCTCGGATGCGCATGGCCTCTGGTTCGGAAATATCGACGGCCTCGCAGTCTGGCTCTGGACGCCGGCCGCAGGGCTGAAGCGCTTCACGGTTTCGGGCGGACCCCATGCCCCGGTGGGCTACCAGTTCGTCAGCTCCACCTTCTTGCCCTCGGGCGCATGCGTCCCGGGTCAGTTCCAGGGAGTCGCGGCATCGCCCGTCCCGCCCGCGACGTCGCCGGCGCCGCCGACCCCGTTGCCCGCGGTCGACTGGTCGCCTTTGCTGGCCAGACCCCTCCAGCTCCCGAACGTCGCGCCGGGCGCGGCGTGCCCGGTTTCCCCCCAGGTGAGCCTGAAGATCAGGACGCCACCGGGAACCAAGGGTGGGATCGGCCACGGCTACGGTCAGGGGCCCGTCTACGTGAGCGGGCAGATCACGTGGTACTCGGGGCAGCAAGGCTTGATGGTGGTGACCGATCCGGCTTATTCAGGACCGGTCCTGGTCCGCATCAAGCGCCTCGACGGGACGGGCGCAGCGGCTCTTGGGGGCAGTCCCGGCAGTCCGGTCGACAGCCTGCCCGGTGGCGCCATTGGCATTCGCCAGACGGCCACACCGCCCTACTGGGGTCAGTGGTTCGGCAGCCTCAATCCCTCAGTCCCCGGGTGCTACGGAATCCAGTTCGACGGCACGACCGTCAGCGACTACGCCGTCATCAAGGTGCAGCGGGGCATGCCGGCGTCTGGCTAGGGGGCGCGAAGCGCAGGATCGGGAGGTCCACCTTGGTGACTGCGCCGGGAATACCGGCCGCCCCCCTGCCATTTCAGATGGTGCAAGGGCAGGTGAATCTACACTGGCTGTAGAAATGGCGGATAGTCCCGCAAGAACTGCCTTCGCGGAAGAGGCATTGACACATCTGGACACCCTGTACCGTGGCGCGCTCCGGCTGACACGCGATCCCGACCAGGCGCAGGACCTGGTGCAAGAGGCATATCTGCGGGCTCTGCGGTACCAGCACAGCTACCAGCAGGGCACCAACATGAGGGCCTGGCTGTTCGCGATCATGCGCAACCTCTTCTGGGACCGGTTTAAAGGGTCGCGCAAGGAGGACGTCAGCCTGGACGACGTCGGTGAGTTCGTCCTGTACGACAAGCTCCGCGACGAAGGCGCCAAGCCCGAGGAGGACGTCCTGAACAAGCTCGCCGCGTCCGAGGTCGTGGAGGCGGTCGAAAAGCTGCCCCCCCTCCACCGCGAGGTGGTGCTGCTGGTCGACGTGGAAGGCTTCTCCTACAAGGACGCCGCGCAGACGCTGGGCGTGCCGATCGGCACGGTGATGTCCCGCCTCCATCGGGCCCGGCAGCAGCTCCAGAAATCCCTCTATGACTACGCGGTCGAATCGGGTATCGTCCACACCGGCGGCATGAAGCAGGTTCCCCAGCCGTGAACTGCAAGGACTGTTCCGAGAAGCTCGACCGCTACGTCGACCGCGAGCTGAACGACACCGAGGTCTTCGAGCTGAAGCTCCACCTCGAGGGCTGTCCGGACTGCGAGGACCAGTACGAGTTCCAGTCGCACCTCAAGCGCCTGGTCAGGCACTCCTGCGACTGCGACACCGCCCCGCCGGCCTTCCGGGAAAAGCTGCGTCAGATCCTGTCCTGACGCGCCGCGAGCGGCTGCAGGCCGCCCGGCTCTACGTGATCACGGCGGACGTCGCCCCTGAGCGTGTGGTGGAGGCCGCCGCGGGCGCCCTGCGCGGCGGGGCAGACGTGCTGCAGCTGCGCCACAAGACGCTGCCGCGCGGTGAGCTCCTGACGCTGGCCCACCGGCTGCGCGACCTGGCGCGCGATGCCCTCTTCGTCGTCAACGACCACGTGGACATCGCGCTTGTTTCCGGCGCCGACGGGGTGCACCTGGGACCGGACGACCTGAGCATCGCTTCGGCCCGGCGGGTGGCGGGCGACCGCCTGCTCATCGGAGCGTCGGCCTCGAGCCCTGGCGCCGCCCGCGCCGCAGTCGTCGAGGGCGCGGACTACCTGGGCGCCGGGGCTGCATTTGCCACGCCGATCAAGTCCGAGAAGGTCGTGATCGGACCGGACGGCGTGGCCGCCGTGGCTGCCGCCGCCGGCCCTGGCGTGCCGGTCTTCGCCATCGGTGGCATCGAAGAGGGCAACGTGGCGCAGCTGGTCGCGGCAGGTGTGCGTCATGTGTGCGTCATCCGAGCCGTGTCCTCGGCGTCCGATCCCGAGCAAGCCGCGCGGCGCCTGCGTGCGATGCTGGATTCGTGAGCGAGGTCCACGGGCTCGGCGAGTTTGGCCTGCTCGAGCGAATCAGGCCTTACCTGGCCGCCCGGTCGGTGGACGACGATGCTGCCGTGCTTCCGGACGGCGATGCTTTTGCCGTCGTCAGCTGCGACATGTTCGTGGAAGGCGTCCACTTCGACCTGGCCTGGATGAGCGCCGCCGACGCGGGCTGGAGATCGCTCGCGCTGGCGCTCGGAGACCTGGCCGCCAAAGGCGCCGCTCCGTCGTGGGCGCTCGTCTCCCTGGCGATGCCGCGTCGATGGACAGTCGAGAAGCTGGATGGCCTCTATCAAGGGATGTCGGAGCTTGCCCGCCAGTCCAGCTTCGAGATCGTCGGCGGAGACATGAGCTCGATCGACGGCCCGGCCGTCCTGTCCATCACGGTGGCGGGTCGAACCGAAACGCGGCCGCTCCAGAGGTCCCAGGCCAGGGCGGGATGGTCCGTCGCCGTGAGCGGCCCTCTCGGCGCCTCGGCGGTGGCCCTTCGCGAGCGCCGACCCCTGCGCGTGGCCCCACGGTTGGAAGAGGGGCGCCGCCTGAACCAGCTCGGCCTATGCTGCGGCGACGTCTCGGATGGGCTGTTGCGAGAGATGGAGAAATTTGCGTTCATGGCGCACACCGGCTGCATCCTTCGCGCCGCGGAGGTGCCGGTGGCGGAGGGCGCGACTCTCGAGGAAGCGCTGACGGGCGGCGAAGAGGCGGAGCTGGTCTGCGCCGGCCCGGAGGAGCTGATCCAGGGCGCGGGTCTTCATCCGATCGGCGTCCTCACGGAGGACCGGGCGATCAATGTCGTCGGCTCAAGCGGCGAGGTGGTCCCGGTGGCGCGCAGTGGCTACGACCACTTTGCGTGAGCACGTCACCGCCTCGCCGGCAGAGACGGAGGCGGCAGGCGAGTCACTCGGCCGCCGGCTGCGCGTGGGTGACGTCGTGCTGCTGATCGGCGACCTGGGCGCCGGCAAGACCACCTTCGTCCGCGGCGTCGCCAGGGGTGCCGGCTCGGACGCTCCGGTCGCGAGCCCGACCTTCCAGCTGGTGCGCGTCTACCCCGGACGACTGCAGCTGGCTCACGTCGACCTCTACCGGATCGAGAAGCCGCCGGAGCTGGCGGAGCTCGGGCTGGACGAGCTGGCCGATCAGGGCGCGGTCCTGGTCGAGTGGGGAGACCGGCTCGAGCTGAGTGGCGCTGCAGTCATCGAAATCGAGCACCTCGGCGGCGACCGCCGGATGCTGCGGACCAGGCGTGATCTCGGTCATTGACACCTCGTCCGCCCGCTCCGCGATCGCGCTGATCGACGAATCCGGGAAGGTGGTCCGCGAGGAGCTCCACGATTCCGGCCGGTCGTTCGACCTGCCCGCCCGCCACCGAGCGCTGGTCGCGGGGATGACCATCTCGAAGGTGGCTGTAGCGACCGGGCCGGGGTCCTTCACCGGACTTCGCGTGGGCGTTTCGTTCGGTCTCGGCATCGCGATCGGACTGGGCGTGCCGATCGTCCCGCTGCCCTCGCTGGCCATCCAGGCGGCGCGGAGCGAACAGGACGTGGTCGCGCTCGCCGAAGCCGGGCGGGGCAGGGTCTATTTCATGCGGCCGGGTGGCGAGGCGGCGCTCGCCGAGCCGCACGAGCTCGACACCGACCTCCCGTTCGCCGGCTGGCTGCGCGAGGCCACGCGACAGTCCCTGGTCGCGGCCGGGCTCCGAGCGGTCCCGGAAGGCGAGCTGCGGTCCTTCGGCGAGGCGGCCGCAACCATCGTCGCGAAGGCACGCGAAGTTGCCTATGGTAGTCTCAAACTCGAGTACCGGCAGTCGTTCACCTCGAGGGTTTGATGGTTCAAATCAGGCAGCAGCTCGCGATCGAGCTGATGCGCGAATCAGATGTCAACACGGTGCAGGAGATCGAACGCGAGATCTTCGCCACGCCGTGGCCGAGAAACGCCTACTACCGCGAGCTCGCCTCCCGCTCCAGCGCGCACTACGTGGTGCTGCGCCAGGAAGGCCTCGACACGCGGCCGCCCGACGTCAGGTCACCCGACTTCGACCCGACGATCGTCGGCTACGGCGGGATGTGGCGGATGTACGACGAAGCTCACGTGACGACGATCGGTGTGCGCCACGACCTCCACCATCACGGATACGGTCGCATCCTTTTCGCGGGTCTCGTGCAGGCGGCCTACGACATGGGCGCCAAATGGGTCACCCTCGAGGTGCGCACGACCAACGACAACGCGATGCGCATGTACGAGGGATTTGGATTCAAAGTGATCGGACGGCGCAAGGGTTACTACACGGACAACGGTGAGGACGCGATCGTGATGTGGTCGGACTCGATCCACTCGCCTCGCTTCCGACGCGCGTACGAGTCCAACCTCGAGCGGATCGAGGCGGACGTGCGCGGCCTGCGGCGCGATCTGATCACCGGGGGCGAGTAGGGCCCGATCGGCGCCGCCGGCGACGATCCCGATCCAGACCATGACCGAACCGATGGCGCTCACCCAGGACGAGCTTGCACTGGTCCTGGAGGCGCTCGAGGACGCCGCCTTCTATCGCGACACGCACTCTCGCGTGCTCGACAGCGCGGCGAGGCGAAGCCGGCGCTCGCCGGCGACCGGCGTCGCGGGTGGGAGTGACGCCGAGCTTCACAGGCGCCAGGCGCGTGCCTATGGCGCGCTGGCCCTCAAGCTGAGGAAGCAGGCTTGAGCCGGGACGCGGAGACGTCGGTTTGACGCTGACCCTGGGGATCGAAACCAGCTGCGATGAGACCTCGGTGGCGGTGGTGGCCGACGGCCGGCGGGTCCTCTCCAACGTGATCCATTCCCAATTGGACCTGCACAAGGAGTTCGGGGGGGTGGTGCCGGAGCTGGCCGCCCGCGACCACCTCGAGCGGCTTCCCCACATCCTCGAGCTGGCCCTTGAAGGCGCCGGGGCCCGGCCTGCTGACGTCGACCGAATCGCGGTGACGCGCGGGCCCGGCCTCGCAGGGTGCCTGCTGGTCGGGCTGGGCGTGGGCGAGGGGCTGTCCGCGGCCTGGTCGAAGCCCATCACCGGCGTCAACCACCTGTGGGGCCACATCTACGCCGCCATGCTGACCCGACCCGACCTCGAGCCGCCGCTCCTCGGGCTCGTGGTCAGCGGCGCGCATTCGGACCTGGTGCGGATGCCCGCCCACGGCCGCTTCGAGGTCATAGGGAGGACCCGAGACGACGCTGCCGGCGAGGCGTTCGACAAGGCTGCGCGCATGCTTGGCCTGGGCTACCCGGGCGGCCCGGCGCTCGACCGGCTGGCCCGCACGGGCGACGCGCGCCGCCAGCCTCTCCCGCGTCCCTCTCTCCCTGGCCTCGAGTACAGCTTCAGCGGACTCAAGACCGCGCTCCTGTACCGCCTGCGGGACCTCGGCGAGAAGGCCGGCCCGCAGGAGAAGGCCGACCTGGCGGCGTCGTTCGAGCAGTCGGTCGTCGAGTCGCTGCTGGAGAAGCTGGACCTGGCGCTGGAGGAGACTCACAGGGTGGGTGGGGAAATCCGCGAGGTCGTCGTCTGTGGAGGCGTTGCCGCCAACACACTCTTGCGCCAGCGCGCGGCAGAGGTCGTCGCCGGCCGCGCCAGGCTGACCATGCCTTCCCTCGAGCTGTGCACCGACAACGCCGCGATGATCGCTGCAGCCGGCTTCTTCACCTCCCAGCCGGCGCCACAGGGCAGCCCAGGCGACGGTGTGAGTTCCCTGCAGGTCGATCCATCCCTAGGATGGGGCTGATGGCGGTCAAGGGCTGGCAGGTGGTGTTCCGCGGCGAGCGGATCCAAGCCGACCTGCTGGCGGCGGTCCTGCAGGCGGACGGGATGCGGGTCGAGGTGTTCGGCGACAACGCCTACGGTGTCGGAATCAACCTGACCGCCGCGCGCGTGATGGTCCCCGACGAGCAAGCCGAGGCCGCCCGCGACATCATCCGGGCCGCCGACGCCATCCCGAGCGACCCGGAGGTTTAGGCAGCCGTCCTCGTGCGGTAGTACAATTAGCAGTCGACCCACCTGAGTGCTAAGCGCTCGGGCCTGGGGAGTGCTAATCAACCCGAAGCCAGCTGAGGAGGGCGCACATGAACCTGAGACCGTTAGGCGACCGCGTAGTGGTCAAGCCTGTCGAGAAAGAAGAGAGGACCAAGAGCGGGATCGTGCTTCCGGACACCGCCAAAGAGAAGCCCCAGGAGGGCATCGTCGAGGCCGTGGGGACCGGAAGGATCCTGGACAACGGCACCAAGGTGCCGATGGAGCTCAAGGTCGGCGACAAGGTGCTCTACGCCAAGTACGCCGGCAATGAATTCAAGCTCGACGAGA
>Ga0307372_10001258_pt1 | contig 44605 bp, 44 predicted proteins | sample OX1MG_FD_202533 | JGI IMG/M metagenome (GOLD analysis project Ga0307372, IMG submission 202533) | Soil microbial communities from Risofladan, Vaasa, Finland - OX-1 | ecosystem: Environmental > Terrestrial > Soil > Coastal area > Acid sulfate soil | place: Finland: Risofladan, Vaasa | collected...
ATCGGCCATGCCCATCGGCATGCCCGGATGCCCGCTCTTCGCTTTTTCCACGGCGTCCATCGCCAGCGCCCGCAGGCAGTTCGCCATGCGCCACAACTGTGGATCGCGCGGCTTCGGAAGCGGCGGCACGGCGGCGGATTTGACGTCGGTGGTGGCGCTCATGGAGGCGAACGATTCGCGGCTCGAAAATCGGGGAACGCGCGGCACCTTGGCCCGCCGCGCCGGGCTCCGTCAACCAGCATGTCCAACAACATAAACTGGACTCGGGCGGCGTTGGTTGCGGCTCTGGGCGCCAGCGGCTAAGGTCGCCTCGATACGCGACTTGGCCGCGTCGTGCACCGGATTGGGGCGTCGCCAAGTGGTAAGGCAGCGGATTTTGATTCCGCCATACGGAGGTTCGAATCCTCCCGCCCCAGCCAATCTATGCGGCAAACCTCCACCGCTGGACGCGGCGCACGTCACGCTTCTGACCTTTATGGAACAGCTCGTTCTTAACCCCAATACCCTCGTTGCCTTTGTGGACGATACTGGCCACGAGGGATTTCCCGAGGGGCACAACATTTACGGTCTTGGTGGCTGTGCCATTCAAGCCGGCAATCTCGATCATTTGCTTCGGCGGCCATGGCATCTCGTGCGAAAACACCTTCTCGGTGACCCCCGTGCGCCACTTCATGCCTCTGAGATAACGAAGAAAATTCCGCGAGAAAAACAGGCGGTAGTAGGCCAGTTCTTCGAAAGTTTTCCGTTCATGCGCTTCGCCGTCGTCGCAACGGTAAAGACACGAATCCCAGATCCGCTAGTTCTCCTGGATGCCATAGCGCCGATACTCGTGAAACGATTGCTCGAAATTATGAACCGGACCGACGCGCCCGGCCTAACGGTGATCTTCGAAAGTAGCGAACGCGCGAATTCGATTATCGAGCGCCATTTTTCCGCGATCACGATTAACGAGAGCGGCGCCAACGTGCCGATTGAATGGGGCTTCATGCCTAAATCAGTCGGCGAGCCTGCTCTCGAAGTCGCTGACTTCATCATGCATTCGGTCCACGGTCTTGCATATGACGAGCTGGCCGGGTGTAACGGCTATCAGCGGCGTGACTTCCGCTCAGTGTTTCAGCGTAAGAATCCTAATCTATCGAGCTTCATGCTGATGGAGGCGGTAATCGCCAACACGCCAGAGGTGGCGCAGCCAGTTTCCTAAACGCATGTGTCCTTAAAAAACCTCCTGCCTCGGCTAATGGCGCCATCTGCGCCTTAAAAAGATCACCATCGGCCATTTCACTCGCTGGCCACAGCATTCGGGCAGGGGCGCGATGGCGGCATCTGTTTACGAGACCGATATTCCGGCCCGGCTCGATCGGCTGCCGTGGCACCGTTTTCACTGGCTGGTCATCACCGCCCTCGGCGTAACCTGGATTCTCGACGGGCTCGAGGTCACGCTGGTCGGTTCGTTGTCCGGCGCTTTTGCCGGCCCGAACGGATTATCGATGAGCGAGAGCCAGATCGGACTCGCCGCCAGTGCCTATCTCGGCGGCGCGATCATTGGCGCGCTCGGCTTCGGTCAGCTGACCGATCTCTACGGCCGCAAGCGGTTGTTCAGCGTCACGGTGCTGGTCTATGCGGTAGCCACCATCGCGACCGGATTTTCCTGGAATTTCGTCTCTTTCGCGTTGTTCCGGTTCGGCACCGGCGCCGGCATCGGCGGCGAATACGCCGCCATCAATTCGGCGATCGACGAGTTGATTCCCGCCCGCGCCCGCGGCTGGACCGACCTCGCGATCAACGGCACGTTCTGGATCGGCGCCGCGCTCGGTGCCGGCTCGTCCCTTGTACTGCTCGATCCGCATGTGCTTCCGCCGTGGCTCGGCTGGCGGCTCGCCTTCGGCATCGGCGGCGCGCTTGGTTTTGGCGTCATCGTGCTGCGGCGGTTCGTGCCCGAGAGCCCGCGCTGGCTGATGACGCACGGCCGGATCCACGACGCCGAGCGCATCGTGCGCGACATCGAGTTGCGCATTGGCGGCCGCGCGGGTGCGCTGCCGCCGCCGGCGGGCAAGCCGATCCGACTTGCACCGCGCGGCCCCGTGAGCTTGATCGAGCTCGGTGCCGTATTGCTGCGGCGCTATCCGCGCCGGACGGTGCTCGGGCTGACGCTGATGGCGGCGCAGGCGTTCTGCTACAACGCCGTGTTCTTCACTTATGCGCTGGTGCTGCGCCGCTTCTACGCCGTACCCGCGGACCGCGTGGGCGAATACATCCTCGCCTTCGCCGCAGGAAATTTTCTCGGTCCCCTGCTGCTCGGGCGTCTGTTTGACACGGTCGGGCGGCGGATCATGATCGCGCTGACCTATGGCCTCGCCGGCACGCTGATGGCGGCAACCGCCTTGCTCTTCGCTTTTGGCGCCCTGGGCGCCGCCGGCCAGACGGCGCTGTGGACCGGCATCTTCTTCATCGCCTCGGCCGCCGCGAGCGCGGCGTATCTCACCGTCGGCGAGATCTTTCCGCTCGAGCTGCGGGCGCTGATCATCGCCTTGTTCTACGGTTTCGGCACCGCGATCGGCGGCATCGCCGGCCCGGCGCTCTTCGGACTGCTGATCGAGAGCGGCTCGCGCGCAGCGCTGATGTGGGGCTATCTCCTGGCGGCGGCCTTGATGATCGCCGCGTGCGCAGTCGAAGCCGCGATCGGCATCGATGCCGAGCGGCGCCCGCTCGAAGAGGTTGCCGCGCCGCTCTCAACGCGCGGTTAGCCACAATGGCGCGGCAGGAAACCGGCGCATGCCTCCCTGCACAATTACTCATTGAGTCGCCGGCGCAGAACCGCGATAGCTTGCCGCGTAGTCTGGAGCACCCGATGACCGCCGAAGCTCAAACCCGCGTCGCGGTAAATCCGCGCCCGCGCCATGCTGCGATTGCCGGCCTGGCGGCGCTGCTGCTCGGCATCGGCCTGTCGCGGTTCGCATTCACGCCGTTGATTCCGGCGCTCGTCGATGCGCATTGGTTCACGGCGGCGCAAGCCGGCTATCTCGGCGCGACCAACCTTGCCGGCTATCTGCTTGGCGCGACGATCGCGCGTCACGCCACGCGCCATGTTCCGGCGATGGCCTTGGTCAAGGCCGCCATGATCGTTGCAGCAGCGAGCTTCATCGCTTGCGCGGCACCGCTCGGCTTCGTGTGGTACTTCGGCTGGCGGCTGACGTCAGGAATCGTCGGCGGCGTGCTGATGGTGCTGGCGCCGACCGCCGTTCTGGCGGCAACGCCCGTGGCGCAACGCGGACGCGTCGCCGGCATCGTGTTTACCGGCGTCGGCGCCGGCATCGCCTTGGCGGGAACCGCGGTGCCTTGGCTGGTACGCTTGGGATTACCGACCGCGTGGACAGCTCTCGGCGCCATCGGCGTTGCGTTGACGGCGCTCGCTTGGGGTGGCTGGCCACGCAGCGTGCCCGCACCGGAAGTGCCCGGGCGATCGACGCGTCCAGAACTCACGCCGACAGTCGTCCGCCTGCTGATCTCCTACGGCCTCCTCGGCCTCGCGTTCGCTCCGCACACCGTCTATTGGACGGATTTCATTGCGCGCGGGCTGGGGTTCGGTCTCGGCGTCGGCGGTTTCTACTGGATGGTCCTCGGCCTCGGCGCGACGTGCGGTCCGATGCTCACGGGCTTCGTTGCCGAGCGGCTCGGCTTCGCGCGAACCTACACGCTGACTCTCATCGTCCTCGCGATCTGCATTGGCGCGCCCGCCGTCTGGCCGGACGCGCCGGTGCTGTTGCTGTCATCGTTTGGCACGGGCGCTTGCGGCCTCGCCACCACGGCGTTGGGATCGGGCCGCGCCGCCGAGCTCGTCCCGATCGAGCAGCACCGGCAGGTCTGGGGCTGGATGACGATCGCTTACGCCGTCGTTTACGCTGCCGGCGGGTATATCTGCGCGTTCATCTTCGAGCGCGTTGGATCGTATAGCGCGCTGTTCGCGCTGGGCGCCGCGATGGCGCTGCTGTCGGCGCTGCTTGCCTGGCTGTCGGCGCGCAGCGGCCGCGTCGTCGTCGCGGCCGACTAGAACTCGTAATCGAGAGTGAGCGACGCGCCCACTTGGTTCTTGGTTTCGGCGATCGGGCTGTCGGCAGCGGATGCGAGCAACCGTTCGTACGCCAGATCGCCGTCGAGCAGCCAGTTGTCGGTGAACCGGTAGGTCGCGGCAATGCCGAATTTGGCGTTGGTGAAGCCGCCATGGGCTCGATAGGGCGGAAAACGGGAATTGGGAACGGCTTGGGTCGTGCCGATGCCGAAATAATGCTGCATGTAGCGACCGTCGGCGAGCGTCACCGCCGGCCCGATGAACACCACCAGCTTTTCGTTGCCGACAACCGGCGCATAAACGCCGAGATCGCCCGTGAGCCCATCGACGCCGCCAACGGCCTGCTGGACGTCCGCTTTGACCACGAAGGGCAGGATGTAAAACTCGCCAAAGGCCCGGACGACGGGCGCCGGCGGAATGCTGCCGGTGCCCTTGAGAGCGCTGTCGTCATGCTGGCTGCGGCCGAGGTCATAGCCGAGCGCGACGCCGGCGCGATAATTCTCGCCGCGCAATAGGTTGACGCCCAAGCCCTCGCCCGTCGTCAGGAACACCAAATCTTTGTATCGGACGTCGATCACCGGCGCCGGCAGCACCTCGTAATGCTTCGAGCCCACGTACTCCGGGACGGCAACGGCACCGCCACCGACCACGACGTGCCAATCGCTGACCGGGCCGCCCAAGCCGCGCAACATGATGCCGGAATCGTTCTGCCAGCCAGCGAAGGGTGACGGCATTTGCGCAAGCGCAGGCGAGGCCGAGAAGATCGCGACCACAAGCGCCACGGCCAGCGCCACTCCGAATCTTGGCATGCCAATCATCGGTGGTCCTTTGCCGCTGCGCGCATCCAGTGCCATTCCAACCGTAGCAACAATGATCCGGCGGTCAAAGTACCGATTAGGAGTTGCTGTCCACGCGGCGTTATACGACGCACCGCACTTCCGCTGTCGGCAAGCGATGCGGCGCGTTCGCAGCGCGGATGACTCCGCGCTGATGATCAAGCTATAGTCAATCAAATGGTTGGTGAGTCGAAATAAAGAGCCGACACGAGCTTCAAGCTAACCAGGGAGAAAAGACCATGTTGGGAGGGAACTTACGCGTGCGCGGGGGCGCGCTTTTTGCCCCGCTGATCGCGGCGGCCGTTTTGTTCGCGGCGTCTGCAGCCTTCGCTCAAAAGCCGATTGTCGTCGGCGCGTCGATTTCGCAAACCGGTCCGCTGGCCGTCGACGCGAGCTACCATCTCAAAGGAATCCAAGTCGGCGTGGCCGACGCCAACGCGCATGGCGGATGGCTCGGCCGCAAGCTGGTGCTCAAATATTACGACGACCAAAGCAACCCGGGCACCGGCGTCCGGCTCTATACGCGCCTCATAACCGAGGATAAGGTCGATCTCCTCATCGGACCGTATTCGAGCGGCATTAGCCAAGCGGTGGCGCCGCTGATCAATAAGTACGAGCGGGCGACGCCAATGCCGGGCGCCTCCCTGCCGGCGATCTTCTCGGCCGGCAACAAATGGGCCTTCCAGCTGTTGCCGCCGGCGACCGGTTATGCTGAGGGCACGTTGCCGATGGCCAAGGCGATGGGCGCGCACAAGGTCGCGATTCTCCAGGCGCAGCTCTCGTTCACGCTGGCGTGCGGTCGGGCGCGGCTCGACCAAGCCAAGGCGCTCGGCATGGACGTCGTCTACAGCACGACCTATGCCATGCCGCCGCCGGATTTCTCGTCGATCGCCCTGGCGATCAAGAGCGCCAATCCGGATGCCGTTGTCGTGTGCTCGTACTATCCGGACGCGGTTGGGCTGGCGCAGGCGCTTCACCGCATCGGCTACGCGCCGCGCTTTTTTGCGGAAACGATCGGGCCGGCTGAGAAACAGTTCAACAGCGCCATCGGACCGATCGCCAATCGTATCATGTCCAACACGAGCTGGTGGCCGAGCTTGAAGACGCACGGCAACGCCGCCTTCATCGCCAGCTACAAGAAAATGTTCAACGAGGAGCCGGACTATCACGCCGCGGGAACCTATGCCGCGGTCCAGGTGCTGGGCGCCGCGGTCAAAGCGACGAAGTCGCTTGACCAGACGAAACTGCGCGGTTGGCTAGCGACCCATGAAGTCGAGACCGTGCAGGGCACATTTAAGAGCAGCCCGACCGGTCTTTCGCTCAAGTTCGGCCAGTACATGTTCCAGATTCAGGGTGACAAGCGCGTCCTGGTCTGGCCGACGGCGGTGGCACAGGGCAAACCCGAAGTGCCGTACACCGGTCAGTAATCGAGCGCCCACGATAGGGGGCGGGGCGGTTCGGTGATCGTACTGCAGTTGGTGGTCAATGGGGTGCTCCTGGGCGGGACATATATTCTTCTCGCCCAGGGGCTGAACCTCATTTTCGGCGTCATGGGCATCGTCAATATTGCCCATGGCGCGATCATCACGCTTGCCGGCCTCTTTACATATTGGTTTGTGACAGAAACCCATCTGAGTCCGCTGCTGCTGATACCCCCCGTGTTCATCGTTATGCTCGTGGTCGGCGGAATCCTGCAGCGTTTGCTGCTCGAGCCGCTCGCCAAACTCGGCCGCAGCCGCGAACTGCTCACTTTGATGGTCACGTTTGGGCTCTCCTATGTTCTGGTCGAAACGGCCCTCAATTTCTTCGGGTCCCAATACGTCTCGCTTCCCGACTTACAGACAACATGGTCAGTGGCCGGCTTGGCGTTCAACGAGGCGCTCGTCGCGGCGGGCGCCCTCGGCGCGCTGATCTCGGGTGGCCTCTATATCTGGCTGCGTTACACGGCGTCGGGACAGGCGCTGCTGGCGACGTCGCAGAACCCAGTGGGCGCGGTGACTTGCGGCATCGACGTACGGCGCATGCGCGCCATCGCCTTCGCGCTCGGCACGGCGCTCGCCGCGACCGCCGGCATCCTGCTGATCCTGATCCTACCGCTCTCGGCGCCGACGGCAGACACGCTGACCATCCTGTCGTTCGTCATCGTGGCCCTCGGTGGTCTGGGCGACTACCGCGGCGCGGTCATGGCCGCGCTGCTCTTAGGCCTCGTCCAGTCGGGAGTCGGCTATTACCTCGGCGGCGACGCCGAGGTCGTCGTGCCGTATCTGCTGCTTATCACCTTCATGGTGGTGCGGCCGCAGGGCATCGGCCACGCCACGCGGTAGCACAGTGAATCTTGACGCGCGACAGGTGGGCCAATGGCTCGAGCGGCGCCTGTCGGCACCGCCGACAACGCCGGCGACTGCTGCCCGCGGCCCGCGACCGCTCGCCGTGGCGATCCTGGTGGCAGTGATCGCCGGCGCCGGCGCCATGCCGCTGTTCACCAGCGCCTACGTCCTCCAGCTCGCCACCGATATCCTCACCTTCGCAGCGCTCGCCTATGGCTGGAACATCATCAGCGGCTGCACGGGTTATCTTTCGTTCGGCCAGGTCTCGTTCTTCGGCATCGGCGCCTACGCCACGTCGGTGCTGGTGCTGCGGGCCGGCGTGCCCTGGTACTTGGCGGCGCTCATCGCCGCCGCATTCAGCGGCGTGGTCGCCGCGCTGCTCGGCACGGTCATGCTGCGGCTGCGCGGCATCATGTTCGCGCTCGGCATGCTCGGCTTGGCGCGCATTCTCGTCGTCGTGGCGTCGGACTGGAATTACATCGGCGCCGCCGGTGGCTTGACGTTGCCCGCGGAGCTGACGCCCATCGCCGTCTACCTGGCGATGTGGGTCACTGTCGTTGGGGCCTTCGCGCTGAATTATTTCGTGCTGCATTCGGGTTGGGGATTGTCGGTGACCGGCGTACGCGACGAAGAGACCGCGGCGTCGGCGATCGGCGTGCCCACCGCGCGGATCAAGACCGCGGCGTTCATCATGAGCGCGCTCGCGCCGGCAGCGGTCGGCGGCTTGGTCGCCTGGAACCGCAGCTTCATCGACCCACCCAGCGCCTTCGATCCGACCCTCGATCTGCAAGTTATCGTCTTCGCGCTCTTCGGCGGCATTGGCACGCTGTGGGGACCGGCCCTGGGCACGCTGGTGCTGGTGATCGTCGGCGAACAATTCTGGGCCTACCTGCCCGACTTGCAACTCGCCCTCTACGGCGTGTTGGTCATCGCCGTCGTCCTCGCCTTTCCCGGCGGCGTGGTCGGCATCGCCAACCGCTTCGGATGGCTGCGACGCCGCCCGGTGCTGGCGCCGACGACACTGCCGAGCGTATCCCGCCCGCCACAGCCGGCGCCGCTGGGCGACGAAACGATCATCGAGGTGCGCGACTTGACGGTGCGGTTCGGGGGCCTCGTCGCGCTCAATGGAGTCTCGCTGTCGGTGCGCCGCGGCGAGATGGTCAGCATCATCGGCGCCAACGGTGCCGGCAAGACCACGCTGTTCAACGCCATCACCGGCTTCGTCAAGCCGAGCGAGGGCGGCGTCTTCTATCAGGGCAAGTCGGTCTCGGACATTCCGTCTTATCAACGCGCCCGCCAGGGAATCGCGCGTACCTTCCAGATTCCGCGGCTGATGGAATCGATGACGGTATGGGAGAACACGCTGCTGGCCGCGCGCTACGGCAAGCGCGGCGGCGACGCTGTCGAGCAGGCGGCGTGGGCGCTGCATACCGTGAAGCTCGACGCCTTGTGGCTCGAGCCGCCGAGCAAGCTGAGCCCCGGCCAGCAGCGGCGTCTGGAAATGGCACGCGCCCTTGCGCTCGATCCGACAGTAATCCTGCTCGACGAGGTGATGGCCGGCATGACGCGCGACGAGCAGGGCGAAATTCGCGCGGTGCTGCGCCACTTCCGCGAACTCGGCGTGGCCGCGGTCGCCGGCGTCGAGCACGTGATCTCGGCGATTGCCGATATATCCGACCGCATGATCGTGCTCGATCGCGGCAAGAAGATCGCCGAGGGCAAGCCGGATGCGGTGCTGCGCGATCCCCTCGTCATCGAGTCCTACCTCGGTAAGGTGTCGTGAGCGCGCCAGTGTCGCCAGCCGCAGGACCGGACGCGCTCCGGATTGAAGGGCTGGTCGCCGGCTTCGGCGACATCACGATCCTCCACGACTTATCGCTGGAAGTGGCCGCGGGCAAAGTGACGGTTCTGCTGGGCGCGAATGGCGCCGGCAAGACGACCCTGTTTCGCGCGATCACTGGCCTGGTGACGCCGCGCGCCGGCAGCATCTCGCTGTTTGGCGAGCCGATCGCCGGACGCGCGCCGCACCTTATCGCCCGCGCCGGCATCGGCCACGTGCCGAGTGGTCGCGAGCTGTTTCCGCGCATGCCGGTGGGCGTGCATCTCGATCTCGGCGCGCGTCTTTGCCCGCCGGAGCTGCGCGCATCGCTGCGGGAACGCGTGCTCGGACTCTTTCCCGAGATCGCCGAGCGCCTCAATCAGGCCGCCGGCACGCTGTCCGGCGGCGAACAGCAGATGGTGGCGATCGCACGTGCGCTGATGACCAATCCGCGGATCCTGCTGCTCGACGAGCCGTCGGCCGGCCTCGCGCCGAAAGTCGTGCTATCGGTCTTCCAGACCCTGTCGAAGCTGCAGGACCAGGGTATGAGCGTGCTGCTCGCCGAGCAGAGCCTCACGTTCGGTCTGTCAGTCGCCAGCCGCGCCTACATCATTCGCGAAGGCCACATCGTGCTTTCGGGCACGCCGGCCGAGCTTTCGGCGGAGCGCAGCGTCGTCCAGGCCTATCTCGGCGCCTGACGCCTAGAACTGGTATCGGCGCAGCCCACCGTCGACCGGAATCACTGTGCCGGTCATGTAGCGCGCCAGCGGCGACGCCAGAAAGGTGGCGAGGACGGCGAGATCCTCCGGTTGGCCGTATTCGCCGACGGGAATCTCCTGCTCGGCGAACTTGCGGCGCTCCTCTTCTGGATAGAGCCGGAGAATCTGCTCGGAGATGATACGGCCGGGCGCGATCGAGTTGACGGTGATTCCGTGCCTGCCGACTTCGCGCGACAGACCCTTGGCCCAGGCATGCACGGCGGCCTTGGCGGCGAACGCGGCATTGATCCGGTCGGGCTCCGACTTGCCGGTGATGTTGATGATGCGGCCCCATTTCTGCGCGATCATTCCGGGCAGGATCGCGTGCGTAAGCTGCCGCAGGCGCGTGAAGTTCAGCAGCAGCGCCTCATCCCAGACCTGATCCGGCGCCTCGACTGGGATCGGACGGCTGCCACCGGCGCTGTTGACGAGTATCTCGATCTTGCCCAGGGCGCGCAGCGCCGCGTCGCGGATGCGAACCGGCGAATCGGGCTGCGTCACGTCGGAGGCGATGATCGCCGGCCTGGTGCCGCCGGATTTCTCAATGGCGGCGGCCACCTGCTCGAGCAGCTCCTTGCGGCGCGCGGCGATCGCCAGCTGTGCACCCTCTGCCGCCAGCGCGACGGCGATCGCGCGCCCAATGCCTGTGCTAGCGCCGGTGACGAGCGCCGTACGCCCCTTCAGCTGCAGATCCACGTCGCCTCCCCTGGTCGATGGTTTCTTGCTACGCCCCGTTGAACCGATCGCCTTGCACGCTGGCGGCCGATGTTTCGGCGGCATAGTGCACCAGGGCGCCAAGGCGATAAACGCCGTGCACGAACTTGCTGTAGGGCAATGTCAGGAACAGCGCCAGAACAAGCCCGAGGTGAATCGCCAGCAAGGTTCCCATCGCGCCGCCGTCGCGCAGCACCAGCAGAATCAGGCCCGTCGCCGCCACCAGGGCGAGCAACACCAGCAGGGCTGCATCGGCGCCGAGCATTTCCCGGGCGCCGGGCGTGGGATCGCGCAGCGCCTTCACGATCAGCAACCCGATCGTTCCGATCATCAAACCGATACCGCCCAGCGTCCCCAGCACGACCGGAACGCTGAGCAGCGGATACGGCGCAATCCAACCGAAGAAATGATGATAGATCGTGGCGACGCAAGTCGCGGCAAAGCAGGAAAGGAAGCCGTAGGCCATGGCGTGATGCAGCCACCGCCGCACTTCGGAAAACGAATCGTTGCGGTCGTTGCAGCCGTGACCGCCGCCGGACAGATACCGCAAGGCAGCGGCGTCACCGAGCGCGCGTCGCCACGCCTTGCCGCCGGCGGATCGTCCGGAGCTCGCCGTGATGTCCCGCCGGAATCGCGCGTACCCCAGCGCCAGTGCCAAAAGCGCGTAGCCGAACGTGACCAGGCCGACCGTCACCATCACGCCATAGGGAATGACCGCGTAAAATGCGCCGACGCCCGTGTGCGCGCCATAGAGAACGTCCGGTGCCTGCAACCGCATCGTCAGAAGCAGCACCGCGGCGAGTGCCGCGGCGGCGACCAGCGACACAACCAGGCCGTTGCGCCGGAACAGTCGCGCAAGCGGCTGCGGCCACGCATACTCCTCGTACGTCTCTACGCGGAGCTGCGCGAAGGTGCGCGGCAGATTGATGTTGAATTCGTGCGGCGGCGCGTATTGGCAGGCATAGAAGCAGCCGCGGCAATCGTGACATAGATTCGCGAGATAGCTCAGATCGGCATTCGAGAATTCGCGGCGCAGCTCCATCGCCGGAAACACCGCGCAATAGCCCTCGCAATAGCGACATGCGTTGCAGATCTCCAGCGCCCGCCGCGCCTCAGCGGTTGCATCAGTGGCGCGCATGGTTTGCGGCCTCCTCGCCCGCGATTCGGCCGAACACGGTGCCGATCGTCATGCCGAATCCCGCGAGGTACCCGCGGCCCAGGATGTTGCCGGCCATGATCTCGCCGGCGGCAAACAGGTTGCACACGCGCTCGCCCGTCGTCATCAGAACGCGCGCCCGATCGTCGACCTTGACCCCGAGATAGGTGAACGTGATTCCCGGCCGCAGCGGATAGGCATAGTAGGGGGGTGTGTCGATTTGCCGTGCCCAATGCGATTTGGGCGGCGTGAGCCCTTCGGTCCGGCACTCGTCGAGAACCTTGTCGTTGGACCAGCCCGGTCGGACCGCCGCGTTATAGCCGCGTACGGTGTCGGCGAGCGTACTGGCATCGAGCCCGAGCTTCCCGGCCAACGCGTCGATTGCCGTGGCGGTAATCGCCGGAAACATCGACGGCATGAACAGGGTCAGCGCCTTCGCGTCGGTGATGGCGTAGGCGATCTGGTCCGGTTGCTGCGCGATGAGACGGCCCCAGATGGCATAGCGTTTGGGCCACAGATCCTCGCCCTCGTCGTAGAAACGCCGCGCATCGCGATTGACGACGATGCTGAACGGCACCGCATCCAGCCGGGTGACGATGCCGCCGTCGAATTTCGGCGCGCGCGCATCAATAGCGACCGCGTGGCATTGCGTTGGATCGCCGACCGGCTGCACGCCCTGGTCGAGCAGGTTGCGCAGTACGCGCCCCTTCGCATAGGGCGTGCCGCGGATGAGAAAATTGTCGGCGGCCGGGCCCCAATATTGCCGGAGCCACTCGATATTCGCCTGGAAGCCGCCCGACGCTACGATGATGGACTTAGCCTGCAACGTCATAGTGTCGCCATCGACGACCACTTCGACCGACTCGACCGCCGCGTTACGGAGATGCACCTCACGCACCTCAGCGTCGTAGAGAACCTCGATGCCCAGCCGCTCGGCCGATCGATAGTAGGCGTTGAGCAGCGCCTTGCCGCCGCCCAGAAAGAACGCGTTCGTGCGCGACAGGCTGAGCGTGCCGGTGAGCGAAGGCTGGAACGTCACCCCGTGATTTTCCATCCATGACAGCGCCGGCGCCGAGCTGCGGATTGTCAGCCGCGCCAGCGCTTCATCCGTTTCGCCGGCGGTGACGCGCCGGAGATCGTCCCAGTATTCGTCTTCGGCATACGCCTCGGTCAGCGTCGCCGTAGGTGCCGCATGCATGACGCGGAAGTTTCGCGTGTGACGGCTGTTGCCGCCGCGGAAATCGCGCGGCGCATGCTCGAGCAGCAACACGCTGGCGCCGGCTTCGCGCGCGGTGATGGCGGCACAGAGCGCAGCATTGCCGCCGCCCACGACGAGCACGTCATAAGCTTTCGCGAGTTCGGCCATAACCACCATTCAATCGGCGAAGGGCGTCCGGATGGCAAGCGTTGCCAGGCGCTGGAAGACCGGCACCAAGCCGACCTCGGGACTGAAAACCGGCTTGATCCAGGCGCGCATTTTATAGGTTTCCACAATATGAGATGTCAACCGACGATGTTGTAAGCGATACCTATCCTGCGGCAATCGCGTGCGAGTCCATAGCCGCGCGAGCGCGCGACGATTGCGCGCCGACTTCAGCGCGCCGATAATTGGCCGCCGTATCAGTAGGGAGCGTTTGATGGCGCGCCACCCGGATTACGTACCGCACGGCGTTATTCCCGCCTGCATCTTGCCGTTTGACGAAAACCTCGCGATCGACGAGGCGGCGTTCCGCCAGCACTTGCGTGACGTAACCGCCGTTCCGGGCCTTTCGGCGATCACGATCAACGCTCATTCCACCGAAGTCGCATCGTGCAGCTTCGACGAGCAGCGCCGCGTGCTGGCAATCGCCGGCGACGAGGTCGGCGGCAAGCTGCCGATCGTCAACGGCATCTACGCCGAAGGCAGCCTCGAGGCGTCGCGCATCGCTCGCATGGCACAGGACGGCGGCGCCTCGGCGATGCTGGTGTTTCCTCCCGGGCCGTTCACGCTTGGCCAGCGACCGGCGATGGCGATCGACCATTTCCGCCGCATCGCCGATGCATCGGACCTGCCGCTCGTCGCGTTTCAATACCCGCTGCGATCCGGCCAGGGCTATCCGCTCGATACGCTGCTGCAGCTCGTCGCCGCAGTGCCGACGATCCGCGCCATCAAGGACTGGACGCCGGAGGTGCCACTGCACGAGCGCCAGATCCGGACCCTGCAGGCGCTCGATCCGCCGGTCAACGTGCTGTCGACCAACAGCGCGTGGCTGTTGAGTTCGCTGGTTCTGGGCTGCAAGGGATTGCTGTCGGGCGCGGGTAGCGTGATCGCTTATCTGCAGACGCGGCTGTGGCGGGCCGTACAGGACAACGATCTTGCCGAGGCGCGCCGGATCAACGATCGCATTTGGCCGGTCGTCGAAGCGTTCTACGCGGATCCCTTCGTCGACATGCACAATCGCATGAAGGAGGCGCTGGTCCTGCTCGGCCGCCAGAAGCGCGCGGTCGTGCGGCCGCCGCTGGTCAAACTCGGTACCGCGGAAATCGCGCGCCTCGAGGCAGCGTTGATCGCCGCCGGTCTATTGGAGCCGGGCACGCGCGATGCTGCGTGAGGGCGGCACGCCCGTGCTCGGCGCGCGGATCCATGAACCGCGCATGGCGCTTCGCACCGGTCAGGACGTCAGGCGCGCGGCGCGCAGCGGTGCTCTACGCGGCGCCACGGCGGGTCTCGCGCCCGGTTTCATCCAGGGCAATCTGGCCATCCTGCCCGAGCGCGATGCCAACGATTTCCACCGCTTCTGTGCACTCAATCCCAAGCCGTGCCCGCTCATCGGTGTCGGTGCGCGCGGCGCACCTACCATATCTGCGCTGGGCGCCGACCTCGATTTGCGCACCGACCTGCCCGGCTACCGCGTCTGGCGCGATGGTGCGCTCGTCGACGAGCCAGATGATGTTCGGCGCTGGTGGCGGGACGATCTCGTCGCTTTCGTCATCGGCTGCTCGTTCTCGTTCGAGGCCGCTTTGCTGGCCGCCGGCGTGCCATTGCGGCATATCGAGCTCGGCTGCAATGTGGCGATGTATCGCACGAATATCGCCTGCGTTCCGGCCGGCCGTTTCGCCGGACCAATGGTGGTGTCAATGCGGCCTATGCGGCCGGACGATGCGGCCCGCGCGGTCGAGATCACCGGCCGCGTACCCGGCGCCCACGGTGCACCCGTGCAGATCGGCGCACCGGAAGCGATCGGCATCGCCGATCTGGCGAAACCCGATTACGGCGATGCGATCGCGTTGCGGCCGGACGAAGTGCCCGTATTCTGGGCATGCGGCGTGACTCCCCAAGTGGCGATCGGCGTCGCCCGGCCCGACCTCGCCATTACGCACGCGCCGGGCAAGATGCTGGTCACCGATCTCGTCGAGGATCCGCTCGCCGCCTAGCGGTTGAGCCACCGCCGCGCGAAGCCGAGCAAGCCCTGCGGCATGAAGATCACCATGGCGATAAAGATGATCCCCAACGGGATCAGGTAATACTCGGTGAAGTAGCGCGACAGGGCCTCGCGCAGCAGCAGGAAGAACGCAGCGCCGACGAGCGGGCCGGCCAGCGTGCCGATGCCGCCCATGACGTTGTAGATGACGGTCTCGCCGGAAACCAAAAAGAACACGAAATCCGCCGCAGCGAACTCGTTCTGCAGCGCATAGAGAACGCCGGCCAGGCCGGCGAACAGGCCGGAGAGCATCACCGCCACCATCTTGTAGTGCTCGACGTGGTAGCCGATCGCCCGCGTGCGCGACTCGTTCTCGCGGATCGACTGTAGCACCATGCCGAACGGCGATCGCGTGATGCGCCGCAGAATAAGATACGACACGGCAACCACCGCCAGGACGAACCAATGCATCGTCACCGGCGTGAAGCGCACGACATAGAGACCGGGGATGCCGAGACCCGGGCGGGTGAAGGTGAGACCGTTTTCGCCGCCGGTGACGCTCGTCCAGGTGAAAATGACGACGTAGAATATCTGCGAGAAGATCAGCGTCGTGATCGCGAAATAGATGTCGCGCAGCCGGGTCGAGAAATAGGCGACGAACCCGGCAACGAGGGCGGCGGCGACGAGGCCGAGTGCAATCGCCAGGAAAAGATTGGGCGGCGCGACCAGGAGCAGGGCGGCCGCCGCGCCGTAGACACCAAGACCGAAGAACGCCGAGTGGCCGAATGAGATCAGACCGGTGTACCCGATCAGGATGTCGGACGACATCGCGAGCAGGCCCCAGATCAGGACTTCCGTCACGAAGTGCCGCCAGAAAGGCGGCAGCACCAGCGGCGCCGCAGCGAGCAGCGCGAGGATCACCGCAAATCCGATCCAGAACAGCCGTCTGTCGCGCCGGATCATCGTACCGCCGATCCGAAGAGGCCCGTCGGCCGAAACAAGAGGGTGAGAATCAACGCGACGAACGAGACGATGATCGCCTGCGACGGGCTAACCCAGATTGAGGCGTAGGCCTCGAGCAGGCTGACGAAAATCGCGGCCACAATCGATCCGCCGAAGTTGCCCATGCCGCCGACGACGACGACAATGAAGGCCTTGAGGACCCAGGCAAGACCCATGTACGGCTCCACGCCGACCAGCGGACCGAACAACACGCCGCTCGCCGCGGCCATGGCCGAGCCGATCGCGAACACGCCCGTGTAGACCCACGGCACCGGAATTCCCATGGCCTGTGCCATCACGCGGTCCTGCGTCGTGGCGCGGATCCAGATCCCGTACCTGCCATATTTGAGGAACAGCCAGAAGGCGCCGATGATCGCGGCGGACGCCGCAGCGATCACGAGCCGGTACCAAGGATATTCGAGATAGAAGAGACGAAACTGACCGGAGACCGGCTCGGCGATCTTGCGAGAAATCGGACCGAATTGCCACAACGCGTAATTCTGCAGCACCAGCGAGATGCCGAAGGTCGCGAGGATCGTGGTCAGGGGATCGCGCCCGATCAGCGGGCGGAGGGTGACGATCTGCAACGCGGCGCCAAGGAGAGCGACCACGAGTGATGCGATTATCAGCGCCAGCCAGAAACTGCCGGTCGACGCCAGCACGAGCACGCCGAGATAGGCGCCCAGCATGAACAGCTCACCATGCGCAAAGTTCACCACGTCCATGATGCCGAAGATCAGCGTCAGTCCGGACGCCACCAGCGCCAGGATCATGCCGGTCACGACACCGTTGACCGTTTGAATGACAATGAGGTCCCAAGGGATCGTCATGCCTCAAATTCCCAGATACTGGTGAACGACCGCGGCGTTGGCATCGAGCTCGGCGGCCACTGCGTGATGGCGGACCTCACCCTTTTCCATGAAATAGACGCGGCGGCTGCATTCGAGCGTCAGCGCCACGTTCTGTTCGACCAACAGGATCGCCACGCCCTCGCGATGGAGGATGTCGATGATGCGCGCGATCTGCGCAACCATGCGCGGCATCAGGCCTTCGGTGGGCTCGTCGAGCAGCACGATCTTCGGCTCGAGCATCATCGCCCGCGCGATGGCGAGCATTTGCTGCTCGCCGCCGGACAGCGTGCCGCCGTGCTGCTTGCGCCGCTCGGCCAAGACCGGGAAGAGCTCGTACACCTTGTCGAGGAGCTCGCGCCGGCGACTCTCGGTCATGCCCGCGCGGTCGAGGCCGGTGCGCAGGTTCTCCATGACCGTGAGCAGACGAAAGATGCGCCGATCCTCGGGAACATAGGCAATGCCGCTCCTTGCTAGCTTGTGCGCCGGCACCCCTGTGACCGGCTTGCCTTCGAAGAGAACCGCGCCCTGCCGCGCGTGAACGAGGCCCATGACGCTCTTGAGCGTCGTGCTCTTGCCGACGCCGTTGCGGCCGAGCAGGCCGACGACCTCAGCCCGACCCACCTCGAGCGACACGCCGTTGAGAACGTGGCTCTTGCCGTAATAGGCGTGGAGGTCTTCGACCTTGATGACCGGATCGGTGACGGGGTCAGGCGTGGTCATATCTTGAGGTAGACTTCCTGGACCGTCGAATTGCGCTGAATCTCGGCCGGCGTGCCTTCGGCGAGGATTTCGCCGTGATGCAACACCGTGATCCGCTGCGCCAGCTCCATCACGACTTGCATGTCGTGCTCGACGATCAGGATCGTGAGGTTCTTGGCGATGCGGCGCACCAGCTCCATCGTGTCGCGGGTCTCCGACGCGCTCATGCCGGCGGTCGGCTCGTCAAGGCACAGCAGCGTGGGTTTGGTGGCGAGCGCGATACCGATCTCGAGATTGCGCTGCTCGCCGTGGGAGAGATTGGCGGCCAGCTCGTTCGCCTTCGTCAGCAGTCCGACCGCGTCGAGGATCGCCTCCGCCGCTTCGATCAGGTCATGGTAGCTACTGTAATGCCGGAGCATGCTCCAGCGGTGGCGGCGCGACTGGGCGGCGATGCGGACGTTCTCGAGGGTGGTCACGTTGGGAAGGATGTTGGTGATCTGGTAGGACCGCGCGATACCCTTTTGCGAGACGCGGTCCGGCGTCAGGCCGGTGATGTCGTCGCCGCCGAACACGATCCGCCCTGCGGTCGGCCGCAATACGCCCGTCAGGCAATTGAAGAACGTACTCTTGCCAGCACCGTTCGGACCGATGACGGCGCGCAGCTCGCCCGGCTGCAGCTCGAAATTGACGCCGTTCAAGGCCGTCAGACCGTCGAAACGGACGGTCAGCTCTTCCGTGCGGAGGACAGGCGTCGCTGCCGCCCCTCGGCCGCCGACGGCCGAGGGGCGCACGTCCGGTAAAGAGCCCACGATCAACGACGAACTTAGGCAGGCATCGTGCACATCGACGGATACACGGTCTTGTCGGCCGGCACCGCCTCGATGAGATGATACTTGCCGCCTTTGATCTGGTAGACGAATTCCGTCAGGAACGCCTGATGGTCTTCCTTGCGCAGGAATTTGTCGCCCTGCGGGAAGTCGTCGCTCAGTTTCATGTGCAAGCCTTCGAGCGCCGCGATCAGCTTGTCCGAGTCCTTGCGGCCGGTGAAGCCGGACTTCTCCATGCCGAGCTTCAGGGCGTTCATCGCCTCGTAGTTGGACTGCACGTAACGGTCGGGGACTGGCGCCTGCGGCGCGACGACCTTGAGCCGCTTGGCCGCTTCGGCGAAGAAGCGCCGGTTATAGGGGTTGTCGAGGGGCCCCTGGAAAACCGGAATGTAGCGATCGATGCCGTAGAAGCCGTCGATCTTGTTGCCGAGCGCGGGCAAATTGCTCGGCACGGCGATCGCACCGTCGCCCGCGAACTTGTACTTCTTGGTGAGACCGAGATCGTAGGCCTGGTCGCCGAGCGTCACGCCGTCCTTGCCGAAGAAGATGCCGAACAGGCCGTCGAAATCGCCGGTGATCTTCGACAGGAACGGCGTCATGTCGGGAGTGCCGATCGGAATTCCCGTGGTGCCGACGACCTCGCCGCCGTGCTTCTTGATCGCCGCCGCGTAGGCGTCGCGTGTCGACTGGCCCCAGGAATAATCGGCATAGGTGATGTGCCACCGCTTGCCGAGCTTGACCAGTTCGGCGCCGAACGCCACCGCCTGCGCGGGAGCGGCGTCGAACGGACGGAACGTATACTTGTTGCAGGCGCTGCCGGTGATGGTGGTGTCCAGGCAGACGCTGATCATGTTGACGATCTTGGCCTCCTTCCACACCGGCATACAGGCGAGGCAAACGTTGGACAGGAACCCGCCGCATTCCACGTCGACTTGATCCTCCTCGACCAGCTTCTGCGCCTTGCGGCGGCCGACATCAGGCTTCGATTCGGTATCCTCGATGACCAATTGGACCGGCCGGCCATGGATGCCGCCCGTCCGGTTGATCCGATCCACGGCCATCTGCAGGCCGACGACGGCGGTCTTGCCGCCGGGCGCCGCCGGCCCCGTCAGTGGCTGCAGCGAGCCGACCTTGAACGGCTTCTCCGCCCCGAACGCCGTGCGCCAGGGCGCCGGCACCAGCATGGTCGCGCCCAAAATGCCGCCGCCCCAGCCGACGAGGCGACGGCGCGTCACCTTGCCGCTGTACCAGAATTCGTCGTTATCGTCGTTCCACGTTTTGGTCATTGTGACCTCCCTCCCAAGATGTTTTCGTCATCGTTGTCATCCGGTTCGCACCGGTCGTTACGTCCTTCGATTCACTCCGCGGCCTTGACACGGGTATCGCGCTCGCCCTTGTGCCCGAACTCGTCGGAAAGCCGGTCGGCTGCTCCGCGAACGACGCGCGCGCGGTTGTGCAGAGCATGATTCGACAGGCGCCAGACCGGCCCCGACAGTCCGATGGCGCCGACGACTTGGCCGGTGAAGTCGCGTACCGGCAACGCCACGCAGCGAACCTCGGCGTCGAATTCGCCGTTGTCGAACGCGATGCCGGTCCGGCGCGCTTCCGCGATCTCGCGCCTGAGCACCGTCGCGTCGGTGATGGTTTTCGGCGTATAGGCCTTGAGTTCAACCCGCTCGAGGAAGCGCTCGACATGATCCGCCGGCAGGCTCGCGAGAATCGCTTTGCCGAGCGCCGTGCAATGGGCCGGCCGCAACGCACCCGCGCGATCGATCAGCTGGAAGGCGCCGGTGCCGGCGGTGCGGGCCAGCACCATGACGGAGTCGCCCATACGAACCGCGAAATGCGCGCTTTCGCCGGTCGTGCGCGACAGCTCCTCGAGCACGGGCGTCGCCAGGCTGGTCATTTCGATTTCGTCGAGCGCGCCGGCCGCCAGGGCAAACAGCGGGCGGCCGATGCGATAGCGCTTGCTGTCCTTGAGCTGCCGTACGTAGCCGAGCGAAACCAGCGTCCGCACCAGGTGAAACGCGGTGCTGCTGTGCAGACCGACACGCCGACTCAGCTCGGCGAGGCCGAGACCGTCGCGATTGCGCGCGATTTCTTCCAGGATCGCAAACGCGCGGCCGATCGACTGCACGCCGCCGCGCTGGCGGTCCTCCGTATCCGGCTCGACGAGATCGGGCATTGAGCGCGATCTCACGTCAGGCTCCTCCCGTTGGCGACGGCTGTTCGTCATCGTTCGGCGGCGACGTCACGACGATGAAGACGAGATCGGTCAGCCCTGAGTTGTAAATCGCATGTTCGATTCCAGGCGGAATGAAGATCACATCGTGGCGGCGAACGACACGCCGCTTGCCGGCGATCTCCATCGTACCCTCGCCCTCGAGCACGTGATAGACTTGTTCTTGGACCTTGTGTCTATGAGGCGCGACATAGGCCATCGGCTGGTAGCACGAAATCCGGTGGTCGATGTGGATCGAGCCTTTGTTCTCCGGCATGATCAAGGGTTTCGACAGCGCACCGCCGAAATGGTCGGGGAATTGCCGCCAGAGCACCTCGGTGATGTTCTCGATGCTGGCGCGGCGCTGGTGCGACTTGCGCACCGGCTTCTTCGTCACCTTGGCCTTGCGCGTCGCCATCGCTCAATCGTCGCCTGCCGGCGCAGCGACAAAGGGCTTGCCGACGTTGCCGTGATCGCAGACGCCGAAGAGATAGGGAATCGTTTCGCGGATCAGGAACTCGGCGATGAGCTCCCCGCCTTTCATGCGGGCCATCGGCTTGCATCCTCCCGCCGCATTTTTTGCGTTGGCCGATCACGGCGGCGCCGCGACGACCTGTTGAACCGGTTATAGATTTCAACAATATCGTATGTCAACCGACATTGTCGCAAACACCGCGCGGCCGGTCGTGGCCGCCGCTGTCAGCGCCAGTCGAGGCCGATATCGAGCGCCGTGACGCTGTGCGTGAGCCACCCGCTCGACAGCAGATCGACACCGGTCGCGGCCACCGCCGGCGCAGTCTCCGGCGTGATGCGGCCGGACGCCTCGGTGACGAGGCGCCCGCCAACCAGGGCGACGGCGCGGCACAGCTCTTCGAGGCTCATGTTGTCGAGCAGCACGGCGTCGACCGGCAAACGCAATGCTTCTTCAAGCTGCTGCAAGGTATCGACCTCGAGCTCGACCTTGACGAGGTGCCCGATGGCTGCGCGGGCGCGGGCGACGGCCGCTTCGAGGCCGCCAGCCGCAGCAACGTGATTGTCCTTGATGAGCACGCCGTCATCGAGCCCGAAGCGGTGATTGAAGCCGCCACCGACGCGCACCGCGTATTTCTGCAAAGCGCGCAGGCCCGGCATCGTTTTGCGCGTGCAAACCAGGCGCGCGCTGTAACCTTTGATCGACTGCACGATCGCCGCGGTCGACGACGCGATGCCGCTCAGATGGCAGATGAAGTTGAGTGCCACGCGCTCGGCCGAAAGAATGCCGCGTGTCGGACCGGAGATCGTGGCGATGACTTCGCCGCCGGCGACAGGGCTGCCGTCCGGTCGAGCGACTTCGGCCGTGAGCGCGGGCTCGATCAGACGGAAGGCCATGAGCGCGCAATCGAGCCCCGCAACCACGCCCGATTTCCGCGCCACCAGCGCGGTCTCGGCGCGGGCGTCGCATGGCACGATGGCATCCGTCGTGATGTCACCAGCACGGCCGAGATCCTCGAGCAGCGCCGCGCGTACCAGGGGCTCGATCATGATTGCGGGCAGCGGCGGAACCGTCATGGATTCAGGACTCCGACAAGACGCGGTCGTCGACAACGGCAAGCGCCGCGCGCTCCACATCCGCGAGCCGGAGGAGCGAGCGGTGTGCCGCGTCAGGCGAAGCAGTGGGAAAATCGCATCGATAATGGCTGCCGCGACTTTCCGCACGCTGTAACGCCGCCACCGCGACGAAGAGTCCGGTGAGGGCGGGATCGGCCTGTGGCCCGGCGGCGAAGGCGAGCGGTGCCAGCGCGGCGATCGCCGCGATCAATCCAGCCCGATCACGCAACACCCCGACATGCTCGGCCATGATCCGGCGCACGCTTTCGGCTCCTGCCCGCGCTGGAAGAGGAAAAGCGCCGGACGCCGCCTTGGACGGCGACCGCAAGTTCGCGCCCGCAACGGATTCCGCCGCCAACCGGGCACAGACACAGGCTTCGAGTAACGAGTTGCTGGCTAGGCGATTTGCACCGTGAAGGCCGGTGGCCGCCACTTCGCCGACCGCCCACAGCCCGGCTACCGCGCTCCGTCCAGCCGCGTCGACCGCGATTCCGCCCATGTGATAGTGCGCAGCTGGGCGAACCGGAATCGGATCGACCGCCGGATCGACGCCGGCAGCGCGACAGGCGGCGGCGACGCCTGGGAAGCGATCGTCAAAGCCGCGGCCGAGCGCACGACGTGCATCGAGGAAGACACGGCGGCCGTCAGCGCACGCTCGCCACACCGCGCGCGCGACAACGTCGCGCGGCTCGAGCTCCGCACGCGGGTAATCAGCCATGATCCGGCGTCCCGCGTCGTCGACGAGCAGCGCGCCTTCACCGCGCACCGCCTCGCTCACCAACGGCATCGGATCCAAACCGGCATCGAGCGCCGTCGGATGGAACTGCACGAATTCCATGTCGCTGAGCGCGGCTCCGGCCCGGGCAGCAAGCGCCAGACCCTGGCCGATGGCTGCCAGCGGATTGCTCGTCTCGCGATAGAGCCCGCCAATGCCGCCGGTCGCAAACACTACGCGTGTCGTCGGCAGAACCAGCGTCTCGTCGGCCACGGCCGCGAGCACGCCGGTGACGGCGCCATCCTCGACAATCAGCCGGCGCGCATCGACGCCCTCGAGTACGGTGATCGACGGCGTCCGCCGTACCGCCGCGATCAGCGCCGCCGTGATCGTCCGCCCGGTTCTGTCGCCCGCAGCATGCACGATACGACGTCGGCTGTGAGCCGCTTCGAGCCCGAGCTGGTAGCGGCCGCCGGGTAATTGATCGAAGATGACCCCGCGGCGAAGCAGTTCCGCAAGCGCTGCGGGACCAGCGGCCGTGATCCGCCGCACCGCGTCGGGCTCGCACAGCCTGTCGCCGGCCGCAAGCGTGTCGGCAGCATGGCGCGCGGGATCGTCGTCCTCGCCCACCGCGACAGCAATGCCGCCCTGTGCCCAGGCGCTGGCACAATCCGCACCAAGGGGCGCCTTCGCCAGGACGATCACCGGCTCTGGAGCGAGATGGAGCGCCGTCATCAGCCCGGCAATTCCGGCGCCGATAACCACAGGGCGGTCAGCGAAGGTCCGCGCGATCGAATCCATGCGCTACGCCGACAGCATGCGCTCGACTGCGCGCCGTGCGGGCACGGCGATGCGCGCATCGATGGTCACTTCGTGCGTCATGGTTTCGAGTGCGTGCCGGATGTTTGACAGGGTGATGCGCTTCATGTGCGGACAGAGATTGCACGGCCGCACGAAAGCCGTTCCCGGATGAGCGAGCGCAACGTTGTCGCTCATCGAGCACTCCGTCAGCAGCACGACGCGCGCCGGATGGCGCGTCGCGACGTAATTCGACATCGCCGCCGTCGAGCCGGCGAAGTCGGCGGCAGCGACAACATCGGGCGGACACTCGGGATGCGCGAGCACAACGATATCGGGATGCTGTGCGCGCAGCGCGCTGACCTCGGCGGCCGTGAAGCGTTCGTGCACCTCGCAATGACCGCTCCAGGCGATGATCTCGACATCAGTCTCGGCCGCGACGTTCCGTGCCAGATATTCATCCGGCAGCATGATGACGCGCGGCGCGCGGAGCGATTCGACGATCCGCTTCGCGTTGCCCGATGTGCAGCAGATGTCGGACGCGGCTTTCACCGCGGCCGACGTGTTGACGTAGCTGATCACCGGCACGTCTGGGTAACGCTGACGCAGCAAGGCGATATCGGCAGCGGTGATCGACTCGGCGAGCGAGCAGCCGGCGTGCAGGTCCGGAATGAGCACCGTCTTGGCCGGATTCAGCAGCTTGGCCGTCTCGGCCATGAAGTGCACGCCGGCAAGGACGATCACGCGCGCATCCGTCTTCGCAGCCTCGTGCGCCAAGGCAAGGCTGTCGCCGGTGATATCGGCGACGCAATGGAAGATCTCCGGCGTCTGGTAATTGTGCGCAAGAATGACGGCATCGCGCTCCCGCTTCAGCGCCAGGATCGCGGCGATGTCGTCGGCGAAGACCGGCCATTCGATCGGTGGGATCGCTGGCCGGACGCGTTCGTAAAGCTGCTCAAGCGTCACCGTGTCAGGCATGTTATACTCGTTGTGAGCATTTCAGGCATCAAAGAAAACGGGCACGAGCGCCCGTTAGCAGGCTTATGCTATGATTGACTATAATGGCTGTCAAGGCCCAGCGATGAAGGCGTAGGCGCATGGCGCGGCCCGGTCCCTTGAGCAACGCGGCGAATGACGTGCCGGACGGCCCGCTGGTCGTCGATTTGACGGCGGTCATCGTTGCGGTGACTGCCGACGAGCCGCGCGTGCTTGCGTTGCACGGCGGCGATTCCCTGCCCTCGGGCCCCCTGCAATCCCGTCATCGCACGCTGCAGAGCGGCGTGCGCGCGTGGGTCGAGGACCAGACGGGTCACGCGCTGGGCTACATCGAACAGCTCTATACCTTCGCCGATCGCGAACGCACCAGCGAGACGGCGATCGAGCGCCGGATCTCGATCAGCTATCTCGGCCTGACGCGCGAACGCAGCGGCGGCGACGCTGCGGATGCCGCCTGGCATAACTGGTACCGTTATTTCCCATGGGAGGACTGGCGGCACGGACCGCCGACGGTGATCGCGAACACGATCGTGCCGCGCTTGCGCACGTGGGCCCGGCAACCGTCATCTTCGCTGAACCGCGAGCGCCGCGAGCGTATCGACGTTGCCTTCGCCGGAAAAGAGCACGGCTGGAACGAGGAGCTCGTGCTGCAGCGCTACGAGCTATTGTGGGAAGCTGGCCTTGTGGCGGACACGGTGGGCGATCACCGCGTCGCGGATCCGGTGATGGGCACGGCGATGGCGCACGACCATCGTCGTATCCTGGCCACCGGCATCGCACGGCTGCGTGCCAAGATCAAATACCGGCCGGTGGTCTTCGAACTGATGCCACCGAGCTTTACGTTGTTCCAGCTCCAGCGCGCGGTCGAGGCCCTCGCCGGCCGGCGACTGCACAAGCAGAATTTCCGCCGCTTCATCGAGCAGCAGGGACTGGTCGAGGAAACCGGCAAGGTCGCGACCGCAACCGGCGGACGGCCGGCAAAGCTATTCAGCTTTCGGCGTGCGGTCGTGGCCGAACGTACCGCCGCCGGCACAAAACTGCCGCTCTACCGGTCGGGCTGAAGCTGCGTCCTGCATTAATCGCCTATTAGCCATAACGCGCCGGTCGGATATACCGGCCGCGCGCGCCAATATCGTCGGCCTCCATTAACCATGACCGCGTCCGAGGCGCGTACGGACCCTGCCAATAACGCCAAATTTACGCTCCGCCGCTTAAGGTTTCCGCGGCGCGCGCCTGTTGCGCGCAGAGGATATTTCTTCGCCCAATGGTTCACGCCCTGCAAAGCGATTGCGAGAACGGTGCGGCCGCTGCCACCGCCGGCGGTGAGACGCTGGCCAAGAAGACGGTGCGCGGCGCCGGTTGGATGGTGACTTGGCGCTTTGTTACCCGCACGCTCGGCGCGCTCAGCACATTCATCCTCGCGCGCCTCCTCTCCCCCATGGATTTCGGCCTCGTCGCGCTCGCCGGCGCCTTCGCGCGCGCGATCGACGCCATGGCAACACTCGGCATCCAGGACGTGATGCTGCGCGAGAAGAGCCCCGACGAGGCCTATTACAGCACCGGCTTCACGCTCGGCCTCATCCGGACCGGCGCCGCCGCGATCGTCATCGTCGCCGCCGCGTATCCGGTCGGTCGCTTCTTCGGCGACGAGCGCCTCAGCATCATTCTGCTGATTCTCGGTCCGCTGCTCGTCCTCGAGAGCTGCGAGAACGTCGGCACACTCGATTTCCGCCGCCATTTCCGCTTCGATCGCGACTTCATCCTGTTCATGGTGCCGCGCGTTGCCTCGGTCGTTGCCACGATCGCCACGGCATTCGCCACCCATAGCTACTGGGCGCTGGTCATCGGCATCGTCGTTTTACGCGTCACGCGCGTGGCGCTGAGCTACGCGATGCATCCGTTCCGTCCGCGCCTGACGCTCGTCGATTGGCGTCGCCTGCTGGGTCTGTCGTCGTGGATCTGGGGCACCAGCGTCGCCGGCTTCTGCCGCGAGCGCTCCGATTCATTCATCGTCGGCCGTCTGATGAATACGAGCGCGGTCGGTCTGTTCTCGGCGTCGCTCGAGGTCGCACTCCTGCCGATCAGCGAATTCGTCGAGCCGGTCGGCCGCGCCCTCTACGCCGGCTTGTCGGCGATCCATCACAACGGCCGTGGCGCATCCGACACGCTCGCCAAGGCCATGGCAACGACGTTGTACATCGTCCTGCCGGCAGGCGTCGGCATCTCGCTGGTCGCGGCGCCGCTCATCCGCGTCACGCTCGGTCCGGCCTGGCTCGCGGGTGTTCCGCTGGTAGCGATCGTCGGGCCGTTCGCGGCGTTTTCGGTCATCACCAATATCGGCACGCTGGGCGTGATGGCGATCGGCAATCCGAAGATCACGACCTTCACCACCGCCGCGATGGCGCTGCTGCGCGTTCCAATGCTGTTTGCCGGCGTCATGTTTGGCGGTCTCCAAGGTCTCGCCTGGGCCACCGGCGGCGCGCTGGTGCTCGAAAGCGCGATCTATCTCGTCGTGCTAAGCCGAGTCACTGGCTTTCGCGTTGGCGTGCTCGTCAGCGAAAGTTGGCGCTGTGTAGCCGCGACCGCTGGCATGGCCCTCGTCCTGGGTCGTCTCGGCTTCGCCTGGAGTCCGGCCGCCGCTACGATATCGGGCGCGCTGGCGCAGATTGGCATCGCCGCGGCGTCCGGCGTCGTCGCCTATGGCGCGCTGCTGACGATCCTGTGGCTGATCTCCGGTTGCGCCGAGGGGCCCGAATCTATCCTTCTACGCGGCGTCGCCCGCCGCGTGCCACTCGTTGCCTTTGGACGGCGCGCCACATGACGCGCGATCGCATGGCGCAAGTGCCCCAACGTGCCCGGCTTCCGGCCAGCAATCCGCCCCAGCTTCTCGTCTTCATCGATACCGAGGAGGAGTTCGACTGGCAGCGGAGCTTCTTGAGCGACGCCCGCGGCGTCACCGCGATGAAGCACCAATGGCGGGCGCAGACGGTCTTTGATCGCTATGGCGTCAAGCCCGCCTATCTCGTCGATTATCCGGTCGCGGCGCAGCCGGACGGCTACCAACCGCTGCGCGAGTTCCTCGCCGACGGCCGCTGCGAGATCGGCGCGCATCTCCATCCCTGGGTAACGCCGCCGGTCGAAGAAGAAGTCGGCGAGCGGCACTCATTTGCGTGCAACCTGCCGCATGACCTGGAGCGTCGGAAGCTCGTCATCCTCAAGGAGACGATCGAGCGCAATCTCGGCGTCGCACCGACCATCTACCGCGCGGGCCGCTACGGCGCCGACGCTGAAACCCGCGCAGCGCTCGACGAGCTTGGCTTCCTGATCGACTCCAGCGTGCTGCCGTGGACCGATTTGCGGCATATGGCAGGCCCGGATTTCCGCCACTGCTCGGCCGATCCGTTCTGGTTCGGCGCCAGCGACCGCCTGCTCGAGATTCCGCTGACGACCGGTTTCCTCGGCCTGCTGCACCGTTTCGGCGCGGACGTCTTTCCGTGGATCGGCGGCACGCGCGGCGTGCGGCTGCGGGCGACCGCGATCTGCGCGCGCACGCGGCTGCTCGATCGCATCCGGCTCAGCCCCGAAGGCGTGACGGTCGCGGAGGCAAAGCGCCTGACGCGCGCCCTGGTCCGGCGCGGCGAGCAAAAGGTCTTCGTCGTCAGCTACCACAGCCCGTCGCTCGGCGTCGGCCATACGCCCTACGTCCGCACGCGTCGCGACCTCGAGCAGTTCCTGGGCTGGCTCGACGACTACCTTGAGTTTTTCATGGGCGAAATCGGCGGGCGCCCTGCCTCGGCGCACGGCATCTATCGCGCGATGTGCGCCGTCGAGGGCCGGACACCACCCCAGGCGGCGCAGCCACCGGGCGAATTGCGCCGGGCCGCCGGTTGACCGACGGTCGGGCTTACGACCGCGTGAACGGCTCCCGGAAGCGCAGGTCGGAACGTCGACCGAAACCCAGCCCGCGCAGCACAAGGCTCGTGGCGTTGAGCACGGCGGCGACGACCACCAGCACAACCAGGTTCAATGCGAACCAGAGAACATTAACCATGAACGGACCTTTCCCAGCGTTGCTTCTTGACGGCTTCTGCCCTTCATTCAGCAACCGCCGTGCCAGAGAAGAATCGCCAGGATTCCGAAGGGTTTGCCGCCATTCGGACGCCGCGGCCAAGGCGCGTTGTCAGAGTTTCCGACGGCTATGGACCGCCGACGGCGGGAAACCGGCGCTTTACCATTCGGATGCTATAGAGGCCGGTCGGATGACGCCGCCGGACCGGTGCGCCGCGCCGGCAACGCGGTTGATGGGCGAACCATGAAAAAGGCTTTGGTCCTTTCGAGTGTCTCCAGGACCATTCTGGCCGTGATCCGGTCGCTTGGTCGGGGCGGCGTCGAGGTGCACAGCGCGTGGACACGCCCGAATTGCGTGTCGCTGCGCTCGCGCTACGTCCACGCCACGCACGATCTCCCGCCCTACAGCGACGCCGATCTGAACTGGAAGACGGCGCTCTGCGACCTCATGCGTCGCGAGCGCTTCGACCTCGTCATTCCCTGCACCGACATCGATACGCTCGCGCTGCATCGCCATCGCGCCGATCTCGAGCGCTTCGGCCGCGTTTATACGCCGAACGACGAAGCCGTCGCCGTGCTGTTCGACAAGCACCGCACCAACGAGCTGGCGCGCTCCGCGGGCGTGCGCATGCCGCGCGAGATCGTCATCACCGACGCGGCCGGCGCGCGCGATGCTTGGTGGCAGCTCGGCTCGCCGCTCGTCCTCAAGCCCCGCCGCACCTTCGATCATCCGACCCAGGGCCTTGCGGTACGGAAGGTCTATAGCGAGGCGGACCTTCTCCGCATCCTGCCGAAATTTCTCGCCCACGGACCGGTCGCCGCGCAGCAGAACTTCATCGGCCACGGTGTCGGTGTCGAACTCCTGCTCGATGGCGGCGAACCCCTGCTCGCCTTCCAGCATGTTCGCGTGCACGAGCCGCTCGAAGGCGGCCAGAGCACCTATCGCAAAAGTGTGCCCGTGTCGCCCGAACTGCTCGATGCGTCGCTCCAGATCCTGCGACCGCTGCGGTACACCGGCGTGGCGATGGTCGAGTTCAAGCTCAATCCAGCCACCGGCGACTGGATATTCGTCGAGGTGAACGCGCGGTTCTGGGGTTCGCTGCCGTTGAGCGTCACGGCCGGTGCCGATTTTCCGTTGGCACTCTTCGAATTCCTGACCGCCGGACGGCGCAATTTCCCGCCGCACTACCGCGCCGGTATCTTCGCGCGCAACCTGCCGCTCGACCTCGAATGGCAGATCGTCAATCTGCACGCCGACCGCAGCGATCCCACGCTCGCGACCAAAAAGCTGCCCGCGGTCGTCGGCGAGACGATCGCCAATATTCTGACTCTGCGCGAGCGCTGGGACAGCCTCACGCTCGACGATCCGGCGCCCGGCATCGCCGAAATCCGCGGCTTGATGCAGCGGGCTTTTGCGAAGCTGACGCGCTCGCATCGCGCCCTCGACGCGGAGACCGCGTGAGCGCCATGGCCGACTCTGCGATCCCGCTCTCGCGCGCGCCAGCGGATGCTCCGTCGCGTATTCCGCGCGATGACTCTTCGCGCCGCCTCGGCAAGGACGCGCAACTGACCGTCATCGTCGAGTGGGACATTGCAGGCCTCGAACGGCACCGCCAGGCCTGGGAAGACCTGTCGACCAGCGCGCTCGAACCCAATGTCTTCTATGAGCCGTGGATGCTGCTGCCGGCGCTTCGACACTTGCGTGGAAGCGCCAACCTGCTCTTCGTCTTCGTCTACGCGCAGTCGCCGGGCGCCTCGGGTGAGCCCCCGGTGCTGTGTGGATTCTTTCCTTTCGAACGGCAGAGTCACTACAAGAACCTGCCATTCAGCGCACTGCGCCTCTGGAAGCATCTCCATTGCTTTCTTTGCAGTCCGCTCGTCCGTGGCGAGACCGCACAGGCCTGCTTCCAGGCAGTGTTCGATTGGGCGGCCGGCGATCCCCGCGGCTCGATCCTGCTCGAATTCGGCGGCGTGTCTGGCGACGGCCCGCTGTGGAAGGCGTTCGTCGAGTTCCTCGAGGAGCGCCGCGATCCGACCTTGATGCTCGAATGCAGCACGCGGGCGCTGTTGCGGCCGCGCACCGATGCGATGGCCTATCTCGATGAGGCGCTGTCGACCAAGAAGCGGCGTACGCTCCGGCAACAGGAGAGCGCCCTCGGACGGCAAGGAACGCTCGAGTACACGATGCTCGCCGGCGACGGCGATATCGCCGCTTGGACGAACGATTTCCTGCGCCTCGAAATGAGCGGCTGGAAGGGTCGCGAGGGCACGGCCCTGTCGTGCAACCCGTCGCAAAAGCAGTTCTTCGTCGAAGCTCTCCATGAGGCGTTCCGTCATGGCCGGCTGATGATGCTGGCCCTCTCGCTCGACGGCCGGCCGATCGCCCAACTCTGCAACTTCCTCTGCCGCAACGGTTCCTTCGCGTTCAAGGTCGCTTTCGACGAAGCCTATGCGCGCTTTTCGCCCGGCGTGCTCCTCGAGCTCGAGAACATCGAGGAGATCCACCGTCATGCGTGGATCCGCTGGATGGATTCCTGCTCGTCGCCGGGCCCGGCACTGACAAAGCAGATTTGGCTCGACCGCCGGATCGTTCAGACCATTCTCGCCACGTCCGGCCGCTCGCCGGGCCCGTTCGTGATCTCGGTACTGCCGTTCATGCAGTGGACTTTCCACAAGCTCGAAACCCTGTTCCGGCGCAAAACCCCGTGACGCGGTTGGTGACGCCGTGACGCCGCGCAGCAATCTTCAATCGGTGGCTCCGGCCGAGACCACAGCGACCGGTGCGGAACGGATCGGACAGCCGCTGGCCTCGGAGCGCGTCTTTTACGCGGATTATCCCTGGTCGCTCAATCCGCTTTGCACTATTGGCGATGCCGCTCGTCATCTGCGCGAAGAGGTGTCGCAGCTCGCCGCGCCGCGCGACGCCTGGCAGCGCGACGAGATGATGACCAACGTCTTCCTGCTTGCCGGCGCGCTCCTGACCGCTGTCGAAGACGCACTGCATGGTCCGGTGCTGCGCGTTCCCCATTGCCTAGGACGGCTACCCGGCGTGCGCCAAAGCGTTCGTGCGCTGGCTGCAACGATGGCTGCGAGCTGCGCCCGCCAAAGCCGGTACCTGCGGCGCTGGCGCGACGACTGGCAGACCGCCCTTGCCGGATTCTTGCGATTGCTCGCGGCCGACGAGCCCGTCGACGCGAGCGAGATTGCCTTGGCTGCGGGCGGCCTTGCCAAGGTCCTGGCCCACCCGCTGCCGGACCGGCTGGAGGCGGAGCTGATCCGTATCCCTTCGGCTTTCCGCAAGCAGGATCTGACGCACTTCGATGTTCTCGAACTCGCGGACCGTTTTGCTGCTTTGCATGCCGATAGGTCGCGGCCGGTGTTGATCGTCGGCTTGCGCACCGCCGGCGTCTATTTCGCCGCGCTCATGCGTGCCCGGCTCGAAGGCCGCGGTTTTACCCGAACGGCCGTCTTGACCATTCGGCCGAACAAGGGCCTCACCGCTGACGAGGCGCGGCGGCTGCGGGAATTCGCCACGACGGGTTACCACGCCGCGCTGATCGACGATCCACCGTTCAGCGGCGATACCATCGGCATCGCGGTCCAGGCGCTGCGTCGTGCCGGCTTCGGCGCCGACGCACGCACCGTGCTTTTCCCGGTCCACCCGCTACGGCGCGATTGGCGCGAGCACAAGGAAGCGGTGGCATTCGCCCGCGAGAGCATCATCACGTTGATGCCCGAGGATTGGCACAAAGCGCGGCTGCTGGCTTCCGACGATGCCATTGCGGTGCGGCTGGCCGAATATTTCCGCGCGCACGGCTATCGCGGCGCGACGGTGATCGAGCATCATGCCGCCGCCGCGTTCAATGCCGAGCTCGACTATCGCTCGGGCGATTGCCGGCGGCACCGGCTCAAGCGAGTCTATGCCGTCCGCCTCGAAACCGCCGCCGGCGCCGGCGAGATCCGCTACGTCTTCGCCAAGAGCGTCGGCTGGGGCTGGCTCGGCTATGCCGCGTTCCTGGCCGCGGACCGCCTCGCGGGCCGTGTGCCGCCACTCGTGGGCCTGCGCGACGGCATACTCTTCACCGAATGGCTACCGCAGACCGCGCGGGCCGAACGCGCCAACGTGCCGCGCCAGGCTTGGATTACGACCGCAGCAAGCTACGTGGCGGCGCGCGCCGAACACCTGGCGATTGCACCACCGGGCGCACCCGATGCGCAGCACGAAGGCCTAACGCTGCTTGCCGATACGCTATCCGCCGCCTACGGATCGGGCGTCGCCGGCCTGATGGCGGAACCGCTGCGCCGCCGCATTGCCGCATGCCTGACGCCGCGCGCGGCGCTGATCGACGGCCGCATGGCAGCCGACGAGTGGATCGTAGGACCGGGCGGCCTGCTCAAGGCTGATTTCGAGCATCACGGGATCGGCAAGAACGAAATCAACCTATGTGATCCCGCCTACGATCTGGCCGACGCTGTCTTGCAACTCGGGCTCACGCAAGCGGAAGAGCGCGACCTGCTCGCGCGCTATGCGGCCGCGACGGGCGACGCGCCAGCAGGCGAACGCCTGTTGCTGTGCAAGCTGATGGCCGGCCTGTGGACGCGCCAAGCCGCACTCGACGGCATCGTGAAGCAGACTCATCTCGCGCACCGCGCCAGTGAATTCAACGCGCAATACGTCAAGGCCTGGGACTTTCTCGTGCGCGAAAGCGCACGCTATTGCGGCGCGCTTTGTCCACCGACGACGCCGCTCTCCTGGCGCGCGCCGCTCGCGGTGCTTGATCTCGATGGCGTCGTCGATCGACGCATCTTCGGCTTCCCGACAACTACGGCAGCCGGTGTCGCCGCGTTGGCTTCACTCCGCGCCAAAGGCTTCGCGATTGCGGTCGACACCGCACGGCCGGCGCACCAGGTTCGCGATTATTGCGACGCCTACGGCTTTGTCGGCGGCGTCGCCGAGTGCGGCGGCTATATCTGGGATGCGACGGCACGGCAGGGCCGGATTTTGCTCGATGACGGTGCGCTCGAGCAATTCGCGGCATTGCGTACGCAGCTCAAAGCCCTGCCCGGCGTGTTCATCGATGACGGCTACGAATGCTCGATCCGCGCTTATACCTATGCGCGCAAAGGCACCGTGCCGCTGCCGGAATTGCTGGTCCGCAACCTTATCGCCGAGCGGAACTTCGATCGGCTCGTCGTACATCAGACGACTATCGACACAACGATCCTTGCCAAAGGCGTCGACAAAGGCACCGGTCTCGCCGCGCTGCTCGCCTGGACCGGTCACGCCGGCGACACGATCGCAGTTGGCGATTCCGAAACCGATCTGCCGATGTTCGCCGTCGCCCAACGCAGCTTCGCGCCGGCGCATATCGACTGCGCGCGGCTGGCGCGCGCGGTTGGCTGTGAAATCGCACAGGCGCCCTTTCAGCGTGGCCTCCTTGAGATCGCACGGCGTGTGGCCGGATCCGAGGACGCCACCGTCCGGTCCAACACCGGCGACGTTTTCTGGGGTCTTTTGCAGGCTGCCGACCGGCCGCGAGCCGCCAACCTCTGGCGCGCGCTGCGCGAGCCGGCGGCCTATCGCGTCTTTCTGGACTAAGCTGCTCGGGCGAATTGCAACGACACCGCTGCCGTGCGGTGTCGCTCACGACCGGCGCGCTACAATGTCGCGGCATGTCCCAAGTTTGCGCGACGGTAACCGCAAATAAAATAGGGGCATTGCTTGTTTTGCGGGCTTGTCGGCCGGCTTTCCGGAACTCGCCGCCGCATTGCATTGCGCGCCGGGCGAGACACCAGAGCGATTGAAGCGCGCTTTATCTTGCCGGTTTGACCTGAATCAATTCTCCGAGTGTTGGGCTATGGCATTGAGCGAAGCCGGACGACAACACAGGCAACGCATCGGAGACCGACAATGACCGACCGCACCACACCCGCTCGGCGGGATTTTCTCAAAGGGATCGGACTCATTCCGGCGACGGCCGCTCTCGTCGGCTTGGCGGCGCCGCTGACGTCCGGGCGCGCCCGCGCGGCAGCGGCGAACGGCACTGCTGCACCGGCGACGGCCGCCAACATCGCGCGCGATCCCGCAGACGTACCGGCCCCCATCGGCCGGCGCACAGCGCAACATATCCGCTTCGAACTCGAGACCGTGGAAACGACGGGTCAGCTCGCCAACGGCGTCGCTTACCAATATTGGACCTTCCGCCGTCCCGGCGAGGCACCGCAGGTGCCCGGCCCACTGCTCCGCGCCCGCGTCGGTGACACCATCGAGATACGGCTAAGCAATTCGCGGGCGAGCGCGATGATGCACAATATCGATCTGCACGCGGTTATGGGTCCCTTCGGCGGCAGTCAGGCGACGGAGTGCGCGCCCGGCGAGACGAAGAGCTTCGCCTTCAAGGCCACGAAGCCGGGTCTTTTCGTCTATCACTGTGCCACGCCGTCGGTCGCCATGCATATCTCGAACGGCATGCACGGCATGATCCTGATCGAGCCCGCGTCGGGTCTGCCGAAGGTGGACCGCGAGTTCTACATCATGCAGAGCGAGATCTACACCGAGCAGGCCTTTGGTACGCCCGGCACGGCAACTGTGAGCTACGACAAGATTCTCGCCGAGACGCCTGAGTACTACGTCTTCAACGGCGCCGTGGACGCGCTCACCAAGCGGCATCCGCTCAAAGGTCGCGTGGGCGAGACGGTGCGTTTCTTCTTCGGTGTTGGCGGCCCCAACAAGGCCGCATCGTTCCATGTCATCGGCCAGATCATGGAACGGCTTTACGACCAGGCTTCGCTCGTCGCGAAGCCGCTCGAGGCGGTGCAGACGACAACGGTTGCGCCCGGCGGCGCCATCGTCGCCGAGTTCAGCCTCGTGGTGCCGGGCACATTCGCGATCGTCGACCACGCCATCGCTCGGATCGAGCGCGGCGCCAAGGGGCTCCTTATCGTCGAGGGGCCGGAGAATTTCGCGATCTTCAATCCCCATCCGCCAGCCGCGTAAGCCGCGCGAACCGCAGATAGCCGGCGGCCACGAGCGTCGCGACGGAACGCTGTCGCTCGTGTCCGCCACCGCTCGGAACTGCATTGATGGTAGCGGGGGCCGGACTCGAACCGGCGACCTTAGGATTATGATTCCTCTGCTCTAACCAGCTGAGCTACCCCGCCGCCGGTGTGCCGGATATAGCGGCTTCCGCCGGCTGCTTCAACCGCTCGCTCGCCTTGAGCTTGACGCTCGCCGACTTGAGCTGACCGCAGGCGGCGAGGATGTCGCGACCGCGCGGCGTCCGCACCGGCGAGGCATAGCCGGCGGTGTTGACGATGTTGCCGAAGGCCGAAATCGCGTGCTCCGTCGAGCACTCAAAAGGTGCGCCCGGCCACGGATTGAACGGGATGAGGTTGATCTTGGCCGGAATGCCGGCGATCAGCTTGACCAGCGCGCGGGCGTCGGCCGGGCTGTCGTTGACGCCCTTGAGCATGACGTATTCGAAGGTGATGCGCCGCGAGTTGCTCGCGGTCGGATAGGCGCGGCATGCGGCGATCAGCTCGGCGAGCGGATATTTCTTGTTGAGCGGCACCAGCACGTCGCGCAGCTCATCGGTCACGGCGTGAAGCGAGATCGCGAGATTGACGCCGAGCTCGGCTCCGACGCGCGCGATCATCGGCACGACGCCGGCGGTCGACAGCGTGATCTTGCGCTTCGAAACCGACAGTCCTTCGTGATCCATGGCGATCGTCATTGCCTTCGCCACGCTGTCGTAGTTGTAGAGCGGCTCGCCCATGCCCATCAGCACGATGTTGGTGAGCTGTCGGTCATCCTTGGGCGACGGCCATTCGCCGAGCGCGTCACGCGCCACCATGATCTGGCCGACGATTTCCGACGCATCCAGATTACGCACCAGACGCTGCGTTCCGGTGTGACAGAACTTGCAGGTTAGCGTGCAGCCGACCTGCGACGAAACGCAGAGCGTGCCGCGATCCTCTTCGGGAATGTGCACGCACTCGGCCTCCTGGCCGTCGGCGAACGCCAACAGCCATTTGCGCGTGCCGTCGCTCGACACCTGAGCCCGGCTTTCGACCGGCCGCGCGACGCTATAGCGCTCGGCGAGCTGCGCGCGGAACGATTTGGCGAGCGTGGTCATCGCCGCGAAATCGCGCGCGCCGCGATGGTATATCCAGTGCCAGAGCTGACGGGCGCGGAACGGCGCCGCGTCGAGCGTCGCCATTTCGGCGACAAGCTCCTCGCGCGACAGACCGATCAGGGTTTTGGGGGCCGGCATCACCGGCAAGATATAGGTCCGCGACAGCCGCGGCGCCAGCCTTACCGCTTGACCTTGCAGGCGGCGTCGATCGCCTTGAGCGCCTGGCCGAAACCGGTCAGGTCGTAGGTATCCGTCGTGGCCGCGCCACGTGCCGAGACCGCCTTGACCGTCGCGGTGTTGCCGCGCGCCAGCGCCTCGGTAACGGCCTTGTCGGTCGCCGCGTTAGGCGTCCAGGCGGCCTCGTTGTCGAGAAACAACGGGTATTTCTTGCCGTCGATGGCAAGTTCCGCCTTCGCGTCTTTCTTGACCGCATAGCCGAGATTGAAGGTGACGACGTTGTACGCCTTCTCCGAGATACGATGCGATACCATGGCGTCGACGCGCGAGCGTTGCGCGTTCGCTGGATCCGACTTGCTCGGCTGGCCTACCAGATAGCAGGTTGGCCCGCCCTTCGCGGGCAGGCTGTAGGCGCTCCAGATCTTTCCGGTGGCGACGGTCTTGACCTGCGCGGCGGCACCCGTCGCGGCGAGGATGAGCGGCAGCACGAGTGCGGCGAGGAGTCGTTGCATCGATTAACCATAGCGAAGCCGAGTGCGCGCGACAAGCGACGGCTCTTGTGTCGAGTCGCGCGCGGCGACAAGTTCACGCGGGAGAATCCTTACATGCGTGCAATCCTCTGCCGCGAATACGGATCGATCGATAATCTCGCCGTCGCTGATGTGCCCGAGCCGCCGCTCGGCGCCGGCCAAGTCTGTATCGACGTGTATGCGGCCGGCGTCAATTTCGGCGAGATGCTGATGGTGCTCGGCCAGTACCAGGAAAAGCCGCCCGTACCCTTCACACCGGGCTTCGAAGCCGCCGGCGTGATTCGTGCCGTCGGCGACGGCGTCAACTCGCTGAAACCCGGCGACCGCGTGATGGCAGCGCTGCCTTGGGGCGGCTATGCCGAGGTCGCAGTCGCGGCGGCCGATGCCACGTTCCCGATTCCGCCGACGATGGATTTCGTCACCGCCGCCGGCTTTCCGATCGCCTACGGCACCGCCTATGGCGCGTTCGCGTGGCGCGCCAATCTGAAGCCGCGCGAGAGCGTTCTCGTGCTCGGCGCCGCAGGCGGGGTCGGCCTCGCGGCGGTCGAGGTCGCGGCCGCCATGGGTGCGAATGTGATCGCCGCCGCCGGCGGCGCCGAGAAATGCGCCGTGACGCAGGCGCATGGCGCGGCGCACGCGATCGACTACCGCCGCGAGGATTTGCGCGAACGTGTCCGCGTGCTAACCGAGGGGCGCGGCGTCGATGTGGTGTTCGACCCGGTCGGCGGCGACGCCTTCGCCCAAGCGCTGCGCTCGACCGCCTGGGGCGGGCGAATCCTGGTCATCGGCTTTGCCGCCGGCAGCGTCCCCCAGATCCCGGCCAACCACGTGCTTGTAAAGAATGTCGACATCATGGGCTTTCTGTGGGGCTCGTACCGCAAGCGGCGGCCCGAGCTACTGGCCCCGGCTCTTGCGCGCCTAGTCGCGTGGTACGCCGAAGGCCGCCTGCGGCCTGTGGTCTCCCACCGGCTGAAACTGGCCGACGCGGCCAAGGCCTATCGGCTCCTGCGCGAACGCAAGGCGACCGGCAAGATTGTGCTCGAGACCCGAATCTGAGCCGAGGAAAATCACCGCCCGTTGCGCAAAACTTCTCGAAAGCGGCGCGCCGGCCGGTCTATGATGCTCTGGCCTTGGGAGGGGCAGTGCGATGAGCGTCGTTCGTCAGGCGCGCCTCGAGGACGCGCAGGCGATCGCCAAGATCGAAATCGATACTTGGCGGGCGACTTACCCGGGCATGCTGCCCGACCGGGTTTTGCTCAATATGTCGGAACGGCGGCAGACCTCCTCGTGGGCCAGTTTCCTGCGGCACCGGCCGGAAGACGTCTGGGTCGCGCAGCACCCGCATATCGGCGTGGTCGGCTTCGGCAATTGCGGCGCGCAGCGCGACGGCACCGTCGATTACAGCGGTGAAATCTATACGCTCTACGTGTTGCCCGATCTCCAGGGCCTCGGCGTCGGCCGCACGCTGATGGGCGCACTGTTCCAACGGCTCGAGGCCTCCGGCCACCGCTCGGCGTTGGTTTGGGTCGTGCGCGGCAATCCTGCGCGGTACTTTTATGAACGACTTGGCGGCAAGCAGGTGATGCACCGCCCCATTCCGGTTGCCGGCCAGCCCGTCGAGGCCATCGCCTACGGCTGGCGCAACTTCGGCGCCGTGCTCGGCCGTCATGCGCGGTCGCGTGGTGAGTCTACCGGCGAGCCGCCGGCTCAATAACGCGCGACCTTGCAGTCGCGCGAAGCCGCGTATCCGTAATTGAACGTCAGGCCCGCGTGCGCAGCGGCGGGCGCGGACGTGAGCGCGTCGACGCCGTGGCCTGCGGACCGTCTTCGTCGAAGAGCTCCGCCAGGCGTTCGAGCATGGTGCCGCCGAGCTGCTCGGCATCGACAATGGTGACGGCGCGCCGGTAATAGCGCGTGACGTCATGGCCGATGCCGATGGCCGTCAGCTCAACCGGCGAGCCACGTTCGATTTGGCCGATCACCTCGCGCAGATGGCGCTCGAGATAATTGCCGGGATTCACCGACAGCGTGGAATCGTCGACCGGCGCGCCGTCGGAGATGACCATCAGGATCCGGCGCTGCTCCGGCCGGGCCAGCAACCGGTCATGCGCCCAAATCAGCGCCTCGCCGTCGATGTTCTCCTTGAGGATGCCCTCGCGCAGCATCAGGCCGAGACTCTTGCGCGCGCGTCGCCACGGCTCGTCCGCCGCCTTGTAGACGATATGGCGGAGATCGTTGAGGCGGCCCGGATTCGGAGGCTTGCCCGCGGCGATCCAGCGCTCGCGCGCCTGCCCGCCCTTCCAGGCCCGCGTGGTGAAGCCCAGGATCTCGACCTTGACGCCGCAGCGCTCGAGCGTCCGCGCGAGGATATCCGCGCTCATCGCCGCCACGGTGATCGGCCGGCCGCGCATCGAGCCCGAATTGTCGATGAGCAGAGTCACCACCGTATCGCGGAAATCCATCTCCTTCTCGCGCTTATACGACAGCGGATAGATCGGGTTGGTGACGACGCGATCGAGCCGAGCCGAATCGAGGATGCCTTCTTCGAGATCGAACTCCCACGAGCGCGCCTGCTTCGCCAAGAGCCGGCGCTGCAGCCGATTGGCGAGGCGCGCGATGATGCTCTGCAAATGCGCAAGCTGCTGGTCCAGCAGCCCACGCAGTCGCGTCAACTCGTCCGGATCGCACAGGCCTGCCGCGTCAACGACTTCATCGCACTGGGTGGTAAAGGGCCGGTAGGCGAGCGGATCGTCGTTGGCGCCGCGATTGCGCGGCAGCTGCCCTGGCCGGCCCGGCCGGCCCGGATCGTCGTCGCCCGCGCCCGGCATCAACTCGCCCTGGACGTCCTCGGCGCCGGCGGCTTCGCCGTCGTGCTTTTCCTCGTCGGGCGCGCCGCCCTCCATCGTTCCCTGCGCGCCGGAAGTTGCGCCCTCGCCGCCTTCGCTTTCGCTGTCGCCTTCCTCGACCTTGTCGCTGTCGTCCTCGGCGCTTTCTTCGGAATTTTCGTCTTCGGCCTCGCCCAGGTCGAGATCGAGATCCTGGATCAGTTGCCGCGCGGTGCGGGCATAGACCGCCTGATCGCGCATGTGACGTTCGAGGTCGAGCAGATCGCGCCCAACCTTGCCCTCGAGGTAGGGCCGCCACAGCTCGACCACCTGCCGCGCGGCCGGCGGCGGCGGCGCACCGGTGAGCCGCTCGCGCACCAGCAGCCGGATCGCCTCGGCCAGTGTCACGTCGTTGCGCTCGGCCAGCTGCTCGTAGCCCTGGCGGCGATAGCGCTCGTCCAGCATCGCCGCCAGGTTTCCGGCGACGCCGACCATACTGCGCGAGCCGAGCGCCTCGACGCGCGCCTGTTCGACACCCTCGAAAATGTTGCGCGCGGTCTCGCCGGCCGGCGCCCGGCGGGCGTGCACCGCGGGATCGTGGTAGCGCAACCGCAGCCCCAACGCGTCCGCTGCGCCACGCACCGGCGCCGCGTCCTTTTCAGCCAGATCGCGCGGCGGCAACGGCAGCCGAATGCGCGCACCCGCCGCGCCCGCCGGCTCGGCGCCATAAGTCACCGTGATGTCGGCGCGTCGCGCGATCGCACGCAGTGCCGCCGCGGTCGACCGCTTGAAGATTTCGACGGGTGAATCGTTATCCGGCATGGCCGTGGCCCCGGCGCGTCAGCTCACGGTGACGCGAACGCCGCTTTCCGTGAGCTCGCCGCCGAAGCACCGCTGGTAGTACTCGGCCACCGTGGCGCGCTCAACCTCGTCGCACTTGTTCAGAAAGGTGGTGCGGAAGGCGAAGGCCAAGTCGTTGAAGATGCGATTGTTTTCCGCCCAGGTAATGACCGTGCGCGGCGACATCACGGTGGAGATGTCGCCATTGACGAAACCGGCGCGCGTCAGCTCGGCCAGCGACACCATCGCGTGCACGATGCGGCGGCCTTCTTCGTTGTCGTAGGACGGCGCCTTGGCCAGCACGATTTCCACCTCGGCGTCGTGCGGCAGGTAATTCAGCGTCGCGACGATGTTCCAGCGGTCCATCTGGCCCTGGTTGATCTGCTGCGTGCCGTGATAGAGGCCGGTGGTGTCACCGAGCCCGACGGTATTGGCGGTTGCGAACAGGCGGAAAGCCGGATGCGGACGGATGACGCGGTTCTGGTCGAGCAGCGTCAGCTTGCCTTCGACCTCGAGCACGCGCTGGATAACGAACATCACGTCCGGCCGGCCCGCGTCATATTCATCGAAGCACAACGCCGTCGGATGCTGCAGCGCCCAAGGCAGCAGGCCTTCGCGATACTCGGTGATCTGCAAGCCGTCCTTCAGGACGATGGCATCCTTGCCGACCAAATCGATGCGGCTGATGTGGCTGTCGAGATTAATGCGGATCAGCGGCCAGTTGAGCCGCACCGCGACCTGCTCGATATGGGTCGACTTGCCCGTGCCGTGGTAGCCTTGGATCAGGACGCGGCGGTTGTAGGCGAAGCCGGCGAGAATCGCGAGTGTGGTGTCGCGATCGAAGCGGTAAGCCTCGTCGAGATCGGGCACATGGTCGCTCGGCCGCGAAAACGCCGGCACCTGCAGGTCCGAATCGATGCCGAAGGTCTGGCGCACCGAGACGGTGATATCGGGCCGGTCGAGCGTCTCGTTGGAACGGGTGTCGTTGCTGACTGTCATAAGCGCTTTCTGCTGCCGCTGATCACGAGGTGTAACAGGCCTTGAGCGTCGAATAGGCCTGGTTGATGACTTTGAGGCGCTCTTCGGCGGCCTTGTCCCCGCCGTGGGCGTCCGGATGGTTTTGCTTCACCAGCTCTTTGTAGCGCGACTTGAGATCCGAGAGCGAAACCGGGTCATTCAAGTCGAAAACCGCGAGAGCGCGCGCTTCGGGCGACGCCGGATGGTGATGCCGCGCCGCGCCGTTGCCGTTGGCCGCCGGCTCGTCGTCATCGAGATCAAACATGCCGTTGCCCTTGAACCGCGTTTGATAGCGGAGGGTACGCGACCCCAGGGGCCAGCTCGGCCGCTGCCATACGGTGTCCTGCCGAGTTTCACGCTCGATCTCGTCCGGCGACATGCCGGCGTAGTAGTTCCACGACGAGTTGTAGGTCCGCACATGATCGAGGCAGAACCACAGGTACTCACGCAGCGCCGAACGCGACCGCGGCGCCCGAAACTCGCCCGAGCCGGCACAACCCGGATGGTCGCAGCGGCGGCTGTTTGCCGCCCTGTCCGGGTCGGCATAGCTCGCGCTTACGGGACGTGGCATGATGTCCGATAGTATGGAGAGGCGGTCGATTCCTGACAAGCTTGCCTGTCGATGTCCGGGAATACCGTTAAAATGGGCCCGTTTCTGGGGAATTAAAGGGTCGATCGCATGTCCGGGCCGGTTGCCGAACGTATCCGCGATAAACTGGCTGCCTTGCGCCCGACGCGGCTCGTCATCCACGACGACTCACGGCGCCATGCGGGGCACGCCGGTGCCCGCCCGGAGGGCGAAAGCCATTTCCGTGTGGAAATCGTCTCGCCCACGTTCTCAGGCGAGAGCCAGGTGGCACGCCAGCGTCGCGTCTATGCGCTGCTCGCCGATGAATTGCGGGCCGGGGTGCATGCCCTGCAGCTGACGACCCTGGCACCGGACGAGGATAACAGTCCGGGTTAGGTGCAGTACAATCTAGGGTTGTATATTCGGCGGTTAGCGCTCTTAATGGTTGCAAGGCGCGTAAATCGCGCTAACATTTGTTTTATGGATTCCGACGACCAAAGGCTTGCCGGACTCGATCGAACCGGAAGCGATCGGATGCGCGCCAATTCGACGCACTCCACTCTGGTCAATCGCAATGTCACCGTGGACGGCCATCGGACGAGCATTCGCCTCGAACCGGCGATGTGGCAGGCACTCAATATGATTTGTCAGCGCGAGAACAAGACTCTGAACGAGTTGGCCACGATCATCGCGCGCAACCGCGACCAGTCGACGCTCACGGCCGGCATCCGCGTCTTTCTGCTGACCTACTTCCAGGCGGCCGCGACGGATGAAGGCCACATACGAGCCGGACACGGCATCGCCCGAACTCGCGTTCGCGCCTGACCGACGCGTTCAGTCGCGAGCGACGGTGTAATAGTCCGGCCACAACCGCTTGACGATCTCGCCGTCGCTGCGGAAAGCGTGGCAGGTATCGATCAATCGCGGCCGCGCCTTCGGCGGCTGCGGCGGTGCATCACCGCCTTGTCGCGCCAGGCGGTGGCGATAGGGATAAATGGTTTGATAGGCGGTGGTCGCGATCGGGCCCATGAGCTCGACCAGGTGGGTACAGCCCTCGATCCCGCCCAGCCGCTCGCGCACCTTGGACAGAAAGCCCGGGCGAATGCTCAGGCCCATGAGACGCATGAAATTCGGTGCGATCACCGGGCAGACCGGAAACGGGCTCTTGTCGGTGACGGCTTCGACGCCACGCACGATCAGATCGTCATCGACAGTCAGCCGGACCCACATTTCATGCACGGGCTCGCCGGCTTCGACGCGGCCGCGGTAATCGCTGTCGAACCCATACGTCTTCGTATCGGTGAGATGGCCCTCGACGTCCCACAAACCGTCGGCGCGGCGATAACCGTGGCAATGGACCTGGCGGGTGTGGATAGGCTGGCGCGGCGACGCGAGCGACAACGGCATGACGAAATCCTCCGGAAACCGCGCCCTATTTAGAGAGCGCGTGCCGGCTGCGCCAGCGTCTTGACCTCGTGCCGCAGAAAGTCGCGCAGGTCTTCGGAAGTCACGTAGCGGCTGATGAACCCTTGGCCGATGTCGCGAACGAGGATGAGGCTGATGCGGCCGTCCTTGACCTTCTTGTCCTTGCGCATGAGCTCGAGCAACGCGTCGGCATCGATGCCGCCGAGTTCGGTGCGCAATCCGACGGCCGTGAAGTGGCGACGCACGC
>Ga0307372_10001259_pt1 | contig 44590 bp, 44 predicted proteins | sample OX1MG_FD_202533 | JGI IMG/M metagenome (GOLD analysis project Ga0307372, IMG submission 202533) | Soil microbial communities from Risofladan, Vaasa, Finland - OX-1 | ecosystem: Environmental > Terrestrial > Soil > Coastal area > Acid sulfate soil | place: Finland: Risofladan, Vaasa | collected...
GACCATGACCATGACCATGACCATGACCACGGCCACGGCAACGGCCACGGCCACGCCGCCGCCGTCGGCGCAGCACGCCCCCGGCGCGAGGATCGGCAAGCTGTTGGCGGCGCTTCTTTGCATCGCGACAACAATATTCGGTCCGCGTACGTTCATGTGCTCGCGGACGCGGCCGTTTCCGTGCTCGTAATCGTCGGATTATTGCTTGCGCGCGGTCTGCGCTGGAATTGGATGGACCCGTTGGCCGGCATGATCGGCGCCCTGGTGATCCTCAGTTGGTCGTACCGTTTGATCCGCGATACCGGCGGCATTCTGCTCGACATGAATCCGGACCGCGCGATGACCGCGAAGCTGCGCGAGGCGATCGAGCGCGACGGGGACCGACTGGTGGATTTGCACGTATGGCGTTTGGGTCCCGGTCATCTCGGCGCCGTGCTATCGGTGGTCACGGTCGCCGGGCGGCCAGCATCGTTCTACCGCGCGCGTTTGCAGGGATTCAAGTCGGTATCGCATCTGACCGTCGAAGTCATCGACGCGAAGGCCGATTTCCGTTAAAACAGGCGCCGCACGGGCGGCCGGGAGCGGGGAGGCAGGGTGAGCAAAGACATGTACCACAAGCGCAAGATCGGCGCGCGCGTCCTCAAGCCGGAAACCCAAATGATGGGCTATGGCTACGATCCGAGTTTGTCCGAGGGGGCGCTGAAGCCGCCGATCTTTCTGACGTCGACATTTGCCTTCAAGACGGCGCAGGACGGCAAGGATTTCTTCGACTACACCTCCGGCAGGCGCGAACTTCGCGAGGGCCAGAGTTCAGGGCTGGTGTACTCGCGCTTCAACAATCCGAATCTCGAAGTGCTCGAGGACCGGCTCGCGCTCTGGGAAGGCGGCGAGACCGCCGCGGTATTTTCGAGCGGCATGGCGGCGATCTCGACGACGCTATGGGCCTACGTTCGTCCGGGCGACGTCGTGCTGATGAGCCAGCCACTGTACGGCGGCACCGAAACCTTGATCGAAAAGACGCTGCCCTTGTTCGGCGTGCGCGCCGTCGCCTTCTGCAACGGACTGGACCGGTCGGCGTTGGGCGAAGCGGCGGCGCGTGCCGCCGGTCTCGCCGCCCAAGCGGGCGGCCGCGTCAGTCTCGTAATCGTCGAAACGCCGGCAAATCCGACCAATAGCCTGGTCGATCTGCCCTTGGTACGTGAAATCTCCGAGTCGATCGGCGCGCGCCAAGCGGGCGGACGCCCGCCGGTCGCCGTCGACAATACCTTCCTCGGGCCGGTGTTTCAGCATCCCTTGGCGCACGGCACCGATATCGTCATGTACTCGCTGACCAAATACGTCGGAGGGCATTCCGATCTGGTCGCCGGCGGCGTCGTCGGCAGCAACGACATGGTCGGCCCCGTCAAGAAGCTCCGCGGTGCCCTCGGTACGCAGCTCGATCCGAACAGCGCCTGGATGATCACGCGCTCCATGGAGACGCTGTCGCTGCGCATGCGCAAGGCGGCGGAGAATGCCGCGCGCGTCGCGAGCTTCCTGCGCGGCCATCAGAAGGTCGCCGCCGTCAATTATCTGGGCTTTTTGCGCCCGGGGGAGCCGGGCGAGGCGCTGTTCCGCCGCCAATGCGAAAGCGCGGGCTCGACATTCGGGTTCGCGATCAAAGGCGGGGAGAAGGAGGCGTTTCGCCTGCTCGACTCGCTACAAGTGATCAAACTGGCCGTCAGTCTAGGGGGCACCGAGACCTTGACCTCGCATCCGGCGAGCACCACGCACTCCGGCGTACCTAAAGCGACGCGCGATCGCCTCGGCATCACCGATACGCTGATCCGCCTGTCGGTCGGCATCGAGGATGCCGACGACTTGATCGCCGATCTCGCCGAGGCGCTGGAACACGTCTAGGCCGATCCGCCGCCCCCGCAAGCTGCCCTGACGCCGGCGTGCCCCGCGCGTGCAGCCGTAGGGCTCGCGCCAATATGAGACGGATCCGGCATTTTGGCCGGAAATCTGCGGATAGGGTCGGCGAACTGCGAAAAGCGTCACGACGGCGTGAGGGATTGCCGCAAGAATGGCGTCAGGCCCGGTGCTAAGCCGGATTCCGGTCTTGCGGTTATCCATTAATTTCAGGAGTTCTCATGCGTAAGCTTCTCAAGGTGGCCTTGGCGGCCGGTGCCCTGTCCGCCGGCGCCGCTCATGCAGGCGCGACCTCGACCACGTTCCCCGTGACCGCGACCGTGCAGGCGACCTGCTCGGCCACGGCGAGCCCCCTAGGCTTCGGCACCTACACGCCGGGCGTCGGACCCTTGACCGCCAACACGCCGATCAGCGTCCAGTGCACGCAGGGCACCGCATTCACCGTGGCGCTGAACCGCGGCTCGACGACCGGCGGCACGATCGGGCAGCGCTTGATGGCCAATGGCACGAATACCTTGCAGTACAACCTGTACACAGTGGCGGGGTTGACCACCGTATTCGGCGACGGGACGACCGGCTCGACGGTCGGGGGCACCGGCGCCGGCGTCGGCGTCGCCAATGCGCAGACGGTCACCGTCTACGGTCAATTGCCCGACAACGCAGTGAACCAAGCGGCCGTGCCGAGTGCGACGCCGTACAGCGATCTGATCACGGTCAGCATCACCTACTGAGGCGGAGCCTTAGCTTGCGGAACACGAGGGTTTGGATGCGCCGGCTGGCACCGGCATGTCTGCTTGCGGCGGCCGTCCCGGCCGCCGCAAGCACCTTCAACATATCGCCGGTCCGCGTCGAGCTTGGCGGCGTCCATCGGATGGACGTGCTGACCTTGACGAACGCCGACCAGCATCCAGTGGTCGTCGAGCTGCGCATCGTCAAATGGTCGCAAGCGCACGGCGCGGATCGACTGGTCGAGACGCGCGATCTGCTCGCTACGCCGCCGGTCCTGCAAATACAGGCGGGCGCGGCGCAAATCATACGTGTGGCGCTGCGCCGTGCGCCGGATCCCGTGCGAGAGCTGAGTTATCGGGTCATCTTCCAGGAGGTACCGCAAGCGGCGCCGAAGAATTTCACCGGCTTGCGCGTCGCCTTGCGCCTCAGCGTGCCCGTGTTTGTCGCGCCGAGTCACGGCAACGCCGCGGCGGCGCTTTCCTGGGCCGCGCATTGGCTGCCCGACGGGCGTTTGGACTTGCGGGCGGCGAATGGCGGCACGGCGCATCTGCAGGTCACCGGTTTCGACGTCGATATCAAGCATGCGGCGCAGCCGCTGCGCGCGGTCACCGCCAAATACATTTTGCCGGGCAGCAGCGCGAATTGGACACTGCAGGCGCCCGCCGATGCGGATCGGCGGGGCCAAATCATGATTCACGGTCACAGCGACCAGGGCGATTTCTCGGCCGACGTTGCCAGCAGCGGCTCGTAATACGCAGCCGTCGGTACGCGGTGGTGACCTCGGCAGCATCGATCCGGCGCTTCGGCACGACATATTCGGCCATGGTCGTCGCGGCGCTGCTGTTTGTCGCCGCGCCGGCAGGCGCCCGCGCCGCGACCGCCAAGGGGCTGCACGAGGCGGTCCTCGAGGTGACGCTCTACCGCCATAGCCCGGGGCAGATGATGATCGTCTTGCGCGGCGCCGCCGGACAGCTGTACCTGGACGAGGCGGACTTCGCGCGCTTGCGCTTGCGCCTGCCGCGCACGAAACCGTATCTGCACGACGGACGCCGCTATTTTGCGCCGGCGGCGATTCGCGGCAGTTCGATTGCCATCGACGAGGCGCTGCAGCGGGCCGTGATCACGGTGCCGCCCCGGGCCCTGCAAACGACCCGGGTCAGCGCGTCCGCCCGGGCGGGCGTCGCGATCACGCCCGCTTCGCCCGGGGCGTTCCTGAACTATCAGCTGTACTCGCAGCAGGTCAACGGCCAGACCAACGGGGGCATCTTCGGCGAACTCGGCGTGTTTGCGGGTTCCGGCGTATTGACGAACAGCGTCGCCGGGCGCGCAAGCGCCGCGCAAACCAACATGGTGCGCCTCGACACGACCTATACGCGCGATTTTCCGGCGACGCTCGAGACTTTGAACCTCGGCGATGCGATCAGCGACAGCGGCAGCTGGGGCGACGCGGTACGCTACGCCGGCGTACGCTGGAGCAGAAATTTCGCGCTGCGTCCAGACCTCTTGACGACGCCCTTGTTGACGACCGGCGGCACGGCAACGGTACCCTCGACCGTCGACGTGTTCGTCAACAACCAACTGGTGTCCAGCAATCAGTTGCCGGCCGGTCCGTTCGTCATCGATCGATTGCCGACGGTTTCCGGCACGGGCAACGTCAATGTCGTGGTGCGCGACGCGCTCGGGCGCGAACAGGTGTTGACGCAGTCGTTTTATTCCAGCGCGAGTTTGCTCGCACCCGGCCTGACGCAATACTCGGTCAACCTGGGCAGCATCCGCGAGGATTACGCCTTGGCGAGCGAGCACTACGGCGCGATGCTTGCCGAAGGCAGTTATCGTCGCGGCCTGACCGACACTTTCACGCTCGAAGGCCATGGCGAATATTTGGCGCGTGGCGCGCGCGCCGCCGGCGTCGATGCCGCGTACGGCGTCGGCGATATTGGGCTGCTGACGGTCAATCTCGCCCGCGGCGGCGACGGCGCGGGTTCGGGATGGCTGAGCGGAATCGGCTTCGAACATCACGGTTCGCGCGCGAGTTTTCTCGTCAATCAGTCTTGGTACGGCGCGGGCTTTGCGCAGGTCGGGCAGCCGACGGACCCCGCTCTGCGGCTGCGCGAGCGCAGCATCGCGCAGGCCGGCATGGCCTTCGGCGCTTTTGGATCGTCCTCGCTCGCCTACGTGCGCCAGGCATATCGCGGTTCGCCGCCGCAGCAGACGCTGAGCCTGACGCATACCTTGAGTTTCGGCAGGTCCGGTTCGCTGAATTTGACCCTGACCCGGCTGCTCGGCGCGCAGCCCTCGACCAGCGCCTATTTGATTTATATTCTGCCGTTCGGAGCCCGCCGGGCGGCGACCGCGACCGCCGTCGGCGGCAGCGGCAGCGGCGCGCCGGCGAACGAGGCGATCGCGGCGGTGACGCAGAGTCCGCCGGTCGGTCCGGGCAGCGGCTACCGGCTGAGCGTATCGACGGCCGGCAACTACGATGCCGATTGGCGCCGCCAGTACGCGGCCGCCGATTTGGAGCTGGAAGCGGCGCGCAACGCGGGCATCGATGGACGCAGCGCTTATCTAAGCGGTTCGATGACCTTGCTCGACGGCCAGGTCAACGCGGCGCGTTCGGTGGACGGCAGCTTCGCCGTGGTCGATCTATCCGGCCTCGCACATGTGCCGATCTACGTGGAGAACCAGCTGACCACGCGCACCGATTCCTCCGGTAGAGCGATCCTATACAATCTGCGGCCCTATGAGGACAATCTGATCAGCGTAGATCCAAGCGATCTGCCGCTCGACACGACGATCGACGCGGCGAGCTTGCGGATCGCGCCGCCGTATCGCAGCGGCGTCGTGGTGCGCTTTCCGATCGAGCGCGTGCGCGGCGCGACGCTGCATCTGCTGACCGATGACGGCAAGCCGGTTCCGGTCGGTGCGGTCGTCGAGTTGAACGGCGAGTCGTTTCCGGTGGTGTTGCACGGCATGGTGTATGTCACCGGCTACGATCACGGGGCGGCCGGCGTGGCGATCTGGAAAGGCGGCCTGTGCCGCTTGCGCGTGCCGCTGCCGCCGCCCAGCGCCGATCCGCTGCCCGATCTCGGCAGCGTGCGTTGTCGCGGCGCGGCTCGCCATCCCGCGGCGGCGCGATGAGCCGCCTGCGTCATGCGCTTGCGGCCGCGTGCGCGCTCGCGGTCGTTCCGGGCAGGGCGCCCGCGCTCGCCGTGAATTGCACGGTCTCGGCCAGCGGCATCAATTTCGGCATCTACGATCCGCTCGCGAGCGCCGGCGATGCGTCGATCGGCACCCTGCAGGTCACGTGCTACGGCAGGGGCGCGGGCGCCAAAACGATCGCCGTCGGCTTCAGCCTGGGTGCGGGCTCGAGCGGAAACTTCAGGACGCGCACGATGCATTCCGGCGCCAACAAGCTGCGCTACAACATCTACTGGAATCCGCAGTACACGCTGGTTGCGGGCGACGGCAACGGCGGCTCGTACACCGGCGGCGCGGGACCCATTACCGTCGTCAGCGGCAGGAGCGCGCGAGCGAGCGGTACGATGTACGGGTACGTCCCGGCGGCGCAGAACGTCGCGGCCGGCAGCTATACCGACATGATCACGGTGACCGTCAGCTATTAGCGGGACCGCTTGAAGCCGGGCGGCGGCGTCCACTTCGCCGCGGCGCCGCCGACACCCGCAACGGCGAGCGCCGGCCGGTATAAATTGGCGATTTTCACGATTGACGCGCCTGCGGCGGATTGAGATAAGTTGCCCGCGCGGCACGCCATGGGCGGTGCCATGTCGCGCAAAGGGATGGGTCCGATCGATGCGTCGTCAACTTGCGTATCCGCTCGCCGCGTGCTGCCTGCTCGGCGCGGCATCCGGCCGCGCCGCCGCGGCGGCCAATTCGGAATTCTCGCCCGTCGTCGTCACCGCGACGCGCGTGCCGGAGCCGAGTTTCGAACTGCCGGTGGCGATCGATCGCGTCGGCCGCGCCGAGATTCGCGACGGCCAGCCGCAGGTGAACCTATCCGAATCGCTGATCGCGGTGCCCGGGCTGTCGGTGCAGAGCCGGCAGAACTATGCGCAGGATCTGCAGATTTCGGTGCGCGGCTTCGGCGCGCGTTCGAGCTTCGGCGTGCGCGGCGTCAGGCTCTACTCAGACGGCATTCCCGGCACGATGCCGGATGGCCAGGGCCAGTTCTCCCACTTCGATCTGGGCTCGGCCGACCACATCGAGGTCATGCGCGGTCCGTTCTCGGCGCTCTACGGCAACTCATCGGGCGGCGTGATAGCCGTATTTACCGAGGACGGTCCGCCGGGGGTGAAGGTCGACGCCGGCGCCGACTACGGCACGTTCGCGACGCAACGCTATTCGCTGAAAGCCGCCGGCGATCGCAACGGCCTGAATTACCTCGTCGACGCCGCGCACTTTCAGACCGACGGCTACCGCGACCACAGCAGCGCGGAACGCAACAACTTCAATTCCAAGCTGCGCTTCGCTGTCGGCGACGGCGGCAAATTGACGCTCGTCGGCAACGCGATCCAGACTCCCTACGTGCAGGACCCTTTGGGGCTGACGCGGGCGCAAATGACCGCCGATCCGGCGCAGGCCGGCAACAATGCGATTGTCTTCAACACGCGCAAGAAATTGAGTCAGGAACAATTCGGCGCGATCCTCGACCAACCCTTGAGCAAATCCGACGATCTGTCGGCAACCGCGTACGCCGGGCACCGTGCCACCACGCAATTTCAGGCGATCCCGCAGGTCTCTCAGAAGATTCCGACGAGCCCCGGCGGCATCATCGATCTCGGCCGCAATTACTGGGGAATCGATGCGCACGTCGCCGACCACCGCGAGATCGTCGGCACGCCCCTGCTGCTGACCGCCGGGGTGAGCTACGATGACCTCGAGGAGGCGCGCCGCGGCTATCTGAATTTCATCGGCAGCGAGCTCGGAGTCGAGGGCGCATTGCGCCGCGACGAGGCGAACCACGTCTACGACTTCGATCAATATCTGCAGCTGCAATGGGACCCGGGTCCGCGCTGGCGCATCATGGCCGGGGTTCGCCACAGCGTCGTCGACGTGGTTTCCCGCGACCATTTGGCGCCCCCAGGCACTTCGTCGAACGGCGCGCGCTATTCCGCCACCAATCCGGTCGCCGGCGTCACCTTCCGCGCCGCGCCGATCGTCAATGTGTATGCCTCTTACGGCAAGGGCTTCGAGACACCGACCTTGGACGAAGTGGCGTATCGGTCGACGAACGGCAGCCTGCCGGGGCTCAACCTCGGACTCGCGCCGGCGCGCAGCAATAACTATGAAGCCGGCATCAAGGTCGGCAAGCAGCGGCTGCGCGCCGATCTCGATGCGTTCTACATCACGACCAACGACGAACTGGCCGTGGTTGCGAACGCCGGCGGCCGGTCCGTCTACCAGAACATCGGCAAGACGGAGCGGCGCGGTTTGGAATTGGGAGTCGATAGCGCCTGGTCGCACGGTTTCAGCGCGCGCCTCGCCTACACCTATATCCGTGCGATCGTCGCGCAGTCGTATGCGACCTGCACCGGCCTGCCTTGCAAGCCGGCGACGATCTTCGCCGGCAACCATTTGCCCGCGGTACCGATGAATTCCTTGTATGCCGGCCTGACTTGGAGCTACGCCCCGCACGGCTTTTCGATCACGCTGGAAACCCAAAGCCGGGCGCGCATCTACGTCGATGATCGCAACAGCGACGCCGCGGCGGGCTTTTGGGTCGCCAATCTTCGCTTCGGCTTGCGCCAGCGGACGCGGCGCTGGCGTTTCTCCGAGTTCGCGCGCATCGACAACATCGCCAACCGCTCCTATGTCGGATCGGTGATCGTCAACGAAAGCAACTCGCGGTTCTTCGAGCCCGCACCGGGGCGTACCGCCATGGTTATGTTCAATGCAGCATGGCGGGAGGATTAAATTCGATCCACGCCGCGCGCAGGCCACGCGTCGGTCCCATAAGCTGAACCGCAGCGCCTTTTTTTGGTCTCATCAGTCAGGTAGGTGTAGATTTTGCACGCAGGGCGCGGGACCATCAGGGATCGCAACGGACGAAGGAGAGTGGCCGTCATGATCAGCAATATCGGACGCCGGGTTCTTCTGATCGGTGCAGTGGGGTTGGCGATTGCGGGCGCATTGCCGGCGTTTGCCGATGGGCATGACGGCGGCGGCGGGCATTTCGGCGGCGGCGGGCATGCGGGCGGCGGCCATGCGGGCGGCGGCCGTATGGCGGCCCCGGCGGCGCACTTCGGCGGCGGCGGACATTACGGCGGCGGGGGGCATTTCGGCGGCGGCCGCATGGCAGCGCCGGTGGGGCACTACGCCGCGCCTGCCGCACGTGTTGCGGGCGGCGGACACTATGCATACCGCACCGGGCCGCGATACGCGGCGGCTCCGGCGCAGAGCGCCAACGGCTTCCGGGCGAGGCAGCGCTTTGCGGCTGCCAATAACGGCCATTGGAACCAAGCCGGCGATCGCGGACGCTGGCACGGCCACCATGGGGACCATGACGGCGATCGCGGTTATCCCGGTTGGGTCGGGGGCTATTGGGGAGGAGGCTATTGGGGCAACGGCTTCTGGCCCGCCGTTTATTACGGCCTCGACTTTGCGTGGTTCCTGCCGATCCTGCCGGCGGCTTACGCGACCTATTGGTACGACGGCATGCCGTATTATTACGCCGACGACGTCTATTACACCTGGGATCCCGGTTATGACGGCTATGTGGCGACGGATCCGCCGCCGGTCGCCGACGGCAGCAGCGCCAGCGGTAGCGGCGCCGCGCAGGCCCAAGAGGTTTCCGGCCAAGTGTACATGTACCCGAAAAACGGCCAGAGCGCCGAACAGCAATCGGCAGATCGGCGCGCCTGTCAGCAGTGGGCCGCGAATCAAACCGGCGGCGAATCCGGGAACCAGGCGTACAGCGATTACCGGCGGGCGATGGTTGCCTGCGCCGAGGGTCGCGGCTACAGCGCGCGCTAGCCTAGCGGCCTAGCGGCCGAACAGTGCTTCGCCGCTGACTTCGCGCATCGCCGCTGACTTCGCGCATCGCCGCTTACTTCCAGCACGTCGATGCCGGGTCCGGCGAGGCGGTCTGAAGGCCGCTCGAGGTCACCGTGAACGACAGACAATCGGTGTCCTTCAGCTGGTCGCCGATCGCATTGGCGGTGATGCTGAAGCTCGCCGGCGTTCCCGACGGCGAGCCCGAAGTCGGCGCGACGGCCAGGGTGACGACCGGCTGCTGAACCTGGTAATAGCCGCCGCCGACGGTCGTGGGAAAGGCGGTGTAGCCGAGCTGCGAGGCGGTTTGCGTATACACGTTTGCGGTGCTGAAGTACCGCTCCTCCAGGCTCGCCAAATCCAGCAGCGCGGTCTTGGCGTCGGTGCGCCGCCCCTTGCGGACGTACGCCGAGTAACCCGGGATCGCGATCGCGACCAGTATCGCGCTGATGATCAGCGCAACCACGAGTTCGATCAGCGTGAACCCGCGCGCCGCCCGGCCGCCGCCTCGCATCGCCGGGGGTGGAATGGCTTTGTGCATGTGAATGGCCTCTCGGTGCATCGTGGCTGCGCTAGCGTTTCTGGATCCAGGTCAGGCGCTGGCCCTGGGTGCCGCCCGGCGGATTGATCGCCGCGATCGCGCCCGTTCCGCTGACCGTTTGCGTGACGATATACGTGCTCGTTCCCTTGGTCACGATCGACGGGCTGCCGGTGCCGCTCAGGGCGATGCCGCTGACCGCCTGATTGTTGACGTTCAGGAAGTTGTGATTCGCGTCGCCGAAGAACGAGTTGGTGAACGCGCCGCCGGTCGCCGGATTGATCGCCATCGTCCAGCCGCCCGCAGGCGTCGCCGCACAAGTGTTGGCCGAGCTCGTCGGCGGGATCGTCGTGTTGACGATGAACGCGCCGGACTCGAGGATCGGGTTGAAGATCACTTGTTCGTAGACGTACGGGTAGGTCGCATTGCTGGTCGTCGTCAGGCCGTTCGGATCCGTCGGATTGGCGTAGCCGGACGTCAGGTTCAGATACCAACCGAACTGCGTGCAGCCGGCGGTGTCCGCCCAGCAAATCGGGTTGCTGCTGACCGTGCGGTAATAGTACGCGCTCGCCGGCGTCGTCGAACTGCTGGATGCGACCAAGGTTGGATCGTAGGTCGCGGTGATGGTCTGCTGCTCTAGGATCGAGTTGCTGCCGGAGGTCAGGCCGGACAGCGGCGTCGCCGGTGCGGCCACGCTGCCGCTCGGCAAACTCGCGTAGTGAACGGTCGACATCGCATTCCATGCGGCGAGATTCCAATCCCACACGCCGTAGAGCGCCTGCTGCGAGGTCGCATAGGTGGCCGCCGACAGCGTCGTCAACGGCACTTGCTGGCCGGTGCCGAATTCGACGAGCACGCGCTGCGAGGCGCCTGCGCTGATCGAGGCGACCACCAGCTTGGTCGTGATCGCCTGCCCCGCCGGCGTCGTGTAGAGCGGGCCCGGCGACACCGTCCATTGGCTCGGGTTGCTGCCCGTCAGATCGAACCGCCAGACGTTGCCCAGCATATCGCCCGCATAGACGTAGTCGGTGATGTGATCGCCGTCGAGGTCGGCCGGCGTGACATAGGCGATGCCGTCGCCGTTGCCGGACTCGCCGGTGCTCAAATAATAGAACGTGCGCGCGCCGGTCGTCGGGTCGACCGTCATCACGTAGATGCCGGCATCGCCGGTCGCGCTGCCAAAGCCGTTGCCGAACACCGCGCCCCAGTCGCCGTTATGGAACCGCCGTATCTGCGGAACGCCGTAGGTATTGCCGAGGTTGTTGCCGCAATTGGCGACGTTCGTGCAGTTCAGCGTAGAGGTGGTCGTCGTCACGCCGGCCGTGGTCGTCGATGTCGTGCTCCACTCGCCGATGACGGTGTTCGCCGCGTTGGTTTCGGAAAATTGCGTCGGGTCGGTGATGTCGAGCGCGTAGATCGCCGAGCCGCCGGGGCCAAGGCCGCCGACCAGCCAGGTATGCCATTGGTTGCCGTAAAACAAATCGCCGACGCCCGGAGGCGCATCGACATTGAATTGGTGCGCGTACCGCGGGCTCGAATAATCCAAGGTGAGGTAGCTCGACGCGTTGATCGAGTTGACGACATACTGGGGCATGAACGCGAGCATTTCGAGCCCGTCGTTATAGGTCGCGACGTAGTTGCCCGAGCTGTCGAAGGAGCCGCTGCGAAAGGCGTGCAGCAGGCCGTCGTTCGCGCCGGCGTAGACGAGGTTCGTGCGCGTCTGGTAGGCGCTCTCGAAGTTCGTGTAGCTTTGCGCGGTGCCCGAGTTCTCCGCCGGCGTCGCGCTCGGATTCAGAGCGTCCCTCCAGAGGGCCGGATACGGAGCCGCCGGCGCACCGACCCAGGTCGGGCTCGAATCGATGATGTCGCCGAGCACGCTGGTTCTGGCGCGGAACGAACCCGAGCCTGTCGAGGTGAGCTCGTTGCTGCGGTCGCCGCGCAGATAGTTCAGGCGATTGGCGTTGATCGGCGAGGTGTCGCCGGTATCGAGCGCCGCTTGTTCGGCGTTGGTCAGGTTGCTCCACTCGAACGGAATGCCCTGGGTGCCGTTCCAGCTCAAGATCGTGCGGCTCGTCGGCCCTTCGGCCGCGATCGGCCCGGCGGCGCCGGTGGTTGCGCAGGTTTTGCCGGCGGCGACGCCGGTCAGCACGCAGGATGCGTCCCAGTTGACGACCGGGTCGATCTGCAGGGCGTTCGCGTTCGTCGAGCCCGTCGGCGTATCCAGGTATTGCGAGGTCAAGGAACCGGTCCAGTTGTCCGCGTTATAGAAGGCGAAATACACCTGCGTGCCGGTTTGCACCTTGGCGGTCTGCTTTTGGTTGAGACCTGCGGAGCTCTGCGCGGAATTCTGCGGAGTCGCCTGGAAGCACATGATCTCGTGGATGTTCGTGCTGCCGCCGTCCGAGCCCGCGAAGCCGAAGCGCACGTTTGCGGGGATCGGGCCGTTCGAGGCGGTGATGTCCTGACCGCTGATGACCGGCTGGTACGCGCCGCCGTTGTAGCTGTACGACAGGCTCAACAGGCCGGCCGGCGTGATCACCAAGCTATAAGTGATCGGCACCCCGTACTTCGCCGCCGCCGTTCTCGATAGACGGGCAGTCGTCGCCGGTCCGTAGCCGCGGTATCTCGCGCTCTCGTTGGCGATCTGCACACCGCGCAGCACCTTGTATGCGCCGGGAATCGCCGCATAGTCGGGCAGCTTCGTCGACGTCTCCGTCGGGCTCGTCGGATTGTCGCCGTAGTCCCAGACGTAGCCGGTCCTGCAGCTGTTCTGGACCGCGCCGCGCTGCTGCGACGACGTCAGCGTCGCCGGGTATTGGCCCGGATAATGGGCGGCAAGATAACTCCATGCGGTGCTGCCCGCGCCGCGCAGGCCGATGCGGTTCCATTGGTAGCCGGGGCCGGTCGCGGTGTTGTCGCCCGGGTTCAGAAAGTTTCCGTACTCATCGATGCCGAGGCCGACGTAGCCGCCGACCACGCCGTCGTAGCCGTTGGTCGGATCGTTGTTCACGTTCGAACAGGTGTAGGCCAGGCTGCCGCCGAAGTCACCGGTCGCGGAGGCCGCCACCGGATTGGTCATATCGATCTGACTCGCATCCTGCAGGAAGAAGCTGATGCCGTCGGCGCCGTCGCCGCCGCTGCCGCCGGAATCGCCCTCGTAGGTTTCGGTCGTGAAGGTGACTTTCAGGCCCTGCGAGCTCAACGGGAAGGAGAAATTCGAGATGATCGCGCCGTGCTGATTGTAGTTGTTGTTCGTGAAGCGCAGTGCGCCGCCGATCGCCAGGCTGTCGGGGAGCGTGCCGGTATTGCCTCCCACCAGCGTGTCGCCCGCGTAATATTTGCCCGCGGCCGTCAAGCTGACGCAGCTCGGCAGTTGCCCGGGACTCGCCGTGCCGGCGCCGCTGCCGGCGGTCAAGCACGCGCCGTTGGAGAAATACCAGGAATTGTTGGTCGTGGCGCCGGTGAAGTTCTCGGCGTAGCTCGAGGATTGCGCCCGCGCCGCGAGCGGCGCGAGCGCCGCGAGCGCCAGCATGCCGTAGAGTTTGAATTTCGCATTCATGATCATTGACCTCCCAAATCCCTGACGCTGCTCTGTACGAGGTAGGTGCTTTCGACGATGGCAGTCGTGTTGGCGCTGCCGCCGTAGCCGACCGCGTCAATTTGATAAATCGTGCCGTTGCCGCTCGGCGGGGAGCCGAGGTTGGCAATGTAGTAAACCGGCTGCTGAGACATCGTGGTCGTGTCGGTGACGCCGAGCGTCGGCGGCGTGTAGCTGACGCCGACCGGTACCGCTCCGCCCAACCAGGGAACGGCGGTGACGTTCGTCAAGGGGTTCGAGCAGACCTGGCCGACCGTATAGGAGACCATGGAATTGCAGGTCACGCTGCTGCCGACGTTGCCGTTCGACAGCCAGAACTCGGCGTATTGCTGCGCGCTTTCCGCGGCGTGCAGCGCCAATTGCTTGTCGCGCAGGTTGCCGGCGATTTTCTCGTCCAGTCCGAAGCTGTGAAACATGCCGAGCGCGAGGATCGTCACGACGATGAGCAGCAACAGTGTCGTGATCAGCACCATGCCGCGTTGCTGGTCTCGGCGAAGGATGGCGCTCATGTGCAGACCCCCGGCGCGGCGCCGGCGATGTCCGGGTTGCCCATGACGTCGATCACGCGACGGAAAACGACCGTGCTCGCCTGTCCGGGCTGGCCGAACAGCGGATTGACGAATGTCAGGGTCACTTGCACGGAAATGACGTTGCCCCAGTAGCCGCCGGCCGTGACCTGGTCGGCGTCCAGGTAGGTATCCACCGAGGTGTTGCCGGAGCCCGCATTCGACTGCACCCCGTAGAGAATTTGCAGATCCTGCAGGCCGCTGACGAGCGTAATCAATTGCGCCGCAGCGCCGTTGACCGACAGCGAACATTGCAGATTGCCGTTGGCATCGAGGCCGAACTGGTTGACGATGGTCGCCGCGGTGCCCTGCGTATTGCCGCTGCAATCGAGGACGTTATCGATGCCCGAGGTGGCGTAGCGGACGCTGATCTGATCGCCGGGTGCCGCGGCGTTGCCGGCGCCGAGGCCCGTGATCGACTGACACTGTTGCGGAAACTGCGCGTTTATCGGCAATTCGCCGCTCATCGTGTTGTGCGCGGGGTCCGGGTAATACCCCGCCGACTGGATCACGTCGGTCATCAGCGACATCGCGAGGCGCTCGCTGTCCTGCAGTTGCGAGAGATTGGTCTGGATGCCGCTGGTACGCTTCATCGCGCCGACCAAGGTCAACAGGCCGCCGACCAGGAACAGTCCGATCAGCAAGGCGATCATCAACTCGATCAGGGTGAAGCCGCGCTGGCGGCCGCGCGGCATGCGCTCGGCCGGCGGCGTGCGATCGACGGGGATGCGGGTCGTGGCGCTCATGGTTCTACGTACAGGATGTAAGTGGGGGCATTCAGCGCGGCCATGTTGGTCTGCAGCGCATTCGCGGCGACGCCGCTTTCGGTCCATTGGACCTCGATCGCGCAGCTGACCGGAAAGCCGGTCGTCGAGCAGGTGACGGTCGCGAGGTACGGCGGCAGAACCCGGTTCAAATCGGCGGCCCAGTTCTGTACGTCGTAGGCGGCCAGCGACGCCGGCGCGCAGCTGCTCGAGCCCGCGATCGTGCAGTTGTAGGCCGCGGCCAGGCCGCTGTTGGAAATCGCGATGGTGCCGTTGCCGCCGCCGTTCACCGTGAAGCTCGCCGGCGCGAAGCCTCCCGCCCAGTACGCGCGGTCGGCGTGCATCATCGCCGCGAGGCTCGCCGCCTCGATCGCCGCGAGCGAGCGCGTTCCGGCGATGTTGGTGCTCGCGATGCCGAGCGATTCCATTTTCGCGAGTCCGAGCAGGCCGATCGAAGCAATGACCAGCGCGACCAGGACTTCGACCAGGCTGAAGCCGGCCGCGGCCCGGCGGCCGGCGCGCGGTTCGAATGCGGCGCGGTGCGGCGCTGCGTTCACGAGCAGGTACTCACGATATTGCCCGGCGCGATGCCGCCGGCGCGCAGCACCGCGAGCATGCCGACCGGCGTGATCTCCAGGCAGCGAGTCCAGGTGGAGACGTTGTTCGGCGCGTGCAAGGTGATCGTCGCGGTATTGGTCGTGCCGGTGGCCGCGAAGCCCTGGCGATTGAAGGTCGCCCAGGTGAGATTGTTGTCGGCGACGAAGGTGTCGCCGGTGAACGCCCTTTGTGTGCGCAGCACCGGCTCGCCGGCGTCGACGAGGTGATTGCCGTTCGAGTCCGCAAAGACAATCCAGCCGGAATTCCAGTTGGTGTTGCCGGTCGCGCAAGTGGCGCCGTCGGTGGAAACGCAGACGGTGACCGGCAAGCCTTCCTTGATGGCTTCGGTGCGCGCGTACTGCATGTCGCCGAGCAGGCCGTTGACCTCGGTCGCGACCCGGTTCGAGTTCGTGACGTATTGGAACGAGGGCACGCCGACCGCGGCGAGGATCCCGGCGATCATGAGGACCACCAGCAGTTCCATCAAGGTAAAGCCTGCGTTCGCTGTCATGGCAATTCCGCGTTCATGGGCCGGCATCCTAAGACGGCAGTCTTGCTCGAAGCTGACGGCGGCGCGCGGCATGCGCGGAATGTGACGAAAGTCGCGGTATGCGGCGGACAGTCTTGCGGCTAGGGGCCATCGGCCGAGGAATCGGCGAAATAGACCGCGACCCGCGTACCCACGCCGGCCGCCCCCGCGTCGATCCGCAGCTCGGCATCGTGCAGCTTGGCGATCTCCTCGACGATCGCAAGCCCGAGGCCGCTGCCGTGGCCCGGCGAGTTCGGCAGCCGATAGTAGCGTTGCCGGACCCGCGAGCGTTCGGCCGCCGCGATCCCGGGACCGTTGTCCTCGACGGCGAGATAAGGGCGGCCGCCATCGGTGCCGACGCTGAGCGTGACGCGGCCGCCGGCCGGCGTATATTTCAAGGCGTTGTCGACGAGGTTGTTGATCAGGTCCTCGAGCAGCGAAGCGTCCGCCCGGACACGCACCGGATCGAGCTCGGCGCCGAGGTCGATGCCGGCTTGCAGCGCGCGGTCGAAGTATTTCGCGGCGACCTCGCCGGCGAGGTTCGCGAGGTCCACCGCCTGGGACCTCGCGGCGATGTTGACCGCGGGGTCGGCGCGCGCCAGGGTCAATAATTGATTCGCCGAGTGCGCCAGTTGCCGGATCCCTTCCTGCAGCATCGTCAGGCGGTCCTTGACGGCCGAGGCGGCGGGTTCGGCGACCAGCAGGTCCAATTGCGCGAGCATGCCGGTGATCGGCGTGCGCAGCTGGTGCGCGGTATTGGCGATGAATTGCTGTTGCGACCGCACGGAACTGCCGAGCATCGCGAACAATCCGTTGAGCGCCGCGGCGAGCGGCGCGATCTCGCGCGGCACGGAGGATTGCGGGATCGGCCGCAGGTCTTGGGGCGAGCGCAGTGCGAGCTCGTCGCGCAAGCGCTTGATCGGCCGCAATCCCAATTGGATGCCGACCCAGACCAGCACCAGCGTCAAATCCAGCTGCACGAAATCCCACAGCAGGTTGCTCATGAATCCGAAGCGCGCCGCCGGGCCGCCGGCGCCGAGTTCGTCGGCGACCGTCATCGTGATCGGCCCCTTTTCGGTCGCCACCCGGAAGGTCAGCATGCGCATGCTGCGGCCGTCGATCAGCGCGCTCGAGTAGGCGGCGTTGGCCTGGTACGGGACCGCGGCGACGGGTAAGCGCGCGTCGCCCGCGATCAGCCGCCGGTCGGCGCTGCGAACCGCATAGGCGAGCGCATCGGCGGGCGCAGCGACCTGGATGCGGCCGCCGTCGATGCGCACCTGGTGCGTCAACTCGTCCGCGGCGCGGCGCAGGCGATTATCGACGCTCGCGACCTGCGGCGCGACGTTGCCGAAGTAATGGACCAGTGCCCCGCACAGCGCGAGCAGCGTCAACGGCACGGCGAGCCAAAAGACCAGCTGCCGGCTGATCGATGAATTCACGGCGATTTCGACTCTTCCAGGCGGTACCCCAAGCCCCGCAGGCTGCGTATCGCCGCGGCGCCGCCGAGCTTGCCGCGCAGCCTCGATATGTGCACCTCCACGGCGTTCGCGGTCATGTCCTGCTCGGGATTCGCGAGCGCCTGCTGCAGCCGCTCCTTCGAGACGATCAGGCCGGTGCGCCGTGCGAGGCATTCGAGGACCAGCCACTCGCGCGCCGTCAGTTCGACCTCGGCCTCGTCGATGCGCAGGCATTTGCCGGCGAGATCGACGCTCATGCGCTGCAGTTTGATCACGTGGCCCTGGGCGCCGTGGACGCGGCGCATCAGCGCGCGGCAGCGGGCGGCGAGTTCCGCCGGCTCGAAGGGCTTGCCGAGAAAATCGTCGGCGCCGAGATCGAGCGCCTTGACTCGATCGGCGAGCGTGCAGCGCGCGGTCAGCACCAGCGTCGGCAGCGTCTTGCCCGCGCTGCGCAGGCGCCGCACGAGCGTCAAGCCGTCGCTGCCCGGCAGGCCGATGTCGACGACCGCGAGATCGAAATCGGCCGCGGCGAGCGCCGCGAGCGCCGCCTCGGCGCTGGTTACGCGCGTGCTCGTCCAATTGCCGGCCGCGAGGCCGCGTGCCACCGCATCAGCGACGATATCGTCGTCCTCGACTATCAAGAGCCGCATGGGTGGAGCTCACTCAAAGGCCGCCGGTCGATTTGACGTCCACAGCGGCGCCGTCGGCGCCGAGGCTGCCGCGGCGCGGCGGGTTCAGCGCCTGCAGCCTCTCCTGGTAGGCCCGCGCGAATGCTTCGAGGAACAAATGCGGAAATCCCTCCGCCGGGCGCTGCGCCAGGCTCGGGTACAATTCCGCGTACATATCCCAATATTTCCCTTTGTTCTGCGCTCCGAAGTGGCCGCGCTTGATGCCGCGATCGAAGCGCTCCGCGAGTTCCTTGGGAGCGAAGCGGGCGAGGAATTCATCGAGCGCCGTGCCGAGCGCGGCGAGCGACGCGGCGTTCTGCGCCTTGAGGCCGCGGAAATTCTCGCGCATTGCCTCGACGGAGCCCGCCCGGGCGGAGAGCGTCGCGAGCAGGCGCAATACGGTTTCGTCGACGCCGTGCGTGAAGTGCACCGTCGACGGCGCATCATCCGCCGCCGGCGCGGGGATGCGCAGGCGATTGCGAAATTCGTTGCCGCTTTGATTCAGATCCATCAAACCGAGCACGGCTTCGCGCAGCAGCTGGCCGGCGCGCTGCAAGGCGGTCGACCGGCACTCCGGCGGCAGCGTGCGCGGATCGATGCCGGCGCCGCGGCAAAACGCGGCGAGACCCGAGTCTACCTCGTCGTCGAAGATGACGGCGGCCGCCGGCGCACGCGGCAGCGGCGCGGCGGCGCGCTCGGCCGACAAGGGCCGCGTCATCATGTGCCAGGGTGCGGCCGGCGCCGGCTCCTGCGGCATTTGCAGCGGGTCCTCGAGCGGCGTCGCGGCTTGCCCGTAGGCATTGCGCGCGATTATTTGCGCGTCCGAATCGCGGCGGCCGGCATCCAGGTTATTGCTCGGCTCGAGCAATTCGCTTAGATCGAGATCGGCGCCGATGTCGTTGGCGGTCGATTTCCTGGCGGCCGAGGACTGCGAGCCGTCGTAGGCGACGATGGCGCCTTCATCCGGCGGGAAATCGTTCGACGGATCTATGCTGACCAGCAACTCATACTCGCCAATGCGGATATAATCGCCGTCCTTCATCGTATATTCGTGAAATCTGCCGAGCGGCACCTGCGCGCCGTTGACATAAGTGCCGTTCGAGCTCGTATCGACGAGGAGGAATTTGCCCGCGCGAAATTCGACACGAGCATGAGTGCCCGAGAGATAGCGCTCCGGATCGGGGAGGGTCCACTCATTTTCGGTGGCACGACCGATCGTGCCGCCATGCACGCCGAAAACCTTGGTTGCTTTTTCACCAAGGCGGGCTGCATTCTCGCTGACTACCGCTAAGCGCAAGGCCATTATAGCTCCCTCCGGCGGGTCACGGGTTTTGCGCTAAGTGCTCGTATAATATGGTGAAATGATACCAATGTCTGGAGCCTCTCAAATGGCCGCGAGTCACATTTTCAAGGTTTTGTTCGTCAATCAGGGCAAGGTATACGAAATCTACGCCCGCAAGGTGAGCCACGGTAGCCTATTCGGCTTCATCGAGGTCGAAGAATTGGTGTTCGGCGAGCGATCCACGGTCGTCGTCGATCCGGCGGAGGAAAAGATAAAATCCGAGTTTCACGACGTCAAGCGCACCTACTTGCCGATGCACTCGGTATTGCGCATAGATGAGGTCAAGAAGCAAGGGATCAGCAAGATCAGCGCCCTCGAAGGGTCGAATGTCGCACAATTCCCGGTGCCGATTTATACGCCCGGCGGGGACTCCAACGCACGCAAATGATCGTTCCCCGCGTGCTTGCCGCCGCCGATGATTAGCCTGTTGGGCGCGCCGGCGCTGTCGCAGTTTCGTCTCGACGAGCTCGGCCGCGCGTTGCGCGCCCAGGATGAGCGTGTCGCCGCGGTTGCGGCGTGGTTCATGCACTTCGTCGATGCCGCGGCGCCGCTCGATGCGGCTGAGCAAGCGCTGCTCGCGCGCTTGTTGACTTACGGGGCGCGCCGGCAGGACGGCGCCGTGGGCGTGGGCGAGGGCGGCGATCGGCTCGGGGCGCGGTCGCACGCCCTGCAGACGATCGTCGTCACGCCGCGTTTGGGCACCGTTTCGCCCTGGTCGAGCAAGGCGACCGACATCGCGCACGTTTGCGGTCTATGGCGGTTACGGCGTCTGGAGCGCGGCACCGTCTACCACCTGCAAAGCCGCGAGCCGCTCGGCGACGCCGCACTTGCGGCGCTGGCGCCCGTTGTGCACGACCGCATGACCGAGTCGTTCTGGCTGCACGGCGGCCCGCCCGCGGGCTTCTTCGATGCGGCCGCCGCGCGGCCGCTTCGCAGCCTGCCGTTGCTGCGCGATGGACGCGGCGCACTCGAAGCGGCGAATCGCCAATGGGGGCTGGCGTTGTCCGGCGACGAGATCGACTATTTGCTCGGCGCGTTCCGAGGGCTCGGCCGCGACCCGACCGACGTCGAAATCATGATGTTCGCGCAAGCGAATTCAGAACACTGCCGCCACAAGATCTTCAACGCGGCGTTCAGCATCGACGGCGCCGAGATGCCGATGTCGCTGTTCGACATGATTCGCGCGACCCACCGCCGCAACCCGAGCGGCGTGCTCTCCGCCTACCGCGACAATGCCGCGGTGATCACGGGGGCGCCGGCGGTGCGCTTCTTCCCCGATCCGTACACGGGGCTCTACGCCGGCAGTACCGAGTCGGTCGATATCCTGATGAAGGTCGAGACGCACAATCATCCCACGGCGATTTCGCCGTTCCCGGGCGCGGCGACCGGAGCGGGCGGCGAGATTCGCGACGAAGCCGCGACCGGTTGCGGCGCGAAGCCGAAGGCGGGCTTGTGCGGCTTTTCCGTCTCGAATCTGCGGATTCCGGGGATGCGGCAGGATTGGGAGCAGGACTGCGGCAAACCGGAGCACATCGCCTCGGCGCTGCAGATCATGCTGCAAGGGCCGGTCGGCGCCGCCTCGTTCAACAACGAATTCGGGCGGCCGAACTTGTGCGGCTACTTCCGGGTATTCGAGCAGTCGAGTCTGGAGGCGGGCCGGCGAGTGACGCGCGGCTACCACAAGCCGATCATGATCGCGGGCGGCCTCGGCAACATTCGCCGCAGCGATGTGGAAAAGAAGGAGGTCGCGGTCGGCGCGCCGCTGGTCGTACTCGGCGGGCCGGCGATGCTGATCGGCTTGGGCGGCGGCGCCGCCTCTTCCGTCGGCAGCGGCGAGAGCGCCTCCGATCTGGACTTTGCCTCGGTGCAGCGGGGCAACGCCGAGATGCAGCGCCGCGCACAGGAAGTGATCGACCGTTGCTGGGCGCGCGGCGCGCGCAACCCGATCCTGCTGATCCACGATGTCGGCGCCGGCGGTCTGTCGAATGCGCTGCCGGAGGCGATCGCCCACAGCGATCGCGGCGGCCGCATCGACTTGCGCAAGATTCCGAGCGCCGAGCCGGCATTGTCGCCGCTCGAGATCTGGTGCAACGAAGCGCAGGAGCGCTACGTTCTCGCGCTGGTGCCGGGCAGCATCGCCGAATTCGCCGCCATCTGCGCCCGCGAGCGCTGCCCGTATGCCGTCGTCGGCGAGATTACCGGAGACGGTCGGTTGCAAGTCACCGATCCGCTGCAAGGAGCCGCGCCGGTCGACATGCCGATCGACGTGCTGTTCGGCAAGACGCCGCGCCTGCGGCGCGCGGTCAATTCGCTGCCGAAGAGCCGCACGCCGCTGACGACCGGCGCGGCGACGGTCGGAGAATCGCTCGAGCGGTTGCTCGCGCTGCCGACGATCGCCGACAAGTCCTTTCTGATCACGATTGGCGATCGAACGGTCGGCGGCCTGACCTGCCGCGACCAGATGGTCGGTCCCTGGCAGGTGCCGGTAGCCGACGCCGCCGTGACGCTCTCGGACTACCACGGCTATCACGGCGAGGCCATGGCGATCGGCGAGCGCACGCCGGTCGCCGTGCTGGATCCGCCCGCCGCCGGCCGGCTGGCGGTCGCCGAGGCGATCACCAATATACTAGCGGCCGACCTCGCCAGGCTGCAGGACGTGCGGCTTTCGGCCAACTGGATGGCGGCCTGCGGCGAGCCGGGCGAGGATGCCGACTTGTATGCCACGGTGCGCGCCGTCGGCGTCGACTTGTGCGCCGAGCTCGGGCTGACGATCCCGGTCGGCAAGGACTCCCTGTCGATGAAGACCGCCTGGTCGGACGGCGACGGCGAACACGCCGTGATCGCGCCGGTGTCCTTGATCGTCTCGGCCTTCGCGCCGGTGCGGGACGTGCGGCGCACACTGACGCCGCAATTGGTTCTGAGCGCACCTTCGCGCCTGCTGCTGATCGATTTGGGCCGGGGCCAGGACCGTCTCGGCGGCTCCTGCTGGAGCCAGGTGTACGGCAAGAGCGGCGGCTTTGCGGCGGATTTGGACGAGCCGAGATGGCTGTCGGCATTCGCCGCCGCGATCATCGAACTCAAGGAACGCGCGCTGCTGCAGGCCTACCACGACCGTTCGGACGGCGGCGCACTGGTCACGCTGCTGGAGATGGCATTTGCTTCGCACTGCGGGCTCGACATAGAACTCGGCGCGGTGCGCGACCCGATCGGCGCGTGCTTCGCCGAGGAAGCAGGCGCCGTAGTGCAGGTCGCGGCGCAGAGCATCGATGCAGCGTTCACGGTGCTGCGCGCGCACGGTTTGGCCGATTGCACGCGCGACGTCGGCCGGCCCGTGATCGGCGCCGAGATCAGCGTATGCGCGGCCGGCGCGCCGCTCTACCGCGGCTCGCGGATCGATTTGCGGCGTGCCTGGAGCGAGGTGTCGTTTCGCATGCAGGCGCTGCGCGATAACCCCGAGTGTGCGCGCGAGGAGTACGACAGGCTGCTCGATGCCGACGATCCGGGCCTGCACGCGGCGCTGTCCTTCGATCCGGGCGAAGACATCGCGGCGCCGTACATCAACCGCGGCGCGCGCCCCGCAGCGGCGGTATTGCGCGAGCAAGGGGTCAACAGTCACACGGAGATGGGGGCGGTGCTCACGCGCGCCGGGTTCGCGGCCTACGACGTGCATATGACCGACATCCTCGAGGGCCGCACGCGCCTTTCTGGATTTCAAGGGCTGATCGCTTGCGGCGGCTTTTCCTATGGCGACGTGCTCGGCGCGGGCGAAGGCTGGGCGAAGTCGATCATAGGCAATGCGCGCGCCCGCGACGAGTTTTCGGGGTTCTTCGGGCGCCCGGAAACCTTTACGCTCGGCATCTGCAACGGCTGTCAGATGCTGACGGCGCTCAAGGAACTGGTGCCGGGCAGCGATGCCTGGCCGCGGTTCGTGCGCAATCGCTCGGAGCAATACGAGGCGCGCCTGACCTTGGTGCGCATCCCGCAGAGCCGCTCGGTGCTTCTGTCCGGGATGGCGGGATCGGTGCTGCCGATCGCGGTGGCGCACGGCGAGGGGCGCGCCGAATTCGACGAGGCCGACGGCGTCGCGCGACTGCGGTCGCAGAATCTTTTGGCCTTGGAATACGTCGACCACCGGCAACGGGCGACCGAACGCTATCCGTTCAATCCGAACGGCTCGCCCTCCGGCCTCGCCGGCGTGTGCAATGCGGATGGGCGAATCACGGCGCTGATGCCGCACCCGGAACGGGTGTTCCGCAGCGTGCAGAATTCGTGGGTGCCGCCGCAGTGGCGCGAAGACGGCGGCTGGCTGCGCCTATTCCGCAACGCGCGCGCGTATCTACGCTAAGCGGCGCCGAGCGGATCGGCGCCCGCGCGGCGTGTGCCGGCACGCCTGTCAGGCGCTGGCTGCGGCCGGCTGCGGGACGACGAATTTGCGCAGCGTCATCGCTTGACGCAAGCGCGCCCCGCGCACGAACGTCTGGTACAGAAGGTCGCGCATGACTTCGAGGAGAATGCCGGCCCGCTCGGCGGACATGACCGGCTGATGCGGCCAGGGATCGCTGTCGCTGCCGAAGAGTACGGCGCGCAGCACCGCAAACGAATCGTCGTCCAGCGCCGCGAGTTCGCGGATCTCCTGCAAGGTATCGAATAGCTCCAATTTTCCGCGCTCGCCCAGTTCTCGAAACAGCGACTGCGCCGTCCGCCGGCACATCGCGCCGAAGGCGTTGAAACAACCGGCCGTGTAGCACGACAAGGCCTCTTGGAAGAGGCCGTGCGCCTCTTCCGGCAGGTAGGTCAGCGGAAAGATTTCCGGCGCCGGTTCCACTTCCACGTAGTCGCCCGCGAGTTCGACGCCCTGCGGCGTGTAGGCGCGCGCCGCGAATTTCAGGAAAATCGGTTCGGCGCAGGAGTCGCAGAGAAACACGACGCCGACTTCTTTCGGCTTGCGCCGGCTGATCTCGGCGAAATTTGGGATGGCCACCGGCGTCAGGTGCGTCACGGTGCGGCAATGCGGGCAGGTGAGCGCTATGTTCCGGTAGTCGCTTGGCAATTGGTCATGCGGATCGATGTGCATCATTGGATTCACGCCTGTAGGGGTTTGTAGCGGATGCGGTGCGGCTCAGCGGCGTCTTCGCCCTTGCGACGCTTGTAGTCCTCGACGTATTCCTGGTGATTGCCTTCGAACCATACGACCTGTGAGTCGCCTTCGAAGGCGAGAATGTGCGTCGCGATGCGGTCGAGGAACCAGCGGTCGTGCGAGATGACGACGGCGCATCCGGGGAAGGCGAGCAGCGCCTCTTCGAGCGCGCGCAGCGTTTCGATGTCCAAATCGTTGGTTGGCTCGTCGAGCAGCAGGACATTGGCGCCGGATTTCAAGACCTTGGCGAGGTGCACGCGGTTGCGTTCGCCGCCGGAAAGATCGCCGATCAGTTGCTGCTGCTGCACGCCCTTGAAATTGAAGCGGCCGACGTAGCCGCGCGACGATGTCTCGTAATTTCCTATCTTCAGCAGGTCGAGACCGCCGGAGATCTCCTGCCAGACGCTGTTCCTGTCGTTAAGCGCCTGGCGCGACTGATCGACGTAGGCGAGCTTGACCGTGGGGCCGAGCCGGATTTCGCCGCCGTCGGCCGCCTCGACGCCGGTCAGCATGCGAAACAAGGTCGTCTTGCCGGCGCCGTTCGGGCCGATGATGCCGGCGATGCCGCCGGCGGGCAGGTTGAAGCTCAAGGAGTCGATCAACAGCCGATCGCCGTATCCCTTGCGCAGGTCCTTGCACTGGATGACCAGATCGCCGAGGCGCTCGCCCGGCGGGATGTAGATCTCGTTGGTCTCGTTGCGCTTCTGGAATTCCTGCGACGCCAACTCCTCGTAGCGCTGCAGTCGCGCCTTCGATTTCGCCTGCCGCGCCTTCGGGCTGGCGCGCACCCACTGCAACTCGCGCTGCAGCGCTTTGGCCAGGGCTTCCTGCTGCCGCTCCTCCTGCGCGAGCCGCTTTTCCTTCTGTTCGAGCCAGGAGGAGTAGTTGCCGTGCCAGGGGATGCCGTGGCCGCGGTCGAGTTCCAATATCCACTCGGCGACGTTGTCGAGAAAATAACGGTCGTGCGTCACGGCGACGACGGTGCTCGGGTATTCTTCGAGAAAATGTTCGAGCCAGGCGACCGACTCGGCGTCGAGATGGTTGGTCGGCTCGTCGAGCAGCAGCATATCGGGCTTCGACAACAACAGCCGGCAGAGGGCGACGCGGCGCTTTTCGCCGCCGGAGAGCTTGCCGACCAGCGCATCCCACGGCGGCAGGCGCAGTGAGTCGGCGGCAATCTCGAGCTTCCTCTCCAGTTCCCAGCCGCCGACCGCGTCGATCTGATCCTGCAACTTCGCCTGTTCGTCCATCAGCTTGCTCATGAGGTCGTCCGCCAGCGGCTCGGCAAATCGATCGCTGATCGCGTTGAAGCGGTCGATCAGGCGCTGGGTCTCGCCGACGCCCTCGCCGACGGTCTCGCGCACCGTCTTGCCGTCGTCGAGTTGCGGTTCCTGCGGCAGATAACCGACCTTGATGCCCGGCTGCGGGCGCGCCTCGCCGTCGATGTTCGTGTCGTTGCCGGACATGATCTTGAGCAACGTCGACTTGCCCGAGCCGTTCAGGCCCAAGACGCCGATTTTCGCGCCGGGGAAAAAGCTCAAACTGATGTCGCGCAGAATGATGCGCTTGGGCGGCACGACCTTGCCGACCCGGTTCATGGTATAGATGAACTGCGCCATAGGAACCTATGTTGAGAATCGATGCTTGCGGGGGGCGCGCCGGACATTGTGGATTATCCGCGACTTGCGCGGCGTTGTCACGGATCGCGCCAAAAGGCATTGTCGTGCTAGTCTTGGAAAAATGTCGACATCCGCCGCCGTAACCGTGGTTGCCGGAGATGCGATCGCCCGCTACGGGTTCGGCAACGGGCACCCCTTCGGCACCGACCGGCACGATCAATTCATCGGCGAATTGCAGGCGCGGGGCCTCGAGTCCCGCGTCGACCTGCGGGCGCCGCGCATGGCGAGCGCACTGGAATTGACGTCCTTCCATACCCCGGCGCATGTCGAATTCGTCGAGCAGCGTTCGAATTGCGGCGAGGGCTTCCTGGACGGCGGCGATACGCCGGCGTTTCGCGGCGTCTTCGAGGCGGCGGCCAGCGTCGTCGGCGCCACCTTGGTCGCCGTGGAAGCGCTGATGTCGGGCGCGTGCCGCCGCGCTTTCGTGCCGATCGCCGGCCTGCACCATGCCGGCCGGGGGCATTGCGCGGGCTTTTGCGTATTCAGCGACTGCGGCGTCGCGGTCGAGATACTGCGCGCGCGCCATGGTCTGCGGCGCATTGCCTACGTCGACATCGACGCCCATCACGGCGACGGCATGTATTACGCATTCCAGGACGATGATCAATTGTTCGTCGCCGATATTCACGAGGACGGCCGCTACCTGTATCCGGGCACCGGGTCGCGCGCGGAAACCGGCCGCGGCGCGGCGGCCGGCACGAAGCTGAACCTACCGCTCGCGCCCGGGTCGGGGGACGCCGAATTCCACGTCGCCTGGCAGGAGATCGAGACCTTTCTGCAGCGCTTTCCGAGCGACTTCATTCTCTTCCAATGCGGCGCCGACAGCATCGCGGGCGATCCGATCGCGCATCTGCAATTCAGCGAAGCGGCGCACGCGCATGCGGCGCGACGCCTGTGCGCCATCGCCGATGCCCAGGGTCACGGCCGCGTGCTCGGCATGGGCGGCGGGGGCTATAACCGGCGCAATCTCGCGCGCGCCTGGACCGCCGTCGTGGAAGCCTTCGTCGCTAGGGAACCGTAGGCCTATCGGCTACAATTGGCGGCTATCTTTCGGGAGACCCGCTCATGTTCAGCGCTGCGATGACCATTGCCGGATTCGATCGGGAACTCGCCGAAGCGATCGCCGGCGAGCGACGGCGCCAGGAAGACCACATCGAACTCATCGCCTCCGAGAATTACGCGAGTCCCCGCGTGCTCGAGGCGCAGGGCTCGGTGCTGACGAACAAATATGCGGAAGGCTATCCGGGCAAGCGCTATTACGGCGGCTGCGAATATGTCGACGTCGTCGAACAGCTGGCGATCCTGCGGGCGAAGGAACTGTTCGGCGCAGCGTACGCGAACGTCCAGCCGCATTCCGGTTCGCAGGCCAATGCGGCGGTGTATCTCGCGCTGCTCGCCCCGGGCGACGGGATCCTCGGCATGAGCTTGGATCACGGCGGCCACTTGACGCACGGCGCAAAGGTGAATTTTTCCGGAAAACTGTTCCAGGCGAGCCAATACGGGGTCGATCCCGAGAGCGGCGAAATCGATTACCGGCAGGTCGAGCGACTGGCGCAGGCGCACCGGCCGAAGCTCATCGTCGCGGGATTTTCGGCCTATTCGCGCATCATCGATTGGGCTGAATTTCGCCGCATCGCCGATTCGGTCGGCGCGTATTTCATGGTGGACATGGCGCACGTCGCCGGCCTGGTCGCCGCCGGCGTCTATCCGAATCCGGTGCCGTTCGCCGACGTCGTCACCTCGACCACCCACAAGACGCTGCGCGGCCCGCGCGGCGGCTTGATATTGGCCCGTCCGCACGAGGAACTGCACAAGAAATTCAATTCGATGGTGTTCCCCGGCATCCAGGGCGGCCCGCTGATGCACGTGATTGCCGCCAAGGCCGTCGCCTTCCTCGAGGCGCTGCAGCCGGAGTTCAAGATCTATTCGGCGCAAGTGCTCGCCAATGCGCGCGCCATGACCGGGGTGTTGCAGCGGCGCGGCTTCAAGATCGTCTCCGGCGGCACCGATAATCACCTGTTCTTGCTCGATCTGACGACCAAGAACATCACCGGCAAGGACGCGGACGCGGCTCTCGGCCGGGCGCACATCACCGTCAACAAGAACGCCGTGCCGAACGATCCGCGGCCGCCGATGATCGCGAGCGGCCTGCGCATCGGCACGCCCGCGGCGACGACCCGCGGATTCAAGCAAGCGGAGGTGGAACTGCTGGCGAACTGGATCGCCGACGTCTTGGAGCGGATCGGCGATGAGCATGCGCTGCTGCGCGTACGCGCCGATGTGCAGGCGCTTTGCAAGCGATTTCCCGTGTATGCATGAGCCGTTGAGCCCGCATGCACTGCCCATTTTGCGGTCACACGGAGACTAAAGTCATCGACTCGCGCCTCGCCGGCGAGGGGCGCCAGATCCGCCGGCGGCGCGAATGTCTGTCGTGCGCGGAGCGCTTCACGACCTTCGAAAGCGCCGAATTGCTGCTGCCGATGGTCGTCAAGAGCGATCGCAGCCGCGAGCCGTTCGACGAGGACAAATTGCGCTCCGGCATGCAGAAGGCCCTGGAGAAACGTCCGGTCGGCCGCGAGGAGATCGACGATGCGGTCGCGCGCATCTGCCACAAGTTGCGCAGCCTCGGCGAGCGCGAGATCGCCTCGCGCAGCGTCGGTGAAATGGTCATGGAAGAGCTGCGCCATATGGACGAAGTCGGTTATGTGCGCTTCGCCTCCGTGTACCGCAGCTTTCAGGACATCGAGGCTTTTCGCACCGAGATCGATCAATTGCGCCGGCATCATCGGCGGCGCGCAGCGAGCAAGGATCAGCTGCCGCTGCTGCCCGGCGCCGATCCGCACGGCAAGGACCAGTGATGCCGGCGGCCGCGACGCCCGACGATGAGCGCATGGCGGCGGCGCTGCGCTTAGCCACGCTCGGCCTGTACACGACGGATCCAAACCCACGCGTCGGCTGCGTGCTGGTGCAAGGCGGCCGCGTCGTCGGCGAGGGTTGGCACCGGCGCGCCGGCGAGCCGCACGCCGAAGTCCTGGCGCTGCGCGCGGCCGGCGCCGAGGCGCGCGGCGCGACCGCCTACGTGACGCTCGAGCCATGCAGCCACACGGGCCGTACGCCGCCATGCACGGATGCGCTGATCGAGGCGGGTGTCGCCCGGGTCGCCTGCTCGAGCGTCGATCCGAACCCGCGGGTCGCGGGCGCCGGCTTCGAGCGCCTGCGGGCCGCCGGCATCGAGGTGGCGGTCGGATCACTCGCCGCTGCGGCCCGGGCGCTCAATGTCGGCTTTTTTTCGCGCTTCGAGCGCTCGCGACCCTACTTGCGTTTGAAGCTCGCGATCAGCCTGGATGCGCGCACCGCGCATGCCGGCGGCCGCAAGGCTTGGATCAGCGGCGAGGCGTCGCGCGCCGACGTGCAGGAATGGCGCGCCCGCAGTTCGGCGATTCTGACCGGCGCCGGGACGGTGCGCGCGGACGATCCGCGGCTCGATGTGCGGCTGCCATACGGTCCCTGGGTCCGCCAACCGCTGCGCATCGTGCTCGACCCGGATATGTCATGCGCCGCGGACGCGAAGATTTTCCGCGGCGACGGCGCGCTGATCTTTGCCGCCGCGGACGCGGGGGCGCCGCCGCGGGGATGGGGCGCCGCGCGCGTCGAGCGCGTCGCGCGCACGGCCGCCGGCTTGGACCTGCAGGCGATCGGCCGGCGCCTGGCGGAGCTCGAAGTCAACGAGCTTCTGGTCGAATGCGGTCCGCGCCTGGCCGGTGCGCTGCTGCAGGCGCGCCTGGTCGACGAACTCTTGCTGTACGTCGCGCCGATCCTGCTCGGCGCCGACGCCCCGCCGCTCGCCGAGCTGCGGCAGGTGGATGACGGGCAGGAGCTGCCGCGCTTCGAACTGGCCGAGACGCACCGCCTCGGCGAAGATTTGCGCCTGCGTTTGCGGCCGAAGGCGATTTACCCATGTTCACCGGAATCATAACCGCGAGCGGCCGCATTGCGGCGATCGCCGATCGCGGCGGCGATCTGGAACTGGCGATCGCCGCGGCGGGCGGCGGCGTCGAGCGTCTGCGGATCGGCGACAGCATCAGCGTGCAGGGTGTTTGCCTGACCGTCACTCGCCAGCAGCCGGGGCTATTCTTCGCGGACGTCTCGCGCGAGACGCTCGCCAAGACGACGTTCGGCCGCCTGGCGGTGGGCTCGCGGGTGAACCTCGAGCCCTGCCTGCGCGCCGGAGATCCGCTCGGCGGCCATTTGGTCAGCGGCCACGTCGATGGCCTCGCCTCGGTCGTCGAGGTGCGGCAGGACGGGCGCTCGACGCGCCTGTTCCTCGAATTGCCGGACGGGCTCGCGCGCTTCGTCGCGCCCAAGGGCTCGGTGTGCATAGACGGCGTGAGCCTGACCGTCAACGAAGCGCGCGGCCGCAGATTCGACGTGAACATCATTCCGCATACGCAGCAGGCGACGACCTTGGGCGAACGGCGCGCGGGCGACGACGTCAATGTGGAGATCGACCTGATCGCCCGCTATCTGCAACGCCTCACCGCAAGTACACAAGAGTGATACGTCAAATGACAGGATTCAATACGATCGACGAGGTTCTGGAGGACCTGCGCAACGGCAAGATGGCCGTCATCATGGACGACGAGGACCGGGAGAACGAGGGCGACTTGGTGATGGCCGCATCCTGCGTGCGCGCCGAAGACGTCAACTTCATGGCGCGTTACGGCCGCGGCCTGATTTGCCTGACTTTGACGCGCGACCGCTGCAGGCAACTGCGCCTGCCGCTGATGGTCAACGACACCGACAGCCAGCACAAGACGAATTTCACGCTGTCGATCGAGGCGGCCGAGGGGGTGACCACGGGGATCTCGGCGCACGACCGCGCGCATACCATACGGACCGCCGTTGCCGCGAACGCGAACCCCGAGGACTTGCGCCAGCCCGGCCACGTCTTTCCGCTGATGGCGCAGCCGGGCGGGGTGTTGACGCGCGCCGGCCACACGGAGGCGGGCTGCGATCTCGCGCGGCTCGCCGGTTTCGCGCCGGCCGCCGTGATCGTCGAGATTTTGAACGAGGACGGCTCGATGGCGCGCCGGCGCGATCTGGAAGCGTTCGCCAAGAATCATGCGCTGAAGATCGGCACGATCGCCGACTTGATCCGCTACCGCTTGAAGAACGAGCGCTCGGTCGAACGGATCTACGACAGCTCGGTCGATACCGAATACGGCGCGTTCCACCTGAGCTGCTACGAGGACCACGTCCACAAGAACGTGCACATCGCGCTGGTCAAGGGCGATCTGAATTCGGCCGTGCCGCCGTTGGTGCGCGTGCACATCAACGATACTCTGCGCGACGTGCTCGGCGTGCGCAGCGACAAGCTCGGCTGGCCGCTGCGCGCCGCGATACAGCGCATCGCCGCCGAATCATCGGGAGTCGTCGTGATCCTGCGGTCGGAGGAAAGTCCGCGCGAATTCATGCAGAGCGTGCGGCTGCTCGACGCCAAGACCGCCGCGCGCATGCCGCCCGCCGGCGCGACGGTGATCCGAACCTACGGGATCGGCGCGCAGATCCTCAAGGATCTCGGCCTGCGGCGCATGCGGGTACTCAGCGCCCCCAAGCAGCTGCAGGGGCTGGCGGCTTTCGATCTGGAAGTCACCGGCTACGTCGACGGCGGCGAATGAGGCGCCCGGGCGCTTATACTTGAAGGTATCGGCTCGATAGGAAGCAAACCGTGTCCAACGAAAATATGAAGATCATCGAGGGCGAATTGTCGGCCCGCGACATCCGCGTGGCGTGCGTGGTGGCGCGCTTCAACGACTTCGTCGTCGATGCGCTGCTGCGGGGCGCCCTGGATACGCTCAGGCGCCACGGCGTCGGCGACAAGCAGATCGATATCATCCGCGTGCCCGGGGCATTCGAAATCCCGATGGTCGCGCGCAAGCTCGCCGCCTCGCGCCGCTATGACGCGTTGATCGCGCTCGGCGCCGTGATTCGCGGCCAGACGCCGCATTTCGACTACGTCGCCGGCGAATGCGCGTCGGGCATCGCGCGCATCGCGCAGGAGCACGCGCTGCCGATCGCCTTCGGCGTGCTGACGACCGAAACCGTCGAGCAAGCCATGGACCGCGCCGGCGGCAAGGCCGGCAACAAGGGGGCGGACGCCGCGTTGACCGCGATCGAGATGGTCAATCTGCTGCGCAAACTGGATGCGTGACGGTGCCGCGCCCAGAACCCGCAGCAGGCCGGCGCGCGCGAAGTTTGGCGCGCCGGCTCGCGTTGCAGGCGCTGTATCGGCTGCAGATCAATCCGGGTCCGTGGCAGGACACGCACCGCGAGTTCGATCTCGATCCGCAGGCCGAACGCGTCGACCGGGCGTATTTTCGCGAACTGATCGCGGCGATCGCGACCAATCGAGAGGCGCTCGACGCCGCAATCGCAAGACTTAGCGAGATTCCGCCGCAGGAGCTCGATCCGATCGAGCACGCGGTATTGTGGCTCGGTTTGTACGAACTGCAGTCGTGCCTCGATTTGCCCTACCGCGTCGCGCTCGCGGAAGCCGTGCAGCTGACGAAGCAATTCGGCGCGACCGACGGCCATAAGTTCGTCAACGCCGTCCTCGACCGTGCCGCCCGCGAGCTGCGGCCGGACGAATACGACCGCAAGACGGATTGATCCGCTGTGCACCCCGGCAGGCGGGCTTTGGGAGAGTTCGAGCTGATCCGCGAATATTTTCTGCGCGGCGGCGCCGGCGGCGAGCAGCGCGGCGTGCTGGTCGGCATCGGCGACGATGCGGCGGTGCTGCGCGTGCCGGACGATGCGGACTTGATCGCCGCCGTGGACACGATCGTCGAAGGCCGGCATTTCCCCGCGGGCAGCGAACCGCGTTCGCTCGGCCATCGCGCGCTTGCCGTCAACTTGAGCGATCTGGCGGCGATGGGCGCAGAGCCTCGGTGGGCGACTCTGGCGCTGACGATACCGGCGGCCGATCCGCGTTGGCTCGAGCCGTTCGCCGGCGGCCTGCTGGAACTCGCAGAACGCTACGGGGTGGCGCTGGTCGGCGGCGATACCACGCGCGGACCGTTGACCGTCAGCGTTCAGCTCCTCGGTCTCGCGCCCCGCGGCGCGGCGCTGCGGCGCAGCGGCGCCGGTGCCGGCGATCTTCTCGCCGTCACCGGTACGCTCGGCGACGCCGGCGCGGGACTCGCGCTGACGCAATGCAGGTTCGCCGCCGATCCGCCGCACGCGCGTGAACTGCTGCGGCGCTTCGAATATCCCGCGCCGCGCGTCGAGTTCGGTTTGGCGGCGCGGCGCATCGCCACCGCGGCAATGGATATTTCCGACGGCCTGGCCGGCGATTTGCCGAAATTCGCCGCTGCCAACGCGCTCGCAGCACACGTCGATGTCGGGCGCTTGCCGATATCGGCGGCGCTCGCGGCGTCGGCGGCGCCTGGGCAAGCGCGGGACTGGGCGCTCGGCGCCGGCGACGACTACGAGCTGCTGGTCGCGGTCGCCGCGCGGGACTATCCGGCGCTCGCGCAGGCGGCGGCGCAAGCGCGCACGGCGCTGACCGTGATCGGCGAGCTCGCGAGCGGCCGCGGCGTGACGTGGTCGGCAAATGGGCAAGATTTCTCGCCCGCGCGCGGCGGTTTCGATCACTTTGACTGACCTCGACTCAAGTCACAGTTTGACCGCGGCCGCCCCAGTATCCTTTGCCGGCGTAGCAATCGCATCGCCCTGCAGCGGATGGTCATCCTTGAATAATTTACGGTCAACCCCGGTCGTCGACGCGCCGCTCAAACATGCGCACTTGCCCGAGAAGATCGGCAAATATGTGATCATCAACGAGGTGGGACGGGGCAGCACCGGGGTCGTCTATCTGTCGCACGACCCGTATTACGGCCGCGACGTCGCGATCAAGGTCTACAACATCGACGCGAGCGGCGATGAAAGCCGCAAACGCATCGCCCGCAAGATGTTCCTCTCCGAGGCGCACATGGTCGGCATGCTGCAGCATCCGAACATCCTGCCGATCTACGATGCGGGCGAGGAGAACGGCCGCTGCTACATCGTCACGGAGCACGTGCACGGCGCCCGCACGCTCGCCGCCTACTGCAGGCCCGATAATCTTCTGCGCGTCGACGATGTCGTCGAAATCGTATACAAGGCGGCGCGCGCCCTGCATTACGCACACAGCCGGGGCGTGATTCATCGTGACATCAAGCCCAGCAATATCATGCTGACGCTGGATTCGGACGTGCGCATCATCGATTTCGGCATTGCGCTGGTCGCCGACTCGGACATCTCGCGCATCGAGGGCATCGCCGGCAGTCCGTCGTACATGTCGCCGGAGCAGGTGCAGTCGGTCGAATTGACGAACCGCTCGGACCTGTACTCGCTCGGCGCGGTGATGTACGAATTGTTGACCGGAACCCGGCCGTTTCGCGCCGGCAACCTGCAAAAGCTGCTCCACCAGATCGTCTTCGCGACACCCCCTCCGATCCATACCCTGCGCCCGGACATCCCGGAGGAACTGGAGAACGTCACGGCGATGGCCTTGATGAAGGATCCGGAGAGGCGCTATCGGACCGGCTTGGATTTTGCCGCGGAACTGACCCGGGTGCATCAGAAATTGCGCGCCCAATACAACCGCATCGATCAGCAGGAACAGTTCAGCCTGCTGCGCAAACTGAAGTTCTTTCACGAATTCTCGCACGGCGAGATCTGGGAAGTGCTGCGCGCCAGCAGCTGGCAGGATTACGCCGATGGCGAGGAGATCGTCAAGGAAGGCGAAATGGACGACCGCTTCTACATCATCGTGCAGGGAAGCGTGATGGTGCAGCGCAACGGCAAGGCCCTGGGCCAGCTGCAGGGCGGTGAATGCTTTGGCGAGACCAGCTATGTGCGCGGCGCGAAGCGCACCGCGACGATCACCGCCGCAGGGTTGGTCATGGTGATGAAGGTCAGCTCGACGCTGCTCGAGCAGGTGTCCGCAGAATGCCAGCTGCGCTTCAACCAGGTGTTCCTGCGCAGCATGATCGGCCGCCTGCAGCGCGCCGAGTCGCGCGCCTGACGCGCCCGGCGCCTCAGCGCGCCGCGTCTTTGTCGTGCTCGATCATCGCGTAGGCCGAATGATTGTGTATCGACTCGAAGTTCTCCGCTTCGACGACATAGGCGCTGACGCGAGTTTCCCGATTGAGCGCGACCGCGCAGTCGCGGACGATGTCCTCGACGAATTTCGGATTGTCGTAAGCCCGCTCGGTGACGAATTTTTCGTCCGGCCGCTTCAACATGCCGTAGAGCTCGCAGGAAGCCTGTTTCTCGGCGATGTCGATCAATTCCTCGAGCCACATATGCTCGGAGATCTTCGCGGTTAGGGTGATGTGCGAGCGCTGATTGTGCGCGCCATAGTCGGCAATCGTCTTGGAGCACGGGCATAGGCTCGTGGCCGCGACCACCACCTTGAGCCAGACGTCGGTCTTGCCGTCGCGGTGCTCGCCGAAAATCGCCGCCCGATAATCCATCAGGCTCTCGACGCCGGATACCGGCGCCTTCTTCATCACGAAATACGGGAAGGTCATTTCGATGTGGCCGGCAGTGGCGTCCAGGGTCTCGGTCATCTCGGCGAGCATACCGACGAACGAATCCACCGACAGTTCGCGTTCGCGGCGGTGCAGAATGTCGACGAAGCGCGACATATGCGTGCCCTTGAAGTCGTGCGGCAGGTTCACATACATGTTGAAATTCGCGACCGTGTGTTGTTCGCCGCCGGCGCGGTCCTTGACCCTGATCGGATGATAGATGTCCTTGATGCCGACCTTGTTGATCGGAATCCGGCGGGTGTCGGCGTGACCCTGGACATCCTCGATCGGCGTCGTGGCGGGCGGCTTGTGGACGGGGACGGCGGCGTTCATCGTCGATGAGTTCCTAAACGGCAGTGATCGTCTCAGCCCGCGACATCGGCGATGCGCGGTATGCTCGGCCGCCACCACGCCTCGATCCGCGATTGCAGCGACGCGAGGTCGAGGCCGGCATCGGCAAGATTACTCTCGCGAGTGCCGTGAGCGATCGGCTGCTCGGGGATGCCGATGTGCAGAACCGCGCAGCGGTGGCCGTGAGCGTTCAGGACCTCGGCGACCGCGCTGCCCGCGCCGCCGGCGACGACGTTTTCCTCGAGCGTGATCAGATGTTGATTTTTACCGGCGATGCGGTCGATTAGATGCTCGTCCAGCGGCTTGACGAACCGCATGTTGACGACCGTCGCGTCGAGCCGTTCGCCGATGCGCAGCGCGTTCGCCACCATGCTGCCGAACGCCAACAGCGCGAGGCCTCTGTGTCCTTCGCGCAGGATGACGCCGCGACCGACCGGCAACGCATGCATCTCCTGTTGAACCGCAACGCCGGGGCCGGTGCCGCGCGGGTAGCGCACCGAGGCGGGCGCATCGATCGTCGTTGCGGTGAACAACATCTGCCGGCACTCGTCCTCGTTCGAGGGCGCCATGATCACGATATTCGGCAGGCAGCGCATGACGCTGAAGTCGTAGCTGCCTTGATGCGTCGCGCCGTCGCCGCCGACCAGGCCGGCGCGGTCGATCGCGAACGTGACCGGCAGATTTTGCAGCGCCACGTCGTGCACCAGCTGGTCGTAGCCGCGCTGCAGAAAGCTGGAATAAATCGCCAGGACCGGCCGCACCCCTTCGCAGGCGAGACCGGCGGCGAACGTCACCGCATGCTGTTCGGCGATGCCGACGTCGAAATACCGCTGCGGGAACTTCTTCTCGAACTCGACCAGACCGGAGCCTTCGCGCATCGCCGGCGTAATCGCCACGATGCGCGGGTCGCGCGCGGCGATATCGCAGAGCCATTGCCCGAAAACCTGCGAATAGGTGGGCCCGCTGCTCTTTTCCTTGAAGATCGTCGCGCTCGCCGGATCGAACGGACCGGGGCCGTGCCATTTGATCGGATCGGCCTCGGCCGGCGCATAGCCTTTGCCTTTGCGCGTGACGACGTGCAAGAGCTGCGGTCCCTTCAAGTCGCGCATGTTCTCGAGCGTCGCCACCAGCGCGTGCAAATCATGACCGTCGATCGGCCCGATGTAGTTCAGGCCGAGTTCCTCGAATACCGTGCCGGGCAGGATCATGCCTTTCATATGCGCTTCGGAACGCCTGGCGAGTTCCCAAACGGTCGGCATCTGCCGCAGCACCTTCTTGCCGCCCTCGCGCAAGGTGGCGTACACCTTGCCGGAAAGCACGCGCGCGAAATAATTCGACATGGCGCCGACGTTGTTGGAAATCGACATGTCGTTGTCGTTGAGCACGACCAGCAAGTCGACGTTCATGCTGCCGGCATGATTCAAGGCCTCGAAGGCCATGCCCGCGGTCATCGCGCCGTCGCCGATCACTGCGACGACACGGCGTCGCTCGCCGCGGACGGCAGCGCCGATCGCCATGCCGAGCGCGGCGCTGATCGAGGTACTCGAGTGACCCACGCCGAAGGTGTCGTACTCACTCTCCGAGCGTGTCGGGAACGGCGCCAGCCCATGATGCTGTTTGATCGTACGCAGCGCGTCGCGGCGCCCGGTCAAGACCTTGTGCGGATAGGCCTGGTGGCCTACGTCCCAGACCAGGCGGTCGTACGGCGTTTCAAAAATATAGTGCAGTGCAACGGTCAGTTCCACCGTGCCCAGGCCGGCGGCGAAGTGGCCGCCCATCTGGCTGACGGTGTGGATCAAATAGCGGCGCAATTCGTCCGCTACGGCGGCAAGATCCGAGCGCGGCAGCGCGCGCAAATCGGCCGGCGCGTCGATCCGAGAGAGCAGCGGGAAGTCGTCTGTGATTGTCATGTGACCGCTAGTTTACATTGCCGTGCCGCTAAACTCGACGCCGCCCGATACTGGCGTATCCAGGCCGCGGGTTGTGCCGGGCTTCAAGACGGCCGCTCAGTCGGCTTGCGGCGCTTGCGGATCGAAATTTTCAACCGCGGGTTCGCCCGCTTTCTGCAGCAGGATCTCGACTTTCTGTTCGGCTTCCTTCAACGCCGACTGGCAGCTGCGGGTCAACAGCACGCCGCGCTCAAAAGCGGCAAGGGACTCCTCGAGCGGCAGATCGCCGCGCTCGAGGCGCTCGACTATTTCCTCCAGGTCGCGCATGGCGGCCTCAAAGTCGAGCGGTTCAGCCTGCTTCTCGGATTTGCGGGTTGCCATGCCGGCGAACGGTACACAGGGGCCGGATCGCGGTCAAACCTCCGGCAAGCGGCGCCGCCGGCGCACCCCCGGCCGCGGTGGCCGCGGCCGGGGCAAAGAATGTTGCCAAGCCGTGAGTTCGGTCACACGCCGGCGGCGGCTTCTTGGCGCGTTTTCGGTACGATGTTCGACCGGCAAGCATATGTCACATGTACGCGCAAAACTCGTTCGTTTCGGCCTCGCCAGCGTCGTAGCGGCCGCGGCCGCGGCGTGCAGCCCGCCGCGCCAGCCGCCGCCGACCGTCGAGGACCTGATGCACGATCGCGTCGCGCTCGACGGCATCATCATGAAATGCAGCGGCATACCGCGGATCGACCGCACCAACCCGGATTGCGCCGTGGCGCGGATCGCCATCGACCGACTGGCGGAGCAGCGGGATGCAGCGGAGGCGGCAAAACGCGAAGCAGACTTCGAACAGTTGCGCGAGGAGTTGCGCCTGACCGAGGAGCAGCATCGGCTGGAGCGGGAAGCCGAGCGGAAAGTCGACGCCTTCACCCTGCCGCTCGTGCCGATCGAACCGCCGGACCGGCAGGCGGCGAAATCCACGAGTGCCTCGACCGTGGCGGCCCCCGGCGCGCCGCGCAGCTCGCCGCTCGTCGGTCAAACCCGGCACTGAGCTCACCGCAGCAGAGCGCGCACCTTGCCTGCGGCCGCGCCGGGGGCGAGACTACTGCCGATGTCAGAGTATAAGAGATCCGCGGTAATGCCGAACCGGCAGCAAGCGTTGCCCGGCCGCAGTGCGGCCGTACCCGTAGCCGAAGAGCATTTCGTGTCCGGGCGGCGCATCCTGCCGCCGTTTCCGCCGGGCATGCAGCTCGCGGTATTCGGTTTGGGTTGTTTTTGGGGCGCCGAGCGGAAATTCTGGCAGCTGGACGGTGTCTACTCGACGGCTGTCGGTTATACGGCCGGATTTACGCCCAATCCGACCTATCAAGAAGTCTGCAGCGGGCTCACCGGGCACGGTGAAGTCGTGCGCGTCGTCTTCGATCCCGGCAAATTGAGCTACCGCGAATTGTTGAGGGTATTTTGGGAGTCGCACGACCCCACGCAGGGCATGCGCCAGGGCAACGATGTCGGTACGCAATATCGTTCGGGCATATATACCCACGATGCGCAACAACTGGAGCTCGCGCAGGAATCGCGCGAAACCTACGCGCGGGCGCTCGCCGAAAAAGGGCTCGGACCAATCACGACGGAAATCCTCGCCGCCTCCGAGTTCTACTACGCCGAGGACTATCACCAGCAGTACCTCGCGAAGAATCCCAATGGCTACTGCGGGATTGGGGGCTGCGGAGTGCCCTTCAAACTCGCGGAGTTACCGGTGGGGGAGAAGGCGTAGTCGACGATACACCGAGGGTTCTTGTGAGGAACCATAGGGTTATCAGCTGACCACGCACAAGATCAGCGTATTTCTGCAGGAAAACGCCAGCTGGTTTTGACGTCGACGTCTACCGGAATTCTACCGGTGGTCTGGACCTAGGAAAGTCCTCGGGGAAGGAATCGCGATCCGCCGCCATCGCGACGCCTCCGCTGACGACTTGAACGGGCCATCCTGGATACTTGCTGTAGCTACGATGTGTAGCTACAATACGCCATGTTCACGTGGGATGAGGCCAAGCGACGGGAGAATTTCCGTAAGCACGGCATCGATTTCGTGGACGCGCCAAAGATATTTCAGGGACTTACGTTTACGGCCGAGGATGATCGTGAGGCCTACGGTGAACGACGATTCCTGACACTGGGGCTGTTGGAAGACCAGGTTGTATCGGTGGCGCATACCGAGCGCACTGATGGGATCCGGATCATCTCAATACGTAAGGCTACTAAACATGAAACGCGCTTCTACTTCTCGCAAATCACGAACTGACCTGACCCGCGTGCGCCAACTGACCGACGCGAACATGGTGAAGGACGGTGACGCGCCTGAATGGACACCCGCAATGTTCGCGCGTGCCGTGGCGCGGAAAGGGCTGAAGGCCGTCCCGAAAAAGGAGCTCCTGTCGCTTCGCATTGATGCGGATGTGATTGATTGGTTCAAGGCCCAGGGAGCTGGATACCAGTCACGAATGAATGCTTTGCTGCGGGCCTATATGGAGGCCCACAAATGAACTGGCGGATGGCGGCGATTCTCGTCTGTTTCGCGAGCGTGACATCACTGGTGCATGGAGCTTCGCCATCCGGCGCGGACCGATTTCTCATCAACGTCGAGGCGAAGTCGATTGGTTCGGTCACGGTGAATGACTCCGAGCCGCTGCTGAGAAAGCGCTTCGGCGCAGCGAATGTCACGAAGGCGACCGAGAATCTCGAAGGCGACTCGTCGCCCATCGTCGTGGTGTCGATCGATGGCCACAAACTGGTCAAGCACTGGAACCACGTGTCGACCGCGGATACGACGTTCAAGACGAAGGATGGGCTCGGCCCTGGCTCTTCATTGGCCGCATTCGAGCGCGTGTACGGCCCCGCGAGTCGTGGAGAGGGTGAAGGTGGCTGGTACGTCACTTTCAGCATTGGGAAGAGCACCGAATTTCAAGTCAGGGTCGGCGATGAGTGCTTTGACAAGCAGTTAAACCTCAAACGGGACTCCGAGTGCATTGTGAAGGAGATTCTGCTGTAGCGAGTAGAGATACGCTGGGATAGCGTTTCGCGGATCGTGCGCCGGTCTACCGGTGGAACGATGGCGAGGTCTACCGGAAGTCGACCGAACGGCGGTGCGAGCCGACGTAACTCCGTGGTGTGCGTGGGATTTCCAGATTCAGCGCCGACTATCACCAGCAGTACCTCGCGAAGAATCCGGACGGGTACTGCGGCATTGGCGGGTGTGGGGTGCCCTTCAAACTCGCGGAAGTTAAGGTGGGGGAGAAGGCGTAGGTACCGTTTGCCAAGGGCTCTCGCGCGGAACCCGAGGGTTACCGGTTCGCTACGTCGAAGATCCACGTATTTCTGCAGAAAAACGCGAGCTGCTTTCGACGTTAACGTCTACCGGAAGTCTACCGTCGACCGCCGTTGAGGATAGTCAGCGGCGAAGTTCAAGAGATAGACGGCAAAGGACGTATCGGTGGCGACGATCCCTACAGTCAGATCGTCACCACGTTGGCAGCGCGCGGGAACAGGGTTAATGCCTATGACGTCGCATCGTCCGATCCCTGCAGATTTGCCATTCCGCTTCCCCTGCTGAGACAGATTCACGGCGAGACGTTCATGGGTTGGACCGGGTGGGTCTTTCGCATGGGCGATGGCAGGCTTTTCTCGTATGGCTCTTCGTTCAGCACTGAGTTCTTTCAGCTTCCTGATGGTTACGGCTTCGACGACGTTATCGAGGTTATCAATCACAGCTTTGTCGATTCTGGAGGGGCAGTCGTGACACTCAGCCGGGGCGCGTTGCCTCCTGCGAACTATGATTGCGGCACCGAGCTCCGGGAGCGCGCCTACTTCATTTGTGCTGTCGATGGGCTGCCGTGATTTTGGGCAGGCCGATAGTAATGGTTGACGTTACTAACGCGACGAGTTAGTATTGACAAGTGATCAAGTCCTTTCAAGGCAAGGAGGCTGAGAGGGTCTGGAGTCGTGAGTACTCCAAGCGGTTTCCGCGCGACATTCAAGAGCGGGCGCTGATGAAGCTGCAGCAGTTGAACGCCGCTGGAGACCTGAAGGACCTTTCGATTCCAAGCTCGAATCAGTTCGAGGTTCTGAAGGGTGATCGAAAGGGCCGCTACAGCATCCGGATCAACAAGCAGTGGCGGATCTGTTTCAAGTGGCGTGACCGACATGCCTTTGACGTCGAGATCGTCGATTATCACTAGGCGGCAATAGAATTATGGCAGCGCGAAAGATCAAGCTTACTCACCCGGGCAAGATTCTCCGGGAGGAGTTCATGGAGCCAATAGGCCTCAGTGCGTATGCACTGGCTAAGGCCCTGGACGTTCCGCTGCCTCGCGTAAACGACATCGTGCGCGAGAAGCGTTCAATCTCGCCGGAGATGGCCGTGCTGTTCTCGGCGTATTTCGGCACGTCCGATGGTTATTGGATCAATTTGCAGGCGCACTTCGACCTGGAAATTGCGAAAGACAAAGTCGGTAAGCAGGCCGCCCGGATCAGCCCTCATCCTCACGGCGCCGACGGCAGATTGCAGCCCGTCTGAGGTTCGTGCCGGTCTACCGGTGTAATGACGGCGAGGGCTACCGGAAGTTTGCCGGTGATCTCGCCATAGAAAAGCCCTCGGCGAAGGGCCAGTCGGGCGCGGCGGCATGGAATCGGGTTTACGGCAGACTTGAGCGAATAGCGCTTGGCCGTGAGTTCGCTCGCATGCGGCATGGACTAATCTTGTAACAATTGTCGCCAAGGGATAACAGCTGACGACGTCGAAGATTCGCTTGACATGCAAGGTTACTCTTGCCTATCATACAGGCAAGTAATCACTTGCCTGTAGTCCTCCATGGCCAAGCGTCTTCCTGATACCGACCTGCTGTTCAAGGGCCTGGCCGATCCCAGCCGGCGCAAGCTGCTGGACGTGCTGCACGCGCACGATGGCCGCACGCTCAACGAGCTGTGCGAACACCTGGACATGACGCGGCAGGGCGTGACGCAGCACCTGGACTTGCTGGAGGCGGCCAACCTGGTCGCCACCGTGCGGCGCGGCCGCGAAAAGCTGCACTTCCTCAATCCGGTACCGCTGCAGGAGATCTACGAGCGCTGGATTGCCAAGTTCGAAAAGCCGCGCCTCAAGGCGCTTTCGGATCTGAAACAACGACTGGAGAAAGCCAATGGCTAGATCAACCTTTGTCTACGTGACCTACATCCGCACCACGCCGGAGAAGCTGTGGTCGGCACTGACCGACGTGCAGTACATGAAGCGGTACTGGTTCGGCATGCACTGCGAAAGCCAGTGGACGGCGGGATCCCCGTGGAAGATGGTGTCCGGCGACGGTCAGATCACCGACGCCGGCGAGATCGTCGAGGCCGAGCCGCCACGGCGCTTAGTGATCCGCTGGCAGCACCAGAGCAAGCCCGAGCTCAAGGCCGAAGGCGAATCGCGATGCACGATGGAACTGGAACCCAGTGGAACTGCGGTCAAGCTGTCGATCACCCACACCATCGAGTGCGACCCCTCGAAATTCATCGCCGCGGTGTCCGGCGGCTGGCCGAAGATCATCTCCAACCTGAAGTCCCTGCTGGAGACCGGCTCCGCCGTTCTGCAGGACCCTCATCCAACGGCTGTTTCCCGCTGACAACCCATTGAGAGCCCACACTCTGGCGGGAGTAACCATGGCAAAGGTCATTTTTGGAAACCATTCGGCGGTTCGAGTGCGGCGGACGGAACGGGACAAAATTCGTAAGTTTTATCGCGACGTCCTGGACTGCAAAGCGGAGGGCGCCCTAAGTGACGACGACTTTTTGAAGGCGACCTTCCTGGAGCTGAAGACCGACAACGTCGAAGGAATGCGGCAGAAAATTGTCGGCTTCGGCGTCAAGGTGCTCGAGGTACCGGATCCCCACCTTTATTTCCAGGCTCCAGGTGGACAAGTATGGCGGCTGGTCGGAATCAACGAGGACCTCTCCAAATATGAGGGAAACAATTGAAACGCATTTCCTGCTCGCCCCGGCCGAACTACGATCGCCTCGTCGCATTGACGAAAAAGTTCGATCCGACGAATTTCTTCCACATGAATCACAACATCAAGTCGGGATTGGCGCGGGCGTGCGGGGTGAGGTGAAGCGCCGCACCGATCTCGCCGTCTTCGACAGCATGCCGCTCGCAGCGGTACACTACGCCGCACGTGTTCGCACCGTGTACTGAAAGGGGGAAGTAGATATGATCGCGTCTCGCAAGAGCGCGTT
>Ga0307372_10001260_pt1 | contig 44589 bp, 51 predicted proteins | sample OX1MG_FD_202533 | JGI IMG/M metagenome (GOLD analysis project Ga0307372, IMG submission 202533) | Soil microbial communities from Risofladan, Vaasa, Finland - OX-1 | ecosystem: Environmental > Terrestrial > Soil > Coastal area > Acid sulfate soil | place: Finland: Risofladan, Vaasa | collected...
CTGGTACTGAGTTGGCTGGTACTGAGTTGGCTGGTACTGAGTTGGCTGGTACTGAGTTGGCTGGTACTGAGTTGGCTGGTACTGAGTTGGCTGGTACTGAGTTGGCTGGTACTGAGTTGGCTGGTACTGAGTTGGCTGGTACCTGGCCCTGACCGGTGAGCCTCGGCCAGGTCCTCAGAAGCGGCCGCCCTGGATGCGGCGGCTGCGCTGGGACTGGCCGGGCTCGCCGTAGGGGTAGTCCGGGGTGACCGGCTCGCTCGCCTCGTCCAGCAGGGTGGTCTCCTCCGCGGTCAGCGTGAGGTCCGCGGCGGCCATGTTGCCGGCCAGCTGGTCCATGCTGCGGGCGCCGAGGATCACCGACGACACGCATGGCCGGGCGGCCAGCCACGCGATGGCCACCTGGGCCAGGGACACGCCGCGGCCCTCGGCGACCTTGCGGACCGCATCGAGGACCTGCCAGGTCTGCTCGGACTGGCCGCGCTGGTTCCAGATCCGCATTCCCTCGTCGGCGTTCTCCATCGCCCGGGTGCCCGCGGCGGGCGGCTCGCCGCGCCGGTACTTGCCGGTCAGCCATCCGCTGGCCAGCGGGGACCAGGCGAGCAGGCCGAGCCCGGCGGCCTGGCAGGCGGGCACGATCTCCCATTCGACCGCGCGGGCCAGCAGGTTGTACTGCGGCTGCAGGGACACCGGGACGGACAGCCCGCGGAACTCCGCGGCATCCACCGCCTTCTGCAGCTGCCAGCCGGTGAAGTTGGACAGCCCCACGTAATTGATCTTCCCGGCGCGCACCGCGTCATCCAGGAAGCGCAGCGTCTCCTCGACGCGGGTCAGCGGGTCCCACCCGTGCACCTGGTACAGGTCGATGGTGCCGGTGTTCAGCCGGCGCAGCGACGCGTCCAGCGCCCGCGCGAGGTGCTGGCGGGACAGCCCGTGCCCGTTCGGGCTCTCATCGGTGGGGAAGCGGCCCTTGGTGGCCAGCACGACAAGCCCGCGTCGGCCCGGCCGGGCGGCCAGCCAGCGCCCGATGATTTCCTCGGAGCGGCCGTCCGCGTACACGTCGGCGGTGTCCACCAGCGTTCCCCCGGCCTCGGTGAACCGGTCGAGCTGGGTGAACGAGGCCGCCTCGTCCGTCTCATTGCCAAAGGTCAGGGTGCCGAGCGCGAGCGCGGACACCGCGCAGCCGCTCCTGCCCAGCAGGCGGTACTCCATCAGTCCTCCGTCATGTCTGGAATGTTCCAGCCCTAAGTACCCCGGCTTCGGCCGGGCTACCCCTGGGACGCCGGGTTGCGGAAGAGCCCGGCGACCCGGTCGCGCGGCAGGGCGGAAACCCGGTGGCCGCCCCGGCCCGTCATGTCCTCGCCGGCGCTGAGCGCGTTCGCGACGGCCTCCTCCGACCCCTGCACGACCGCGGCGAAGAAGGGGTCGATGGCGCCCCAGGGGATGAATGTGAGCTGGTCGTATGGCCGGCCGCCGCCGGATATGGAGTAGGGGGTGAAGCCGCCCGGGTTCGCGGTGGAGCAGGCCAGGAACAGGTCACCGGAGGAATGCGAGCCGGTGGTCCCGGTGCGCGCCAGGCCGAGGGTGACCCGCCGGGCCAGCGCCGTGCACTGGTGCGGGAGCAGCGGCGCGTCGGTGATCACGACGGCGATGACCGAGCCGGCGCCGGGGGGCACCCCGCGATGCTCCGCCACCGGGTTGTCGCCAGCCAGCAGGTCGCCGAGCGGCATCCCGGCCAGCACCAGCTCATCGCGGGAACCGAAGTTGGCCTGCACGAAGACGCCGACCACGTACCTGCTGCCCGCGTGGCTGACCAGCCGGGACGCCGTGCCGCTGCCGCCCTTGAACCCGTAGCAGATCATCCCGGTGCCGCCGCCGACCGCGCCCTCGTCCACCGGCCCGGACGCTGCGGCTTCCAGCGCGTCGACGCAGTCCTGCTCGGTGACATGATGCCCGTTGATGTCGTTCAGGTAGCCATCCCAGGTCTCCGCCGCGACCGGGAGCGCCCAGTCGTCACCGAGTTCCGGGTGGTGGCGGAGCGCCCAGGCGATGATCCCCGCGTGCGCGATGCCCACCGCGTGGGTGTTGGTGATGGCGACCGGCAGGCTGAAGGTGCCGGACTCCCCCATCCAGGCGGCGCCGGTCATCTCCCCGTTGCCGTTCTGGGCGAAGAAGCCGGCCGCCACCGGGTCGAGCGCGCCGGCCCGCCCGCGTGGATGCAGGGCGGTCACCCCGGTCCGCACCGAATCCCCGCTGATGATGGTCCGGTAGCCGACCTCCACCCCGGGCACGTCGGTGATCGCGTTCCACTGGCCCGGGGTGCCGCCGAACGGGATGCCGAGCGCCCGCGCCCGCGGCCTGCCGGAGGGAGTCGCCAGGTGCGGATTGGCCGGGTCCGGCACGGTCCGGTGCGGGGTGGCCGGGTGCGGCACGGCCGGGTCCGGCACGGCCGGGTGCGGGGTGACCGGGTGCGGGGTGACCGGGTGCGGGGTGACCGGGTGCGGGGTGACCGGGTGCGGGCCATTGCGCTGCGGATGTTCCACGGTGCGGTGGCTTCCTCGTTGTCCGGCGGATGCGGGCATGTCCTGGCCGCGCCAGCATAGCGACGCCCACCGGGCGGCGTCCGGGCGCTGCGCCGCCGCTGACACCACAAGTACTTCGTAGCCTAAAAGTTTGGCAGCTAAATATAAGGCACCTAATAATGTGGGGGTGGACGTCAAAGACCTTGGCATGGGGGACCTGTCCGCCCTCGGCCCGATGGAGGAGTGGCCCATCGGTCGGCTCTTCATGGCCGCCACCCGCATGTCCGGGCCGGTCTGGGGGCGGCTGCTCGAGCGGCACGGGATAAGCCCGGCCGGGTTCTTCCTGCTGCGGCTGCTGCACGGCGAGGACGGGCTGCGGGCGGGCGAGGTGGCCAAGCGGCTGATGACCACACCGGCCACGCTCACCTCGGTGGTCGACACGCTGGAGCGGCATGGCCAGGTGGAACGGCGCCGCGAGGGGGCCGACCGCCGGGCCGTCCTGCTGCACATCACCGACGCCGGCCGCAAGGTCGTCCAGGAGACCGGGCACGCCATGGCGGGTGAGGTGTGGGGGCTGTTCGGCGTGGCCGACGAGGCGGACGAGCCCGCGGTCCGCAGGTTCCTCCTCGCGATGATCGAGCGTGTCGACACCTACCTGAAGGGAAACCGGCCGTGACCGCGCCCTCCGATTCCGGACCCTCCGATTCCGGACCCTCCGATTCCGGACCCTCCGATTCCGGACCCTCCGATTCCGGACCCTCCGATTCCGGACCCGCGAGGCCGGACCCCGCGAGGCCGCGTCCGCCGTGACCGCGCTGCCCGGGGCGGCGGTCCGCACCCTGGCCCTCGGCAAGACGTACACCGGTCCCCGCGGCGAGGTGCCCGCGGTGCGGGGTATCGACCTGGAGGTCAGGTACGGGGGAGTTCTTCGGCCTGCTGGGGCCCAACGGCGCCGGCAAGCCGAACATCGGATTTTGACATTTTCTTTGACTCGCGCGGTTGATGTCGATGAGGCTGATGGGGCTATTTCCAGTCCGTAGCGGTGCCGGGCGAGCGGTACCCCGGCTGACCGGATACCTGGTTGCTCCTCGCCAGCCGGCAGGCGCTGGCACGGATGCCGATTACCTCGCAAGATCGGTGTCTCGTGCCTGGGTGCCGCCGCCCTCCTCTACGCATAACCTCCCCGTTGAGCGGCCATACGGTCAGGCGGGGGCGGCGGGGAGCCGCAGCATTTCTTGAACTTCTTCCTGCTCCCGCAAGGACACGGCGCATTACGCCCCACCTTGGCGGCTCGCGCAGGCCCGCCGGGTGCCAGCGCCGGGCCGCCGGGTGAACGGGCTGGTCGGCGAAGCCGCCTGGCCTGCTCGCCGAACTCCCTGGCTTCACCGGGCCGGCCGGTGTCCTCGCACACCCGCTGCAGCCGCTCCGCGATGTATACCCGGTCCCGGACGCCGGGGATCGAATACCCACGGCGCAGCAGCTCCTCGGCCCGGCCGAAATCGTTCGGCTTGTCGCCCCAGGGCAGGTAGCAGTCGGCCCATCCGATCCAGCCCCACCCCCAGTCCGGGTCGGCATCCAGCCACGACCGGAACAGCCCTTCGGCCCTCTCGGTCATGCCAGCGTCAAAGTAGGCCCCGGCCAGCGCCCTGCGGCGGTTCTCGGTCATCAGCTGGCCTTCGCGGGGGAACCTCCGAAGCGACTCCTCGCAGAAGTCGATCAGGGCCAGCAGCATCTCGCGGTTGTCCAGTCCTGCGTTGTGCAGCGCGATCTCGAGGTCCTGGCTCCAGTTGAAAAGCGACTGGGTCATCGGGAAGTGGTCGTCGAAGTCCCTGATGGAGCCGATGCTGGCGGCATCACACAGCCGCAGCACATCAGACCACGCATCCAGCCAGGTCGCGGCGGACTGGTGCGTGTCTTTCTCCGCGTCTTCGGCATAGCCCGCCTGTATCTTGTCGTCCAGGAGTTCCAGGCACACCCTGTCCGGCCACCATCTCTGCCAGAGCGCGAGCAGGCAGATCCAGATCCAGTCCGCCGCGATGTCGTCGCCGAGTTCCAGCCTGTCCAGGATCGGGTGGGTCGCCTCTTCGGCGGACAGTGCCCCTTCGCACAGCTTCTCCACCCCGTCGCGGCCGGCGTCCAAGCCGAAGCTTCCCAGCTTTGCCAGCAGCTCGTCATCGGTCAAGGCTGTCGCGCTCGACCGCAGCGGCCTGCCATTGCGCTTGAGCATGCGGCGTATGTCCTCATTGACCTGGGCCTCTTCCTGGCAGAACCGGTCTATGGTCACCCAGGAGATCTTCATGAGTTCCTGATGTCCTCCTTTGCAGGCATCGCCGCCGACGCCGGGCCGGGCGGCGCGGATGGGAATCCTTGGTGCGTTCGGCGAAATAGACGGAGTGCGGCGTGAAGTCCGGTCTTCTCCCCACTCAGCCGCTGCCGAGCCTGGCGATCCTGGCGAGCTTCCGGTTGACCTTGGCCAGGTTGAACGGCTCGGGGTCTTCCGAATTCTCCTCAGACGGGTACTCGACAGGAGAGTCGCCGCTGAACGCGACGCACACCGGGTAGCCCTGCCCCGGATCGGGCCTGATCGCCTTCTGCCGGGTGATCTCGTGTATCCAGCTGGCACCGAAATCGTACTCGTAGCCGACCTTCCTGCCGCCGGGTGGGAAAGCGTCACGGACCCGCATCTCGTTCTCGTCGGCGGTCAGCTCCAGCTCGAAGAACGGGTCGGCGTACTTCCTGCCACCCACGGTGAAGACGTGCAGGTGGTCACCGTCCCAGCCGAACAGCACCTGGATCACCATGTGCAGGTCACCAAGGCTGGCTATGACAGGGACCTGCACGCTGCGCCAGATCGGCGGCTTGAAGTGTTTCAGCGTTACCTTCAGCTGGACCCCCTGGTCGATGCTGCGCGGCGCGCCAGACGCGACGAATCCCGCCACCGCCCGTGCCAGTTTTTCCGCGCCCGGATGGCCGGTCGCGCGCACTGCGGCCAGCCGCCCGTCCAGCCCGTCTCCGCGCACGGATTCCCAGATCCGGCACAGCGCCTCGTCAGGTCCGCTTTCCTCCAGCGCGGCGGCGGCGGACTCGGCCCCGAGCCACTGCCAGTCCGCCTGATCAGGTTCCGGGCACTGCTTCCAGGAGTACAGCACGACGCGGGCGTGCGGGCCGGCGCACGGCGCCTTCGCTAGCTCGCGCCAGGCAGGCAGCCCAGCCCCCTGGACCAGTTCGGCCAGGCTGACCGCCACGAGACGCAGCCGCGGCGACATCGGCTCTGCCGCCTCCAGAAGTTCCCGCACCGCGTCTTCCGGGTCGCGCGCGCCCAGCCATTCCGAGGCGGCCTCCCATCGCTCCGCCTCACCGGCGGATTCGGCCACCTCCGCGATCAGTTCGGCCGCGCTGATCTCCGGATCGGCCGGGCCTGGCAGGGCCTCCGCCAGCTGGCGTGCCGCCCAGCGGCCGAGCGGCGTGATGACGGGACCGGGGGGTGCGTCAGGCACGGCGGGCTCGGCGGCAAGCGCGCCGAAGCCGGCGAGCAGCGCCACCAGCCCGCCCAGCGGATTCCCGCGTTCCCGGCCGGTCCGCAGCCCGAACGCGACCGGGACCAGGTCCAGATCCAGGTCGTGGATGTCGCAAAGATCATCGGCTTCTTCCAGGACCGCGTCCCACAGCTCGCGCCCCGCCGGCACGTCCTCATCTTGGGCGACCGTGAGCAGCGCCAGAATGAGCACCAGCAGGTTGTCGCCTTCTTCCGTTCGGGTGCCGCTTAACCCGCAGACGGCCAGCAGGCCCGCGAGCCATCCGGTGAGCAGCTCGGCGTCCCCGGGCGGCCAGCCTTCCAGCGCGTGCCCGCAGGCGACTGTCCCCCCGGTTACCCGCAGCAGGCCGGTGGCGATCGCGACGCACCACGGACGGTGCAACTCCGGCAGGCCGGCCGCCGACCGCAGCCGTTCCGGGACCCGGACGCCGAGCGCTGCCGCCGCAGCCGGCACGTCGGGCTGGCGCAGTACCTGCCTGGTTGTCACGGGCCGGCTCCCGGTCCCGGCCCAGCGGGCAAGCGCCACCGCCCCTTCCATCACAGCACACTCACCTGCGAGGCAGGCCGCCTCGCGAAGCTCATCCGTGAGCGTCCTTGCCTCCGCGTCTGCCATTCCGGCACCCTATCGCCGTCAGCCGCTGCCGTGACTTAGCGGGCGGTGGAGGCGCTGGCAAGATCGGGATCGCCCCCCGGGTCATGCCGAAGATGTACCGGGCACTGCCGGAGCGGCTATGGAATGCATTCTGGACCCGCCAGTTCCCGGCGAGCTGAAGAGCGCCGAACGCCAGCGAGGTGCAGCGCAATGGTGCAGGACGGCTTAGGACGTCCGGTTACCCGCGATCTAGACCTTGATGACCAGCAATGCATGGTCGATGTGCAGCATGTCATCAGGGTCGCTGGTGGCGACGGCGTGCCTGCGCTCCCTGGCGCAGAGCGCCACGTGAACGTCGACGACATCGTCGTGGCCGCTGCGTGCGCACAGCAGCCCTACGCTGCGCGCGACGTTCGGCGTCATGCCGGCGATGTCGATATCCCGCGACTTCAGCAGCCGGGCCAGGCGGACCTGACGGGAACTGCGCCACGCCTGCGCGATGGTGCCGACAGGAACGCAGACGGTACCCCCGCGCCGTAGGGTTTCGTCCAGGCGGGCCTGCATGGCGATCGCCTTGCGGGGGTGATCAAGCGCAAGAAGCGCACCGGTGTCAAGGGTGAGCCCGGTTGTCGTGCCCGCTGTCACCCGGCCAGCCTGTCATCTCGCTTGGGCTGGCCGGTGAGGCCGGCATGGTCTAGTTCGCCCTGAACCTGCCGCCGGACTTCCTCCGGCACGGGAGTCTCGGCATTCCACGAGGCCAGCACCTCTTCCAGGTCCTCCCGCTCGGTGTAGTCCTCAAGGGCAGCGGCCACGTATGAGCTGACCCGGCGCTCGCCGCCTGCGGCACGCTTGACCTGCTCTGCCAGCTCATCGGGAAGGCTGACCGTAATTCTTTTCATACATTTATCATACTCGGTTGCGGCGATGTTCGAGTCTGTCCGGCGCCAGACCGAGGTCAGGCGAAGGCAGCCAAAGAAGACCTACAGCGGCCGGTAAGACGAACATCGGAAATTGACACTTCTTCGCATCTGGATCTGGATCTGGATCTGGCTCACATTCCGTGACCGTCTCGGGCAGGCAGCTCGTCGATCGCTTCCGCACGTGCCCTCAGCTGCTCCGCGGACGGCGTGAAGTCGGCTTCTTGAATCGTCCCGCGGCGGATGAGCTGCCGTTGCCTGGCCGTCGGCTCGTAGCCGGTCAGCATGTGACGCCGAGCCGAATGGCACCACCACCTGGTAACCGCAGTCGACACCGGATTGACAGCTGCGCTTACGCGACGCCCGATCCGATTCATGCTGCCTCCCGGTTGAGCACGGACCCGCCTGCATCCCATGGTCCACCGGTAACGGCGAAGATGCGAGCCGGCACCGGCAATCGTCCGTCGGCGGTGGCCTGTTCCGCCATCGCCGCCATACTGTGCCCGGAGTGCCGGCCTGACGGGGGAATCAGTCTGTGTGAGGCCGCCGTGGCGGCAAGGATGATGCTTGAGCAAGAATCGCCCGCGAGGAGCCATCCAGATGCCCATCCCGCTCGGTGCCGGCCGCCGCTGGTGAGCACGCGCGCCGCGACGGCGGCGACATCGCTGGCGGCGATGAAGCCCGCCCGGCCCTGGCCCGCGGGCGCGTAGAGCATGCCCTCGCCGCGGATGGTCTGCGCGGCGGCCAGCAGGTTCTCCATGTACATGGCCGGGGCCAGGTAGCTGACCGGCAGGCCGGCGCCCTTCGCTTCCACCCGCACCATCGCCGTGGCATCGGCGCCGATGTCGGCCAGCGCCTCCATCAGGTGGTAGCCGACCCGCCCGGTCGCTCCGGTCACCAGGATCATGGGGCACGCCTCCGGGGGTCCGCGGCAGTTACCTTATGGCCACCTTACGGGGTGCCCTGGCCCGGTACGCGTGGCCGCGTCGGGGACGTACCTTGGTTTGGTGGCAGAAGCGGCGATGTGGCGCCGCCCGTGAGCTTGCTGAGCCGGGGTGCGTGGCGCAGGTGGTCAGTCGTGGTGATCGGTACCGGCCTGCTCAGCGCGATTCCCGCGGTGGTCGCGGCGCTCCCGGTGCAGGGGTCGGCGATCAGCGCGCCGTTCCTGCGGGCACGCGTGCTGGCCTCGGCGAGCGTGCCGTATGAGGGTTACGCGGAAAGCACGGTGAACCTTGGCCTGCCGGTCCTGCCCGACCTGCAAGACGTCAGCACCTTGCTGGACGGCACGACGGACCAGTACGTGTGGTACCGCTCTCCCGCGTACTGGCGCGCGGACGCGGTCACCGGCACCAGTGAGAGCGATGCCTACCAGGACGGCCAGGTGACCTTCCTCTGGAACTACGGGAGCCACCTGTTCTCCCAGGTCACCGGGAACCAGCCGGTCCGGCTGCCGCGTGCCGCGGACCTGCTGCCGCCGGCGCTGGCCCACCGGCTGCTGGGCACCGCCGCCGCCGCCGACCACGTCTCGCGGCTGCCGTCGCGGCGGGTGGCGGGGGTGGACGCGGCCGGGCTGCGGCTCGTTCCCGCCGACCAGCGGACCACCATCGGCGCGATCGACATCTGGGCCGATCCCCGCACCGGGCTGCCGGTCGAGGTCCAGATCTTCACCCGCGGGGCGACCCAGCCGGTGCTCACCACCAGCTTCCTCGAGCTGAGCCTGCAGCGCCCCGGGCTCGCCACGGTGACTCCGCACCCGGCGCCCGGCGTCGGCGTCAGCACGGCCAGGCTGCCCGATGTGGACGGAGCGCTGAACGGTGACGGTGACGGCGACGGCGACCACACCCCCTTCCCGGCCCAGCTGGGCGGGCTCAGCCATGCCGCGCTCCCGGGCAGCCCGCCGGGGGTGGCCGTCTACGGGGCCGGGTTGTCCCGGGTCGTGCTGCTGCCGCTGCCCCGCGGGGTGGGCTCCTCGGCGTTCAACGCCGCTATCCAGGCCGGTGCGGACGTGCTCTCGCTGGCCGGGCAGACCGGCGTGCTGATCCGCACCCCGCTGCTCACTGTCCTGATGGTCCAGGCGGGCTTCCGCCACACGACCTTCCTGTTCACCGGCGCGGTCACCCCGGCCGTGCTGGAGAACGCGGCGACCAGCCTGGTCACCGACTTGAGCCACCGGTTCAGGAAGCCCCGGTGATCGTCACCAAGGGGCTCACCAAGCGTTATGGCCACCTGCTCGTGGTGGACCATGTCGACCTGGACGTGCGGGAGGGCGACCGGTACGGCTTCCTCGGCCCCAACGGCTCCGGCAAGACGACGGTCGTCCGGATGCTGCTCGGCCTCGTCTACGCAACGAGCGGCGAGATCACGGTCCTGGGCAAGCCGGTGCCGAAACAGGTTTCCGAGGTGCTGCCCTCGATCGGCGCCCTGGTGGAAGGCCCGTCCTCCTACGGCCACCTGTCCGGGCGGGCCAACCTCGCGCTGATCGACGCGGCCGGGAAGTCGGGCAGCCGCCGGACCCGCCGCCGCCGGATCACCGACACGCTGGACCGGGTCGGCCTGGGCGGCATCGACAACCGCCCGGTCAAGAGGTACTCACTCGGCATGCGGCAGCGGCTGGGGCTGGCCGCCGCGCTGCTGCGCACGCCGCAGCTGCTCATCCTCGACGAGCCGACCAACGGCCTGGATCCGCAGGGTATCCGCGAGATCCGGGACCTGCTCATCGAGCTCAACGCGGCCGGCACCACCGTCTTCATGTCCAGCCACCAGCTTGGCGAGGTCGAGCAGTTGTGCACCCGGGTCGGCATTGTGAACCGCGGGCAGCTGGTCAAGCAGGACGATCTCGCGACGCTGCGCGCGCTGACCGGGCGGTCCGTCGTCCGCACCCCCGACGTGGACCGGGCGCTGGAGGTGCTCGACGGGCGGGTCGAGCACTGCGATGTGGACCGGCTGCTCGTCGCGGACGCGGACACCTCGGCACTCAACGCCCGCCTGGTGGCCGCTGGCGTCCGGGTCACCGAAATCGGCGCGGAACGCCGGTCGCTGGAAGACGTGGTCCTCGCGGTCACCGGCTCGGGTTCCGACCGCGTCGACGGTTCTGACCGGATCGGGGCAGTGGGTGGTGACACGCAATGATCAGGGTTGAGCTGGTGAAGCTGGTCCGCAGGCCACGTAGCTGGGTGAGCCTCGCGCTGCTGTGCGGCCTGCCCGTCCTGGTGGCGGTGTTCGTCGCGGTCACCCACCTGGCGCCGCCGCCCGGCCAGGGGCCGGCGCTGCTGTCCGCCGTGCTGTCCAGCGGCCAGTTGTACCCGGCGGCGGCACTCGCGATCGTGCTGCCGATCTTCCTCCCGGTCGCGGTCGCGGTGGTGGCCGGTGATTCCATCGCCGGCGAGGCCGGGGCCGGGACGCTGCGCTACCTGCTGGCCAGGCCGGTCGGCCGGACCAGGCTGCTCACCGCCAAGCTGGTGTCCCTCATCGTGTACACCCTGTCGGCCGTGGTGCTCGTCACGGTCACCGCGTACGTGACCGGGACGCTGCTCTTCGGCGCGCAGCCGGTCGCCGCGACCCCCGGCGGCCCCACCACCTCCAACATCGCGGTCAGCCCGGTCGCCACCTCACTGTCCGGCACCGCGATGACCCCTGCCGACATCGCGCTGCGGACCCTCGGGGCGGTGGCGTTCATCGCGGTGTCCATGCTCGGGGTGGGCGCGATCGCGCTGTTCCTGTCCACGGTCACCGACTCCGCCCTGGCCGCGGCCCTGGGCGCGCTCGCCGCGCTGATCACCAGCGAGGTGCTGGTCACGCTGAACGCCGCCTCCTCGGTCAGTCCCTACCTGCCCACCCGGTACTGGCTGGCCTGGATCGACTTCTTCCGCGACCCGATCGTCTGGCGCAACATCGAGCGCGGGTTCGCCGTGCAGGGCGTCTACGTGCTGGTGTTCCTCGGGGCCGCCTGGGCGCACTTCGCCACCAAGGACGTCACCAGCTGACTTCTGATCTCAGGCCCGGCAGTCGGCCGCGGTGGGCGGGCGGACCGGCCCGGCGCCGATCGCCTGCAGCACCATCGCGGTGACGACCGGGTTGGTCGGCAGCTGCGAGTGGCTGATCTGCTGGGCCGGGCAGATGGACTGGATCGGCACGTCCACCGCGCCGGCCAGCCGCGCCGAGTCCGGCGGGGTGACGGTCTGGTCGTCCGTGCTCCACAGCGACAGCCAGCGCGGCCGCGCTGGCACGCCGGCCGGGTCCAGCCGGCTGAGCAGGCTGCTGCCCGGCACGAGCTGCTGGCAGGCGACCGGGCAGGCACCCGGCACGAACGCCTCGGCCGCCGAGGCGATCTGGGCGCCGTGGAACGGGGCGCCCAGGGTGATCACGCGCCGTGCCTTGTGCGTTCCGCCGTCCTGCTGCGCCCACAGCAGCGTGGCCACCCCGCCCGCGGAGTAGCCGATCACGTCCACCGACGGGGCGCCGCCGCGCAGCTCGCGGTTGACCGCCGCGTTGAGCACGCTGGCGTCGGTGACCAGGCTGCCGGTGCCGTTGCCGGGCAGGCGCAGCACATCGGCTTCCCGGCCGGTGGACCGGCGGATCCGGCTGGCCAGCACCGACAGCGAACTGGTGCTCCCGCCATAGCCGGGCACCAGCAGGACCGGGCCGGGCCGGTTCTGGGCCGGGATGCCGGCCGCCCCCAGACCGGTGGGCTGAGCGTCCTGGCTGCCGCTGGCCCGGACCACGGTGACCACCACCAGGGTCACGACCAGGGCCAGCGCTGCCGCGAGGCCGGTAACGAAGATCCTGCGCCGGGGCGAGAGATGGCCTAGCCAGCGGTTCATCCGGCCGCCGCTGGCGATGTCATCGGCGGTTCCATGATGTCAACCTATGCTGGCTCCGGTGGTGGAGGAGGACAGTGACCGCGGGTCGCGCGGCCGCCAGGCGCCGCGCTGGACGGCCGCCAGGAACCGGTCCACTGCCGCGTTGAACACCCCGGGCTCCTCCAGGTTGGCCGTGTGGCCGGTGCGCGGCAGGATGACCAGGCCGGCGGCCGGGATCGCCCGCTTCAGCATGAGCGCCGTCTCCAGGCAGCCCTCGTCCTCATCCCCGGCCAGGACCAGCACCGGGGTCCGCACCCGGGCGAACTCGTCGCGCAGCGCGTACAGCGACGGGCGGCCGGCCTGCACGCCGCGCATGGTCAGCGCGGAGCCCAGGGCGGAGTGCCCGGCCAGCGCCTCGGCGAAGTCCGCCCAGCCGCGCGGGTTCTTGTTCTGGAACTGCACGCGGGCCGGTCCGGTGGCGTACCACCGGGCGACCTGGCGGGATCCCTCCGTCTCGAAAGCCGCCGCGATGGCCTCGCATTCCGCCTGAAATGCCGCCCGGCGCTCGGGTGGTGCGCCGTAGCCGGCGCCGGCCGCCACCGCGGACAGCACCCGGTCGGCGCGGGTGAGCACCAGGTGCAGGGCGGTGAACCCGCCCATCGACAGGCCGACCACGTGCGCGGCCGGGATGCCGAGCCCGTCCAGGACGGCGATCGCGTCGGCGACGGCGCGCTGCTGCGAGTACGCCGCGGGGTCGGCGGGCACGTCCGACGGCGGGTAGCCGCGTGCCGCGTAGCTGACGCAGCGGAAGCTGGCGGAGAAGAACCGGACCTGCGGCTCCCAGCTCCGGTGATCGCCGGCGAATTCGTGGATGAACAGCAACGGCGTGCCGCTGCCGGTGCTCTCGGCGTGCAGGGTGACCCCGTCGTCGGTCTGGATGGTCGGCATCGGGACCCGCTCTCAGTGCGCCCGCTCGACGCCCATGATGTGCTGATACGTGCCCGCGGCGGCCGCCGCGGGATCCCCGGCCGCCAGCGCGGTGAGGATGGCGTCGTGCTGGCGTGCGGATTCGGCGTGGGTGCGGGCCACTTTCGGGCCGCCGTGCAGGGATGCCCAGAGCAGCCGCATCAAGGACAGCAGCAACGGGCTGCGCGCGTACTCATACACGGTGAAATGGAACTCCCTGTTGAGGCCGGCGTACCGCGGGTCGTCGTCGCGCAGCGCACGCATCTGCTCGTTCAGCTCCTTCAGCCGGGCGATGCCGGCCGCGTCGATCTTGCGTGCGGCCAGCGAGGCACCCAGCGATTCCAGCGCGGCGCGGATCTGGAAGTTCTCCTCGACCGGGCCGTCGTCGGGTCCCACCACGGTGAAGCCGCGGTGGGTATCGCCGATCACCAGGCCCTCCGACTCCAGCCGCCGCAGGGCCTCGCGTACCGGCGTCTGGCTGACCTGGAACCGCTGGGCCAGATCCCGCTGCCGCAACTGCTCACCGGCGGCCAGTTCGCCGGTGATGATCTGCTCGCGGATGAGCGCCGCCACCATGTCCGTCTTGCTCACGTAGCCGGGCCCGGGGACCACCTGGCCCGCCGCGCCGGCCGTCGAGGCCCGCCCCGCTGAGATTGGGGTCATCTGCCGCCTCCGCTGCTCCTGGCGAGTTCCTGGACGCGCGCCGCGGTCAGCGGCAGCCGTCCCACGCTGCCGGTGAGGCCGAGCGCATCGCGCACCGCGCCGGCCATCGTCGCGCCGGCCGCGGACACCCCGCCCTCGCCGGCGCCCCGGACGCCGAGCGGGTTGCCCGGCGCCGGGGCGTCCTGGGTCACCAGCACGTCGATCGGCGGCACCTCGGCGGCGGTCGGCATCCGGTAGTCCATGAAGGTGGCCGACTGCGGCTGGCCGGCCTCGTCGTAGCAGAACTCCTCGAGCAGCGCGCCGCCGATGCCCTGCGCGGCGCCGCCGCGCAACTGCCCCTCGACGAGCATCGGGTTGACCGCCCGTCCCACCTCGTAGGCCACCAGGTAGCGCAGCACCTGGACGCCGCCGGTGCCCGGGTCCACCTCGACGACGGCGATGTACACGCCACAGGGGTACGTCATGTGCGCCACCTCGAAGCGGCGCCGCGCGGACAGCCCGGCCGGCTCCCCGGGCAGCAGGTACTCACTCGCCGGGGCGGCAGCGCGGGCCACCTGGGCGAGCGTCACGGGCGCCGCCGGGTCGCCGCGGACGCTGACCACGCCGTCCCCGCTGACCAGGTCATCCGGCGCCGCCTCGAGCATCCGGGCAGCGATCTGCGCCGCGCGATCGGCTACCGCACGGGCGGCCGCGTGCACCGCGCTGCCCGCTACGACCGTCGAGCGGGACGCCCATGACCCACCGCCGAACGGCTGCAGCGCCGTGTCGCCGTTGGCACAGTTCCACGGCGCGATGCCGGGTGAGCGCGCCGATATGCAGGCCGTCCGGCCCGGCGCGGGGGTAGTCCAGGCCCGGGATGCGGGTGATGTCGATCAGCGCGCTGGGCCTGGCCAGCCTGAAGTTCATCATCGGGACCAGGCTCTGCCCGCCCGCCAGGATCTTCGCCCCGTCCCCGAGTTCAGCCAGCAGCGCGACGGTCTCCGGCACCGAGCGGGCGCGGTAGTAGCTGAACGGGGCTGGCTTCACCGGCCTCCTCCCGGGGTTTGCGGGCCACCGGCTGGCGTCCGAGGGGCACCGGCCACCGGCTGGCGTCCGAGGGGCACCGGCCACCGGCTGGCGTCCGAGGGGCACCGGCCACCGGCTGGCATCCTTCGATTTGGTATACCATATGTCAGGGACGTAGCCGGTGGCACTTTCCGTGGAGTTGCCCATGCCGCACCCAAATGTCCTGCTGGAGCCAAGCCCGGCGGGCTTTCTCCGGGTGCGGCTGGCCCGCCCTGACCGGCGCAACGCACTGGATGCGGGCATGCTCCGCGCGCTGGTCGGTGCCTTTCATGCCGATCCCGACGCTCCCGTGCTGATCGAGAGCACCGATCCCGGGGTGTTCTGCGCGGGTGCGGACCTGACCGTGCCCGAGGCGCACCGCGCGGCGGTCTCCGACCTGCTCTACGAGTGCTACGAGATCATGATCACCCGCCCAGGCCCGGTCATCGCGGTGGTCAGCGGCCCGGCGGTGGGCGGCGGCGCCCAGCTGGCCGGGGCGGCCGACCTGCGCGTCGCGGGTCCCGGCGCGCGGTTCCGCTGGGCCGGCCCGGCTGGCCGCGGGCTCGCGGTGGGGGTGTGGCTTACAAGTGCCCGAAAAGGGTCTTCCAGCTGGCCGAACTGCCACGCAACCAGCTAGGCAAGCTGAATCGCAGCGCGCTCACCCCCGGCCTCGCCGGCGACAGATAACCCGAGCGGGTCCGCCGCGATCAGAAGCTCCGGCGGGGGGCTTCCTGGGCCATCAGGGCGGAGTACACGGCACCCGAACGCGATGACCTTGCTCCGTTCTTTTCACGGATTCGTTCTTTTCACGGATTCGGTACGGACATAGCGGGCAAATCATCCCAGCCAGGCGTACCGAATCCGTGAAAAGTCCCCCGGATGCACTGGAGTCTGAGGCGAATGTGGTCTGGCTGGCCTATGAGATGACTGAGCTGTGGGCCGGAGGGGCCGGGGCGCGCTCACCGCCGCCCTCGCCGGTGACTGTGACCAGCGCCGGGTGCGGTCAAGCCCGGGCTGCTGACCGGCGGCATCGGGGGGCCGGTGGAACCTGGACGTACCGGGGGATGTCGGGGCAGGTCGGCGCCTTCCGCCAAACTGATATTTGGTATACCATCCAGCAAACGCGCCACCCTCAACCACCCTCACGCCTAGCCAGGGCACCGGACGAACGTCTCGCGGGAATGCTTGGCCGCCAAGACTCATTGCCGAGGTTGCGTCTCCCGCTAGGGCGTGCGTTGGAGGAAATGGGCTTGGCGGGCCGCGTGGTGCGAGGCGCTACCTGGCGCGTTGGTGACCTGGCGGGCGCGCCAGCCAGGCAACGGCGGAAGGGATCTGCGGTGGATCTGCAGCTTGACGGGAAAGTGGCTCTCGTCACCGGCGCCAGCAAGGGCATCGGCCGGCATGTCGCGGAGCATCTCGCCGGCGAAGGATCCTCGGTCGCCATCACCGCCCGTGCCGCGGAGCCGCTCGAGATCACCGCCAAGGAGATCCAGGCAGCCACCGGGCAGCCGGTGCTCCCGCTGGCCGGCGACATGAGCGTCAGCGCGGACGTCGAGCGTTGCGTGGCCGCCACGGTGGACCGGTTCGGCGCCATCGACATCCTGGTGACCTGCGCCGGCAGCTCGCCGGGCGGGTTGCTGGAAGACCTGACCGAAGAGCAGTGGATGTCCAGCCTGAACCTGAAGTTCATGGGCTACGTGCGTTCGGTGCGCGCGGTCATCGGGCACATGCGCGACCGCGGCGCGGGCTCGATCGTCCTGGTGGCCGGCAACGACGGCCTCAAGCCCAGCTACTGGGAGATGACCGCGGGGGTGGCCAACGCGGCGGACATCAACTTCGCCTCCTCGGTCGCCGAGCAGTACGGGCGGTACGGGGTGCGGATCAACACGGTGAACCCGGGCCCGGTGAACACCGGCCGCTGGGACACCCTGGAGAAGGCCTTCGCCAGGGACAAGGGCGTGACCCAGCAGCGGGCGCATGAACTTGCCGAGGAGTCGATCCCGCTGGGCCGGATATGCGAGCCAGCCGAGGTCGCCGCGCTGGTGACCTTCCTCGCCTCGCCGCGGGCCAGCTTCATCAACGGCGCGCACATCCCGGTGGACGGCGCGCAGCGCAAAGCGGTCATGGACAGGTAGGGCCGCGGGTGTGCAGCTGACCAGCGCGATCCGTATCAGCCGGCCTGCCCCCGAGGTGCTCGACGCACTGCTGGACGCCGGCAAGGTAGCCGCGTGCCTGCCCGGCAGCCGGCTGACCGGCGAGGTGGCGGACGGCACCTACGCGGGGGAGATCCGGCTCCGGATCGGCCCGGTGCACGCGGTCTACGCGGGCACCGTGCACCTCGACGCCGCCGACCGGGCAGCGGGCACCGCGATCCTGCACGCGTCCGGGCGCGACCGGGGCGGCCAGGGCAGCGCCGACGCGAACGTGACGCTCCGCGTGGAACCGCGCGGCGCCAGTACCCGGGTGCTGATCAGCGCGGACCTGGTGATCCGGGGCACGGTCGCCCAGTACGCCCCCGGCGCCATCGGCGACGTCGGCCAGCGCCTGGTGGAGCAGTTCGCCGGCAACGTCGAGCAGCTACTCGCCGCCCAGGCCGGCTCGGGGGCCAACCCAGCTGCGGACCGCCCCGGAGCGCCACCCACGGCCGGCCGGAAGCGAGCCGTCACAGCGGCGGCGCTGCTGGCGGCCGGGGTGCTGGCGGCCGGGGTGCTGGCCGCCAGGGCAGCGTGCCGCCGCCGCACCACACCGTCACTATCCCCTGATATCCCGATCCGCGCGGCCGCTATGGTGACGTCCGGCTGGCCCCGCTCGCCATCATCGTGATCCGCACCGTCGTGGGCTGGGGACTGGTGGTCAACACCTACGCGAGCTGGCTCACCTGGCAGGGCTACCTGCTCGGCCCGCTGGGCCTGGGTGGCAAGACCGGTGCCTGGGCCTCCGCCAACCTGGGCGTGCTGGTGGCGCTGGTCCTCGGCTTCGTCGTGGCGTTGGTGCTCAGCCGCGCCCCGGTGCGGGCGCAGGAGTCCGCGCCGACGGGGATGTCGCCCGCCGCGGCGCAGGCGTGACCTCGCCCCCCGCGCCATGGCTGGCGGTCATCGACATGCAGCGCGTGTTCGCCGAGCCCGGCAGTGCCTGGCTGGCGCCGCGCTTCGGGGAGATCGTCGGCCCGGTCCGCGAATTGGCCGCGGCGTTCCGGCCGAACGTGGTCTTCACCCGGTTCATCGCGCCGGAGGCCCCGGCGGGGGCATGGCAGCGCTACTACGAGGCGTGGCCGTTCGCGCTGCACGCCTGACGCGCCGATCTATCAGCTTGTCGACGACCTCGCCGCTGAAGCGGGGCCGACCCTGGACGCGGTGACGTTCAGCAAATGGACACCGGAACTGGCGGGCCGGGTACGGGAGGGGGGCGGGTCAGGGATGGAGCGCGGGTCAGGGAGGGCGGGCGGGTACGGGAGGGGGGACAGGTGGAAGAGCCAGCGCGGCTGGTGCTGGCCGGGGTGTCCACGGACTGCTGCGTGCTGTCCACAGCGGTGGCTGCGGCGGACGACGGGGTAGCGGTCACTGTCGTGGCAGCGGGCCGTTCGGCGATCTGGCCCGGGCCGGGCTGGCGGCCGAGGGAATCGACGTCCTGCAACCGGCGAAGCCGGGCACCGACACCGGCTTCGTGGTGAGCATGGTGGACGCCGCGGGCGAGCGCACGTTCGTGACCAGCCGTGGCGCCGAGGCGGCGCTGACGGCCGGGGACCTGGCGGGGGTGGCCGCCGGACCGCGGGACGCTGTCTACCTGTCCGGCTACGGGCTGGTGCATCCCGGCAACCGTGGCGCGCTGCTCGGCTGGCTGGGCCGGCTGGCCGGCGGCAATCTGGTCGTCTTCGATCCCGGTCCGGCTGGTATCCGGCATCCCCCCGGACGCGCTGGCGGCGGTGCTGCGCCGGGCTGACTGGCTGACCTGCAATGCCCGCGAGGCCGCCTGGCTGTCCGGCGAGCCGCGGCCGGCCGACGCGTTGCGCGCACTTACCCGCCGGCTCACCGTGGACGGCCGTCCTGGCGGCGGTGTGCTGGTACGCACTGGCCCCGAGGGCTGCCTGCTTGCATTTTCCACAACGGATCCCGTGCAAGTGCCGGGCTTCCGGGTGACTGTGCTCGACACTAACGGGGCAGGCGACACCCACACTGGCACCTTCATCGCGGCACTGGCCATGGGCGCTGATGAGATGATGGCCGCCCGCACCGCGAATGCCGCTGCCGCGCTATCGGTCACCAGGCGCGGCCCGGCCACCGCGCCTACGGCCGCTGAACTGGCACGTTTCCTTTCTTGCCAATCGTGGAATAGCTCTTCCCGTAATTGATCAATACGGGGGGAGATCAATGCCGGTGCAAACCACGGCACGTACGGCTGCTCGCCGCACATCGGCGACTGCCACGCGTACCGGAGCGATTCGCGGCAATATGGCCACAAATGCTGCCAGCAATCAGAAAGCCAAGGCCAGCACGAAGTCATCAGCCGGCAACGTAATGCACGGCGCGGCCGCGGCGGCCAGGAGCGCACGGTCCACCGGGGGCGCCGCCCGGACCGTTTCGTCGGCGGCCGTGAAAGTCACCTCGGCGGCCACCAAGATGGCCGCGGCTGCCACCAAGGCCACGTCGTCCGCGAAGACGATGTCCACCGCCATGCAGGCGATGAATACCGCTACTAAGACGATGTCCACTGCCATGCAGGCGATGAACACTGCCACCAGGGCCATGTCCGCTGCGGCCAAGGGCATGTCCACGGCCGCCCGGGCGCTGACCGGGGGCGCCAGGACGATACCGGCGGCGAAGCCCGCCGCGAGGCCAGCGAGGAGTGCGGCGAAGCCCAAGGCGGCGCCGAAGTCCCGGGCTGCTGTGAAGCCGCGGGCTGCCGCCACGTCACGGACGGCCGCCACGTCCCGGGCTGCTGCGAAGCCGCGGACCGTTGCCAAGTCACGGCCCGGCGCGAAGCCCGCCACTCTGCGGGCTGCCGCGAAGCCGGGGGTTTTCGCGGAAGCCCGGAGTGTTGCGGCGGGGAAGACGGCGGCAAGCGTGCAGACGACCACGCGGCCGGGCAGCACCGCCAAGCCGGGGACCATCGCGAAGCCGGGGACCACAGCGAAGCCGAAGAGCACAGCGAAGCCGAAGAGCACCGCCGGGCCGCGACGCGTTGCCGTGCCGACAATGACGGCCAGGCCTGGCCTGGCGGCGAAGCCTGGAACGCCGATGAAGCCGCGGACGGCAGCCAGGCCGGGGACGGCGGCCAAGAGGCCAGGCACGGCGATGAAGCCGGGGATGCCCGTCAAGCCGGGTGCAGCGGCGAAGCCGCGGGCGACCATCACCCGCAAGGCCGCCACGGTCCCGCCCGCGGGCATGCGGCCTGCCAGTGGGCGGCCGGGGAACGGGCCCATGGGCAACGGCAGTTCACCGCTGAACGCCGCCGCGCCGTCCAGTGGGCCGGCCCAGGATCGTTACCAGGACATGCTGGCCGGTCTGATGCGTTGACGTGCCGTGCTGGTCTGCCCGGCGGAGGGGCATCCACCGCGTTCGGCAGCGCGGAGGATGCCCCCATTGCCTGGGTGAGCGCGTCTCTAGGTTCGCGCCGTCCCAAGTGATGGAGAAGGCTGGAGTCTTCTCCATGTGCACTCTTGCCTCCATGTGCACTCTTGCCGCAGCCGAACCCTACGAGGGAGCACTGCGCTGGGCACCTCGCGGCCTTGCCAGGTAAGAGATTCGTAACCGGCCGTCCAGTCCCCAGCCAGGACCTTGCCCAACACGTTAGTGGGTACTAACGTGTCGACGTGCCAGACCTGGTAGCCGCGGTAGCCGAACCGAACCGCCGCCGGCTACTGCAGCTGCTGGGGCACGGTGAACAAACGGTGACCGCGCTGGCCAGCAATTTCACGGTGAGCCGGTCGGCGATCTCGCAGCATCTGGGCGTTCTTGCCGAGGCTGGCCTGGTCGTCAGCAGACGCGACGGAAGATTCCAGTACTACCGCCTGCATCCGGGGGGGATGGCGGCCCTGCGGGCTGAACTCGACTCGTTCTGGACACTTGAGCTCGATCGGCTCGCCCGCGCTGCGCTCGACATCACTACGCGTCAAGGTACGAAGGAGTCCCCTGATGCTGTTCGAGAAATCCGTCTTCGTCCCGCTCAACGCGGACGAGACCTTCGCCTTGATCACTGAGCCAGACCGGCTGCGCCGCTGGCAGGCGATCACTGCCCGGGTCGACCTTCGGGCTGGTGGTGACTACCCGGGACGGCTTTCCGCCGGCTTACCCGCAACGTGACCTGCACGATGATCGCGGACAGCGCCCATCCCGCGACGACGTCGGTGAACCAGTGGTAGTCGCACCAGACGAGTGCGGCCCCGACCAGGAGCCACACCGCGGCCAGGGCCGCCAGCGCGACCCGGCGGACCCGGTTCGGCTGGCCGTCCACCAGCAGGAACACGGCCAGCGACAAGCAGACGCATGCGATGCTGGTGTGACCGGACGGAAAGGCCCCCAGCCCCCACCGGGCAACGGCGGGCAGGCCGGGTCCGGGGCGGGCAATGATGATCTTCGCGGGGATGACGGTCGCGAGCAGTAGCGCGACGCCGGCTACCGCGGTGATCAGCGGGCGCACGGTGTGCCGCCTGGCGGCCAGCGCCAGCGCGGTCACCGCGAGCACCGGCACGGCCAGGAAGTCCGTCCCCAGATAGGTCAGCGACCGGGCGGGCGCACCAAGCCACCGCCAGTCCGGCGACCTCGCGGCAGCCAGCACCGAGCCGCGGATGTGCTGGTCCAGGCTGATCAGTGGGCCGTGGGTCAGCACGTTGGTGGTCAGGAAGGCCAGGACCAGCAGCAGGCCGCCGGGCACCAGCCACGGAGACAGCCCGAGCGGGGCACGGCGTGGCGCCAGCGCCGCCGCCGCGCCACCGGCCACGAATGGGCTGGCCTCGTCCCTGCCTGCTTCGTCTGGACCCGCCTCGTCTGGGCCCGTTTCGTATGGCCTCGCCTCGCCTGGGCTGGCCCCGTCTCTGCTGACCTTGTCCACTCATAGGAAGGTACCGGGCCTGCCCGCTGGTCAGCGCCCAGCCGGCAGCCACAGCCGGGTGGCCGGCGGAGCGGGCTAACGCAGCAACGCCAGGTCGATCGCGCCTGACCGCTTACTCCGAGTCGTACCGGAAGCCGCCGATGAAGCGGCGGAACAGGCCGCCCTCGGGTGGCAGGGATGGTGCAGCCGGCGGTGTGTCCGGGCGTTCCCGCCCGATCGGCTGGTCATAGTCGGCCCGCGCGATGGCGTCCACGATCTGTGCCTCATCGAAATCCGCCGAACCGGGGATCTCCGGGACGAAGCCGACCAGGTCCCCGTCGAGCAGCACCTCGGCTTCCAGTGCGGTGGTGCCCTCGTTGCCCCAGATCGCCTCGCGCCGGTCACCGAGCACGACGCGCACCCCGTAGATATCGATTCCGGCGTTCTCCAGGTGGGCGTCGATACCGCGATCCCGGAGAGCGTCGGCGACCCGGCGGGCGCGGTTCTCATCCATGCGCACCAAGTTACCTGCGCGGCCCGGATGCCCATCACGCGCTGGGCCACGCCGTAGACGGTTCCGGGGAAGTCAACGGCAGCCAGCGCGGCGCTGCCGGATTCCTTACCTTCCGTAGTAGCTTTCCTGCACTGCGTGATCAAGGTGCTCGGCAATGGGTAGCGGGGGGACATCGGTGGCAGCGGGACAGATGTCAGGTGCTGACGGGGGTGGCACGTGACGGCTAGGCGGCCGGGGCGCCTGCCCACGCCACGCGTGCTCAAGAGCATCGACGGCCTGTTGGCGGTCTGGCTGACGGCCCGGCCCGGCGTGGTCGACATGCGCGCGCCCAGGCCGGTCCGTACCTACACCTTCGACAACGTGGTGCCGCACCTGCGGTCGTCACGCATCGTCACGGCCGCGGGAGAATTGCTCGACCTCGATGACTCACGGCACAGCGACCTGTTCTGGGCCTGCCGCGGCGGAGCGGGGGGCAGCTTCGGGATCAACACGTCCTTCACGTTCGAGTTGGCCGAGGTGCCGCGCGCCGAGGTCACCTACTACCGCTTCGACTGGCGCGGCGCGGACGCCGCGCTCGGCGTGCTGGCAACCTTCGACCGCATCCTCACCACGGCGCCGCGGGCCTTCAACGCGGTGGCCATGGCGCAGGCCGCCCCCGTCGGCCAGGCCGACCCGCGGGAGGCGATCGACGTCTTCTCCCGTGGCCAGTACATCGGCCCCGCCGCCGAGCTTTACGACATCATGCGGCCGCTGATCACCGCCGGGGGGAAGCCGGCCAGGCGGACCATCGCGGAGATGCCGTTCTGGGATGTCCAGAAGATCTTTGCCAGCACCGAGGCTGAGCCGCATTCCTTCGGGGACATCTCCCGGTTCGCGGCGCGCCCGGTGCCGCAGCACGCCACGCAGGAGATGGTCGACCTGCTCGTCAAGTGCCCGTCGCGATCAGCCGACGCGAACGGCTCGATCTGGTCCCTGGGCTGGATAGGCGGCGACGTCGTCAACTCGTTCGGCCGGACCGAGACCGCCTACGTGCACCGGGACATGCTGACGCTGCTCCGGCCGACTCCGGTCTGGCCCAGTGACGCGCCACGCTCGGTCGGCCGGGGGCTCATCGAATGGACGAACGGCGTGATCGACGTCCTCGATCCGTACACCCCTGACGAGAGTTACCAGAATTTCCCGAACCGGCTCATCGCCGATTGGGAGCACGCGTATTACGCGGAGAATTTCCCGCGGCTGGTCCGGGTGAAGACCAGATACGACAACGAGAACCTGTTCCGGAACAAGCAGAGCATCCCGCCGCGGCGCCTGGTGCGGCACCCGGGCTGGGCAGGGGCCTGGCGGGTGAGCTGAATCTCAGTCGAGCGGGCGGTCAGCGAAGTGGGCGGCGAACCAGCTCGCCTGCTGGGACATCCGTTCAGTTGCCGGTGTGCCCCGGGCAACGCCGTAGACGGTTCCCGGGAAGTCAAGTGACTCCTGAACGGCCCAGATCCGCTCATGCGCCGCTGGCGGGAAGATCTCTGCCGGATCACCCACGGCGACCCAGCCGATGGGCACCGTGCTGCCCGGCGGCAGGGTGGTGTTGACCTGGACGACGCCGTGGATGCGCACCTCGCTTCCTGCGCCGAGCACGCATCCGGGGAACAGGGCAGCACCGGTGGCCACGAAGCATCCATCGCCCACCCGCACTCCGTTGAGGTGGGCGTGCGGGCCGATCAGGACGTCGTCACCGATGACCGAAAGGTGCCGGGCGCGGCCGCGCACGAGGGCGTTCTCCATCACGACGCTGCGGGCGCCGAGGTGGATCTCGCCGTCCTCGGCGGTGAGCACGGCACCGAACAGGACGCGGGCGTCCGGTCCGATGCGTACCGCGCCGCAGACAACCGCGGTGGGCGCGACGTAGGCGCTGGGATGGACCTGCGGGGCGTTGCCCCGATGCTCAATCAACACAGGCCCAGCCTGCCAGCACCGGGATTTCCATCCGGCCGCCAGGGGAGCCGGTCGCTGGGTAGGTTCAGGAGGGTGAGCTTTGACGTCCCCGCCGATGCCTACCTGCGGTTCATGGGCCGGTATTCGGAGCCGCTCGCGGTGCAGTTCGCCGACCTGGCTGGCGTCCGGCCCGGCCAGCGGGCACTGGATGTTGGCTGCGGGCCGGGCGTGCTCACGGCCGAACTGGTGCGCCGCCTGGGCACGGCACGTGTCTGTGCGGTGGAGCCGTCGGAGTCGTTCGTTGCCGCGGCACGGGAGCGCCTGCCCGGGGTGGATGTGCGGCGCGCTGCGGCCGAGAAGCTGCCCTTCCCCGATGGCGCTTTCGATGTCACCGCGGCCCAGCTCGTGGTGCATTTCATGACCGATCCAGTGGCAGGCCTGCGGGAGATGGCCCGGGTGACCCGTCCCGGCGGCGTGGTCGCTGCGTGCGTCTGGGACCACGGCGGCGACCGCGGCCCGCTGACCACGTTCTGGCGGGCGGCGCGCCAGCTCGACCCCTCGGCGCGCAACGAGTCGGACGGCGCCGGCGCCGACGAGGGTGCTCTGGCCGCGCTGTTCGCGGCGGCCGGGCTCGGCGGGGCGGCGGCCACCACGCTCACTGTCCAGGTGCGCTACGCCACGTTCGAGCAGTGGTGGGAGACGTTCACACTCGGCGTCGGCCCGGCCGGCGGCTACGTGACGGCACTGGCCGACGACCGCTGCCGGCTGCTCCGCGACCACTGCCGGCAGCTGCTGCCCGCGGAGCCGCTCGACGTCAGCGCCACCGCATGGGCGGTGACGGGCTGGCGGGGGAACCGGATGTCCGGTGGAGCATGAGCACGGCGACGTCGTCGCTGTGCGGGGTGTCATCGGCCATGGCTGCCATGACTGACGCACAGGCAGCCTCAGGATCTCCCGCGGCGATGGCCGCGCACAGCCGTGCGATGCCGTCGTCAATGGGCCGGTCGCGGCGCTCGACGAGCCCGTCGGTGTACAGGCACACACCGCCCGGCGGCAGGCACACGGTGCTCACCCGCCGGGGTTTCGGGCTGGGCACGCCGATGAGGATGTCGGAGGGGACGTCGGCCGGCCCGGCGGGCTGCCCCGGGCAGGCGATCAACGGCGGCAGGTGCCCGGCGGAGGAAATCCGTACCTGGTCCAGGGACGGGCTGAACATGGCACACAGCACGGTCGCCATCGCATCGGGCTCGAAGTGCCGCATCTTCCGGTCCAGCCGCTCCAGCACGTCGGCGGGATCGGTGGTCTCCAGCGCATATGCCCGCAGCGCGCTGCGGATACGGCCCGTGATCACTGCCGCCGGGAGGCCGGTCCCGGCAACGTCGCCGATGACGGCGCACACCTCGCCCGTTGGGAGGGTGAAGACGTCATACCAGTCGCCCCCCACATTCCCTCCGCATCCTGGCTGATGTGCAGGCCCGCTGCGGTCGCTGTGGTGGTGGCGTGGAGAGCCCGGAGCCTGCCCGGGGGGCGTCGTTGGGCCGGTGGGCCGCTCACCGCCAGCTCCGGGAGCCACGCGGTTCTCCATCTGGTCGCCACCTCGGCGGCATGGTCCCTGTACGCACACCGGATTGGCTGATGGGACCACCTGATCCACGACCGGTGGACCGGCCGTCACCGAGACGAAGCGGAAGGAGCAGGCGTGACCGGCACGACACAGGCTGACCTGGCCGTCCAGGCCTATCGGCGGTACATCAAGGCGGCGCCCGAGGCGATCTGGGATGCGCTCACCCGGCCAGGATGTGCCCAGCAGTACGGCTACCAGTCTCCCGTCTGGTACGACCTGCGGCCGGGCGGCACGTACCGTGCGTTCGCAAGTCACGCGATGAAGGCGCGCGGCGGCCAGGGGGTGGTCATCGAGGGCGAGGTCGTCGAGGCGGAGCCGCCGCGGAGGCTGGTGCAGACATGGCATGCCCTATTCGATGCGGAGACCGCCGCTGAAGCGGTCACCCGCCTGACGTGGGAGATCGAGGACGGTGAGGACGGCGTCGCGGCGGTGACGCTGACCCACGAGTTCCTCGGCGTGCCGAGGGCCGCCGCGCTGGTGGCCGACGCGGTCAGCGAGGGCCGCGGCGGCTGGAGCTGGATCCTCAGCGACCTGAAGACGCGGCTGGAAACAGGCCAGCCGCTTGCGGCCTGAGCAGGACTGGCGGGGGCCCGTGGCGGGCACCGGTCCCCGCCGCGCGACGGCGGCCCGGCCGGCACCCAGGGCCGCGGTATGTGGCGTGATGGGTGGCGTTGAATCGTTTGGCCTGGTGGCGTTGGTGGCCGCGCTTGCTGGCATCGCCGCTATGGTGGCCGGCTGGCGCGGCCGTGCGCTGCGCCGCGCTTTCCTTGGGGTGACCGGGCCGGGCACAGGCCAGGACGGAACGAGGAGGCGGAGTTGACCGATGCCGATCTGCTGGTCCTGGCTCCGTGGCTCATCTTCGGAGCCGGTCTCGCCGTGATCGGCTACTGTCTGCTGGGTCGGCGCGTGGCCCGCGGGCGCGGCCAATGACCGGCTCTAACGCATCCCACCCCCATGCAGTCTGGATGCAGACCGTGTGTGCGAGATGTGGAGGAGGGTTAATCACACGAGGTGCGCGTCCCACCACGCGCCGTCCGCGGTGTGGATCAGCACCCCAAGGGGAGGGCTCCGCCATGGCTGCCCGCGCGGTCACGGCGTGACGCCGGACAGGTTCAGCCCTATCACGCCGGCCAGGACGAGGCTGATTGATATGAGCTTGAGTACTGATACTGACTCGCCGAGGGCGGCCATGCCGACGATGGCTGTCCCGGCTGCGCCGGTGCCGGTCCATACGGCGTAGGCCGGGCCGACTTCGAGGCGGCCCAGGGCGAGGGTGAGCAGCCCGAAGCTGATCAGTGCGCAGGCCGCGAATCCGGCTGTGGGCCATAGCCGGGTGAAGTGGGTGCTCTGCTTGAGCAGGACCGCGAACCCGGTCTCGGAGAACCCGGCGGTCACGATGAGGAACCATGCCATGGGCTCACCTCCGTAAGGACCGGCGGCATGGCCGGGGGCACCCGCCGTGGGGGCGCCGGGGTTCTGGCAGTGTCCCGGATGTCGTCGCTGGCGGTGTTCATCGTGGCCTCCTTTGAGGGGTGGCTCGGGGCCTGGTCCGGGGCCTGTCCTGATCGGAGCGTGCGGGGGTGGAAACGGGCTGGTTTCGTTGTGGCGCGGGTGTGGAGAAAGGGCCTGGCGGGCGGGGGGCCGCGTCTGGGCGGGGTCCTGGCCCGGGCTGTGCCCGCGGTTCAGGCGCTCGCTGGGGTTGGGGTGGCGCCTGGCCGGGTAGGCGCTTTCTGGTTACCGGACGTGCCGGCGGTGCGGTGCGTGCTTGCCGGCCGGCGGGCGGGCTGGAGGCCAGCCCGCGGGTCCGCTGCTGCCCGGGCTGCCAGCGGGCAGGGGGATGGGAGCGGGATCTGATGACGGCCACGGTGCTGCTGGTGGAAGACGAGCGCAAGCTCCGGGAGCTGGTGCGCTCTTACCTGGAGCGGGCTGGTTTCACGGTGTTGTCGGTCGGGTCGGGCGCGGAGGCCATCAGCCTGGCCTTGTCGGCAGCGCCGGATCTGGTCGTGCTGGATCTTGGCCTGCCGGATGTGCCTGGTGAGACGGTGGCCCGCGAGATCCGGGCCGCCGCGGCGACGCCGATCCTGATGCTGACGGCCAGGAGCGCGGAGGAGGACCGGATCGCCGGGCTGGAACTCGGCGCGGATGACTACGTGACCAAGCCGTTCAGCCCCCGTGAGCTGGTGTTGCGGGTGCAGGCGGTCTTGCGCCGCGGCGTGCCGGGGGCTGCCGGGCAGGGGGTGAGCCGGTTTGGCGGCGGCGCGCTGGTCATCGACGAGCCGCGGCGGGTGGCGCAGGCCCGCGGCGCGGTGGTGGAGCTGACCCCGACCGAGTGGGGCATCCTGGTCGCCCTGGCTACCGTCCCGGGCCGGGTGTACTCGCGGTCCGAGCTGATCAACCGGGTCCGCGGGTATGAGTTCGAAGGCTACGAGCGCACTGTCGACTCGCATGTGAAGAACCTGCGCCGCAAGATAGAACAAGACCCCGGTAACCCGGTCATCATCCAGACAGTGCTCGGCGGGGGTTACCGGCTCGGCCTGACCCGGGATGGCTAGGGTCGGCGTCAGCATCCAGCGGCAGCTTACGCCCGTGCAGATCACCGGCAGCAGCACCGGCCTGACCATCGCCACCGGACTCACCCGCGCCCACCACGGCGCCACCAGCCACGGCACAAAGATCATCGTCACCCTCCCCCGCGCCTGACAGGCACCGCCCAGGACGCCGCCGACCGGATAGGTCAGGCCCTGTGGTGATAGCCGATGGCTGCCGGCCACGAACCGCGAGCCGACGCGAAGTGCAACTCCAACTGCAACCAGAAAGAATCACGATGCTCGCCATCACCACACGCGAGCAGGTCAGAGCCACATTGAGGCGTGGGCCGAACGTACCAGCGTACGAACCGCGAAGTCCTGATCGAAGGTGACCTGCTGCCGATTTATCTGCGCAGGTCACGGGCCACGAGGGGTGTCGTGAAGCAGCGGGACGCCAGGGCTGCTGTCATGGCGGGCGCGTAACATGGAGCATGTGAGCGAGTCAGCGTTTGCCGTGCAGGCCGAGGACCAGCCGTCCTGGGCGGAGATCGTGCGCCATGCTGAGCACGGTGAGTCGGTATCGGTGATCGCGCACGGCGACCATGTGGCTGAGATCGTCCCGTCCGGGGAACTCGACCGGCTCCGCGAGACGATCGAGGTTCTGTCGGACAGCGAACTGGTGCGTGACCTGCGGGAGGGACTGGCGGACGCACGCGACGGACGTGTGTTCTCCGCCGACCAGATTGCCGCTGACCTGGCCGCGCGCCGCGCTGCCGGCGGATGAGCGGACCGTCGCCGTACGCAATCGACTTCGCCCCTGCTGCCCGTCGCGGGTTAGCGAGGCTCCCGCTGCCGGCCGCGACCGCTCTGCATGAGCACTTGACCGGTCCGGTGGCCGGTAATCCGCACCGGCTGGGCAAACCGCTGGAAGCACCCTTTGACGATGTCTGGACAACCCGGCGCGGCGACTACCGCGCCCTGTACTCCATCGACGACCGGACGCACGCCATCACTGTCCTGGCGGTTGCCCACCGCCGTGACGCCTACCGGCCACGGTGACGACCAACCGCATCCTGCTGTGGTGAGCCGACCGATCGGTACCCCCGCAAGGTCACGTAGTGCCTGGTGAAGGCAATCGAAAGGGTACCGATGTCTCGGTCGGTGGGCCGGACGTACCAGCATGCGAACCGCGAAGTCCTGATCGCAGGCGACCCGATGCCGGTGCGTCTGCGCAGGTCACGGGTCAAGAAGGCGGCGAAATGAGCCGTGCGGGCACCGGCTCGCGGCCCTCGGCGAACGCCCTTTCTGCGCAAGCGAACCGCATGGACGCCTGCGTGCGCGTGCGCCCACTGCTCGAAGTTTCGCGGCGGTCTTCCGAGGAGCCGCTGAACGGTGGGATGGACGTGTGAGTCGTCGTAGGTGCCGTCGACAAAAAAGCTGAAGAACGCGTCGACATACTCGGCGGCATGTTGGCGCTCATCTGCTCCCTGGCCTCGGCGTTGGTCAGGGGCTCAAGCTGCAGTTCTCGGCCGGCGAGGACCCGGACGCGGTCGGCGGCCAGGATGGGCTCGGGACCGGTTAGGCGATAGCTGGCTCCCTCGTGACCCGGCGCCGTGAGCGCCAAGGCTGCGACGGCTGCGACGGCTGCGATGTCGAGAGGATCGATGGCCGCGATGGGCACCTCGGCGAAGGACTCGCGCACGATGTCCCCGGCGCGGAGCTGGGGTGCCCACTGCAAGGCGTTGGCGTGAAAGCCACTGGGCCGCAAGATCGTCCAGGACAGCCCTGAGTCACGGACCGCCGCCTCGGAGACCACGTTGTAGCGCACGACCGCGTTGGCGATATCGCCGCCCGCGACCGCCCCGGAGGACAGCAGGACGACGCGCTCCACGCCAGCCAAGCTGGTACTGCTCGACCACATGACCTGCTTCGGCGGGCTCAGCCTCGGCTACCGGCTCCACGCCGTGCCGCTGTCTGCACGGCCGAGCGTGCAACATCGTCGAGCGGGAGACCGACCGAGCCCAATCGACCCGCATACGAGCGATGACCGTGCCCACCTTGCTGTTGCTGACCGAGAAGAGCAAGGCCCACAACATCCGCCGAATCGGTGCCAGCGCGGTTGGACCACGGCCGTCTCGTCGCCCAGTCCACCCTCGCCGAGCTCACCGCCCGGGCTGGACAGGTCGTGCGCATCCGCACCTCCAAAGCTCATCCGGCGAGTTTCGCCATCAGACCGCCACCCTCACTTATCTCGAATTCCCGCGTCGCTCGCGGGTACTCGTGGCCAAGCTCATCGCTGCTACCCCTTCACCGCCGCCACCACCCTCGCCGGCTCCCGGCTCGGCGGCGGGGGCTTCGGCTACTCAGGCTCCTCCTCGGCCGCGGCACTGCCGTTCGCCGCCGCAGCCGTGCTCGTCGCGGGCTTGGCCATTGTCCTCTCGCTCATCGCCAGCCGGACGTCGCTGCGTCACGACATCGCTCGCTGACCCGGCATATCGCGTCCAGCCGGACGACGCCGGCGCCGGATCGCAGGCTCCGCCGGGTTCGGCGAGCGATAACAGCCGAGCCTCCGCTTACCGCTGGAGCAGCGGCGCGCCGAACCATCCCCAGTAGATGCGATGGTGGCTGATTCGTGCTCCGTCCAGTTCCATGACCTCGACGAGATCAACCTGATCGCCATCGGGCGTCTGCCGCGGGTACTCCCAGATCAGCGTGTGCCCGTCGAACATGTAGTCCCCGGTCCGGTACCACCGGACCAGCTCGTTGGGACGGCCCGGGTTCCGCGGACGAAGAACGGGCGGAGCTCGGAATGGCCGCGCAATACACCGCTCGCCTGGCCCAGGATCCGTGCGACCAGCGGGCTTTCCAGAATTGCGTGCGGAAGGTAGAGATCGAGCAGTCCAGCGGCCCGAGGTACGCCGCCCGATCGGTATCCCCAGCAGACGGCGAACTAGCAGTTCAGCACGATCGAAGGGGGTACCGATGTCTCGGTGGGCCGAACGTACCAGCATGCGAACCGCGTAATCCTGGTCGAAGGTGATCCGCTGCCACTTCGGCTGGTCCGGTCACCGGCTAGCGCTGGGTGTCATGAGCAGGGCTGTCGGTGCTGCTCCGCGGCGCGCCCATCGTGAACTGCGGCGGTCCGTGAGGCGTTCCGTTGCTGGGACGGCCATCTGGCCGCGGCGGTCAGCACCGAGATCGTGGCCTCGCTAGTGCCGCACCTCGCGGGGAGGCGGGTGGCCCGCCTGCCTACCGACTATCATTGGAGCGACATGTAGAAGATCATGAGGAAAGGGTTCCGTGGACCGCACAATCACGCTCACCGCGAGCCTGACCCCCGAAGAGGGCGGCTACGTGGCGCGCTGCCTGGAGCTGCCCGTGGTCACCGAGGGAGACACGGCAGAAGAGGCCGTGGTGATGCTCCGCGAGGCGGTGGAGCTGTACCTAGAGGACCAGCCATTCCCCGAACAGCCGCCGCATCCAGTCCTCACGCCGTTCGACATCTCCGTCCCGGCTGCGTGAGCCCGCGCAATCCGCGCCTATCCAGCAAAGAGATGATCAGCCTGCTGGAACGGGAGGGGTTCATGGTTGTCTCCATCAGGGGCAGCCACTGCAAGCTCCGGGACGGCGCTGGCACCATCGTGATCGTGCCGCTGCACCGTGACCCGCTACGCCCAGGCACTCAGTCAAGCATCCTCGCCCAAGCCGGAGTCTCTCTCCCGGGCGACTGAAGCGGCCTGCGGTACGCCGCCCGATCGGTATCCCCAGCAGACGGCGAACCAGCACTTCAGCCCAGCCGAACGGGGTACCGATGTCTCGGTGGGCCGAACGCACCGCCATACGAACCGCGAAGTGCTCCTTGAAGGTGCTCCGCTGCCGATACGTTTGCGCAGCTCGCCGGCTAGGAGGGCGGTGCGATGAGCCGGCGATCATCCACTGGACCGTGTCGTCTGCCACGCTCACGGGACCACTCTGAGGACTCGCTGTCCGCCATCGTCGGTGTTCGTTCCGAACTAGCCGCCGGCGATCTGCGGCCTCTCTATCTGGCCTGGCTGTCGGCTTACGGCGCGTGGGAACGCGATGAGGACGCCTTCGACGATGAGGACGAAGACGAAGTGGAGCCACCAGTCCCGGCCGGTCTGGGATCGATCACCGCTCCGCAGCGCGCCCTTGCCGACTTCCTCCGCCTCGACTCCGGCCTTCTCGAGCTCACCGCCGAGGCCAGTCCGGGGCTGCCCGAGATGAGGCACGATGCGCGCGCACTGGCCACGCACATCGCAAGGCTCTCCGTCAGCGACAAGGACAAGCTTCTTACGCTGGTCGCAGAGGATCAGGCGGCAAGGGCCCGGATGGAGCTGCTGCGGGGCTGGCGAGGAGACCCAGATGGCCAGCGCAGCTCGCGCGCCCGGCGGACCGTCGCCGAGTTCCTGGACACCGTCGCGGCACGTCGCCTGCAGCACCGGTGAGCTCACTGGCGGTGATCAGTGTTATGCAGCGGCACCGGACCAGCGGTACCTGCTGCGCCATTGCAGACCGCTATTGCCTTGACCGGTGCTGACAAACCGGGACACCGCGCACCCGGTGCTCCTCCTCATCCTTGAAGACCAGCTCGCTGAAGCCCAGCGCATTGACACCGAACTCCAGGACACCGGCGATTCCGCTCGGCCCGCACCGACCTGACCGGCGCGCCAGGCACCCGTACGCGAGCAGCGGCGCCCGCCACCCCGCCGAACCGCGTGAGCCTCCAGGCCGTTGAAACCCGCCCCGGCCATGCCGCCGACCCTGACGTCGGCAGGCGATGCGACCGGTACCCCCGACCAGCGGTAACACAGCAGGTGAGGGCCATCGCAAGGGTACCGATGTGTCGGTGGGCCGGACGTACCAGCATACGAACCGCGATGTGCTGGTCGAAGGTGACCCGCTGTCGGTACGTCTGCGCAGGTCACCGGCCCGGAAGGCGGCGCGATGACCCGCGCTGGCACCGGATCGCAGGTTTCGCCGGGAGCCGTTTCCGCGCCTGCGAGCCGGGCGGACACCTGCATCCGCGCGGCGGCCGGGGTGACCGTCGCCGGGCTGGCGGGCATCGCGGGCGCGATCAGCTACAGCCACATGCAGGAGCTGGCCGCCGCGCACGGGGAGACCGGGTGGCAGGCGCACGCGTTCCCGCTGTCGGTGGACGGCATCGAGGTCGTGGCCTCGCTGGTGCTGCTGGCCGACCGGCGCTTGGGGCGCCGGTCGGGCTGGCTGCCGTGGGCCGCGCTGGCGGCCGGGACGACGGCAAGCCTGGCCGCGAACGTCGCTGCGGCCGGCGCCGGGCCGGTCGGCCGGTGATCGCGGGCTGGCCCGCGTTCGCGCTCCTGGTAGCGGTCAAGCTGCTGTCCGGGATGCTCGAGCACCGGCACGGCGCTGATCGTCTCGCCGGTACCCAGGATCGTCCCGTGCCTGTCCAAGATCGTCCCCCGGCGGACGTGGGCGGGGACGATCACGGCATGGCCGGCAGCCGCGTACGCGATCCTCGGATGACCGGCGCGGGGGGTGACGGCGGGACAGGCCGGCTAGCTGGCGCGGGGACGGTCCCGCATCTCGTGACCAGCAACGGGCTAGCCCTTGACCCGGGGACGGGGACGGGGCGCCCGCCCGGCCGGGGGACGGAACCAGGGGACGGGCCGGGGACGATCACGGCAGCCGTGGCGGGGACGGCTGCCCACGCCGGGACGGGAGCGGATCCTGAGACCGGCACCCTGCTACCTGCCGCCCGCGCCGCCCGGGACCGCGTGCTCGGCCGGGGCGATTCGCTGACCCGTGACAGCCTCGCCGCCGAGCTACGGCGTGACGGGCACCCGGTACGCAACGCCCGGATCTCGCAGCTGCTCACCGCCCTGAGACTCGAATCCTGCGAAGCACCTGGAGCTCAGGCCACCGAGGAGCCGCCTCCGGTGGGTGCCGGGCGGCTGACCGTGGATTCACTGCGGTAATACGTCGTCTGCACCGAAGATCAGGGACGTGGCAACCCCGGCGTGATCGGATGCCCAGGTTCCGTTGCGGTGCCCGTTGACGAGGGTAGTCGTGAGGGCTGCTCCGTTCTGGCCAGGTCGCCATTGGACGAAGACGAAGTCGATGCGGGCGGGGCCGTAGCGTTCGCGGGCGGCGTGCGGGTTGGCGTGGCTCCAGGTATGTCCGGGGGTGCTGTCGCCGCCGGCGGTCCAGGCGTCCTGGAAGACGATGCCGGGCACGGGGGTCGCGGTGAGCCCGGTGAGCATGCGGATTTCGTCAGAGTCGGGCATGGCGTTGAAGTCGCCGCACACCACGGTCGGCAGGGTGCCCGGGTCAGTCTGGCGGGCTGTGATGTGAATGAGCTGCAGGGCTTGCTGCTGCCGGACGGCACTGTGGTCCAGGCGCCAGTTCAGGTGGGTGGTGATCAGCGGCAGGTTCCCTGCCGGGGTCGCGATGGTGACGAGCAGCGCGATGCGGTGCTCGTCAGGCTCGCTGCCGGCGGTCAGGGCGATGGTGTCGTGACTGGTGATGGGCCACCGGGTGAGTACGCCGAGGCCGCGGTCGCGGATCGGCGGAGGTGGGTCGGCCTGGTGGTGATGGGCGAAGCCGAGGGCGGCGGCGAGGCGAGCTGTCTGCGTGCCGCCGGAGGGTTCGGTCCATGCCTCCTGGACGGTGACGATATCTGCGTCGACGTCGGCCAGCGCCGCTAGCAAGGCGTCTTCGCGGGCCTGCCAGTCAGCGTTCTTGCCCCAGATGTTCCAGGTCAGCAGGCGCACTGTGGTCATCAGGGAAGCATTTCGCTCGCCGCGGCGTGGCGGGTGATTTTTGCTGAGTGCAGGAGCGGCGCGGCGCCGTGGACGGTGATGGTGACATCTTCGGGCGTGATGCCGAGCAGGTCGGCTGCGCGGGCGCGCAGGGCGGCCTCGGTGGCGGGGGTGACGGCGGTGAGCAGCCGCACAGTGGCACGGCCGTGCTGGTGGCGGACGAGTGCGCACCGGCGTCCCAGCAGGGGGCCGAGGGCGTCGAGGGTGTCGCGGGGCCACAGGCCGCTGATCTGCTCGTCGTCGGTCCGGCCGAGCAGCCGCAGTCTGCCGTGACCGTCGCTCGCGCCAAGATCGGTGGTGCGCAGGCTCCCGGCGGGAAGTGCCTCGCCCGGGTCGAGGGGGATCCCGGTGGCAGGTCCGGACAGCTCGATGACCGGCTTCCCGTCGCGGGTGGTGACGGTGGCGTGCACGCCCGGCATCGTGGTGCCGACCGTGCCGAGGGACGCCGCGGTGGCTTCGGTGTCGAAGTGGGTCAGTGAGGCTGTCTCGGTCAGGCCGTAGCCCTCGCGGACGTCGACGCCGCGGTCGCGGAAGTCGCTGATCCCGGTGATGCTGAGGGGCGCCCCGCCGGAATCGACCAGGGCGCTGGCGGGCAGGGCTGCGGTCGGCGCGGCCTGGTCGAGGATGACGGGGTTGGCGAGCACGATCAGGCGGTCGGCGCTGCTGGCCAGGCGTGCGGCGTCGTCGAGCACCCGGTGGCTGCCTGAGCTGAGGTGCAGGCGGGCGCCGAGGCGGGCCGCGAGCAGGACGCCGGCGACGAAGGTGAAGTTGTAGGCGGCGGGCAGCGAGGTCACGATGATGCTGTCGGGGGTGACCTGGTAGATGGCCTGGTACCAGGACGTGACCACGTCGAGCTGAGCGATGGTGAATCCGTAGCCGCGGGGGGATCCAGTAGTGCTGCCGGAGCTGAACATGGCGACGTCCCAGCCATCGCGCACGCGGATGCCGGTCATAGGTGCGGCGGAGGTGACCTGCCCGGCGGCGCGGAGCAGGGTGCCGCCGGGTGCGCTGATTGGGTTGCCGCCGGAGGTTCCGGGCAGCAGCACTATCCGGTGCCCGGCACGCAGTGCGGTCTGGGCGCAGGCGGCGAGCTGGGGCTGCGCGGAGCCGGTCAGCAGGTAAGTTCGGTGCCGCGAGGCTCGCCGGGTCAATGGCGGGTACGCCAGTGCGGCGAGCTGGCGGGCGGGGACGGGGTCGAGGCCGTCTGCGGAGATGGTCCAGTCAGGCATGCCAGGTCTCCAGCCCGGCCGCCGGGGGATCGCAGATGAACCGGCTTACCGCCCGGGCGGCGGCGCTGAGGACGGGCAGCTGGGAGTGGGCGCTGGTGCGGGGTGGCGGCGGGGGGCCGGGAGCGGCGGCGCGCATGAGGATGCCGATGTCAGGCAGCCGCACGATGAGGATCGTGACGGCCGGATCGCAGAGGTCTGCTGCGGCGTGGCGGAGCGCTTCTTCTGCTGCTGCCTTGGCTGCGGCGTAGGCAAGGGTGGCGGGGATCTGCTGGCCGATTACGTCGCTGGAGATCAGCACTACCGGGATCGCGGTGGCGGGTGCCGGCCGGGAGCGTGATACCGCTTGCAGGAGGTGCAGGTGAGCGGTGCAGTTGACCTGCAGGCAGTAAGCGAGCGCCGCCGGGTCGAAGTCGGCCAGGCCGGCCCGGCAGTCCGTGCCCGCCGCGCATACCAGCCCGGTGGCCGGCGGCCCTGTGGCGATGTGCCGGGCCGCGCGGGTGACTGCGCCCGGGTCGGATAGGTCGGCGGGCTCGAAGCGGTCGCCGGGCCGGAGCCTGGCCGGAGGGGTCCGGCCGAGCGCGCGGATCGGGCCGGGCAGCGAGGCTGTCAGCTGTTCCGCGAGCGCCTGGCCGACGGTCCCGGACGCGCCGGTCATCACGAGAGCCCGGGGGCTAGTCATGGCAGACGACCCGGCCGGTGACGGCGTTGAAGTGGATGGTGACCAGCCGCAGCGGCAGGTGCAGGAGGCACAGGAGCTCCCGGACGCGGTGCTGCTGGACTTCGTAGTAGTCCTCCAGCACGTTGAGGTGGGCCGTGACCGGGGCGGATTGCTCCAGCACCTCGCTGACCAGCGTGGTGATGCCCGGATCGGCGTGGTTCGGGCTGGTGACGTCAGCGAATGTCGCGTAATAGCGGGCCAGTTCCGCGGCCCTGGCGTCGTGGGGCTGGCTGGCGGACAGGATCGCGGCGGCGTGGTCATGCACGCCTTCCCGCAGGTGGTACCGGTCGGTGAAGTACTGGTCGAACCGGGCTGGGTCGCAGCGGTAGGTGAGCAGGGCCGTCTCGAAGAACACGCATCCGGTGATCGGCGTGCCGCCGTCGATGTCCTCGAACAGCTCGCAGTGGCTGCCGTCGCCCAGCGGGAGGAACAGGTTGCCGCCGCGGCGCTGGTAACGGCCGGCGAGCGGGGAGCTGTTCATCCGGCGGAACAGCTCGACGACGATGGCGCGGATGATGGGAGAGGACTCGCAGATCAGGTGCATGGGCGCGGAGCCGAACGTGTGGTGCAGGAAGGCGCGGTAGGTCGCGGGGGCTAGCCGGACGAGGACGTGGTCGTCGTCCATCATCGGGGTCAGCAGCGGCGGGCGGTGCTGGCGGGCGGCCAGTACCGGCAGGAGCGCGGCGCCGATCGCGGTTCCGGTGTCCTGGTCGATGTCCAGGTCCCGGTCAAGGTGGATGTGCCCGGCTTCCATGCTGGCCAGATCGGGGCCGGCATAGGACGCGAGCAGCTCGCGGGCGCGCCCGGTCAGGTCCGCAGGGGAGAACGCGCGGGCTGCTGGGTCCGGCGCGGTGAGCCCGGCGGCCTGCGTCCCGGTCTGGGTCTCCGTCACGGTGGCTGACCGGTGATTGCCAGCGCGGACACGGTAGCTTGCCTCGCCCATGTCGATCAGCGCCGTGTCGCCGGGCGATAGCCGGCTGATTGCCGGGAGCTGGCGCGCGACGCGCACGATCACGTCTTCGGCGGCCGGGCAGATACCAGGCTGGTAGCTCCACTGCACGGCGGTGATCCCGTGGCGGGCGTCAGCCTGGACCACGGCGAGCTGCACGTCGACGGGCAGTTGCTGCTCGCCGGCGTGAGCCCATAAGGCGAGCGCGGCTTCAGCCGGGGTGAGGTAGGCCAGCAGGGCCGACAGCTCGTAGCGGAACTGGCGGCGGATCCGGCGGCGTCCACAGCGCACGGCCATCCAGTAATCGGGACTGCCCGGCGGGGCTGCTGTCGTGAGATCTGCCGACGGGTCGGCCTCGGCAGCCGGGCTCGGGCGAAGCCAGGGCGCCGGCAGCAGCAGGCCGCGCTGGGCGAGGCGGGCGCGGGTCACCACGAGCAGCTCCGACAGGACCTTCAGCGAGTCCGGCAGCCGGCTGGAACCGCGTAGCCGCCGCAGCGCGTGCTCGTCAACGCCGGCGTGGAGGCCGAGGTGGCCGATGTCCACGATCCGGGAGAAGTGAACGAGTTCCTGCTGGATCTCGCTCGGCCCGGCCGCAGCCTCGCCGGCGCCATGCTCCAGGAACGCGGCGGCCACGTCCACGACATCGGCTCCGTCGCCAGGATCGGCCAGCGCGGCGAGGAATGTTCCGGCCGCGGCGGCGCCGTGCAGGGCGACCAGGACGGCCAGGCGCCGCATCAGCCGCTCGAACGCGCCCGTCAGCTCCTGGGCGGTGAGCGTCGCGGTGGTCGGGTGATCCAGCGGCGAGAACGCGGCCAGCAGATCCCGGCTGAGGGTGGTCTGGTCGCGGTAGGTGCTGGTAAGGATCATGGCGTACTCCCGGGGTCGGATGCCTCGACCCAACACCCGCGAGCAGGCCCGGGCCGACCCCCTGCGGCGAGGAGCCCGGCGAGGACCTCCCCGCCCGGCGGGGAGTGCGCAAGCCGGACTGGCGTCTACGGTGGGACTGGGGAGATGTGCCCGACGGAGAGGCAGGAAGCGTGATGGATGCTGGTGCGCGCCGTCAGGTCGGAGAGCTGCGCAGCGCCCTGCGCCGGCGAGGAGCCACGACCCGCCAGGTTGCTGCGGCCATCGCTGGGGGCTTCGAGGTGACCCCGCAGGCGGCCGGCCTTTCCCAGGCCGAGGTCGCCGAGCGGTACAACCAGCGCTGGCCCGGCGAGCATCCCAAGACGTTCAAGCACGTGTCCTACTGGGAGTGCTGGCAGGGCCCCGGCGCCGGCGCGACTGCGTCCGCCCGCGCCCCCTCCTATGAGGACCTGAGTCGGCTGGCCGATTTATACGGCTGCCTGGTCGATGACCTGCTCCTTGGCCCCCGCCATGCGGCCGCTGCGCCGGTGCCTGACCCGGCCGGCGGCCTTGCCCAGGTCATTTCGCTGCTGATCGCTGGCGGCTACGCTGAAAGGCCAGAGGGCGATGAGGACGATGTGAGCATCGCGCTGCGCGTACCCGACGGCGAAGGGACCATCACCGTGAAGCTCTCGCGCCGGCATTTCACCGAGCTGCTGGCTGCCGGCGGCTTAGCGGCAGTCCTCCCGGATTTCGCGCTCGCCAGCACCGCCAGCGCCGGGGCCGGGAGTGCTGCGGACTACCGCCGCGTCCTGGCGGCGCACCAGTCCGGGCATCACCTGCTCGAACCGGCGGCCCACATCAGCGCGCTGCGGCAGATCCTGGGCGATATGGAGCAGCAGCGCGCGCAGAGCACCAGCAGCCGGGCGCGGCAAGAGCTGCGGCACGTGCAGAGTGAGTACGCCGAGCACGTGAGCTGGCTCTGCCGGGAAGCCGGTGACCTGGGCGCCTGCCGGCGGTGGGCGGACCGCGCCGCCGGATGGGCGCTGGAGAGCGGCGATCCCGTCATGGCCACTTACATGACGCTGCGCGGCGCCAACCTCGCCCTCGACCAGGGCGACCACCGGCAGGCAGCCGAGCTGGCGGTCACCGCCCAGAACGTCTCCTGGCCGATCCCGCCGGTCCTGCGGGGAGTAGCCCTGGCCTACGAGGCCCGCGGCCGTGCCCGCACCGGAACGGTGGCCCGCGCTCAGCTCGATGACGCCGCGGAACTGCTCACCCGGGACGGCCCGGACGAGGGCCCCGCGTACCTCCGGTTCTATAACGCCGACTTCGCTGACCTGCAGCGCGCCACCTGCTACGTGGATGCCGGGGTACCCGGGCCAGCCGTGACCATCCTGCAGAGCAAGATCACCACCCTGCCCGTGTCGCACGGCCGGGACCGCGGCCTGTACCTGGCCCGCCTCGGCGCCGCGCACGCCGCCGGCCAGGTGCCCGACGCCGCCGCGTACGCCGCGATGGGATCCCTGGCTGAGGCACGCCGTGCTGGCTCCCGGCACGTGCTCGCCGAGCTGGGGCGCCTGGACGCCACGCTGACGCGCCGGTGGCCGGCCCAGCCGCAGGTCCGCCAGTTCCACGATGCGCTGCACGCCGCCCGCGCTGCCTGACCCGCGAGATTACCTGCCGCGCGGCCCATGGCCTGGAAGACTCCGCCCTGTGAACTCCCCGACTGGCACCGCTCTGCGGCCCTCCTGGGAAGAGCTGCCCGGCTCGCTGCGCGACGGCCTCGCCGACCGCCTCGGCGTGATCACCACGGCGAGGGTGCAGGACGGCGGCTTCACTCCCGGGCTGGCCGTCCGGCTGCAGCTCGCCAGCGGCGAGCGGCTATTCGCCAAGGGCATTCCCGCCGGTCACCCGCTGGCCGGCAAGTACCGCACCGAGGCCGGCACGGCCCGGCTGCTGCCCGCGACCGCACCAGCGCCGCGGCTGCGCTGGGACGGCCCGATCGCCGGATGGGTCGTCCTGGTATTCGACGACATCGACGGCAGGCACGCCGACCTGTCTCCCGGGTCACCCGACGTCGGCCTCGTGGTCGCCGCTGTCGCCGCGCTGGAGGGCGTCCTGACGCCCTGCCCGGTACCCGACGCGCCGCCGGCTGCCGCTGACCTCGCCGGCCTGGTGCACGGCTGGCGGGAACTAGCTGCCGCACCCGAGGCCGTTCTGGACGACTGGGGCCGCCGGCACCTGGACGACCTCGCCGCCGCCGAAACCCGGTGGCTGCCCGCTGCCGACGGCAAGACACTTGTGCACGGCGACATCAACGCGTCGAACCTGCTGATCACCGGTGCCCGGGAGGTGTTCCTGATCGACTGGGCCCAGCCCGCCTGCGGCGCCGCCTGGCTCGACATCGCTGACCTGGTCCCGCACCTGATCCTGGCCGGGCACACGCCCGCCCGCGCGGAGCAGGCACTCGCCGCCGTACCCGCCTGGCGTGACTCAGACCCCGACGTCATTACCAGCTACGCGATCGCTTTCGCCGGCTACTGGACCCGCGTGTCCCGCCAGCCTGCCCCGCCCGGCGTGCCGAACCTCCGCGCCTACCAGGCCCGCGCCGCAATCGCGGCCATGACGTGGGTGGCCCATCGCACCGGCTGGGCTTGATCCCAGTGCTCCCTCATCCGGGCGGCTGAAGCCCTGGAGGCTGCTGGATCAGGGTGGTGAGGACCGCGACCCGGCAGCCGCAGTGCGGGCATGGCTGGACCGCGGTGACCCCGGCCGTGGCGTCGGCGCGGTGCTGGGCTGCCGTGAGCGCGGCCAGCGCGCGGATCTCGCGTGCCTCCTGCGCCGCGCAGGCCGCGGCGCGCTCCTCGGCCTCGCGTACCGCCTCGATCTGGTCAAAGCCGGCAGCGAGGACACCGCCGCTGTCCAGGGCTTTGTCGCAGGCCGCCCAGAACTCGCGGGCATGCGGCTGGCGGCCGATTTCGGCTAGTGACACCGTGGACCGGGAGAACCCGGTCAGGCCGCCGAGGTTGTCCTGGGTCAGCCAGGCCTCCCGCCGCAGGGCGGCAAGCTGCTGACCCAGCTCCCGGAGCAGGACAGCGACGGTATCCGAGTGCCTCACCCGCGCTCACCGCCCTGACCGCCCGCCATCCCCGGCATGGTGAGGATCACCCGGCAGCAGCGACCGGCGCGCAGGCCCGGTGTCCTCTTGCCGCTCATGCCCGGATCACCGTGGTACGCCGCTCGCGGAGGGTCGCGTCGGCTCGCGGCCACCAGGCGCCGCTGGCCGGCAGCGGCCCGGGCGCCGGCGGCTCGTGGCCCAGCAGCGCGGCCACCGCCTCCGCCAGCTCGCCACGGGTGAACGTGGCGATCTGCTCGCCACGGCGGACCTCGATGCTGCACAGCGACCAGTTCCTCTTGCGGCAGCCGAAGACTGCTACGAGAACCCCTTCACCGGCACCAAGATGTATTTCCGCCCGGTTTCCGCCAACGCTGATCTCGGGCGTGACATGCGCCCTCGCCTGCAGATAGGCAGCGCAGTGGCTGACCATCGTGGGAACGCGAGCGGGACTATCGGGCATCCGGGGTCTCCTCGCCGGGAATGGTGGTTAACCGGCCGGTTTCATGCCGCAGAGCGCCCAGACAACCTTGCCGCCCGTCTGCGGTGTGGGGTAGGTCCCCCACCGGTCACTGAACATGGCGACCAGGAACAGTCCCCGGCCGGTCTCGGCGTATTCGTCGGCCTGCGTTAAGGCGGGTGGCTGCGGGCTGGCATCCCAGACCAGGATCAGGACCCGCGTCTTGTCGGTGAGCAGCCACAGCCGTACCGGGGGAATCCCTGGCATGGTCCTGGCGGCGGCGACCGCGTTGGCGGTCAGTTCTGAGACCACCTGCTCGGCCTGGGCGCTGAGCGGGGTCAGCGCCCATTCCCAGAGGAGCTGCCGAGTGTGCAGGCGGGCAGATGGCACCGCGCCCGGCAGCGCGCCCAGCTCCAGGAAATCCTGTACCGGCCATCCGGCTGCCATGTCGGTTCCCCGATCCTGGATGGGCGGGGCCAGCACCGGAGCGCTGCTCAGCCGGGGACTGCGTACGGGGGTCGCAGTCCCCATGACGGTGCCGGTCCCGCCCTGGGCAGGACGGGCCCAGCCGTCATGCGACGGCGTTCTCGTGCTCGCCCTGCCGGTCATGGGGGATTCCTTCCGCCGCTATCGCACGGTCCTGGCCCGGCGCTGCCGGATGATCTTCGCGGTGCTGCGCCCGGTGACGCGGGTGCGGTGCCTGCGCCGGTCACGTCCCCACGGGCGGGAGGGGGTCTCGCCGTCATGCCACAGAGCGAGGAACTGTGTCCGGGCGTAGGCGATCTGGGAGTAAAACTGGTCAGGGGTCTTGCTGAGCGACCCGGCGGCCTGGTGGTAGTCACCGTGGACGGCCAGCGCGCCGAATACCTCGCGGACGCGAGGCGACAGGGTGTGCCACACCTGGGCCAGGGCCAGATGCCCAACGATACGTTCTTCCGGGCTGGGGGTCGGGTGGGCGAACACGTGCCAGTACCGCTCGAAGTTCACGCCTGGCTCGGTGGTGCGGCCGCGCTGGCTGGGGTTGACGCCATGGGTGCGGGCCTCGCTGACGAACCAGTTGCTGATGGCGGTCATCCCGGTGTGGACCAGGTCGCGGCGCGATGGCGGCTGCTCGCTGGCATACAGGTGCTCCACGATGGCCGACCAGGCGAGGTCGATCCGCTCGGCGTAGTTCCGCGAGCGATAGGTCGCCGTCGTCGCTCACGCTGACCTGCCCGCGCCCGGGGCGAGCCGGGTTGGCCACCACGATTTCCGCCGACACGGCATAGAACAGCGGGTCCTCAAACACCTCCAGGCTGACCTTCAGACCGCGGGCGGCCAGGACGCAGCCCACCACGCCCTTCAGCGGCACGCTTCGACGGGTCCTCATGCACGGCTCGCCGTACCTGGTGCCGACGGCGCCGAGGACCCGCAGCACCAGCGCGGTCATCTCTGCCGGGTCGGTGCGGCCACCGCTGCGGGGCCGGTAGTCCCATCGCACGGACCCGCCGTCCTCGACGGTCAGCTCACAGCGGGCACGGTCCGCAGTGGTGATCACCAGGCGCCGGCTCTCCTCCTGATCAAGGCTCCGGACACCGAGCCCGCGGGCGGCCAACTTCTCCGCGACGGCACGCATGGCCTTCCCCGGCTCATCGCCGCAGACGGCGAGACTCCCGTAATCCTCAAGCGCCCTGAGCATCAGGCTTCTCCGTATCGCGTGCTGGTGTTCCTTGCGGCTGGTCACGCCGTGATCGTGGTACAGCATTGCGCCATGCAAATGGCAAAATCCACGGTCGGGCGACCTACGGAGCGGGACACG
>Ga0307372_10001261_pt1 | contig 44529 bp, 34 predicted proteins | sample OX1MG_FD_202533 | JGI IMG/M metagenome (GOLD analysis project Ga0307372, IMG submission 202533) | Soil microbial communities from Risofladan, Vaasa, Finland - OX-1 | ecosystem: Environmental > Terrestrial > Soil > Coastal area > Acid sulfate soil | place: Finland: Risofladan, Vaasa | collected...
CGCTTGCGCCAAGAAGGCGGTCGCCGAGTTTACCGAAGAATGATCGTTACGCCGTCCTCATCGAGCTTGCCGTTCCGTCCTCACCCAATCCTGCCGAGCGGTGTGCAAACAGCGTCGCCGTCAACACAAGGCTTCAAACTCGCGAAATTTATTCTCATCGTTCCCGTCAAAGGAGACGTTGATTTCAGATGCAGTCGATCGGATCTCAGCCTTATGGAACTCGATTGCCGCAGAACCTAGGCTTGTCCTGATCTGGACCCCGGCGATTTCCGAGTAGGCCAATGCGGTCGCACCTTTTGATGCGCCTGCCGTGAGGTTGAGCTTGAGGATCAACACGCGTGTGTCGGTGGCGACACAAGCTTGACCCCCTTTGCCAACCACCGAAGAAACAATCTGCTCACCATCGGTAAGCTGACCCTGAAGAAGCTCCTCCTCTTTGGAGTTCAACTTGTCCAGCGGTGGGGCGCTCGCGTGACGAATCTCCTGAACATGCTCGCCCAAGGCAAGCAGCCGTGCACCAGCCGCCTCAAGGCGCGGAACGTCCGAACGGGCCGTGGCGAGCTCTGTACGGGAGGCACCGACTGCATTGAGGTACGTAGCGTCGGTTAGTGCGCCGGCGAGGTCGGCCCGGGCCAAGTCGATTTGAGACGTGTTCTTCTTTGCTGCCTCAAGGTACGCGGCGGCCTGTGGTCGAGCGGTCTCGCGCTGAGTGAGCCAGCCTGCCTCCCAATTGACCTGCTGCTGGATCTTGGCCGCGAACTGTCGAGCTTTGGGCCCCTGGTCCGGTGGGCACTTAACCGCCGAGACTACCGTGGGGGACTCGATCACGATGTACAGCTCTCGACTGTCGTCCTTTGACTTCTTCTGGAAGATCAAGCCACCGATAATGCCGCCGGCCACGAGGCGAGTGAGAGTTACGCGCTTGGTCACGGCCAAGTTCCCGGCTGTGTCTACGGAAAAGGATGCCCCATGAAGCGAGGCGCTGCCTTGTGGCGTTGCAATGGTGTGCTCGTAGAGAGTGATGCCTTGATAGCTGTCGATGCGCCGGCCGGTGCCAGGTGCGGTCCATTCGCTCACCGTTTGCTGGGCGCTCCTTACCGCCTTGGTGTAGGCGGCCTCTGCGTCGGCGAGTTTCTTGCGAGGACTGGAGATGGCTGTGCTATGCACCTCCTGTGCTTGTCTCAGCCGCAGTTCGGCTGCTCTTATCGCCTCCTTATAGGTCTTGTCGGCCTGTCGGTAGTCTTCCCGAGCAGACTTGAGATCGCCTCTGGGGAATCTATTTGATCCCCGTCAGTTTGCCAGCTGTGACGGGAGCGGACGATTCGGCGAGCAATCCGTCAGCGCTTGGATAAGCCCGCCAAGCGGAGCCACTCCACCACCACTTGCCATCGTCGGTCCGGTGGCTCTGCTGCCACTGCGCCCCATCCCACCACCATTTCCCATCGGGTGAAAACTGTGGATCGATTTCGCTAGAGGGATCAGGAGCGCTCCCACTAAGCGAAGACGACTCAAGACCAGGTAGTGGGCTGTTGGCTGTCTGATCCGGATGGTCGGGTTGTGGACTCTCAGTGTCAGACGGTAGTTGGTTGGCTCCAGCTTGTGGCGGCAGTTCGCTCTCTATTTCCACCTCGAACCTGTGCGGGCAGTTTAGGGGACTCTCGACCGCGAAGGAACGGCTTATGCGTGGAACCGAGAACCTGCAATTGCGGGACAGACAGATATGGGGCCGGACGCACGCCTTGCTGGTTAGGAACCGGAGGCGTTCCGCGCCTCCCAACTGAAGCGTTGAGGGCCAGACTCTCAGGCAAGGTGAGTTCGATCAAGCGGCTCCTTCGATGGGCGCTGTTCCTCTCACTTCTTCCTCTCGGGTTGCCTTTTAAGGCCCTTAGGGGTCATGGTGATCGTGATCGTGCCAGCGATGGCCGCAACGGATGCGATCCACTACAGCTTGTTGGCCATCCCCTGCAGCCGCTCCACAACTGCGTCGAAGGCTGGCGGTTCATCTCGGAAGAGGACGCGACAATCCGCGTAATAGTCCTCTTCAACGATGGCTTTGAGCTTGCCGGGAAGGAACAGGGCATCGCTCCTGTTGAAGCGGAGACCCTCCGGGGGCCGGTAGCTGTTCTTGAAGAATCGGAGGCTCTTCTCGTTGTAGTCGGTGCGAATCTGCGCGTACTCGTCCGACTCAATCATGGCTAGGACTTCAGGTCTGGCGGCCAGCACGTACAGATCCGCATAGTGCCTGGCAGCACGCTGCAGGCGTTCGCCTTCGCTCTTGAGGCGTTCGACCTTCCCGTGAACTGTGAAGAGCTTCTCGACAAAGGTGCGCCTGAAATGAAGAAGGGTCATAGTGAACGGCTCCAAATCCTCTGCCGCGTCGGAGAGCCCGCGTTCTCTCAGGAGGTCCGCAGCGAAGGAGGAGATGTTGACAGTCTCGGTTGGGAACGCTCCGCTCTGAATCCCAGCCTCGAATACGACTGTGGTTGAGACTCCGGGGATTTCATCGAAATTGCTTGTGTAGCGGAAGACATCGTCTCGCCCGAAGCCACCGATCGTCTGCCCAGCCTCTGGGTCATAGGTCAACCCGGGATGGGCAGCCACGCTGTCGCGCAAGCGCTTCAGCTCACGGTTGACGCCCTTAGCCCCTAGAGCCGGAACGTAACTTTCTGGATTGAGGAAGAGGTCGAGATCTTCTGAAAACCTTTCCAGTAGATGCCAACCTTTCGAGAGACTTGTACCGCCCTTGAAGACCAGGTGGCCTTGTTGCGTGCGCGCCGCGATGCGCAGCGCTTCAGTGACGAAGTAGTCCTTCTCAATGAACTGTTCGGCCAGGCTGAAGCGACGAGCTGCATCAATGCAGATCGCCTGGAAGTCCTCGTGTTCGAACAGCCTCACTTGGCCTGCCACTCCTTGGCATGGCGAAGCGAGGCCAGGCGGCCGAAGGCGTACTTCGACACCGGTCCCAGACTGCGCCTCAGCTTCTCTAGCTGGCGTTCCGGAATGCCAATCTCTTGGCCGAGTGCGCCCAGCATCGCCCGCACCCGAGGCGGCTCGTCCATCGCCGGGCCGATCAACTTGTCGAATGCCCGGTCTTGGGAAAGGAGAGCCAGCAAACGTTTGACGGTTTCGTGCGGTGACAAATCGCTTGTCTTGCCGCGATCCCGGAGGAACTCCAACATCGCCCCCTCCCGGGGCGACAAGAGGCGACGCGAGTCCGGCCGTCGATTGCTGACCTTGGCGTCAAGGCGTCGAGGGCCGTGTTCTGCCGGCGTCGCATATTCAAGACGCGCAGGGTCCTGGGTGGTAAAGCCGAGCATGGCCGCAGCAGTAAGGCCCGTGGGCTGCAGAGGCTCGCCGACCTTTGCGGCTGTGAGAGCCTGATTGCTGGGATTGCTCTCGCCTAGGATCGTGGCTCGGGACCGGTAGTAGACACCGGGCTCGATCCGTCGCAGCGCGCCCTGCTTGACCATCCGCGAGAGGGTTGTCGCGACTGCCGAGGGCGGAAGATCGCGAAAATCGCTCAGACGCCAAATTCGCTCGCCCTGTGATTCGATCTCGCGGCGAATTCGGGCGCCAGCTGTCTTCGGATGCCTTCCAGGAGTCCGAGTTAGAGTGGCCATGGCTAGATCATACCCTCTAGATGCTAAGTTTATGCGCGCTAATACTTAGCATATTGAATACGCAATCGCCCACTGTGCCAGCACAAATGCCATCAATATTGCCCCATTAGAGTTCCCTCAGAACGGCGATCGCTCGTCGAAGTCCTTGCCCAGGTCGCCCTTATCCAGGTGGACGTAACGCATGACCATCACATAGGTGGTGTGGCCGAGGATCCTGCGTAGCCGCTCCATCTCTCCCCCACGCCGCAGGTACTCGGTGGCGAAGGTGTGGCGGAAGCGATGGGCGTGGAGCGGAAAGCCGACCTTGGCACGGATCCGCTGCAGCATGTTGCACGCTGTTTGGACCATCAGCCGGCGCCCGTCCCTCTGCACGAGGAGGTTGGTCGCCTTCGTCTCCGGCCGGTTCCGGTTGACATATCGGATGATCTCCCGGCGCAGGCGCTGGGTGGCCGGCACGCGGCGGAACTTTGCCCCCTTCCCCCTCTTGATCTTCAGGAACATGCCTTCGCCGTCGTCTTCGACGTCTTCGAGCTCGAGGTTGACCAGCTCCCCAACTCGGACGCCGGTACCGAGCAGGATCCGGACCGCCAGCTGCGGCCAGCCGGCGGGGGCGGCGTTGAATATCGCGCTCACCTGGTCCTCGGTGTAGGTCGACATCTCCTTCAGCGCCACCTTTGGCGGGCGGACCCGGAGCAGGGACCGGTCGACCGGGTACTCCTCGCGAGGGGCCCAGTTGGCAAAGGTGCGTAGGACCTGGAAGAAGCCGTGGATGGTGTTGTCGGACAGTCCGCGCTCCTGCTGCTCGCCAAGGAAGCGCTTGAGCTCGAAGGCGGTCAGCGCCTCCAGGTTCACCACGCCGTCGGCGCGGAAGTACCAGTCCAACTTCTGCTCATACCACTTGATGGTTCGCGGGCTGCGGCCCATCACCTTCAGCTCTAGCAGCCACTCGCGGATCAAAGGCTTCAGCGGATGCAGTCCATGGAGAGGTTTAACTCTGTCCCTGCCGGCCTCGCTGTCGACGTCATCGCGGCCGAGCACAGGCGTCGCGGCGGGTGATGGCGCCACCTTGGGCGGGCGCCCAGGATGGCGCCGCTCAAGGCCAAAAGGAGGCATAACGGTTTGCGAAACGAAATACGGTTTTGGATTTTTTCCACAGCTTTGAGCCTCCCTCGCCCCTTTCTGAGCACCGGCCATACAGGTGCCCGAAACGACGAAAACCGGCCTTGCGGCCGGTCTTCTGATCTCAAATTACCAGGAGGGTCCCCTCTCAGAAAGTGTGGCGGGGTATCGTAGACACTTTTCGAACTCTGCTAGCGCCGCCGCCCTCCAATCTCAGGGTCACATTGGACGCGTTGGTTAAATAGCCTACCGAGGCCCGATGTGGCCGGTTCGACCACTCTCGGGCAGGCCGGGGGTTTCGTAACGCGAACCAGGACGTCATAGTCGTAGGCTCGCACCGAGCACCCGGGCGCCGCGGGCAGCCTGCGCGAAGGTCTCGAGGAGACGCTCACGGTGAGCCGGCTGAATCTCAGCCCGGGCCTGACCAGGACGCTGCAGTCGACCAACCCGGTGGAGTCCATGATCTCGGTCATTCGGCATGTGACCGGCAACGTCAAACGCTGGCGCAACGGCACCATGGCCGAGCGCTGGACAGCCGCCGGGATGCTGGAAGCGCAGAAGAGGTTCCGGCGCATCAACGGGTACCGCGACCTCCAGCTACTGGGCATCGCATTGCACGCACATCAGATCGCGGTCGATGGAGAGCAACGATCGACGACCACCGTCGCTGCGGCGACCTGACCAAATAGTCGCCACCACCAAGGTCCTGGGAGTCAGGGGCGTCTCGTATCGGGCGTCCTGGTGGCCTTGGGTTCAAGGAGTCGTTGCAACACCCAGCTCTATCTGTGAGGTGCAGCGATGCCAGGTCGCTTTCGGACATCATTGCGTCGTCGACGCATCCATCGGCCGCGACGGTCACTGCGCGATGGACATCTGGTGGCTTTGCGCTACGCTACTGGCGGCAGGATCGCTACAGATTCCACGGAGCTTCGGACATCCTCGACGCCCGCGACAACGTCGCCGCGACCCACAGGACCTTGCCGACGAAATCCATCTGATCATCAGTACAATCCGCCGAGCCGACAGGGTCGGCAACCAGCCGGGGCACCCGCCGCGGCTGGTGTTAGAAACCCGGAACTCTCATTGAGGGTGGATCCGTTTTCGGGGTCCCGTCATGAGTCGCGCAGGTAATAGGTACTGCTGCCGCCCGCCGTCGCGACCTGATCCAGCAGTCGTTCGGTTGGGTTGGTCCCCGCCCGAGTATGCGAGGCATGAGAAGTTCGTCCCACCATGCGTGATTGAGGTGGATTGGTTTTTCGAGTTGTAGCTCAGCGAGTCTGAGGAAGAAGACGCGGTTTCATTGCCGTTGGAGTCGAAGGTATAGGTGTTGTTGGCGACCGTGTCGTTCTCGGTCATGTGTTGCCGGTGTCGTCCGACCTATTTATGGGTGGAAGACGGTATAGGCGGCGATACCTACTCCAGACCCAAATGAGGCTGAGCGCCAATACCAACAAAGCTGGCGCTGTGTGAACCAGGAAGATTCCTAACCCACTGGCGCCTCCTTCACGGTCAATGTTCAATACGCCGTCGAGACCAAATGCGAAGGTGAAGGGGACAATGAATGCGCCTAGGAACCGAACGATCGTCTGGGATTCCCCAGTTTGGTAGAAGTACTCCATGTACGCGCCGATAGCCAAGTATTCGCCAGACGTGATGATTCCAATCCAGTTAACCATCCCATCGACGCGCTGTAAGTCTAAGTTCTCAAACATCACGATAGCCACGGCGAGAATCGACACAGCGGTCATAAGTGCCTGATGACGCCTGCGCTCAGCTAGGACAGTGCTGAAAAGCAGACCAAGCAGCAAGCTTGAAATGACATCCGCATTCGCGGCATCGAAATGACCCGCGTAGCGCGCGAGGGCGCCCACCGAGATAGCTGCTAGGCAAGCGACAGGTAGAAGTCGAATCGTGTACTGGGTTACCAATTGCGCCTACCCTGGCAACGTCGGGACTGAATGGGTCACCACCAACCGCACCAGGACCTTAGTGCCTTCCTGTACCAGGCCTCTCCCAACTGATCAAACATAAATGAGACGGCTATATACACAAGGGCAACTAAGAGGAGCACAGGGAACCACAGCGCGTTGGCTATCGTCGCAACTGCAAATCCCATGAAGATCGTTGCCAGGGAATAATAGAAGACGCTTATTGCAAAATACTTCCAGCAGAAGTATCCGGTGGGATCGGTTCCATTGATAGGATCGCACGCGACGTAGACATATCGGTTAAGCGTTCCCGGATTCATAATTGAACCTGCGACTGGATCTTGCTGAGTCCACCTGCCGATGCTGGGGTCGTAGTACCTCGTGCCGAATTTGATCAGACCAGTCGAATCTTGATAGCCGCCAGCGAATCCCCATGGATTGGCGACTGTGCCTGAGCTGTAGGTTGAGTTCCCGTAGGGGTCGTAGCCATAGTGGTCGCTCACGGTCAGGCCGTCGCCGCTGATGACAGCCACGATCGAGCCAAGGCCGTCGGTTAGATAGTAGTAGTGGTTGTTCCCGATCTTCTCGCCGATCAGATCGCCAAGTGAGTCGCGCAGGTAATAGGTGCTACTGCCGCTCGTGGTCGCGATCTGAGTGCCGGAAGGACCATTGCCAAAGGTGGTTGACCCGGCCGTCGTTCGGTTGGTTTGGTCGCCGCCCGAGTACGCGAGAGATGACAGCGTTGTCCCACCATGCGTGATCGAGGTGGACTGGTTCTTCGAGTTGTAGCTCAGGGAGTCTGAGGAGGAAGACCCGGTCTCATTGCCATTGGAGTCGAAGGTGTAGGTCGTAGCGCCGGTCGGCGCCGACAAGCAGGAGTTGCTGCTCGAGCCGGTGTAGGCCCAGCAGAGTTCATTAACCGCGTTGTAAGCGTAGCTGGTGGTTGTCGATCCGGCAGTCTTGCTGGTCATGTTGCCGCTGGAGTCGTAAGCGTAGGTGTAGCTGGTCCCCGAGCCGCTGGTCACGCTGGCATGGGTAAGACGATCCGAGGTGTCGTACGTATAGGTATACGTGTTGTTGGCCACAGTGTCGTTCTCAGTCATGGTTTGCCGCATCTGCATATCGGCGCTTGAACTGTTGGCGTACGTGTACGTGAAGCTCGTCAAGGTGTTGTTGTTCTTGTCCTTGCCGGTGACCGAAGTGATATTGCCGGTGTTGTCGTAAGCGAGGTTGAGTGTCGCGCCGCCGGGGAAGGTGGTTGTCGTGCGCAGGTTGTCGTTGTTGTAGGCGAATGTGGTGCACAGACTCGGCGTGGATCCGCAGTTGCCGCCCGGCTCGTACATCGAAGTGAGTCGGTTGGCGTGGTCATAACCGTAAGTGACGGTCCCTCCCGAATCGCAGTACGAGGTCTCATTTCCGACCGCGTCATAAGCGAACGTAATTCCGGAAGGTGAGGAGCCCGAGCAACCAGTACCGCTGGTGGAAAGAGACTCAGTGGTCAACCGATTGAGCGCGTCGTGGTAGTAGCTGGTAGTGCCTGTGCTATCGACCTGGCTGCTCAGGTTGCCATCTGCGTCGAAGGTGTATTGGGTGCAGGTCGAGTAGCTGGAGCAGGTGGTGACGCCTCCATAAAGGATCTGGGTCACCCGGTCAAGCTTGTCGTAGGTGTAGCTGGTCTTGTTGCCGTTGCCGTCGGTGACGGTCAAAACCCTGGAAAGTGAATCGAAGGTCCTGGTGGTTGCCCCCAGCGGGCTCGGCGGCGTGACCGAAGTCTGATTGCCGTTGGAGTCGTAGCCATAGGTGGTCGTGTTGCCTTTAGCGTCAGTGGTCGAGCACAGCTCTCCGGTCTTGCCGCCGCAGCTGGTGACGCCCGGGTCGCCCTGGTAGGCGTTTGAAACGTGGGTGCCGCTCTTGGTCCCGGAACAGCCGCTCGACTGGCCGTAGTAGACGTCGGTCAAGTTTCCGGCAGAGTCGTAGAAATAGGCGCTGCAGTTCCCGGCGAAATCGGTCGAGGATGAAGGTAGAAAAGTCTGGCCGGAAGTGCTGAAATCAGCAGTCGTGCTCGGTGCCGTCTGTCCAGAGCCTCCCGCCGGCAGCGTCGTCGCGGTCAGATTGCTGTTGCTGTCGTGGGTGAGCGTCGTGACGTTGGAAAGAGGGTCGGTGCCTGAGGCCGCTTGCTGATCCGAGGTGAAAGTCACCTGTTGCGCGTGGCTGTTAGGGTCGATGGTTTCGATCACTTGCCCTTCGGGGTCGTAGCAATAGGTGGTCGAGTAGCCGTCCGCATTCTCTGAAACCGTGTTGCCGAAATAGGTCTCACCGCTCGGCGGTGTGCCACAGCTGCCAGCCCCCGTGTTGTAGGTGTAGTTGGTGGTCGGACCAGTCCCATGGACGTTGTCGGTCACATATGTAATCGAGGTCACCCGCGAGGAGGAGTCGTAGGCGAACTTGGTTTCGTTGCCGAGAGGGTCGGTGATCTGAGTGACTCGGCCTGATGTGTCGTAGGAATACTGCGTCGACTTGCTGTTGGGGTCGGTGTACTGAATGAGCTCATCAAAGCCGTTGGCGCTCCGGTAGGTGTATCCCCAGGAGCGGCTGGTTGAGTCGGTGATGCTGCTAACCAGGTTCGAGGCCACCGAGCTGCTGTAGGAGAGCGTGGTCGAGCGGCTCTGTGTGTCGCTGATCGTGGTCACATCCACCGCTGCTGTTTGTGAAGCTGATTGTGTCGCCGTTGCGATCGACGTCGGAGGTGAGGACCCCTGAGCTGTTGAAGTTGAGTTGCTCTCCGCTCGCGTTGTAGGTCAGGGTATAGGTCCCGCCCCCGTTCTTGACCAGGTTGGCCTCAACACCCGGCGCGGGCGTGTAAGCGCTCCCATTCCAGTAGAAATTCACCGCATATCCACCTGGACCCTGAAACATGGCGTTGACCGAGTCGTAGAAGGTTAGGTTCTCATCCACTCCAGGCGTCATCAGCCAGGTGCCGAAGGCTCCTCCCAGGCCGAGGCTGTTGTAGACGCGGCTGATGGTCAGTGGGAGTCCAGTGCCCTGGATGTTGAGATCGTTTGCCTGAAGCGTCAGGTTGCCGTTGGCCACGTTCACGCCCAGGCTGGAGCGATCGGTTAGTTGGTGCGTCTCCATGGTGTAGGTCGGGTGTTGCCCGATCGCGTTGACGTAGTAGACGTAGAAGTAGGGCGCGCTGCCGACGCGGCCTGAGCCGAAGGTGTCAACCTCGTTGTTGGTCTCGCTGTCGGCGGTCAGGATGACGCCGTCGTTGGAGCTGGGGTTGTTGAGCCAGCCCTGGGCGAGCGAGGCGGTGGAGGCGCCGTGCCAGTAGTACCAGCCGGCGCTGCTCGGCGTTTGAGAAGCGAGTGCGGTGGAGTTGAACGTACCCCCCGCATTGGTCCAGGCGCTCGATCCGTTGTAGTCGTTCCAGGTGACCGATGTCGTCCAAGCCTGCGTCAACTGATAGTCGCTGACACTCCCGTAGTTGCTGGTGCCGGTGGAGTTGAGGTAGACGGCCAAGCCGGCGTGCGTCACCTGCGCGCCAACCGGGACCGAGTTCTGGATGTTGAAAAGCATCGTCGAACGGTGCACGTAGCCGGAGCTCGACTCGTAACCAACTTCGAGGTAGGTCCCACTTCCGCAGTAGTTGGTGTTGGCGTGGCTGCCGTTCTCGATCTCGCAGGCCTGGTCGGCGTTGTAGCTGATCGAGGGGTCGATCGCCACCGGCCACTGGCGATCGGAGCTCGCCAGCCAGCTCGGGTCGACCGACAGAGTCACGGTCCTGGAGGCACCAGACCCGCTAAGCGAAATGCTCACCGAGGGGGCAGTCGCGCCCGCGGCGTCGCTGGCGCTAGGTGGGTCGATGGAGTAGAGGAGGTTCCCAGATTGCCCGGTGATGGCGACTCCGCCGCTTGCACTCGCGGCGGCATTCAGACCGGAACCCAGACTCATCGAGTAGCTCACCTGCGATGGACTCGCGGGCCCAGTAAGAATCACGGCTTCCTTGATGCCAGCGTTGCCCGCCGTGAGTTGCACGGTGACACCGGGGATCGCATTCGGATACGTCACCATCGAACCAGAAACCTGGCCGGTGGCGCTGCCGGCGCCTTGGAGCTGGAAGCTGACGATGCCGTTTGCGTCCTTGAACTCGACTGGTCCGGCGCCCAGGTTGAGTGGTAGGAGCAGGGAGAAGCTGTTCGCCTTGTTCTGCCAGGCGAAGCCAGCCGCGTTGCTCGTGATGAGTGAATCGTCGATTGGTTGCCAACTCCCCTGCGCGCTCTTGTAGTTGATCGGGCCAGAATACGAGATCAGCTCGTAGCCTCCGCTCACCGCGTAGGTGTCAGAGGTCTGCGTCCTGAGGGCTGGAATCTCTTGCGAAAGGGGCGGCAACGTGCCGGACCCGCTGTCGACACTTGATAGCGCCGCTGACGGGTGTGCCGGAGCCGCTCCAGCAGTCGAGTTGGAGTGATTTGGCATCGACACCGTGGCGGAGGTCGGGCTCGTCGATGAGACGCGTTGGGCAACGAGCCGAACGGGGGCAAATACCTGAGTTGAGCTGATGTCGAGGCCCGGGCCAACGCTCGGTATCAGAGCCACCATGGATAGACTGACAAGCCACCAACTCTGCCGGCTCATGCCCTGTTCCCCCCTGCCCCAGCCGTCGACCATTCCGAGGGCGTTTAGGAGAGCGAGGTCGCGGCTGAAGGTTCCACCGTCCCGCAGGAAAACCCTTAACCGAATGATGAACACGGCCTGTGGCTCTGTCAAGTCATCCAGTTAACCGAGCCCTAAAACCGTGGCCACGATGCCCTCAGACATGACACCCGCTCTATCTATGGGATTTGAATCCGGGCCCCACGTTGCGCCTCCAGCGCGCCATGCCACGGCTGCATCCGATTGCCAGCGCACGAGTTCATCGAGCCCCGCGCAGAAGTAGCTGGTTCAGCTCGTCAGAGCCAATTCCGACCACCGTGATCGCCCATATCTGCTCAGGCGACAATCCCGCGCGCCTGAGCACAATGACCTCGTCCTGAGTGAGTTTCTTGGCTATGAAAGCCGGCCGCGGACGCTCGGAGTGGAAAGCCATCCAGGCTCGCCGTGTCCTGCGATGGAATCGAAAGCCATCGGCCTCCAGCTGCTGGCGCAGCTCGGCCACCAGGCGCCCAGCCTCGTGCGGCACCCAGCGGCGGGCAGCACGGAAGACCGCGCTCGCGATCTCCCGCTTGCGCACGAGCCTCCGCGCCTGACGTTGAGAGATGCCGAACAGCGCGGCAACCTGCTTTGCCTCGAAGCCCAATCCAGCGAGGCCCTGACCAAGCAGGAGTCGATAGACCCCTGGCCGGATCTTCGGATCCTTCTTCAATGCCTCGAGGAAAGGCAGAACCATCTTGTACTCCTGGGGCAGCCGGTCCAGGCGCTGAATCGTGGACCAGTGCTTGATCTTGCGCGCCTGATAGAGCTCCTCGACATGGGCGTAACGCGGCTCGTCCTTCACGCGCTTTCGGGCAAGCTCACGACTCGCGCGTAGGCGCGAGCTCCGCCAGGCGAGCTCAAGATCTTTCTCTGTCGGCGCGATCGAGGCTCTCCATCGATGGGCAAGCAAGCCGCGCAGCGACTCGATCCGGATGTAGTAGGCGCCGTGCGGTCCGCGGTAGGCCGCCAATCGCCCGCTGCGAATGCGCAGCCGCAGGGTCTCAATGTGACAGCCGAGGCGCTGGGCTGCGACGTCCAGCTTGATCAACTTGGACCTGGCCTTGCGCTTCAGTGAACCGGTGGCCAGGTGACCACCGCTGGCTGCAGTCTTACGCCGGGTCCCCAATTCCCATCTCATCGTGCAGCTTCAAGGCTGCGGTCACAGAGTTGCACATTGTGAGTAATTAGAAGCCATTAGGCCGAGTCCGCCTCTTCGATCCGGGGCGCCGCCTACGTCGCTTCTGCCCCAATAAACAGCTTGGACAGCCTCAAGACTCTATTGACCGTGGTCCGCCCGTCGGCAAGCGACGCGGAAGACAGGGTCGGCCGAAGGCGATTTCGAGAAATCCTCCATCCAGCTGTCGTTGGTACTCCTGCTCGCGTTCATCCGCGTGCGCCAGCTGCCGATCTTGGGGGCCGGAGTCCAGCCCCCTCCCACCACAGGAGGTCTGCATGAGATCAGTTGCCCGTCGTTGTTGGCTGCCTGGAGTAATTCCGGTGGGCATCACGTCGCCGACACCTTCGCCTGAACAGCTCGACTCCGCAAGCCAGGGCGAGCAACAGCTCGAGCGGTTCCAGCAATTGGGCAGTTCGATCAACCTGGCGATCCAGCACGCGCTCATCTTCAGCATCCACGCGCTCACGTTGTTTGCGGAGCTCGCAGTCGCTGCGGCGATAGTGGGATCGGCGGCCTGGTTAGGCTTTCGACTCGCCACTCCCCGCCTGCAGCGACGGCTGCGCCGGCAACCCATCAAGGGCCTCCGCATCCTGGCCCCAATCGACTCACGCTTGCAGCCCGAGGCCTGGGTCGCCTGTTTCAGGACGCTCTACGCGATCGCCGCGCCATGGTGGAAGCGCTGGCTGCTGGGCCAGCCCTCGATCACGTTTGAGTACCGCGCCCAGGCCGGCCGGGTGCGCGCTGGTTGCTGGTTTCCTGGAGATCTCGAAACCACCGTGAGCAGCGCACTCAGCGCGGCCATGCCGGGCCTCGAGCTAATCCGCGAAGAGGATTCCGAGCTGCCGCGGGTGCCGGCCGCGCGCGCTCGACTGCGGCTCTGGCGTGAACCGCTTTATCCGCTTGGGGCGCCACGACAAGATGCACTCGCATCGGCAGTGGCCGCGCTTGCCGAAAGCTCCGACGCCCTGCTCCAGATCAGCATCGCACCTGACACGGGCTGGGAGCGTCGCGCCTCCCACAGGCTGGAGCACCAGTCCGACGATCGCCCGTCAACACCGTTGGTGATCAGGATTCTGCTCAAGCTGCTGATACTGCCGCTCGACCTGTTCTTCGAAATCTTCTGGCACTCCTCGACCTCATATCAGCCGGCGCCGGCGCCGCGCTCCAGGCCGATCAAGCCACTGCCGCCCCAGGAGAAGGCCTACCAGGCATGCTGGCGGGCGGAGGTGCGGATCTGCTGCTGGGCCGAGCAGCGCTCGATCCCGCGCCAGAAGCTACGCCCGGTGGCAGGCGCCTTCCAGGCCTTGGACGGCGACAACCGCCTCCGCGTCAAGCGCGTCTGGTGGAGCCGCAGCTTCGATGCCGCACTTTCGCACCGGCTCGGCCCCACGGCCGCCAATCTTGTCCTCTCGGCCGAGGAGCTGGCCCAGCTCTGCCACCTGCCGTTGGCGGGCGTGCCCATGGATTCCGCACATGTGCGTATCGCGCCTGCCCGTCCGCTCGGCCGCGAGGGAAGCCTGCTCTGCCGGCTTGAGGATGACCAGAGGACTCCGGTCCAGATCGCCCAACGCGAGCGCCGCCAGCACCTCTGGATGGTTGGTCCGACCGGTTGCGGCAAGAGCACGCTGCTGCTCAACCTCGCCCTCCAGGACATCGAGGCCGGGATCGGAGTCGGGGTCGTCGACCCCAAGGGCGACCTCATTCGCGATCTCCTGGAGCGCATCCCCAAAGAGCACCAGGACCGCCTGGTCCTCTTCGATCCCGCCCAGCGCGAGCGCCCGCTGGGCCTCAACGTGCTCGACTGCGAGGACGAGAGCGAGCGCGAGCTGGTCACCGACGGCGTGGTCAGCATCTTCCGCAAGAACTTCGAGCGCTTCTGGGGTCCGAGGACGGACGACATCCTCCGGGCGTCGCTGCTCACCCTGCTCCGCCATCCCGGCACCACCCTCTGCGAGGTCCCGCTCCTGCTCCTCAACCGCGAAGTGCGCGCCCGCCTGACCAAGCAGCTCGACGACCCGATCGGGCTGCGACCCTTCTGGCAGGAGTACGAGGCTTTCGGGGACGGACAGCGAGCCCAGATGGTGGGGCCGGTCCTCAACAAGCTCCGTAGCTTCCTGCTCCGGCCCACCGTGCGCAACGTGCTCGGCCAGAGCCGCTCCACGCTCGAGCTGGCCCAGGTCATGGACCGCGGCGGCATCCTGCTCGTCAACCTGAGCAAGGGCGCACTCGGCGAGGATTCGAGCCGGCTCCTGGGCGCCTTCATCGTCTCCCGGCTCTGGCAGACGGCGCTTCGCCGCGCCCAGCGGCCGGAGAGCTGGCGGCCGGACTTCAACCTCTACCTGGACGAGTTCCAGAACTACCTCCACCTCCCGCAGTCACTGGACGACGTGCTGGCGGAGGCCCGCGCCTACCGGCTCAACCTGACTCTCGCCAACCAGCACCTTGGGCAGCTGCACGCCAGCACCCGGCAGGCGGTTGAGGCCAACGCCCGCAGCAAGGTCGTCTTTCAGGCCAGCCAGGAGGAAGCCCGGCACTTGGCCCGCGAGTTCTCTCCGCTCACCGAGGGCCACCTGCAATCGCTGGACCTGCACCAAGTCGCCGTCCGGCTGTCCGTGGCCGGCCACACCGAGGCACCGTTCACCGCGACCACCGAGCCGGCACCGCTCAGCCTTGGCGCAGAGCACGCGGCTGCGCTCGCCGCCCAGAGCCTTGAGCGCCACGGCCGGCCGCGGCTGGAGGTGGAGGCTGAGATCGAGCGCCGGCTGGCGGGGCTCGGCTACCGCGGCGACTTCAAGGAGATCGCATGACCGCCATCGGTTCGCGCGCCCCTTCGCGCCCTCAGTTCGAGCGCCCTTCGCGCAACCCTTCGCGCCCTGGCGCGAACCCCCTGGCGAGTTCGATCTGGCCCGATTCCGCCCGGGGACTGTACTCATCCCAAGAACGACATCCGATCCACGTCCTGGAACTCAACCTCCAAGAAGCACCGCGCTCAAAGGACGACGCTGAGCCAACCACCCGCGATCTGGCCATTCTGCAAGAGCTGGACAGCCACCGCTACCTGGACCGGAACCAGATCCAGGCTCTCTTCTTCCCTGGACCCAGAAGCTGCCAGTACCGGCTCCGCTGGCTCCTCGCTCAGGGCCTGGTCAGATCCTGGCGCGCCGCCAGCAGACCCGGCCGGATCTGCCGCGCCTCCGTCTATCTAATGTCGCGGCGGGGGGCGGCCCTGCTCGCGGAGTGGCGCGACGAGGATCCGCGCCCTTACATCAAGCGCGCCGAGCACGCGCTGGAGCGCCGCTTCCACCTCGTCCACCAGCTGGAAGCCAACCAGTTCTTCGTCGGCCTCGCCGCCGCCACTCGCGAGCATCCCCAGCTCGGGCTCTACCACTGGGTGGGCGAGCAGGCGATCGTGGCCGTCTACGCAGAGGCGGAGGAGCACGGTCCGACCCCCGATGGCTGGGGCCGGCTCCTCACCACTGACCGCGAGCTGCTGCTGCACCTGGAGTGGGACCGCGGCAGTGAGCAGCCCCGGCGCCTTCGAGCCAAGCTGCTGGCCTACGTCCGCTACTTCAGCGATCGACCCCATGCCTCGGCCAACCAGGTCCTACTGGTGGCGCCCACGCAAGCGCGGGAGCACCAGCTGCAACGCCTTCTCCACGAGCTGAGCGATGCCGATCGGGAGTGCTGCCGCTTCTGGACCACGACCACTGACCTCCTCGCCCTGGATGGGCCGCTGGAGGCGATCTGGTCGGATGGCGGACAGCGCCGCCGGCTGGCCCTGGCTTCCCTACCCGGCCTGCCTCGCTCCCCACACCAGGTCGACCACAGCATCGGCAAACCCGGATGGTGGAACCACCGGCCGGGCGGTGGAGCCGGCGCTTGAAACGGCTCATCCGCTTTCAGAGCAGGGAGGGGGCCGGAGTCCGGCCCCCGACGGTCCCGAGAGGGGTCAAGCGTTTGACCCCCTCCCGATCTTCCCGGCCGGGCGTCGGAGCCGGCGCTTGAGCCGGCACCGTCCAGAGAGGCTCATCCGCCTTCTGAGCGGTGAGGGGCCGGAGTCTGGCCCCCGACGGTCCCAGGAGGGGTCCAGCGTTGGACCCCTACCGATCATCCCCGCCCAGCGGGAGTTCCCAGACGATGATCGCGATGGTCGGCGGGGCACGAACCGGGCGAAGGGGGTCAGAGACGGACCCCCGAGCGCGAACGGATCGCCAGCGGGGTCGAGCGCTCGACCCCCCTACTCCGCCTCCGATCCCGAGCGCGAGGCCTTGATCGACGACGCGATCGCCCTCTTCGGTCCGCGCTACCAGCGCGCCATCAGCCGAGAGGAGGCCCGCCAGATGATGGAGCGGCTGACCGCCTTCTTCAGCCTGCTGGCTAGCTGGGATCGACGCCAGCGCGCTGAGCTGGTCGAGAATGATCGTGCCGCTTGATGCGTACCGCAATGTGCGGTACGCTGATCGCGGAATGCCCAACCCGTTCGAGTTCTCCGACCCCGTGCTCGGCGCCAGCTTCGCGGATCGGAAGGCGGAGCTGAAGACGCTGACGACACGGATGCTCGCCGGTCAGAACGTGATCGTGATTTCGCCGCGGCGCTATGGCAAGACCTCGTTGATCCTCAACGCGCAGGCGGCGGTGCGCAGGCGCGGCGGCAGAACCGGCATCGCCAACCTTTTCTGGTGCCAGAACCGACAGGACGTTGCCCAAGAGCTTGCCAACGCAGTTGTCCACGGACCGCTTGGGCCGCTGCGTGGCCGGATGGAAGAGTTGCGGCGACGGCTGAGCAACCTGCCCGGCGCGGCCCTCTCCATCGAGAAGGACGGCTACCGGCTCAGCCTCTCGCCCCTCAAGCCCCAGAGTGACTGGACGACCGAGATCCGCCGCGTCATGCAGCTCCTTCGCGAAGCCCAATCGGATCGGCACCCGGTCAGCCTCGTGATCGACGAGTTCCAGAAGGTGGCGGAGATCGACCCCGCCCTACCTGGCCTCTTCAAGAGTCTCACCGACTCCGAGCTGCGCGGCGTGAGCCTGGTCCTCTCCGGCTCCCGTCGTCACGTCATGCACCAGCTGCACGCCGGACCTGGGGCTCCCATGCTCGGGGTTGGCGAGCTGATGACTCTGGACCTGGTCCCCGAAGCGGACATGGTCGCCTTCCTCCGCCAGCGTGCCGAGGCGGAGGGCAAGCGGATGTCGGAGGCAGCGGCCCGGCTCCTCTTCAGTCGCGCGCGAGGCGTGCCGGCCTACGTGCAGCGACTCGCCTTCGAGGCGTTTGAGTCGGGTGAGCGCAACATCGACGAGGCGGTCGCCGAGCTGGCGGTGACCACCGTACTGCGCCGCGAGCGGCAATACTTCGAGGTCATCTACGAGGACCTGGCCCCCAATCAGCGCAGCCTGATCCGGGCGCTCGCCGCCGAGCCCGCGCGCAGCATCACCTCCCGCGACTTCTTGGATCGCGCCGGCCTGCGCGCGGATTCCAGCTCGCAGCGCGCCCTGTCGGCACTGGAGGCGGCTGAGAAGGTCGGGCTGGGGCCCGACGGTTGGCAGGTGTCGGACCCGCTCTTGGCGCTCTGGCTGGCTCGAGGCGGCGTAGTCGGCGGTGGATTGCCATGAAGCGAAATTCGTCGGGGCCACTGAGCGAAACGGAGCAAGCCGTCGTCTACGCGCGCGTGTCTTCTAAGGAGCAGGAGCGCGAGGGCTATTCGATCCCCTCACAGCTCAAGCTCCTTCGCGACTACGCCCTCCACCAGGATCTCGAGATCGCCCAGGAGTTCGTCGACGTCGAGACCGCCAAGCAGGCCGGCCGCGGCAACTTCGGCGAGATGCTCAAGTTCCTCGCCCGCGAGCGCTCCTGCCGGGCGCTGCTGGTCGAGAAGACCGACCGCCTCTACCGCAACCTCAAGGACTGGGTCTTGATCGACGAGCTGGAGCTGGAGATCCACTTCGTCAAGGAGAACGTGGTCCTTTCCCACAGCTCGCGCTCGGCCGAGAAGTTCATGCACGGGATCAAGGTGTTGATGGCCAAGAACTACATCGACAACCTGGCCGAGGAGGTCTCCAAGGGGCTGCGCGAGAAGGCCGAGCAGGGCATGTGGCCGTCCTACTCGCCGCTCGGCTATCGCAACGTCGAGACATCCGAAGGCCGGAGGGGGATCGAGCCCGACCCCGAGCGGGCACCCTTGGTCGCTCAGCTCTTCGAGTGGTACGCCAGGGGCGACTACTCGCTGAAGGAGATCGCTCGCAAGGCGCGACAGGCCGGCCTCAGCTTCCGTAAGAGCGGCGTTTCGATCCCGACCCCGACCGTGCACAAGATCCTTCGCCACCGCATCTACACCGGCGAGTTCTCCTGGAAGGGGCGCCTCTATCGCGGCACCTATCAGCCGATCGTGTCCAAAGAGTTGTACGAGCAGGTCCAGGATGTGCTCGACAACCGTGGCGCCCGCCGGCCCAAGCGACGCCGCCACCGCTTCACCTTCTCCGGGCTGGTCCACTGCGGGCACTGCGGGTGCTCGATGACCGGCGAGACGCACAAAGGCCGCTATGTCTACTACCGCTGCACTGGATACAAGGGCCGTTGCCCGGAGAAATACGCCCGCGAGGAGTCGATCGCAGAGCAGTTCGGCGAGCTCCTCAGGGGCCTCCGCCTCGACGCCGACGTCCAAGAGGGCCTGACGAAGGCGCTGCGGCATAGCCACCAAGACGAGCAGCGCTTCCACGACGAGGCGCTCGCGCGGCTCACCGCCGAGCACAACCAGCTCCAGAACCGCCTCGACCAGATGTACGTCGACAAGCTGGACGGCAAGATCAGCGAGTCCTTCTACGAGCGCAAGGCCGCCGAGTGGCGGGCGGAGCACGACCGGATCGCGGAGGCGATCCGCGATCACCGCCGCGCCGACCGGAGCTATGCCGACACCGGCGTCCGGCTACTCGAGTTCGCGAGCGGCGCCCACGATGCCTTCATGAGTCAGGGAAGTGAGGAAAGGCACAAGCTCCTGCAGCTTCTTGTTTCGAACTCCTCATGGAAGCACGGCCGGCTGGCTGTCGAGCTCCATGCACCCTTCGATTCGATCTTGAGTGAGGCAGTCAAGGCTCGCGCCGCGGACGTGGCGGACCTGGTGGCGGGGGTCAAGAAGCGCCCTTTTGAAAACTGGCGGAGAGGGAGAGATTTGAACTCTCGATGGGCCAGTGACCCATAACGGTTTTCGAGCCCGACGCTCGAATGACCCTCAGATTTTGAATTCAGAACCGGCCAACAGGGCCATTTGGTTAGCGGTCGAAAGACCGCTAGTCCCCCACTTTTCTCGTCAGCGAAGGCACGTCAGAGAATATCAGACCTCCCGGTCGTTTGGGCCTTGTTGGTGGGCTCGCTTGCTTGATCGATGGCTTGAGTCGAGCCCGAAAAAACCGCCGGCGGGCTCAAATACTGGGGATGCACAGATCCACACTGTTCGCGGAGGCGGCAATTTAGTCTCCAATGAGGCGGGTGGCCTCCGCATCTAGACGGACCAGGTGCTCCGAACCACAGGAGTCGCATCGGTGCCCATGATCCCGAGCAACTCGTTGGACGTTCCGTTACTTACGCACCGTCACGTGCACTGCGAGTGGATCGGTTGGAGATTGGGTGGCTTTAAACCAGGGCCTCGGGACGGAAAACAGTATCCCGCAGCAGCTTTGCCAATTCTTTCTCATCGACCCGCTCGCGGGTTCTTCGCCAGACCTCCCGGTGAACGGCTACCAGGACTGGTTTCGATAGTAGCGCGGCCACCAGCTGTCGCGGTGAAGTTGCAGCCTGCATGCGCCATAGTTCGTCAATCTGACGCCGCTTCATCGACTCCTTTGAAAGGTAGAACAGCTTGTCCACCTTTTGAGCCGGACTCACCTTTTCGTCCACCAGGTTGATGTGAAACGCGAGGTCGACAACAATCGGCAGTCCCGCGGTGAGGTGGTATACGTGCCAGTCCGCGCCATTCGTCAGGACGACCCATTCGACGCCCTCGTGCATCGCATAGAGTTCAACTTGGCGAAGATGACGAAGCCCCAGCTTAGTGGTCGCTCGCTTCATCTCGACAAAGGCAACTAACTGCTGGTCGATTCTTAGCCCGTAGTCCGCGAACTCGCCTCGTACCGGATGCTCAGCGCTGAGATCGCCATACTCTGAGTAACCGAGACCTTCTCGCAAAATGTCGGTAATCAGCATGCGCGTGTCGGCTTCGTTGGCATCCCGGCTGATCGCCTCGGCTAAGGGCTTCGCTACCCGCCGAACAATCCGGCGGAGACGCTCTTTACCGTTCGATTCCCACTGCGGTCGCCCGCTTCGGGCTTTCACGGCCTTTAACTCGTCTGTCACACCGACCTCGACGGGAATCGCTCCCTCCCCTTCAGGGCTTGGAATGTCTCCGCCAGCTTCCATCGCGTCAGACCTCCTCCAGATCGGCTCTCATACGCGCCGAATGATGCTTTTGTGCTGAATGCTTTTGGTCGGTTGGGCTACCCGCAGACGGTGACTCAGAGTAGTACGAACGGGGGAAGACGGGGAGAGTTTCATTTGTCTGGCGACTTGCTCCTCACCGTAATGGCGCCGCGGGAGGTAGGAAGCTCGCTGCGTCATCCGACAAAGTGATCGACCGACGATACCGGCGTGTGTCGACATGTAAGTGCTATCTATACGGTTCGCTTATCGACACCAATCAGAAGGTTCCGTGAGTGGAAATCGTTAACGCTGATGCAGCGCGCGCAATGGCGGGGCCCATGCGTTAGGGCCGACAAGGCTGCGACAAGGTTGGACTAGCTGAGATTCCCGCCCACTTCTGGCACGCGGGCTATACCGTCCTGGCATGCCAGATGGAAATGGTGCGAGTCATGCGGTTGACCCACGACGCCGGCTGAGGAGGCATCGATACCAGGAAGGGCCTGGCTTTTTGTTCTTAGCGACTCAGGGCGGACGGCCCACCATCGCTAGAACCGGGGAATTCAGTTGCCGAAGTGCGGCGGCGAATGCGGGCAGTCCGGCTAGCGGCAGGGTCGGGAATCGAGGCAGCGATAGCAGCCGGCTTCTCGCGGCGAAGCGTGTTCCGATGGACCGCTCTCTACAACGCCGGCGGCATCCAAGCGCTGATTCCCAGATCGCGCGCTCGTCGCCAAGCGCAAGCTGCGGTACCGGAGTGGGTGAACAGAGTCATCGTGGCTGTCCGGCTGTCGACTTACTGGAACTCCAAGCGAATCGCCGCTGAGCTGGAGCGGCGCCAGGTCTACAAAGTCGGCCACACCTACATTGATGGATTCTTCAAGGAGCACGGTTGTAGCCGCGGCAGCGTGGCGCCGGCTCCCGGTCCCCGGTATGAACGAAGCCGGCCCAACGAACTCTGGCACATCGACATCAAAGGGCCTTTCTTTATCCAGCTGGCCGGCCGAGGCTACCTGAAGACATGGCTCTTCGGCCTTGTCGACGACCACTCGCGGTTCTTAATCGGGCTCCAGATCAACACTGACTCCCAGGCGGCACCCATCCTGCGCTGGCTCGAAGATTGCTTCGAGCTCTGCGGTAAGCCTCTACAGCTCATGAGCGACAACGGCAACCCCTTCGTGGTCTGGATGCCAGGCGTTCTCACACGGTTCGGAAAGCGATTGCGAGACCTCAAGATCCGGCACATTCGCACCCAGATTTCCACGCCCTGGACCAACGGCAAGATCGAGGCTTTCTGGGAGGTCCTTCAGAGCGAGGTCCTCGACCGGCACTGGTTCACCAGCCTGGCTCAAGCCGAAGGGGCACTCCGCAGCTTCGCCGACTACTACAACTTCCATCGTCTTAGCGGCACCCTCGGCTGGCAAACTCCGGCTGAGCGCTACCTCGGCATTCCCTTCGCTGACCGGGGCTTCGAGCACATTCCCGCGCTCAAGCATCTCCAGCCTTGGCTTGAAGCCCTAATGGCTACTGCTGCGGCTTAGTGCCAGATGTGGGCGGGAACTTCAACTAGCCCCGTCGGCCTCTAAGCGCTCATGTTGATGGCTGGTCGACAGCCTGCACTCTCTTCCCCTCGGCGCTGAGAAATGCCGTCCATTCGCGATATTTTTCGTACCGGCCAATACACGACATGATCGAACGCGCGATGTGATCGCGCATCTCAGGATGCTCCTCGGCGTCGAGCCAGGCGCCGAGAAGTTGGATACCTGAAATTAAGCAATGCTTCCGCGCCTCGGAGAACTCAAGCATTTGGTCTGGAAATACATCCTCGGTACGCCGTTGAAGTGGAGCGTCACGCCAGCCGTTAACGACAAGAATCCCCTTCGGCTGGCTGCCATGGTCGACGAAGTGCTCGCTTACCCACTTCTCTAGTTGAGCGGCGTCTTTCTCGGCAGCACTCTTGGCGCGCCCTTTTAGTTCCATGACGGCCGTGTCGCCATGCAGACGGACTATCCGGTCAGTACGTCCGGGTCGGCCTTCCTCAATTGCGAAACCGAGCGCTTTGAATGCTTCTTCGGCGAAGGCTTCAAAGGCTGCTCCTGAACCCGTAAACAGCGTCTTGCGCTGCTTGAGAATTGCCAGAGCCCTCTCCGCAGCATCCAGTCGAATCTGAGCTTTCCTGACTGCGTCGCCAGTTTGTCGGACGCGAGCCGCAAGCTCGACTTCGCCGGGGAGGTGATACTCGGCGGCCCACTCTGGTTGTATGTAGTCACCTGCGTCCTTCCTTAGATCCCGGACGAGGTCGAACATCGAGTCAATGAGAGTGATGTCGTCGGGATGCGGCTCAATCTCATCCTCGTTGACCTCTTGTACTTCGTAGTCAGCTGGGTATAGCAAGTCTTGCGGAAGCATGATCACCAGACCTTTGGCGAAACGAGCAATTGACCCGGCGACGGATTCGGTCCCAGAAATAACTAGCGTCTTCTCTCCAATTGATTCCTTCAGTATTGCCGCTGTCTGGAAGCGCCTTGCGTTCGTCCGCCAAAACGTCGCGAAGGGTTCAGACACACGAAGGTCTAGGTCGCGTGACTCGGCCGCTTCGGTATGGATATCGAACGGTAACAACGAAAGTAACTGCATCTCGTTGACAATACGGGTCGTTTGCCTATTGCGTCCCGTTCCTGAAAATTGGCGTTCGCCTGTGCTTACAAACCAGCTAGCTGGGGCCGGCAGGAACAGCACGAGCGTGCCGCCGACTTCCAGCAGTGTCTTCAGCTCCCTATTACGGCGCGCTATGTCGTCTCGAATATGAACCGAATCAGAGTCATCGAGACACGGGCGACCCTGGTACCACGGGTTGCCGATCTGCCTGTCATACGCGTTAACCAACTCATCAAGTCGCAAGAGCACTATGTCGTAGCCGAGTAGTGTCTGCTTCGACGGGAACGCGATGTCTCGTATTCGCGGGTGACGAAACGTGTATCCAACCGATGCTGCACGCATTGGCTCGCCTAAGCCTCGAGGTAAGTACGGCTCGTCCCGTGGGATGGGGCCTGTGTCATGCCATTTTTCTGTCTCCGATTATTGGAACGAAGCCTTATCGATTGCATCGGCATTTGGCCGGCGCGTAGGCGCCGGTTGTGCTGATGGGACCCTTGGTCGATCGAAGCCGCTCACGTGCGATTCAACGCCTTCAACGCCGCCCACGACCCCTTCGCCGCTTCGACATCACTCTCGAGGACAAGGAGATATGTCCAGGTAACTCCGACCTTCGCGTCCGCGTTCACGTGGTTTACCCAGCGCAGCGCTGCCTCCGCTTTGCCAAGGACGGATGGAGTCGAGCCCTCCTTCTCCATCTTGATCTCGACCATGTAGTGCGTGCCGGCGGTCTCGACCACGATGAAGTCGGGGTTGTAGAGCGTCTTCATTCCTGTCCAGAGGATCGGGCAGTCGTTCCGCTCCAGCCTCACCCAGAAGGCAACCTCGGGTGCCGCGTCCATGATGTTCGCCGCTTCCAGCTCGGTGCCCGAGTCGAACCAGGCCTGCGGGTACATGCCCTTCGCCCACCCTTCGTACCCAGCTTGGCGCTCGAACTTGCCAAAACGATCACCGCTGGCGGTCGGGCGCTGCAGGCGAGCGTTGCCGAAGTCGACGATCTCCACAACGTCCTCGTAGCTCGGCTTCGGTGCGAACTCCTTGTGGCCTCGACTTATCAGGTCGATCACCCGGGCGGCCACTCGGTCGAGGTTGGTGGAGAGCACGGGCACCGCCTTGTCTCCGAGACCGGCGACGAGGGCATCCATGATCGGGGCCAACCGCGCGCGTTCGATAGCCCGGGCGGGCACCGCGTCCGAGCCTAAGACCAGGTCCGCCAGCCGGCTCCGAGCTTCTTCCAGTGGGAGAAGCGGCACTTGGGAAGAGACCTTGTCGACTGCGTCGCTCGTGACAAGGTGCGTAGTCGTTAACCCATCCCGCCCGGTAACGGTTCTGGCGCTGACCTTCACGCGCCGCAGCTCGCCGTCCGCATCGGCCGCGAGTCGTTCGCCTAGCCGTTTGAAAGGGTCGCGATCCGTGATGTCTGAGAGCGTGAACTTGCTTTGGACTCCCTGCATCACGAGCTTCGGGATGCGCAGGCTCATGTCGTCGCGCGGCACCATCAGGGCAGACAGCTGGACCACCTCAGCCTCGACATGCTCTACGCGGCTTTCGACGCTAGTAACGGTGGCCACAGCGGCACCAGGCTCGGGAGCACCGGGCTCACTGCCATCCTCGCCGGCGACTGGAGTCGCCGTTTCGCTTCGTTCGATTACGGCGACTTCGCGACCATCAGCGCGCCGAGTGGTCGACATCCACACCCGATAGTCGATGAAGGCCTCGTTGATCACATTCGCCTTCTTGAGCAGCTCTTGGTACCGCTCATGAGCGAGGACCTCCAGGGTGTCGAGCATCTCGATTCCGGTGTACGCGCCGAAGGGGAGTCGCATGCCACGGCCCAGGGTCTGCTCGGTGAGGATCTCGGAGATTGATGGGCGAAGAGAAGCGATCACGTATACCGACTTGACGTCCCATCCCTCCTTCAGCATCCCGACCGAGACGATGATTCGGACCTTGCTCGAAGGCGTCTCCACTGCGTCGAGCGCTTCCAGCGCCTCCTCTGGGGAGCTGGAGTTGATGTTGAGGATCGAATCGGCGTAAGCGCCATCAGCGAACCCTGGGTCGGTGAGGATCCCCTCGACCTTGTTGGCATCCTCGATCGTGGGTGCGACCACCAGCATCATCGGGCGAACGGGTGCCATTCCACTTGTGCTGCAGTAGGCTTCGACCGCCTTCGCCTTCGCCTCCAGGAGCCGGACACCATCCCGCAGCTTGGTCTTGGGGTCCGACAGATCGTCTTTCCGCCCGACCAACACCGGCGTCTTCACCAACTGGTCCGCGATGGCCCGGGCGAGCGGGTATCGGTAGATCAGCTGCTCGGGCGGCGTCTTCTTGTCTGGAGTTGCGGTAAGGCCGACCAGCACCCGCGGCACTAATTCGCGAATCGCGGCCGAGAACGCTTTGCCGTAGTAGCAGTGGTGTTCGTCCGCGAAAACGACGAGGTCTTCCTGTTCCTGAAGGTGATCGTAAAAAGCCTTGCCGAGTCCCTCCTGGAACTTGCGGGTCTTACGACCCGTCTCCGTATCAGGCTTGAGGAGAGCCTGAACCGTGAACACAAAGAGCTTCACCTCCGAGTCGTCATCCATTGCGGCGCGCATCACGGGCGTAGCGAAGTTGTCGGACGTGATCACAACGGGCTGGACTTCCATCCGGTCCAGGAGACTCTTGGGATGCCCCGGCGTGAAGTTATCCACGGTCTTGCGGAGAATCGTTTTGCCAGGAGTGATCACTGCGAAGTTGCGCACGCCGTCCGCCGCGAAGTAGTCAATCGCCGCGGCCATGACGTAGGTCTTACCGACGGCGGTTGCGAGGTCGACCACACACTCGAACGGCGCCTCGCCTCCGTCAACGTCGTAGTGCTGGGCGACTGCCTTCGCGATCGAGTCGAGGGCGCCACGATTAGGGACTCGCAGATCGAGCCGAGCCGCGATCGCTTCGATCGCATCCGAGTCGATCAGCGGGGTCGCGGCGCTCATGAACGAGCTGCTTCGACCGTCGGTTTGTCCGTCGGGGAGCCGTTGGGGTCGAGATTCGCCTGCACGGCCTGGACCTCACGGCTGTGGAAGAAACGCCGGGTCGCCAGCCGGTAGTCAGCAAGAATTGATGCCGGAATTCGCCGGACCCTCGATCCGGGACTGACAGCCTTGAGCGCGGCGTCGGCGTCGACCGCGACCGCGGTTCCGCAGACGACGGCTCGTTCGTTCGGTTCGAGGCTGGCCGCGATTAGTTGCACCACCTCGGCGGTAATCAGGCCGTCGACCACGGCCAGCAGCGATCTCCCCTTGGAGCCGCAGAACGGGGGGTCGAAGCGGAACTCATACCCGAGCTGGGCCGCGGTCGCCTCGGCTAGGTGGCCGTTCACCGCCCAGTCAGCGAGGACCACGGCACCGCGCGATTCGACGAACATGGAAGGTGCCACGTCGAGGATGCGAAAGCCGCCGCCCCCTTCCCAGCCAATAACGCTGGTGATGCCACCCGCGTCATCGCCGGCGACGACCTTCTCCAGGCGGAGGATCGCGAAGGTAGTCAACGTGTCCGCGCTACGCTCGACTCCAAGCCACCGACGCCCCAGCTTGTGGGCAACAGCTGCTGTCGTCCCTGAGCCAAGAAAACAGTCCAGCACTACATCGCCTTCATCGCTGGCGATGGCGATGATCCGAGCAAGCAGTCCTTCGGGCTTTGGAGTTGCAAAACTCGTGCCGCCGGTCATTGCCTTGATCTCGCGTGACGATGTTCGGGTCGATCCGACCTCGCTGTGGAACCAGATCGTCTCGGGCGGCTTGCGAGTCTCATCGCTCGCGTAGATGCGGAAATAGGGTGCCCATCCGCGCCTGCCCCTCACCCACTCGATCAGATGTTGATCGCGCTGGACTTTTGCGGGGTTCCACCGCCAGGCTCCATCCTCTCCGTCGGAGAGCTTTGGCCATACCTGCGTGCCATCCGGGGCGACCATCGGGTAGTACAGGCTTGGCCGGGCCTTGCGGGTCGACCCTTGACCACCCATCGCGCGCAGCGGCTTCGTGTAGTAGCGGGCGCCGGTCTCGTCAAGGCGGTTGTAGTGCTTGGGTATGCCATCCTCAGTATCAAGACGGCGAATCCGAAATGCTGGTGATCGACGATAAACGAGGATCGTGTCATGGCGACCAGAGAAGTAGTCGGCGTCCATGCGAGGGCTATCGGTTTTCTCCCAGATGACCGAGGCGACGAAGTTCTCGCGTCCATACACCTCGTCCATGAGAACCCGGCAATAGGAGACCTCTGAGTCATCCAGGTGAACCCAGACTGAACCGTCCTCGCGAAGCAAGCGCTTGATCTGGACTAGGCGGTCTCGCATCATCGTCAGCCAGACGGAGTGCTCCAGGGCGTCGTCGTACTGTTCGAAGGCCTGCTGAGTGTTGAAGGGTGGGTCGAGGTAAGCGAGCTTGACCTTGCCGAGATACTCGCGCTGGAACTCGGGGATGCGGGCAAGGCTGGTCAGCGCGTTCAGAGCGTCACCGCGGATCAGCAGGTTGTCGGCCGCTCGACGTGAATGTGGTCCGACCTGGCCGACCTCGCCCGCGTCGTGGAGTAGCCGGACCTCGGCGACGCGGTAATCGGCCGGCGGAACCCACCGGTATTTGCCGTCCTCGGACCAAAGCAGCGCCTGGTCCTTATTGGTCCATGTGAGCTCAAGCCGGCCGTGGTACTGGGAACCGGAGACTCCGCGGTTGTGGTCACCCATTCGGGCGTAGGGTAGCCCGCCGAACCCCGTACTGACCCGGATCCTTTCCTAACCGGTCTGGACCGGGACTCTGACGCGCCCCGCCGTTGTGCAGACCTCACGGTGCTTGCCGTCTGATCTCAGCGGGTTTTCAGCGGGTTTTCAGCGGGTTCTCAGCGGGTGGTCAGCGGGTGCGCCCGACCGTCACTTTTGCCTCCACCGCAAGGGATTGATTAGGTATGAAGACTTTCGCGCAGACACGCCGGAACCTCCTCGCACCCCTCACCTCGGGGTCGCTCGGCCAACAACGCGACCCGGCGGGGACAGTCAAAAGGCGCCCAGCGTGCGCGCTGCGTGCGCACAGCGTGCGGTCAACGGACATGTTGAGATCGAGACAGAACGTAGGTTTGGCCCTTTAGGGTGGCTTAGCGGGCACTCAGCGTGCGGTCAGCGTGCGCCTCGTTTATAGGCTGCTCGCATGAAGACTCTCGCGCAGACGCGCTGGAACCGCATCGCAACCCTCAGTTCGCTGTCGCTCGGCCGTCGGCTACTGGAGGCAACTTGAGTTCAGCCTGCGCACAGCGTGCGCACTGCGTGCGGAGAGCGTGCGGTAAAGACCGTCCGTTTTCGCCTCCTCCAGGGGGATACGCAGGACATGAAGACTCTTTCTCCAAGCACGCCTCGGTTCGGTCGATTGGCTGCGGGCGCTCATCAGCGGACTGCGCGCGCTCAAGGGCTTTGTCAACGGGCCCTCCAGTGGGATTTGTAGATATGAGGGCTGCAGCCTGGCCTCAGAGGTGTTCTCGCCCCGGTCCACCAGCACCGGCGCGCGAATTGCGAAGGCGGACGGAAGGCGGACGGAAGGCGCACGGAAGGTGGACGGAAGGTACTTTGGTCCGCCAGCGAGATGTCGCGAGTTTAGAGGCTGGGCGCCGAACTGCTCCAAAGCGACCTCCGAAGGCGCCCGGAAGGTGGATGGAAGGCGCTTGGGCAGTACAGAAGGCGGAGCGAAGGCGGGCGCCTGCGACCGTTTGACCATCTCATTTGGGGGTAATTGCATGAACAACTTCGAGCGCTCACCACGGAACCTCTTGGCGTCCTTCCCATTCTGGGTGCTTTTCGCGCTTCGACTCGACGCCGGCGGGAACTCGCAACAGAGCGTCGATCAGCGGGTGGACCAGCTGACGAGACTCATCAGCGCAATCCACGCGGCGCTCTACGGCGTCGTATTCATCCTCGGACACGCTGTCGTTGTGGCGGCGCATCTCGTGGTGGTCGCTTGCGTAGCGACCGCTGTCGCCTGGCTCCTGGTCAAGACCGCTGTACCGCTGATCCACCGCCGGATTGGCCAGTCTCGACTCGCTTCGGTTCGCATCGTGCCGCCCATCGAGGGCAGCTACCACGCGGCGAGCTGGGTGTCTTTCTTCCAGATGCTTCATGCGATCGCGGCGCCGTGGTGGAAGCGCGCTCTATTCGGCCAGGCCTGGCTCGTGTTTGAACTCGAGTCCCACGAGGGACACATCATCGCCCGCTGCTGGTTCCCGACCGGCACCGAGACGCTCGTGGCGGCCGCGATCCGCAGCGCACTCCCGGGCGCCAACATCGTGCCGACCGAAGATGGCCTGGCGCAGCCTCGACCGCAGGCCGCGAGGGCTCGGCTCCGCCTGTGGCGAGAGGATCTCTACCCGCTCGGTGCGTCTCATACGGATCCCGTTTCGACGGCGGCTCAGGCACTCGCTGAGGCTGGCGACGGAGTGATCCAGCTTGCCATGTCGCCAGACACCGGGTGGGAAGCCCGTGCCGGCAAGCGGCTTGATCAACTGTCCGGCTTCGACTCGCACGAGAGCATCTTCCTGAAGCTCCTGCGCCTTCCGCTAGATTTTCTCTTCGAGTTCTGGTTCTCCTATCCGGAGCCCGCCTCGAAGCCACCGTCACAGCGGCGCGCCGCGGCTCCGCTCCCGCCGACGGACAAAGCCGGCCAGGCGTGCTGGCGGGTCGAGGTGCGTCTCTGTTGCTGGGCACCACGTCGGGCGTTGGCGGTCGGCTCCTTGCGCCCGATCGTTTCGGCGTTCCAGGCGCTCGACGGCGAGAATCGGCTTCGCGTCGCGAGAGTGTGGTGGCCGATCGGTTTCGATAGCGCGCTAACAAAGCGCCTGGGACCCGGGCCAACCTCGATGGTGCTGTCGCCAGTCGAAGCGGCGCAGCTCTTCCACCTGCCGCTGGCCGGAGTTCCGATGGACTCGGCGCGCGTACGCATGATGCCGCGACGCCCGTCCTTGGTCGCGGGCGAGGGCAGCGTTTTGTGCCGGCTGGACGACGATCGGGGGGCGGCGGTGAATATCCGCCAGGCCGACCGGCGCCACCACCTGCACGTTGTCGGACCGACCGGTGCGGGCAAGAGCACGCTGCTCCTCAATCTCGCGCTACAGGACATCGAGGCCGGTATCGGAGTCGGTGTCATCGATCCCAAGGGCGACCTCATCCGCGACCTGCTCGAGCGCATCCCGACCCAGCACGCGAATCGCGTCATCCTGCTCGATCCTTCGACGCGCGAGCGCCCGGTCGGGCTCAACGTCCTCGAGTGCGACGACCCGAGTCAGCGCGAGCTCGTCACCGACGGCGTGGTCACGATCTTTCGCAAGAACTTCGAGCGCTTCTGGGGGCCGCGGACTGACGACGTGCTCCGTGCGGCGCTCCTAACGCTCCTTCGCCACCCTGGCGCGACCCTGACCGAGGTTCCGCTTCTGCTGCTCAACCAACGCGTCCGGGCTCGCCTGACCAAGAACCTCGGCGACCCGGTCGGTCTCAAGCCGTTCTGGCAGGAGTACGAGGCGCAGACGGAAGGGCAACGACTGCAGATGGTCGGCCCGGTTCTAAACAAGCTGCGGACCTTCCTGATGCGGCCGACGGTGCGCAACGTCCTTGGCCAGAGCCGGTCGACCATCGACCTGCGCGAGGTGATCGACGGCGGCGGCATCTTGCTCGTCAACCTCGCCAAAGGCGCGCTCGGCGAGGAGACAAGTCGCCTCGTGGGCTCTTTCGTGATGTCGCGCCTCTGGCAGGCGGCCCTCGCGCGCGCGAGTCGCCCGGAAGCTTGGCGGCCGGACTTCAACCTCTACCTCGACGAGTTCCACAACTACCTCCACTTGCCCCAGTCCATCGACGATGTGCTCGCCGAGGCGCGGGCCTATCGGCTCAACCTGACGCTAGCCAACCAGCACCTGGCTCAGCTGCACGAGTCCACCCGACAGGCGGTCGCCTCCAACGCGCGAACGCGCGTCGTTTTCCAGTGCGGGCCGGATGATGCGCGCCAGGTGGCCCGCGACTTCGAGCCGCTGACTGTCCACCAGCTCCAGTCCCTCGATCGCTTCCAGATCGCGGTCCGGCTCAGCGTCGACGGCTACACCCAGCCGCCATTCACCGGTACGACGTTGCCGGCGCCGGTGAGTTTGGGTGAGGAACACGCGGCCACGGTGGCTGCTGCGAGCTTGGACCGCTACGGGCGGCCGGTGGCTGAGGTTGAGGCCGAGATCATCGGGCGCCTTGGCCGGTTTGGAGCCGCCGGCGGTTTCAAGGAGATCGCATGACCTTGGCCGCCATCCCCGCGCACAACCCTTCGCGTCCTCAACTCCAACCGGCTTCGCGCGGCGGTTCGCACCGTGGCGCGAACCCCCTGCCAAGTTCCCGCTGGCCGATTTCGTCCCCGGGACTGTCTCCCCTATCTGAATCGTCTACGAGAACCATTCGAACCGTCGAGCTGCAACTTGCTGACGCTCCATCGACGTCGACCGCCGACTACACGCCGACACCGCGCGACATGGCGATGCTGATGGCTCTCGATTCCTATCGCTACCTCGACCGCGGCCAACTCCAGGCGCTCTTCTTCTCCGGTTCGCGAAGCTGCCAGTACCGACTCCGCTGGCTCGTCGACCACGGACTCGTGCGCACTTGGCGCGTGGTCATGCGGCCCGGACGCGTGTGCCGATCTTCAATCTACCTACTCTCGCGGCGGGGGGCGGCCGCACTGGCAGAGTGGCTTGACGGGGAGCCACGGCAGTACCTCCGGCGAGCAGAGCACGCACTCGAGCGTCGCTTTCACTTGGTCCACCAACTCGAGGCCAATCAGTTCTTCGTCGACCTTGCCTTCGCGACACGCGAGCTGCCAGGCCACGGCCTTTACCACTGGGTGGGCGAGCACGGTGTTCAGGACGCGTACGCGGAAGGCGACGAACGCGGACCAATCCCCGATGGATGGGGCCGCCTGCTCACGCCCGACCGCGAGGTCCTCATCCACCTCGAGTGGGATCGCGGCACTGAGCAGCCGCGTCGCCTTCGAGCCAAGCTCCATGCGTACACGGCCTACTTCACCGACCGCGCCGGCGCCTCCGCTAACCAAGTCCTGTTTGTTGCTCCGACCGAGCAGCGCGAGCGACAGATCGCCCACCTGTTGCCGGACCATGCCGACGCTGACCGCGAAAGCTGCAGATTCTGGACGACCACGACCGCCTTCATCGCTGCCACCGCGCCACTCGGAGCTGCGTGGGCGGGTGATGGCTCGAGGCGGCGGATCTCATTGCTGGATATGGCCGGCCTACCTCGGTCGGACCGGCACGTTGAAGACGCTGTCGGCAAGCCGGCGTGGTGGCTCCGGCGTCCGGGCGGAGGCGGGGGCTCGTGAGCGGGCAGGGGCCGGACTCCGGCCCCTTGGAAAAGCGAAGTAGATGAGCGGTCCAGCTGCCGTTACGGTCGGGCGGTCGGGATTGGTCGTCGTCCTGTCGGCCGAGGCCGTGAGAGTCGCCTGCGCCGAGCGAGGGTGGAGCCTGTCGGAGCTCGCTCGCCGGGCCAGCATTTCACGTCCGACGTTGGCGACCGCCCTGCGGGGCAAACCTGTGCGAGCGCGGACAGCCTGGAAGATCGCCCGAGCACTGGAGCAGATGCCTTCAACGGAACTGACTCGCCTGCTGGCAGCGGCGTAACGATGGTCGGAGGACTCGCCATCTGCGCTCGCGACCTCGTCCTCGCGGTCTTCCGGCTCGCCGTCGCGGACCATCTAGGCGTTTGCTATGGCCACGATGAGCCCGGTCCCAACAAACGGACGAAGGGAAGTTTCCAAGCCGAAGCTGCTGACTTCCTTGTGAGTCCGTGGGCCGCCCACCTGGCGGATCTCGCCGGTTTTTCGGTCGACACCGTATGGAAGGAAGCACAACGACAACGCCCTCGAGACATCGAGCTTGACCGTGCAGCTTAGCGCTCTATCTTGGCGACCATCTAGGTCGCCTACCTTGCCGATAGGTTGCCATCATCTTGCCAATATGTGGTGGCTGGTCTCGAGGGCGACTGCGCCCCCCCTTTTCACTTTTGGGCCCGTGCCAAATTGATCAGCGGTCGGCATGAGTGATCTAGTCGAAATTGCCGAAGAGGACGACGCCACTTTCTGGCGCCGCTGCCGCGAGTTGGTGCGGGATTGGCCGGCACCCATACGCCTTCACGCGGACGCCCTCTTGCGTCAACAGTATCGTCAACGAGAGACTCTGCCCAAATCTGTTGCATTCATCCCGATTTTCCATGGAAAGGACGATCCGAAGGCCGATGCTCAACTCGAAACTGAGTTGACCGCCCTGTTCAATACCGAGCTCAAGGAGGGCAGCGTGATCGCCTCGGGCGAGAACCACACCACGCCGTATGACCAAGCGGCTGATAATCGGGCGCGGGTCAACACACAGGTCGCAATGGCGCTCGCAGTTGGTCACAAGTTGCCGGTGGCAGAAGCACGAGAGCGAGCGCGATTTGTTGCTGGCTTCGAGCGCGCCCTCCAAGCTTTAGTGAAATCACGACCCGGAATTCGAATTACGGGCGTGGAGTCCCGCCCGGGAGCCATCCTCGCGACGATTCTCGAGCAAGCGCCTTGGTTAGTCGGTGTGTCTCCAGCTGAGGCTGTCGAGGCAAAGTGGCGGCTTGGAATAGAGGCACGCACTCGGCAAGCGCTCAATCGCGCGGCTGACTTCTGCGGCGCTGCTGACCTTTTCTTTATGGCTGGGGCCCTTCATGGGCCGGGCGCCGACCATTGGTCCAAGCGCAACAATGTTCAGTTCACCATGTGGGTTCCGGAAATCGTCGGAAAGAAGCTTCCTGCCTGGTACGGGCAGGCTAAAACACCGGACGGTTCAGGTTAGGTAATCAATCTCGCCAGGACGACGAGCACTAGGCCCACTAGCGAAACCGCGACAGAGCTTCTTGCGAGGCATCCTGTTTTTGGTGGCCGTCCGCTCCCATTGGTAACTACCGGCGCAGAATCAAGAGTGATGGTTACGGGTTCGGAGGGGATACCGTTGCTCACGACTTCCAGCTGAGCCGCTCCGTCTTCGATTCCTTCTGGAACGTCGAAAGTTGTTGCTACGATCGCGGAACCTGTCGCAACTCCCATCGTGGTGTGGCCGTGCGTGCGGCAATACCAAGTCCGAGTGGGATTAGTGCGGACCAGTCTGACTAGCGGGTAGTTCGTAGCCATGGTCGCGTCGTCGCCATAGCTCACCGCCTGGGAAAGACCATTGAGTTGAGTTCCCTGAAGGCGATACGTCGCGCCGGCAGATATTACTTTCGGGCAATCGACTATTCGCGGCGCCCAAGCAGGATCGGGACTTCCGTCAGGTGTGTAGATCTCAAGGTCGCTTGTGCCGTTGGCCGCGAGAACCTGCCCGTTAGGCAGGAGCAACAACCGGAACGCATAGGCGGGTGAACCGCTCGTACCCGGGGCGGCCAGAGCTGTGAACGCATGCCCATCGAACTCGAAGAAATGGCTCGGACCGGGATAGCCCTTCGGCACGCTTCCCTCCGCGAGCGGACTGGTCGCGAACAACACGTGGCCGTTGGGAAGCAACGCTGCCGGCGCGTCTTTGGTGATCAACTGAACCCCATTTGCATCACGTGGCAGATCCGGTCCAGCAAGCCACGTGCCGACAAGGTCGGGCGTCGGCGGACGAGAGTACAGCGCCGTGTGGCCGGTGGCTCCGAGCGCGAAAACTCGCCCATCAGCCATCAGGACCGCTGGTCCGATCTCACTCGATGAGGCTTGGACCAGGTCAACCGGGACCGTTCCCGCGCTAACCCACCGATTCTGTGACGGCACGAACTTCTCGGCCTTCGGATGGTTGTCGCACTCGACCGTGAGCACAGTGCCGTCAGGCAGCAGAGTCCAAGTCTCTTCATCGCTGCGGTCGTCCTTGTTGCCAGCGGGTGACCACGAATTGTGCAGCGGATCGTAAACAGCAGTAGATGTGGTCACGATTGATCCGAGGAGCACGCGGCCATCGGCCAGCACGCAGCAAGGCGCGTCTCCAATCGCTGTCCATCCCGACGGCGTCGGCAAGGTCTTCCACGTGTCCGTCTTCGGGTCGTAGAGCTCGGCGGCGTTTAGATCAGCTCCCCCATCACTCTCCTCGCCGCCTGCCACCAAGACCGTGCCGTCGGCTAGGACCGCTGACGCGTAAAAGCGGCGCGAGTTACTGGACGGCGCGGCAGGCGACCACACACCGTCGACGTAGGTGCCAGCGGCCGTTGGGGTCAAGCGCAGCCATTGGCGTCCTCCGGCTGCCGTATCGTCGTCGCCCCGACAGAGAACTGTCCCATCCGTGAGAAGCACCATAGTGCTGATCCCGATCTGCGGTTGATTCGTCAAAGACTGCCAGATGCCGCCCACAGCGCTCATTGCGAAGAAGCAGCTGTGCGGCATATTTCCGCACCGGCACGCCTAGGCAAGGTACCTGGCAACATGAGAAATCTCCGTGTCAATCCTGCCTGCCTACGTACCGGCTTGCGCCTTCGGCTGCGCCTCGGACGCGGCTGGTGCCACAACAGCCGGCTGGATCGGTGGGGTGGAAGCTGTCGCCCCCTGGCCAAGTCGCTGGAGCGCCTGGATAGAGGGCACGACGAAGTACTCCCCTGCAGTCACATTCACAAGCTCGGTAGGGATTGAAAATTGGACCACCCCGCCGGGCTGGTGCAATGTGTCCTCGGCACCGGGGTCGTGCTCGCCCACGATTGGATCGACTCCGTCGGCCGGGGTGTTCTGAGGTGGTGGTCCGTATGCCTGGGCTGGCCCGACGAATGTCCCGTTAGGGAAATTCGGATCGTTGAGCCACTGCCGCTGTACGAACTCAAACTGCCGATCCAAGTCGGCCACGATGCTTACGAAATGCAGGCCGCGATTGGCGCCATCATCCGCTACAGCAGTCGCGGTCAGCTGAGGTCCAAACGGCGTTCCTCGTCGGATCATTCGGTGGTGAGCGGGCTCCTCGGGTGGCGGCGGCTGCATTTCGTCCCGAGGATTCGCCTTCCGGATGTGAGCGAACCGGGGAACAGTGAGGCCGTCCGGGTCGGCGGCATAGCCAAAGGCGTTGCTCTCATGGCCCGAAGCTGGATCTGCAACGGGGTTTAACTCGAGCGGAGCGCCGCTGGGCCAGCGCCCGAGTAGCTTCGCCCCCAACGGGTCGCCCGCCACGGGCGGATTCGCTCCAGCGATCCCGCTCGCCAGCAATTGTCGAAACTGGAAAACGTATTGGCGGAGACGCCGGTACACGAGGAAGCTGCCATTACTCCAGAGGTCGCCTACATGGGCGGTTGAACCCGTCTGGTCTGGGTAGCCGAGCACGAACTCGCCGGGCGGCACCGCCTGGGGCTCGTCCTGCACAGGCGGGTCGTTGTAGCCAGCGATCGCTGGCTGGCTCCCGCCATCACGAAAGCCAAAGTGCTCCTTACCCTCGGGCAGCATGCCGCCTGCCTCTTGATACTCGATCTCACAGCCCGTACTTGAGATCATGTCCCCTAGCCTCTCGAGCATTTTGTTGAGGTCATCGGGGTCGTCAGCTGCCACGACCAGAACTGCATCCACCCGTTCGGCAGGGCGGAACGCCTCCAGCCATGCGGCGGGTTGATCACCTGGCCTGGTGTCACCGATTTGGGCCGACCGCGCCGCCATGCCGGCCTTGAAGGCGCTGTACCCCTCCCCCTGGGGGAGATCAACATCCAGGTTAACGCCCAACTTCTTGTAACCAGATGAACTGATCCCAAAACCGACCCACGTGGCTTCGAGCAGCTCCTCTCCAGTACGGTGCTTGATCTCAGAGAAAAGTTCGTTGAAGCGGCCAACCTCCCACGCGGTGGCCACCAGCGGCGCTATCTGTGCGACAAAACCCCGAGCACCTACCTGGTCCCCGAAGCCCACGAACATGAAGTGGCTGTAGTTCTTCTTAAAGCCGGCAATCCCGACGCCCTGGATGTCTCGAAGCTGGTCGTCCGTGAATGCTGTCATTGCCAAAGCCCCCAGAGACTTGATATTCCGAGTCGTACCTAGCGACAGCATAGCAGCATTTACGGTTAGGGTTAATGCCTCTGCAGTAACCCTATCTGTGTATACTCCCGCCGAGAAGAGGTGCGGACATCCATATCTCCTTCAGGGACCGTGCCCTAGAGCGGGCCTATCAAGAGCAGCGAGAGGGACAGCGAAGATTCGGAGAGCGCGCGCGCATGCTTCAGCGGCGCATTAAGCAGCTCGAGGCTGCTCCGAATCTGTCTGCCCTGGACGGCTGCCCTGGGCATTGTCATCCCCTGGTCGGCGATCGAGACGGGCAGCTCGCTGCCAGCGTGGGACGCTCGAATCGCCTCATTTTCGTGCCCGACCATGACCCACAGCCCAGATTGCCGGATGGCGGCCTGGATCGCAATGCCGTGACGCGGATCGAAATATGGAGTGTTGAGAACTACCATGGCTGAACGTCTTACCCCACGTCGCATCACAACTGACTACGCGATCCCGCCTGGTGAGACCCTGGCTGAAATTCTCGAAACGCGCGGCATGAGCCAGGCGGAATTCTCGCGCCGCACTGCGCGACCGCTCAAAACGATCAACGAAATCGTGAAGGGAAAGGTCGCGATCACATCCGGCACAGCGATCCAGTTCGAGCGCGTGCTGGGTCTGTCGGCCACCTTCTGGAACGACCTAGAAACGAACTACCGGGAGGACCTAGCTCGGATCGACGAGCGCAAGGAGCTGGAGAAGCAAGTCGAGTGGCTAAAGGTGTTCCCGGTTCGCGAGATGCGTCGCTACGGCCTGATCAAAGAGGTCAGAGATAAGGTTGTCCAACTTGCGGAGCTTTTAAGCTTCTTCGGCGTCAGTAGCCCGGAGGCGTGGAAACGCCAGTGGGCGGTTAACACGGCCCAGTTCCGTCAATCGACCGCCTTCGAGGTCTCCGAGACTGCGTTGGCCGTGTGGCTTCGATGGGGTGAGGTAGATGCCACGGAAATCCAATGCGAGCCGTTTGATGAGAAGAAGTTTCGCGCCGTCTTGGGCGAGGCCAGGGCCTTAACAATGGAAGATCCTGAGGTTTTTGTGCCAGCGCTGCGGGACCTGTGCGCAAGAGCCGGGGTTGCAGTGGTCTTCACCCCCGAGTTGCCGAAAACCCGGGTGAGCGGCGCAACCCGCTGGCTTTCGGCTGACAAGGCTGTAATCCAGCTCAGCCTTCGCTACAAGCGCGACGACACCCTATGGTTCAGCTTCTTCCACGAGGCCGCTCACATCCTGCTCCACAGCCGGCGCCGCGGTCACCTAGACACCGACCAAGGCAGAGGATCCGCGACACCACAAGAGGAGACCCAAGCCAATCGCTTTGCGAGCGATTGTCTGATCCCACCCGATGACTATCAACGCATTGCGAGCTCCCACGGCGACAACCCGGCAATCATTGGGAGATTCGCCCGTGAGATCGGGATCGCTCCGGGGATTGTCGTTGGCAGGCTGCAATATGACGGCCTGATCGGCTGGAATTCACCATCTGGACGCCTGCGACGTACGCTTCGCTGGGCGGAGCAGGAGAACCCCACCTAATGCACCGGACTAACCCATGTGTCCGGCACCAATGTCCATCCAGTGCGCTGGCACTATCGTCCTGTCGTGAGTGAAAGGCCGGCCTCAACTCCCGGAGTAGCTCGCTTCTTTCTGCTTTCCATCTCTTACCTCATCCTCCTCCTCGGTGGCGCAATCGTGTATTTCTGGTGGACCCCTCTGCAGCAAGCCGTGCCAACCCAATTTGGCCCTGTTCCAATAGGAGTCCCCTGGTGGGGCGCCACTGGGGCCGTGATGAACAGTCTCTACGGAGTCTTCTTTCACAGTGAGGAATGGGACCCATCGTTCAATTTTTGGCACGCCTCACGACCGTTACTCGGAGCGGTGCTCGGCATCGTTGCCTATCTGATCTTCGTGGTCGTGATCGACGCCACAGGTACGCAAGCCAAGACTTCCGGAAATCTCGTCTACTATCTAGCCGCTTTCTTGGTTGGCTATCGAGAGACCACCTTTCAAGGCCTTATTCAAAGGGCGGTCGATGTTCTTTTCACCTCTGACCCGTCGCCAGCGAAGCCGGGTGTCGGTCGCCCAAAACGCAGACGGCTTCGAAAATAGTGACGGTACTTCTACCCGTCATCGTTCGAGTGACTTGCCCGCTGTGTGGCGAGGAGATCGGTCCTCTCCGGGGTAGCGCCGATTGGCCGCGCTCTCTGTTTCAAGCATCTGTCGTGTCTCTAGCCTTCGAGCACTGCTACGAGCAGCATCCGAAGGCGTCCGGCGTGACTTGGTTCCATGTCGAGAGCGATGTGATCAAGACCGGGCGAAAGGCCGTAAGCGCACAACCAGTCGTCATAGCAATTCAGTTCGATGGATTGGAGCCGGTTCCGCTCCCAGCTCCCGCCGGAACGCGAAGGTTGATTCGGAGACAGAGGAAGGCGGTAGAACGACACTCGGCAGATGATGCGCGGTTCCTTGCGGCTCTTCGCGAAATTGGGCCTTCGACTCTTAGTGAGACTAGTCGGCGGATCAGCCTCGATTGGAGAGTAGGACGGTGGTGTGCAGATCGGCTCCTCCAGAGGGAGTTGATTGAGCGACTCACGGATGGCCGATATCAAGCCCGATGAAGCTTTGGATGCTCCTTTTGGGTGTGAGCCTTGCAGCTGCTTGCGGATCGTCTGCCTCCCCGGGATGGGTGCCACCAACACCGGGGAGCCCGTCCTCGTCCTGGGTTGTGATCAGCACGGACTGGGTGTGCGCACAAGAGGGAGTCGGCTCACGGCCTGACGGAAGCTCCTACACGTTCTGCGCCATCTACAAAGCGCATGGCGTCTTCCGAAACACCGGGCCATCAAGCTCTGCGGCGGTGAGCTTCTCATTGCCCTTGTACCCCAATCCGGTCATCTGCGCTGCGGCGATCCCTCAGACCGCCACGGATGGAGTGTCTGAAGCATCGTGTCAGGCACCGCGCGCGGCATGACGGGGGATTACTCGACGCCTCCCAACGCGACGGTTACATAGACATTGCGCCTGATCCACGTTTCTCCTCAGCAACTAACGATCGGGACATACCTAAACGGCTACGGCGTTTCGAACGACGTCAATTGGCAGGTCATCTATGACGCGGCGGCGCAGCCTGAGTCGCTGGCGCGGGATCTTATAACACGCTGGTACGCCACTCACACATTGGTGGCCACCCTCGTGACTGAAGCTATCTACGAAAGGGTCCGCCGCAACGAATTCCCAAACGTCCCGAGCCGCCTTGGGAGCGCCTTCGCGTGCGGGCGACCCGAGGCCGCCATGTACTTCGCTCTCCTATATCGTTCCGGCCGCCCAGTTTGGTTCTACGAACTCTCGGCAAAAGAGACGTGGATCGCCGACATGAAGGGCCTCAATCCTTCGATTGAGCTGGACACGCATCCCATTGACGTCGCGCTCAATAGGCTTAAGCAGCGGGCAAAGGCCTACTGGGGTTCACTGACTCAAGACGAGGCCGCAGGCTTCGAGCTGCCGGAGATCGTATTGCCCCAGCGTGGTCAGGTTGTGCGGGAGTTAACTCCACCGTTCATGCCCTAGCCCCCCAGCTGGGCCTCCATGCCTCGTCACCGCCTAGCGAGTCGCACCTCGGGTCAAGTTGCCGAGGGATCTATTTTCAAGCGCGAAGAACATCGTCGTCGTGGTCCTGCGGCTGATTATCTTCATGATGACCACGACCACCACCGTCTTGATGCTGCTGCTCATCTGGCGGCGACCATCATCATCGTGGTGGAGGATCATCATCATCGTCACCACCAACGGTCATTCGGTCAGCCCGCAACGGATGCGATCCACTACAGCTTGTTGGCCATCCCCTGCAGCCGCTCCATAACAGCGTCGAAAGCTGGCGGTTCATCTCGGAAGAGGACGCGACAATCCGCGTAATAGTCCTCTTCAACCATGGCTTTGAGCTTGCCGGGAAGGAACAGGGCATCGCTCTTGTTGAAACGGAGACCATCCGGCGGGCGGTAGCTGTTCTTGAAGAATCGGATGCTCTTCTCGTTGTAGTCGGTGCGAATCTGCGCGTACTCGTCCGACTCAATCATGGCTAGGACTTCAGGTCGGGCGGCCAGCACGTACAGATCCGCATAGTGCCTGGCAGCACGCTGTAGGCGTTCGCCTTCGCTCTTGAGGCGTTCGACCTTGCCGTGAACCGTGAAGAGCTTCTCGACGAAGGTGCGCCGGAAATGTAGAAGGGTCATGGGAAACGGCTCCAGATCCTCTGCTGCGTTGGAGAGCCCGCGCTCTCTCAAGAAGTCGGCAGCGAAGGAGGAGATGTTGACGGTTTCGGTGGGGAACGCTCCGCTCTGAATCCCAGCTTCGAGTACGACTGTGGTTGAGACTCCGGGGATTTCATCGAAGTTGGTTGTGTAGCGGAAGACATCGTCCCGTCCGAAGCCACCGATCGTCGTCCCAGCCTCCGGGTCATAGGTCAACGCGGGATGGGCAGCTACGCTGTCGCGTAGTCGCTTCAGCTCACGGTTGACGCCCTTAGCCCCTAGAGCCGGATCGTAACTTTCTGGATTGAGGAAGAGGTCGAGATCCTCTGAAAACCTCTCCAGTAGATGCCAACCTTTCGAGAGGCTTGTACCGCCCTTAAAGACCAGGTGGCCTTGCTGCGTGTGCGCCGCGATGCGCAGCGCCTCGGTCACGAAGTAGTCCTTCTCAATGAACTGTTCGGCCAGGTTGAAACGACGGGCTGCATCGATGCAGATCGCCTTGAAGTCCTCGTGTTGGAACAACCTCACTTGGCCTGCCACTCCTTGGCATGGCGAAGCGAGGCGAGGCGACCGAAGTCGTACCTGGAGACTGGGCCCAAGCTGCGCCTCAGCTTCTCTAGTTTGCGTTCCGGAACGCCAATCTCTTGGCCGAGTGCGCCCAGCATCGCCCGCACCCGAGGCGGCTCGTCCATCGCAGGGCCGATCAGCTTGTCGAATGCACGGTCTTGGGAAAAGAGGGCTAGCAAACGTCTAACGGTTTCGGCGGGTGATAAGTCACTTGTCTGGCCACGATCCCGGAGGAACTCCAACATCGCACCCTCCCGGGGCGACAAGAGGCGACGCGAGTCCGGCCGTCGGTTGCTGACTTTGGCGTCAAGGCGTCGAGGCCCGTGTTCTGCCGGCGTCGCATATTCCAGGCGCGCAGGGTTCTGGGTGGTGAAGCCGAGCATGGCTGCAGCAGTGAGACCCGTGGGCTGCAAAGGCTCGCCGACCTTGGCGGCCGTGAGCGCCTGGTTGCTGGGCGTGCTCTCACCCAGGATCGTGGCTCGGGACCGGTAATAGACGCCGGGCTCGATCCGTCGCAGCGCGCCCTGCTTGACCATCCGCGAGAGGGTTGACGCGACCGCCGAGGGCGGAAGATCGCGAAAGTCGCTCAGACGCCAAATGCGCTCGCCCTGTGACTCGATCTCCCGGCGAATTCGGGCGCCAGCAGTTTTCGGATGCCTTCCGGGAGTGCGCGTCAGAGTGGCCATGGCTGCATCATACCCTCCAGATGCTAAGTTTATGCGCGCTAATACTTAGCATATTGAATACACAATTGCCCCAACATGGCAGCGCAATGCCATCAATATTGCCACTTCAGAGTCCCCCTCAGAACGGGGAGCGCTCGTCGAAGTCCTTGCCCAGGTCGCCCTTGTCCAGGTGGACGTAGCGCATGACCATCACGTAGGTGGTGTGGCCCAGGATCCGGCGCAGGCGCTCCATCTCTCCCCCACGCCGCAGATACTCGGTGGCGAAGGTGTGGCGGAAGCGGTGGGCGTGGAGCGGGAATCCGACCTTAGCCCGGATCCGCTGCAGCATGTTGCACGCTGTTTGGACCATCAACGGGCGCCCGTTCCTCTGCACGAGGAGGTGGGTCGCCTTCGTGTCCGGCCGGTTCCGGTTGACGTAGCGGATGATCTCCCGGCGCAGACGCTGGGTGGCCGGCACGCGGCGGAACTTGGCCCCCTTCCCTCTCTTGATCTTGAGGAACATGCCCTCACCATCGTCCTCGACGTCTTCAAGCTCGAGGTTGACGAGCTCCCCAACTCGGACGCCGGTGCCGAGCAGGATCCGGACCGCCAGCTGCGCCCAGCCGGCGGGGGCAGCGTTGAAGATCGCGCTCACCTGGTCCTCGGTGTAGGTCGACATCTCCTTGAGCGCCACCTTCGGCGGTCGGACCCGGAGCAGAGTGCGGTCGACCGGGTACTCCTCGCGCAGACACCAGTTCGCGAACGTGCGGATGACCTGGAAGAAGCCGTGGATGGTGTTGTCGGAGAGCCCGCGCTCCTGCTGCTCGGCAAGGAAGCGCTTGAGCTCGAAGGCGGTCAGTGCCTCCAGGTTCACGACGCCGTCGGCGCGGAAGTACCAGTCCAGCTTCTGCTCATACCACTTGATGGTTCGCGGGCTCCGGCCCATCACTTTCAACTCCAACAGCCACTCGCGGATCAAGGGCTTAAGCGGATGCAGTCCATGCAGGGGTCTGACTCTGTCCCTTGCCACGTCTCCGTCGACGACGACCCCAGCCGCTGCGGCGGGCATCGGCGCCACCTTGGGCGGGCGCCCGGGATGGCGCCGCTCAGCGCCAAAAGGAGGCATAACGGTTTGCGAAATGAAATACGGTTTTTGGATTTTTTCCACAGCTTTGAGCCTCCATCGCCCCTTTCTGAGCACCGGCCATACAGGTGCCCGAAAACGACGAAAACCGGCCTTGCGGCCGGTCTTCTGAACTCAAACTAGCAGGAGGGTCCCCTCTCAGAAAGCATTGGCGGAGAGGGAGAGATTTGAACTCTCGATGGGCCAGTGACCCATAACGGTTTTCGAGACCGTCGCCTTCAACCGGACTCGGCCACCTCTCCGGAGCGCTTTCGAGCGTGATTCCCCGCGCTCGC